>RBWB01581954.1_pt1 | contig 17795 bp, 18 predicted proteins | sample 2014201 | NCBI WGS metagenome assembly RBWB01 (sample SAMN10133834, study PRJNA383868) | Human oral metagenome, whole genome shotgun sequencing project. | isolation source: supragingival plaque isolated from 88 juvenile twins | host: Homo sapiens | place: Australia
TCCCAGAGGCCGCGCCAACGGGCCTGCGAGAAACTGATCGAGCCGGTTCGTGGAATCCCTCAAGCCATCAGGCGCAGGCGGCGCGCATCGACGGAGTGGGCGAGGGGAAGACCATGCGCCCAGGCGTGGACCTCCTCTGCGACGATCCGTCCCTGTCGGAGCCTGCCCTCGTGAGTTCCCGCCGCGCGATGCGGGGTCACCAGCACGTTCGGCAGGGTGCGCAACTCGCTGTCGGGGGGCAGGGGCTCCTCGTCGAACACGTCGATCGCTGCGTCCAACCGGCCCGACCGCACCTCCGCGAGCAGCGCCTGTTCGTCCACCAGCCACGACCGTGCCGTGTTCACCAGGCCCGCTCCGTCCTGCATCAACGCCAGCTCGCGGGTTTCCAGCAGGTGCCGGGTCGTGGGCAGCGACGGGGCGTGCAGCGCCACGATCCGTGCCCGTTCGAGCCCCTCATCCAGGGGCACCAGTTCCGCCCCGAGCCGCGAGGCATCCCCGGGATCCAGGGTCGGATCAACGATCAGCGGGCGGGCCTCCAGTGCGCGAAGCAGCGACAGGTAGGCCCGTCCCGTCCTGGACGCGCCCACCACGGTGATCAGCGACCCGCCGAGCTCGTGCTGCGTGCCGAAGCCGGTCACATCGGGCCAGGTGCCCTCGTGCATCGCGTGGTCCATGCGATGAATCCGGTGCAGGAGGGTCAGGGTGAACGCCAGCGAAACCTCCGCGACGGCGGGTGCCATGGCCTGCCCTGCCTGCGTGACGCGGATGCCGCGGGCGAACACCTCATCGGTGACGAACGACCGGATGCTGGCCCCGGTGTGGGCCACGAGCCCGAGCGATGGCATCCGGTCCAGCAGCTCCGTCTCTAGGCGAGGGAATCCCCAGCTCGTGACGAGCACCCGCACCCCATCGAGGTCGGCATCCCCGGGGAAGGATTCGACCCGAAACGGGGCGGGGCCACCCAGGGCGACGGCGGCGTCCCGGAGCAGGGCGCGGGAGGCCTCGTCGAAGAATTCCCGGGACAGTGCCTCGGGTACGACCGCGAGCAGGACGGGGTGGTCCCGCATCTCAGAACCTCCCGTCCCGCACCGCCCATTTCGTGGGCTTCCCGGTCATCGGAAGCCCGTCGAGCATCCACCGGGCCTGCCACTGGATCAACCGGTCAGCGGTCACGTCGGGGCGACCGAACAGCTCCATGCAGCGTGTGGAGTCGCTCAACAGCGCCGTCGGCCCCGGGGAACCGGTGAAACGCGCATCCGTGCCGAACAGCTCCGCGAACCGGTTCGCCACGTCCCGGACCTCCAGCAGCTCCGGGCCGGTCAGGTTGATCGTGAACACCTCCGTGTTGGCATGGGTGAGGCTGCGGAGCACCACCTCGTTCGCGTAACCCTGCCAGACCACATTGACGTGGCCGGTGGTGATCGGCACGGCTTCCCCTGCGAGGACACGGGCGGCGATGTCGGCCAGCACCCCGTAGCGCAGGTCGATGGCGTAGTTGAGGCGGATCACGCTGAGCGGGATTCCCCAGGTACGTGCCGCGAACCCGAACACCCGTTCCCGCCCCAAGCAGGACTGCGCGTACTCCCCGATGGGCTCGGGTGGTGTCGCCTCGGTTGCCCCGCCGCTGCCGGGGGTGACGAAGGGGTAGACGTTGCCGGTGGACAGCGTCACGATGCGGGAGGTGCGGTAGCGGCGGGCCACCCGGTCCGGCAGTGCGGCGTTGACCTCCCACGCCCATGACGGGTTGTTCCCGGCCCCGAATTTCGCACCCACCATGTGGATCACGCCGGCCGCGTCGGGCAGGGGGGAGAGATCGTCGTTCGCTACCAGGTCGAAGGGGATCGCGTTCACCCCGGCCTCGGCCAGGTCGCGACGCAGGCTGTCGTCGGGGAACCGGGAGACCGCGTGGACGACGTCACCCGTACGTCCCGCGGCATCCAGTCCGGCCCGGGCCAGCTTCGCCAAGGAGGGGCCCATCTTGCCCCCGGCCCCCAGCACGACCAGGTCCCCCGACCCGGTCCGGAGGTCCTTGACGAGTTCCGGGCGTGGGGTGGTCAGGAGCCGCTCCAGCGTCGTCTCGCCCGCGACTTTGTCCGGTATGGCGTGTGTGGTCATTGCTCATCCCCTGATTCCGGTGCTCGTGCATCCCTCCTGGACATGGCGTTGCGCCACGAGGTAGGCCATGAAGATCGGCAGCAGCGCAACCGTCGCCCCCGCGAAGGTGACGTTCAACGGCACGGTCTGCTGCTGGAGCGAGGCGATCCCGACCGTCAGGGTCCACATCTCGCTGCGTCTGCCCACGATCAGGGGCCACAGGAAGTCGTTCCAGTGCCACAGGAGGACGAAGATCCCAAGGGTGGCCAGGATTGGCCTGCTGAGCGGCAGCACGATGCGCCAGAAGATCGTGAACTCACTCGCACCGTCGACGCGGGCCGCCTCGAACAACTCGTCGGGGAGCCCTTGGACGAACTGGCGCATCAGGAACACCGCCTGCGCGTTCGCCAGGGTCGGCACGATCATCCCCCAGTAGGTGTTGATCCCCTTCCACGTGCTGATGAGCATGAACGTGGGAATCACGGTGACTTGGAAGGGCACCATCACCATCGACAGGAAGGACCAGAAAATGGCCTCCCGGCCCGGGAAACGTGTCTTGGCGAAGGCGTAGCCGGCCAGGGCCGAGACGAACAGCACGACCACCACCGACGTCAACGAGTAGATCACGGTGTTGAGGAGCCACCTGGGCAGGTTCTGCCCGGAGAGCACCTGCCGGTAGGAATCGAAGGAGACATCGCTGAAGGGCCACAGCGACCCGGGCAGCTCGATCGCACCCGATTTCAGGCTCAGCGCGATCATCGCGTAGAAGGGGAAAAGGCAGGCGGAGGCCACGAGCGAGAGCCCGGCCCACCGGATCGCGACGGCGAACCGGCCGGGGCACAGGACGTGACGGGAACGGGCGCGGATCATGACCGCCTTCCCAGGACGACACGCTGGATGAGCGCCACCAGGAGGGTCATGACGAACAGGACCACGCCGACCGCGGAGGCGTACCCGTGGTCCGAGTAGCGGAACCCCTGGTCGTAGAGGAACAGGCTCAGCGAGCGGCTGGAGTTCGCCGGACCGCCGCCGGTCATGACATAGATCACGTCGAAGACCTGGAAGGCGACGGTGGTCTCGAGCACTGCCAGGAAGAACAGGGCGGGCCTCAGGGTCGGAAGAAGGACGTGACGGAACCGTCCCCAGGCTCCGGCGCCGTCCATCAGGGCCGCCTCCTCCAGGTCCTGTGGGACGTCCTGCAGGGCGGCCACCAGGATCAGCATCCCGTAACCGAAGCGCGACCAGACGCCGACCACGATGACGGCGGGAAGCACCAGAACTGTGCTGCCGAGCCACGAACCCCCGAGACCGAGTGGGCTCATCAGCGCCGACCAGGGACCATCGGTGGAGAAGATCCACTTGAAAACCGACCCGACCAGCACCAGCGACGTGATGAAGGGCAGGAAGAAGATCGAGCGGAAGAACCGCACCCCGCGGAACCCGCGACGCACCCCCAGCGCCAGCGCCGTTGACAGGGCAATGGAAACCGGAACCGAGAACAGCACGTAGGTCAGGGTCACCGACAGTGCTCGCCAGAACACCGGATCGGCGGCCAGCCGGGCGAAGTTCCCGCCCCCGGCCCAGGAGAACGAACCGTCCACACCGAACCTGAAGAGGCTCAGCAGGATGCCCGCGGCGGCCGGGCCGAAGCGGAACACGAGGAACAGCGCGAACGCGGGCAGCACGAACAACAGGCCGGTGAGCGCACTCCGCCCGGCCAATGGGTTCCCGGGCCGGCTCCGCCGTGGCGAGCCGGTGAGCAAGGCGCTCGACCTCACCTGAGGAGCGGTTTCGCGGCCTCAGCGGCATCCGTCAGGGCCTGCTGTGGCGACTTCTGGCCCAGCAGCGCAGCCTGGATCTCGGGGGAGAGCACCCCCATGACCTGACGGGCGGCGTGATTCGGCTCCCCGAATCGGACGTTGGGAAGGGTCTGCTCAACCCTGCTCTGGACCGGGCGGCCGGCGTACAGCGGCGCGGTCCCCGACGTGGGGGAGAAGTAGCCCCCGGCTCTCAGGTAGTCGACGGAGTTCACGGGATCGGTCACGAAGGCCGCGAACCTTCCCGCGACCTCCTTGTTCCGGGAACTCTTGAGCAGCGACAGGGAACCGACCGTGCCGTAGGCCACCGACCGTTCGTCCCTGAGCGGTGGCAGGACCACGACGTTCTCCTCACCCAGAACCGGAACCAGATCGACGGCCGGAATCGACCATGTGCAGCCGGAACGCCCCGCGGCGAACTCGGTCTGTTCGGTGTTGACGGCGGTTGTGAGGGAATCGGGTTCGAGGGCGTTGCCCCGCGCCAGTCCGGTCAGGAACTCGAGCGCCCGGATCCCCTGAGGAGAATTGAAGGCGACCTGCTCGTCGGCGTCGAAAACGGATCCTCCGGCCTGCCACAGCAGAGGGTAGAACGACATGTTGAGGGTCTGGCCCGGATCGGCGGAGTAGGTGAGGGCGTACATGCCCTTCTCCGTGAACAGGGGCGCCATCTCGGTGACGTCTTCCCAGGTGCTCGGATAGGTGACGACCCCGGCGGCCCGGAAAGCCGCGGCGTTGCAGACCAGGGGGTTGGAACTGGTCAGCAGCGGGGCACCCAACAGACTGTCGCCCGCGGTGACGGCCTGTGCCACGTTGGGAAGCAAACTGCTCGCGCGTTCCTGTCCGAGATAGGCGTTCATCGGCTCGATCGCGGCCTCGTAGCTGGAGAGCTGATCCGGCACGAGGTAGACCAGATCGGGCCCCGTATCCGACGTGATGGCTGTCTGGAGGGCCTCGTCGCGCTTTGCCCAGGGGAAGATCTCGACATCGACCCTGACCCCCGGGTTGGTCTCGTTGAACCTGGAGATCAGGTTCGCCCACAGCTCCCTGTGCCGGGCGTCGTCGCTGATGGCCGGATACGTCCACACGGTGACCGTCCGCTCCTGGGAGCCCGTGACACCGCCGGCGCACCCGGTCAGGACGATCAGCGCCGTCACACCCAGCGCCACCGCCCGCAAGAGCTTTCTCATGACCCGATGCTCCTTCGGTTGATCCCGGTTTCGTTGAAGGATTCCGCGGACAGGGGGAGGATGTGGCCGCGGAATCCAGAATTATCATAACCGGGTGTGAAAACCCTTGGAAGAGCCACGCCGTAAAAAAATAAATTATACTACAGGGGTATGATAACCTTCCCGGGAGCTGGGATTGTCCCGTGGACGCACGGGCGCGAAGTGGGGTGGAAGGAGCAGCCATGCAGTCCTCGACTGCGATCAAGGCCGCCGCGTGGCTGCGCGACACAGGTCCCGCCGGAATCACGGCCCTGGCCCGCGACCTGAAGTTGTCGCGCACATCCGTCGAGAACGCTCTCGCCGTCCTGCAGCGTCACGATCTGACCCTCGAGGTTCCGGGACGACCCCACGGGGCCGGTCGTCCGGCCCGGCACTACGTGTTCCACGCGGCCGGTGGGCTGGTCGCAGGCGTCGACATCGGCGTCCACAGCCTGCGCGTGGTGGTGGCCGACCTGGCCGGCACCACCCTGGTCGCCTCCACCACCGGCGGAGTGGACCCAACCCTCGACCCCGCAACACAGCTCGACACGGTCATCGGACAACTCGGTGAGGCGATATCCGGGTTGGATCCCGGGCGCCTGCGGGCGATCGGGATTTCCCTGCCCGGCATCATCGACAGGTTCGGCAACGTGATCGCCTCCGTGATCTTCCCGGCCTGGGCGGGGGTCGACATGGTGGGAGAGCTGCGCGCACGATTCGGTTGCCCCGTCGTCATGGACAACGGGGTCAGGCTGGCCACCGTCGCCGAACACCACATGGGCTCCGGTCGGCGTTTCGACGATGTCCTGTACCTGTCCGTGGGAACCCGGATCGCCGCGGGGATGATCCTGGGAGGGCAGCCACGACGGGGGGCGCACAACGTGGCCGGGGACATCGGACGGGTCGCGTTCCGCGGGTTCAACGAACGCACCGGGCAGATCCGATGGCGCAACGGCCGCACCGCCAAGGAGGTCTTCGCGCTCGCCCGCCAACAGGATGTTCACGCCCGGAAGGAACTACGCGAGTTCATCAACGAGCTGGGTCGGGGAGTCGCGACGATGGTGATGGCCATCGACCCCGCGATCGTGATCATCGGCGGCGGCATGTCCTTGGCCGATGAGGAACTGCTCGAACCGCTCCGGGAAGCGATGGCCCGCCACATCGGCCTGCCCCTCGGGCTGCCCGTCATCGCATCCCGGCTGGGGGATGAGGCCGCGGTGCACGGAGCCCTGGTCTTCGCCTTCGACCAGTGCTCCGAACACATCTACCGGGTTGGTGTCCTGCCGCCCCCTGCGATCACCCCGATGGCCGGAAGAATCACTCGGTGAGATCCTGGCTCGGTTGCACCGAGACCCGGTGCCGACTCGAAGGAGAGCGCCCATGCCGTCCCTGATGCCGCTCCGCCGCCCCGGTGCGGCGGAGCGCTTGCTGGGAACGCAGTTCCAGCTTTGGCCGGAGTTCCTGCCCACCTACCAAGCTTTTGCGGTACGCGGCTTGGCCGCGCGGCTGCGCGCTGGCGGAGGTGGCGTGACCGCGACCGGCGGGACGGGATTCCGCCGAGTTCGCCTCCCGACTTTCGGGACACCTTAAGCGCTTCGACGCGGCAGGCCTGGGCCACCGCGCCCCTGGGCGGCGCCGCCGCCCGCCCGAGGAGCAGGATCGTTGGCCAGCGCGTCGCAGGTGGTCCTGTCGGCGTTGTTCGTCCGGCCGGGTTGCCGGTGGGTCCGCGGTCGTGAGCGCGGACCCGCCATCGACGTCTCACGGCGCGAGGTGCAGCACCACCGGCCAGTTGTTGTCCCCGCCGGGGGCCGAGTAGTTCCAGAAAGTGGTGTCCAGCCACTGGTCGCCGTGCAGGTGCTGGGCCCGTGACTCGGTGAAGGCGGCGGGCCAGGTGAAACCCCGGCCGGAACCGTTGCGGTGGGCCGCGAACTTCCAGCGGCTGCTGCCCTCCGGCCGCAGCTCCAGGTCGTAGGTGTTCCCGGCGTGCAGCGTGACGTCCTGAGGGATGGGTGCGTCGTACCAGACGAAGTTGGTCACGTGGACGGGTTTCTTCTCGCCATTGGCGGTTCGGTGGCCCATCAGATGCGGTGAGAACCTCGCCTCGTCCCGGACCACCCCGGAGGCCAGTTCCCGCGACCCCTCCAGGAAGCGCCACCGCAGGTCTCCCGCGAGGGTGGCGACGGCCGCCACGGACAAGCCCGTGACGCGCTTGTCGGCGGAGGGGATGAAACGTTCCCGGACCGGCCGGGATGCGTCGGTCTCGTAGGTGCGCTCGGGATCGACGCTGCCGCTCTCCATGTCGGAGGAACCCTGCGACGCGCCGCCGGTGGTGGTGAGCTGCATGATCGGGGCGATCAGTTTGTCCCCCGACCCGGTCGCGGTGAGGTCGAGCCAGGTGCGGTTCGCACCGGACCCCGGCGCCCTGCGCCCGAGCAGCGTCGCCCAGTCGCTGTCGTTCAACCACCTGGCGGGGCGGCCGATGGGGCGTGGGACGAGCACGTTGTTGACGCTGATGAAGTTCGTCGGCGGTTGCGGATCGACGTTCTCCAGCACCACGTGGTACAGCTCGCCCGCCACCAGGGGACGTGGGTTCTGCTCGAAGGTGATTTCGTCCAGAAGGGATTGTGGCGAGTTCGGGTTCAGGCCCGGGGTGAAGTGGGTTCGGGCCAGCAGGGTTCCATCCAGGACGGGCAGGTGCTTGTCGGAACCGTCGTCGGGAAGCACCGTGATGCGGATCCTTCCGCCCGTGCCCGCCGAGTACCCGGAGCCGGTGGGCCAGTACAGGCGGATCTTCTGCAGCGGTCCCGAGACCACGGCCCGGAACCGGAGGGATGCGATCTTGTCCATGCCGCCCTCGATCCCGATGGGGACGTTGTACAGGGTCGACATGGTGAACACGCCGGGGCCGTAGAGCCGGGAGAACTCCGCTGAATCCAAGCGAAACCCTCCTTCGGGGGGCAGCACCAGACGGGAGGAGTCCCCGGCGGCGGTCTGGTCCGTGGTTTCGGCGTGGGCGAGTGCGCCGGGAAGACCCAGCGACGCCGCCACCGACAGACTCACCGCGCCGAGCGAACGGCGCGAGATGTGGGGTTGATCCGGGAAGAAGCTGTTCATCGCAGTCCTCGTTTCCCTCGTTGCCTGGTAAACAACTCTATGATCCTTGGCCGTGTGGCTCTGTCGTCCGAATGGCCAGTTTGGGAAAATGCCCTACGCCGTCGGTTTGAAGGTTTCCATGGCGACCAGGCCGTCGGGCCCGAAGTGCAGGGCGCGCACCTCCGAGACCACCATTGGTTTGTCCTTGACCCCCAGGCCCGCGTATATCTCCGGCAGCACCGGGCGGTGCCCGCACACCGCCGTCGGGCGGTCCAGGTTCTTCAGCAGCTCCGCCATGAGCTTGCGCACCGCCTTCGGGTTCTTCGCAGCGGACTCCTCGGTGAGCTGGTCGTAGGTTTCGATGCCGATCTTCTGGGTTTTCGCGTAGGGCTTGAGCGTTTCCTTGCAGCGCGCCGATGCGGAGCTGACGAGACGTTCGATCCCGAAGGCGGCCAGCACGTCGACGAGGCGTTCCGCCTGGCCCCGGCCCCGGCCCGAGAGGCGGCGTTTCCGGTCGTCACCGGACCAGTGCTTGCGCTGCATCGCCTTGGCGTGGCGGACGATCAGCAGCGCGTTCGTCGGCGGGGCCTGGACGGCCGCCTCGACGATGGCGCGTTCGTCCGGGTGGGTGAGTTTCCCCAGGGCCGCTTCCACGGGGAACCATTTCACCGCCGACACCTCGTGGTCGGGCCGGCGGGGACGCTGCGAGAGCACCGCGGAACGCCAGTAGTGAACCGCCTTGGGTTGTTTGCCGACCTTGTAGCGCAGGCTCGGCAGCCGCAACCCCAGCCGGGCCGCCACCCCCGTCTCCTCCCGGATCTCCCGGACGGCGGTCTCCGGCAGCAGCTCGTCGGCCTCACCCTTGCCCTTCGGCAGCGACCAGTCGTCGTAGCGTTCCCGGTGGATCAGCAGCACCTGGAGACCGGCGGTGTGCTCGCGCAGCACCACACCCCCCGCGGAGACGATCTTCGGTTTCTTGCTCATCGGCGGCGCCTTCCCCGGGTGAGCCGGATCAGCTCCTCCTGCAGGTCGGTCAGCGGCTGGCCATCGGGGTCGGTGGTGTGGACCGACCAGGTGCGGTCCCGCAGCTCCCAGTGAACGGTTCGGTCGTCGAAGGCGCGTTCGAAGAGATCCCTGATGCGGGCGATGTGTCCCGGGTTGGACAATCCGACGATGGCCTCGACCCGTCGGTCCAGGTTGCGGTGCATCAGGTCCGCCGACCCGATCCCGACGTTCGGTTTTCCGCCCGCCTCGAACCAGTAGATGCGGGAGTGCTCCAGGAACCGCCCCAGGATGGAACGCACCCGGATGTTCTCGCTCAGCCCCTCCACGCCGGGCCGGATGGTGCAGATGCCCCGCACCCACACGTCCACCTTCACTCCCGCCTGGGATGCGCGGTAGAGGGCGTCTATGACGGCCTCGTCGACGATGGAGTTCACCTTGATGCGGATTCCCGACGGCAAACCGGCGGCGTGGTTGGTGATCTCGGTCTCGATGCGTTCCAGCAGGCCGCTGCGGATGCCGTGCGGGGCGACGAGCAGCCGCCGGTACTCGGTCTGGTGGGTGATCCCGGACAGGTGGTTGAACAGGCGCGCCACGTCGTCGGTGATGACGGGATTGGCGGTCAACAACCCCATGTCCTCGTAGCTGCGGGCGGTCTTGGGGTGGTAGTTGCCGGTGCCGACGTGGGCGTAGCGGCGCAGCCCGCCGGATTCCTCGCGCACCACCAGCGACAGCTTGCAGTGGGTTTTCAACCCGACCATGCCGTAGACGACGTGCACCCCCGCCTGCTCCAGCTGCCTGGCCCAGGAGATGTTGTTCTGCTCGTCGAAGCGGGCCTTGATCTCCACCACGGCGAGCACCTGCTTTCCCGCCTGGGCGGCCTCGATGAGGGCGTCGACGATGGGGGAGTCGCCGGAGGTGCGGTACAGGGTCTGTTTGATGGCCAGCACCGCGGGATCGGCGGCGGCCTGCTCGATGAACCGCTGCACGCTGGTGGCGAACGAGTCGTAGGGGTGCTGCACCAGCACGTCGCGGCGTTTCAGCGCCTTGAACATGTCGGCGGGGGAGGCCGACTCCACCTCCGCCAGGTCCGGGTGGGTGATCGGCAGGAAGCCCGGGTACTTGAGGTCCTCGCGGCGCGAGTCCTCCAGGGCGAACAGGCCCGTCAGGTCGAGGGGGGTGGGCAGGTGGAAGACCTCGCCGGGTGCGACGTCCAGTTCGCTGATGATGGTGGCGAGCATCGTCTCGTCGATGTCGTCCTCTACCTCCAGGCGCACGGGGGGACGGCCCACCTTGCGTCTCAGCAGCTCTTTCTCCAGCGCGTAGAGAAGGTTCTCGGCGTCGTCCTCCTCCACCTCGATGTCCTCGTTGCGGGTGACGCGGAAGGTGGCGTGGTCCAGCACCTCCATGCCCGCGAACAGCTGCCCGAGGTGCCGGGAGATGATCTCCTCCAGGGGCACGAACCGCCCCTCGGCGAGTTTCACGAACCGCGACAGGTTGGTGGGCACCTTCACGCGGGCGAACTGGCTGGCGCCCGTCGCGGGGTTGCGCAGCAGCACGGCGAGGTTCACCGACAGCCCGGAGATGTAGGGGAACGGGTGCGACGGGTCCACCGCGAGGGGGGTCAGCACCGGGAAGATGCGTTCCCCGAACAGGGTGCGCATCCGATCCTTCTCCGCGGCGGTCAGTTCATCCCAGGTGAGGATCTCGATGCCCTCGGCGCGCAGCTGGGGACGGATCTCCTGTTGGAACAGGCGGGACTGCTCGGCGACGAGCTCGGCGGTGCGTTCCAGGATCGAGGCGTGCAACTCACCTGGCCGGGCGCCGGTGATGGTGGTCACCGCCACCCCGGCCTGGATGCGGCGTTTCAGCCCCGCGACCCGCACCATGAAGAACTCGTCGAGGTTGTTGGAGAAGATCGCCAGGAACTTCACGCGCTCCAGCAGGGGGATACGTTTCGCGTCCCGGGCAAGGTCCAGTACCCGGTTGTTGAAGTCCAGCCAGGCCAGCTCCCGGTCCAGGTAGCGGTGCTTCGGGAGTTTTTCATTCCTGTGTCCGCTCACGGCGCGTCTCCCTGCCGGTAGGCGGTGTCGACGCTCAGCGTGCGGAAACCGGTGGCGGCATACAGCGCCACCACCCGCTCCTCGGCGGCCTCGACGTACAGTTCGACGTTCTCACAGCCGATGGTGTGCAGGTGGGCCAGTCCTGCGGTCAACAGGGCCCGTCCCAGCCCGGCGCCCCCGTGGTCGGGGCGGACCGCCAGGACGTAGACCTCACCCAGGTTCGCGTCGTGGCGTTTCGTCCAGTGGAAACCGGCCACCTCGTCGTCGTGGTGCGCCACCAGCAACCCGCCCGCATCGAACCACGGCTGCCGGGTCAGCGCCTGGAAGTCGTCGACGGTGAGTCTTCCCTGTTCCGGGTGGTGCGCGAAGGCCACCCGGTTGACCGCCACCACCCCTTCGGTGTCCGTCGTTTCGAAGGGAAGGATGCGGTAGCCGGGAGGTGCGGGTACCGCGGCGATTCCCGCGAGGGGGCGTCCCATCCGCAGCAGCTCACGTATCGGCTGGAGACCCAGCTTCGCCGCGACGGCGCGGGCAGCGGGCAGGGTGCGGAACGCCCAGACGGAGTGCCCGGGACGGGCCTCGACGGCCTCGCTCACCAGGGATGTGCCGAGCCCCTTGCCCCTGGCCCCGGGGGAGACGGCGACCAGGATGGTGTCGTCGTGGTCGTCGAGGACCGCGAAACCGTCCTGGTGCGTCAGCACCTCACCCTTCCGGGTGCGATCCAGCACCAGGAGAGCGGAGTCGTTGAGGGGGCTGAAACCGTCACGGGCCTCGCAGGCAGCAGCTATCACACGGGGGTCTAGTTCAGGCATCGTGATCCTCCCAACGTGCCGCGAACCGGTAACCGACGTTGCGCACGGTTCCGATGAAGTGGTCGAACTGGCCGAGCTTCGCGCGCAGCCTGCGGATGTGGACGTCGACGGTGCGGGTGCCGCCGAAGTAGTCGTAACCCCACACCTTGCTGAGCAGCACCTCACGGGTCAGCACCTTTCCCTGGTGCTGCACCAGGTAGCGGAGCAGTTCGAACTCGGTGTAGGTCAGGTCGAGGGGATCGCCTGAGATGGTGGCGTGGTAGGCGTCCTCGTCTATGCGGATGGGTCCTGCCACCAGTACGTGTGGCTGTTCTCCTGCGTGCAGCAGCAATCGCAGCCGGACATCGACCTCCGCCGCCTCACAGCCGTCGAGAACGAAGTCCGAGAAGCCCCAGTCGTGGCTCAGCAGTCCCAGGGCCGATGTCGTGACCATGAGCAGCACGGGCATGTCGGGGTGGGTCTGCCGGACGATGGTGGTGGCGGTGCGCGCCCAGGCGAGGTCGCCGCGGGCATCGACGACGACAACGTCGGCGACGTCCATGCTGCGCAGGGCCTCCTCCGCGCTCGCGGCGGTGCTGAGGTCGTGATTCAGCAGCGACAGGAAGTCGGGCGCCGGACCGGTGGGGGAGACCAGTAGGATCGAGCTCACCATCACCTCCCAGTCTCTGCGAGTCCCTATCGTATCCGTAGGCGCAGCGGGACAGGCCCCGCGCAAGGGGATGTATGGGGATTCGCAGGAAGGTGTGGTGTGGTCGATGCCACACGAAGCGGACCGGAAGTCCCGAAAAAATCGGCGCGCATCTCCTCCGGGGCATTTCCTGTTCACTAGGATGACGGTGAATCCGAGAAGGGAGACCGCAATGTCGCAACAGGGCCTGGAAGCCGCTCGCAGGAAGATGACGGAAGCCCGGGTGGTTCCTTCCGCGATCGAGGTGTTCTCCCACTACTACCAGCTCCTGGAATCGGGGGAAACCGGACTGATCCGGGAGGAAAGCATCGATCCCCTGCTCGATCCGCCGATGCTCGATGACGTCGAGGTCAGCGACAACGAGGCCCGCGAAGCGATCGGCGCAACCGTCATGATCAAGCTCAACGGCGGGCTTGGCACATCAATGGGGCTGGACAGGGCCAAGAACCTGCTTGAGGTGCGTGACGGCCTGAACTTCCTGGACCTCATCGTGCAACAGGTGCGGGCGGCCCGACGGGACTGGGACGCCCCGCTCCCGTTGTTGTTCATGAACTCCTTCCGCACCGAGACCGACACCCTCGCCCACCTGGAGCGCTACCCCGACCTTCCCGTCGACGACCTACCACTCAGCTTCCTGCAGAGCCAGGAACCGAAGCTCCGGGCCGATGACCTGACCCCGGTGGAGTGGCCCGAGGATCCGTCCCTGGAATGGTGCCCGCCCGGTCACGGCGATCTTTACACCGCCCTGTGGAGCCACAACCTGTTGCAGCGGTTGACCGAGAAGGGGTTCCGCTACGCCTGCATCTCCAACGGGGACAACCTTGGGGCCGCGCCGAACGCCCGTCTGGCAGGTTGGTTCGCGGCCTCGGGTGCCCCCTACGCCGCCGAGCTGTGCCGCCGCACCATCAACGACCGCAAGGGCGGGCACCTGGCCATCCGTAAACGTGACGGGCAGCTCATCCTTCGTGACACCGCCCAGACCGCACCCGAGGAGATGGATTATTTCACCGACGAGCACCGGCATCCGTTCTTCCACACCAACAACCTGTGGTTCGACCTGCAACGTCTGCTCGACACCATCCGCGAACGCGACGCGGTGCTCGGCCTGCCGATGATCCGCAACGAGAAGACGGTGGATCCGGCCGATCCCGGCTCGCCCAAGGTCATCCAGGTGGAAACGGCGATGGGGGCCGCGATCGAGGTTTTTCCGGGGGCCACCGCCATCTGCGTCGGACGCGATCGGTTCCAGCCCGTCAAGACCACCAACGAGCTGCTGCTGCTGCGCTCCGACGTCTACGACCTCGATGAGAACGGCCATCTCGTGGCACGCTCCGCCACACCCGAGATCAACTTGGACTCCCGGTACTACAAGACCATCCAGGACTTCGACGCCCGCATCCCGCAGTCCCCGTCGCTGCGCGGGGCCGAAAGCCTCCGGGTCAAGGGGGACTGGACCTTCGAACCGGACGTGAAGGTGGTGGGTTCCGTCGAACTACCCGACGAGGGGAGGCCACGGGTGATCCCCGGCGGTACCGTCCTGGGCGCCTGACCTTGGCCGACGAGGCGGTGGAGCTCGCCCGGGCGCTCACGGGCGAGGCCCTGCCGGTCACCGGCGACGCAGCCGGTCTGGTCGCCGAGCTGGCCCGGCTCGGCTGGGACGCCGAGCGGTTGACCACACTGCGGGCGGAACGGATGCGGCGGCGACTGCCTTGGCCTTTCCCGATCGGCCTGGATGCTCGTGAAGAGCTGGGTTTCGCGCGTTTCGATGCGCTGCTTGCCCGGGTGAGGAAAGAATTGGGCCTGGCCGGGACGAGGTCCCGGGCGCAGGCCCCGGTGCGTCCGCCCAATGCCGACGAACGCCGGCTGCTGGCGGATCGGCCGCCCCACTGGGGATGATCGCTCGCCGAAGCTCTCACCCAGCGGAGCGGCACGTCGATGGAATCAGCCGCGGCTGCGGAGCAGGTCGCGGATCTCGGTGAGCAGCTCCTCGGAGCTGGGGCCCTTCTCCTCTTCCTTCTTCGGGAAGAAACGATCGCGCAGCACGTTGTACGGTTTCACCACGCAGAAGTAGACGACGGCCGCGGTGATCAGGAAGGTGATCGTCGCATTGATGAACAGGCCGATGTTGACCTCGAAGATGGTCACCCCGGAGAAGTCCGGCTGGCCGCCGATCTTGCCGATGAAACCCATGAGTACGGCGGTGAACTCTTTGACCACCGCGGAGAACACGGTACCGATGATGACTGCGACGGCAAGCTCGACGAGATTGCCTCGCATGATGAATTCTTTGAAGCCCTTCATCTGCTTTCCTTCTGTGCTCCGGTTTCATGAAGGCCGGAGAGCGGCCCGAAACCTGCGGATTCAGGTCCGGGTGGTCCTCGCGTCGAAGACCGGCATCACTCTATGCAGACAGTGCCGGACGAAGCCAGCGTTTTCGACAACAAACGCTGGTTGGGGGTGAATTCTGGCCAATCGGATGACGTCGTTGGTGCCGAAAGCGACTTCTTCGGCGCGTACCGAATGCTGACCGGAGACCTGTGGATGGGGGCCGGTTTGCAGTGCCCCGGGACGATTCGTGTGTTTCGAGCGAGTATGTTCGAAGCGAGTTGCGCGAGGGAACGTAACCGACCGTCCCAGCCACGTGGGGAACGCCTATGGCTTGCTCCCGAGAATCACCGTCAGCTTTCCCTGCTGCCCCAGAGCGGAGACCTCGGGTCCGATCTCCGAGGGGACGTCCACCAGGATGAGAGGTTTCGCATCACCGCCCGGGTTCAGGACTGTTCCGCTGGACCTGGTTGGCGCGGCCGAGATCCGGGCGTCAGCGGTGACCACCTGCCCCGAATCGGCCAGCACCAGCGTGATCGGGGTGCCGGGGGTCATGAGCGACCTCAGTGAGTTGTCGCGGATCAGAACCGGCACCAGCGACCGTCCCTCGGCCAGCGACGGCGAGGCCGCCAGCATTCCGGGTTGCAGCACTGTGCCGGCCTCCAGGCCGAAACCCAGGGTCTGACCGATGAGCTCCCCGGGGTCAGGGAATCGTTGCCCGGGAAGCGTTTCGGAGGGTAGTCGCGCGACCCTCAGGTCGTCGTTCCTCAGCACCGTCCCCGCCGCAACGGAGCGGGTCAGGACAACCGCCGGTACCCGATCCTGGTCATTCGGGGACAGGTGCGTCGCCATCGCGAAGGCACCGAGCCCCGCCAACAGCGCTGCGATGGCGCGTCGATGCCAGCTCAGGAAGCGCCCCAGGCGCCGGATGAAACTCTCCACATCCTCTTTATGGGAGCAAACGATCCGCACAGATCACTTTTCCACATGTGGATGCGAGAGGGTTCCCATCGAGGAGGTGGCCGAACCGGCCCATTCGCCGATGCGCGCAGGTCGGTTCGACCAGCTCGGGGTTTCTCGTTCGTGGAGCCTCTCAGGAAGCAGCCGTGGTGGTTTCCGTGGCCTTGGCGGGTGCCGGGGCCGAATCCTTCTTGGTCTCCGGGGCGGAGGTCGGTTTGGACGCGGGGCTCGACGTGCGGGAATCCGTCGCGTAGAACCCGGAACCCTTGAACACCACGCCGACGGCGCTGTAGACCTTCCGCAGGCCGCCACTGCAAGTCGGACAGGTGGTCAGCGCAGGGTCGGAGAACTTCTGGACGGCCTCGAGTTCCTTGCCGCAGGCCGTGCAACGGTACTGATAGGTGGGCATTCACGCTCCCGCTTCGGTGGACAAACGCGAATCAGGATACGCTCCTCGCCCCGAGACGGGTGAATCCGTTCTCCGTGACCACTGCGTCGACGGGGATGTCATGCGGTTCGCTGGGCAGCCTCGGCAGCACCTCGTCGGCGTTCGCCAGTGCCCAGACGGGGGTCCCGGGCCGGCGGTGGCGGAGCGCACGGTCATACCAGCCGCCACCCATGCCCAGGCGGGCACCGTCGCGGGAGACTGCCAGGCACGGCACCACGATTACATCCGCCTGCTCGATGGCCTCGATTCCCAAGGCGGAACCGGAGGGCTCGGGTATGCCCGCCCAGCCGGAACGAAGCTCGCTGGTGGCCCAGGCCCAGTCCGGCTTCCTGGACAGTTTCGGAAGCAGCACCTGCCAGCCTCGGTTCCGCAACTCCTTGATGGCGGCCAGGGTGTCGGGTTCATGCCGACGTGATGCGTAGATGGCGATCACTCCCGGGGGTGGGAGTTCCTTCAGGAGAGCCGCGAGGCGGGCCTCGTCGAGGTTCTGCCAGCTGGCGTCGTCCAGTGTCCTGCGGCGCGTGGTGATGGTCTCGCGCAGCGCGCCCTTCTCATGTGTGAAATCCATTGGCCTATCGTAGAAACATGGCGCTTTTCGGTCGCAGGAAGCATGTGGAAGAGGAACCTCAGAATGTGGAGGAGATCCCCGTCCCGACCCTTCCGCCGCCACCCGAGCCGGATCTCAACGGGTTGCGCCGTGTCCAGGACCACGTCGAGTATCTGCTGGAACTCGTCGAACCCCTCAAACCGTTCGGCATGTCGGTGCTGGAGGCATGGAACCAGGTGATCTGCGAGGACATCGACTCCATGATCAACGTTCCGCCGAACTCCACGAGCAAGGTGGCGGGCTATGCCGTGCGTGCCACGGATCTGTGGCAGAACAACCAAGTGGTGGAATCGCTTCAGCTGGCCACCGGTACGGAACATCTCGGGGTTGGTCAGGCCGTGCCGGTCGACGTCGGAGAGGTGGTTCCCCGTGGAACCACCGCGGTCCTGCCCTACTCCTACGCGACTGTCTCCGGGGATCGCATCGAGATCATCCAGGAGGTGGTGGAGGGCGAGTACCTGCGCGCCGCGGGCGAACATCTCGCGGTGGGGGACCGGCTCCTCTCGGAGGGGGAGGTTCTGACCGACCGGAGCGTGGGGATGCTGGCCGCCGCGGGGATCGACAAGGTGCTGGTGCGGCCCAGGCCGCGCGTGGTGGTCGTCAGCTCCGGGGCGGACCTGGTGGAGCCGGGGGAGAGCGTCGGCTACGGCGAGTCCACGGACGCCAACTCGTTCCTGATCT
>RBWB01581955.1_pt1 | contig 17792 bp, 15 predicted proteins | sample 2014201 | NCBI WGS metagenome assembly RBWB01 (sample SAMN10133834, study PRJNA383868) | Human oral metagenome, whole genome shotgun sequencing project. | isolation source: supragingival plaque isolated from 88 juvenile twins | host: Homo sapiens | place: Australia
GCAGCGGAGGCACGTCGCCACTGGATGCCGACAAGCCGGGTATCGAGTCGCTTGACCGCATCGTGGCCGTCGTCAACCAGGGCGTCATTACCGAAAGCGAGCTGCAGGCCCAGATCCATCTGATCGAGGGGCGTGCGGCCCAGACCCCGGGAGCCGGGGTGCCGCCGCCCGACGAGCTGCGCAAGCAGGTCCTGGAGCAGATGATCCTGCAGCTGGCGCAGGAGCAGTACGCCGCCGACTATGGCCTCAAGCCCAGCGATGCCGAGGTCGACCGTGCCGTGGCCGACGTGGCCCAGAACAACGGTCTGTCCACGCAGCAGCTCACCGAACGTCTGAAGGATGAGGGCGTCTCGCTGGACACCTTCCGCCGTCAGCTGGTGGCCGAGATCGTCTCGGCGCGCCTGCGCGAACGCGAGACCGCCAGCAACGTCAGCATCTCCGAGGGCGAGATCGACGCCGAGCTGGCCAAGAGCGGCAAGGTCAGCCAGCCGGAATACGACATCCGTCAGATCCTGCTGAAGCTGCCCGAAGGTGCTGACCAGAAGGAAGTCGCCCGCCAGAAGGCCCGGGCCGACGAGCTGGTGGCCAAGGCACGCAAGGGGGCCGACTTCGGCACGCTGGCACAGGAAAATTCCGAAGCCAGCGATGCCGCCACGGGCGGGAACATGGGCTGGCGCAAGGCCGACGACCTGCCGGGCCTGTTCGCCGACACCGTGCGCAAGCTCAAGCCCGGCGAGATCAGTGCACCGGTGCGCAGCCCGGCAGGCTTTCACATCCTGAAGCTGCAGGACCGGCGTGACGGCGGGGCCACGACCGTGGAGCTCACTCACGCCCGTCACATCCTGCTGCCGGCCAACAGCCCCGAGACGGCTGCCGAGGCCGAGCGGCGTCTGTCGCTGTTCCGCCGTGACATCGAGGCCGGCAAGGCCGACTTTGCCAAACTGGCCAAGGAATTCTCTTCCGACGGTTCTGCCGCCAAGGGAGGCGATCTGGGCTGGCTCTATCCGGGCGACACCGTGCCCGAATTCGAGCAGGCCATGAAATCCCTGCACGACGGCGAGATCAGCGAACCGGTGCAGACCCAGTTCGGCGTGCACCTGGTGCAGGTGCTGGGCCGGCGAACCGACACCGAATCGCCCGAGCGGCTGCGCAATGCGGCCCGTGCCAAGCTGCGCGAGGCCAAGGGCGGCGAGGCCTACCAGCAGTGGCTGCGCGAGCTGCGTGACCGCACCTACGTGGAATACCGCCAGAAATCCGACGCGGCCTCCACGCACTGACGAATCCTGACCCGATGGCGAACCACCGACCTGACGCCGGACGCGAGAAGCGCCCGGCCGGCGTCATCCCACGCAAGCGCTTTGGCCAGCACTTCCTGGCAGACCGTGCCTGCATCGATGCCATCGTGCAGGCCATAGCTCCCCGGTCCGGCGACAACCTTGTCGAGATTGGCCCCGGCACCGGCGTACTGACCGCGCCGCTGGTGGCCCAGACGGGCCATCTCACCGTCATCGAGATCGACCGCGATCTCGGACCCCGGCTGGCTGCGCAGTATGGTGATGCGCTGACCCTGGTGCAGCAGGACGTGCTGCAGGTCGATTTCAGCGGTTTTGGCCAGAATCTGCGCATCGTCGGCAATCTGCCCTACAACATCTCCAGCCCGCTGCTGCTGCATCTCATTGCCGTGGCAGACCGTGTGCGGGACCAGCACTTCATGCTGCAGAAAGAGGTGGTCGACCGCATTGTGGCCGGTCCCGGCAGCGACATGGGGCGACTCACCGTCTTCCTGCAGAACCATTACCAGGTGGTAAAGCTCTTCGACGTGCCGCCGGAAGCCTTCGACCCGCCACCGAAGGTGGATTCCAGCGTGGTGCGCATGGTGCCGCTGCCCAGGCCACACACGACCGCCATTGCCCAGCTGGAGGCCGCGCTGGCCGCAGCCTATGCGCAGCGCCGCAAGATGCTGCGTCGGACACTGGGCAGCTGGCTGGCCCAGCAACATCCATCCTTTGATCTGGAAAAGGCGGCGGCCGACGATGCACGGTTGGTGCCGCTGACGGACCTGAGCCAGCGCCCCGAGCAGATTCCCGCCACGGCCTGGTATGCGCTGGCTGATGCGCTGGCGGCAAGACCCCTCGGGTAGGTTGATTACAGCGTACCCGTGCCAGCACGTCATTGGACAATCCCCTCATGGGCCATTTCGGGTGAGGGGGGATTCTGATGGACGTGATTCGGACAGGCATCTCTGCATTCCTGTTGCGTGAGCAGCCATTCGAGCGTTTCCGGTTCTCACGCTGGCAATCGCGCTTCGTCATCACGTTGCTGGGCGTCCTGCAAGGGCTGGCCATGCACATGCATGTTCACGCCCTGAAAGCGTCCGACCTTGCGCTGCCCACTCTGTGGGGAAAGGTGGTCTTCGGCGTGCTGTCGACGTGGGTGGCATTTCCCATCATCCATCGCGCCTGCCGCTGGTGGTTGATGCGCGGTGAGCGCTGGGATGGCAAGGATGATCTTTTCAACCTGATGGCTGCCTCATGGCTGCTCCCCTTCGCGCTCCTCTACGGGTTATACGCACTGGGTGTGCCCGGCACCCTGCTTGTCCCGATCCTGATTTATGCCATCTGGGTCAACGCGAACGCCATGTCCGGCGCGGTTCCGAAAGCCACCCTGGGTTACAGCATCGCCGGCATCGTCAACGGCCTTGCCCTGATCTACGCCCTGCTTTTCGGCCTGGCGATCGTCCTGGCATTCATCAAGCTGGTGCTTCAATCCTGAGGGGCGATGCCTCCTGCGGCAGGCTGAATCATCCCGATGCAGGCAGAACTGACGAGCATGGGCGGGTGAAAGAACGGAGGCATGAAGAGGTTCGATATATTTGAAGGTGTCCTGCGTTCCGTTCCATGGTGCGTCTGCTTGCGGGACCTGTTCGGAGAAGCCTTGACGTGCCGCATTCCAGATGAAAGGAGGAGACCTTCATGGGTGTGATTCAGACCAGCATCTTCGCATTCTTGCTGCATGAACAGCCGTTCGAGCGGTTCCGGTTCGCGCGTTGGCAGTCGGTCGTGGCCATCACCCTGCTGGGCATCTGCAGCGGACTGAACCCGAACATGGCGGGGACTTCGCCAGACGCCCCCCATCCGGTTGCGCTGCCCCTGTGGGGGCGGATCGGCATTGGCGTGGTGACGATGTGGCTGGCCTTCTGGGTCATATACCGCTTCTGCGCCTGGTGGCTGAAGCGTGGCGGGCGCTGGGATGGGCAGGGGGATCTGTTCAACCTGATCGCCGCATCCTGGCTGGTCGTGGATCTGCTGGGCTTCCTGCTGAGTGGGCTGGGTGTGCCCGAGTCGCTTGTCACCCTGGTATGGTTCTATGCCATCTGGGTGGGCGCCAATGCCATGTCCGGCGCCATTCCAAAAGCCAGTCTTGGCTACGGCATCGGCGGCATCATCCTCGGCGGCATTCTGGCCATCGTGACGATCATGGGCCTGATCGTTGGTCTGGTGATGGTGGTGCAGCTGCTGGGCGCAGGAGGCATGCCGGCGCCTGCGGCCGGATGATTCACTCCACCAGCGCATCCGGCGTGTCGGCCAGCTGGCGCTGCCACTGGCGGTAGTCGGGCATCAGCGCTTCCAGCTGCGCCCAGAAGCGGGGGCTGTGGTTCTATCCGTCGGGTAACCTGGCCTCTGCGAGCGGTAACCCGTACTTGTCGGCGGGCGGTCCTGTGCGACAGGAAAGAAGAGACAAGGAGGCAGTCCCCGCTCGAAAAGTGCAATGAAAGAGTTGCTATCTCCCAAACTGATGACGGGGTTTGTAAAGTGACCAAAGCTATCTGTTTCAAATCCATGTGGATAGTTGATATTATTTGTGAGTCGTTACAGTATCTGCGGGAAAAACAAAACTGACATTATTTGTAGTATTTGTTCGTCTTTCTTATAAGCTTAAGGTTTAGTATTTTTCAAGCCACCAATTTTATTAGGTCTAATTAGAGAGTAATAATAAGTCGCATGTCGAATCAAGTGATAGAATCGTTTCTCTGATAATATGTAAACGAATAGGGAGAAACAGATGAGCAAGACTTTGGTGTCGGATCAACCAAGATTGCTTCTCACGGGCGCGACCGGGTATCTTGGTTCTCATATCTTGAGAAGCTGGCTCTCGCGTAATTCGACTGGGGTTGTCTACTGTCCTGTTCGTGGAGAAAATGCCCCAGAACGTCTGAAAAATGCCGTGGTGGTTGCGCTCCGTGATGCTGGAGAGCACATGTTGGCTGATGATCTGATGCAGCGCGTGAAAGTGATTCATGCTGATATCCTTGTAAAGGAAGAGTTGGAGCGAGGGATTGAGAATAGTGGTATATCGAAATACTGCTACGAAGTAATTCACGGTGCCGCGAACCTGTCCTTTAAGGAAGAAGATCGAGAGGCCGTAATTGAGGCCAATGTAAGCGGTACGTCCAATTTATTGGAAGTCATAAGTCGTCATAAGGGGGTGCAGGCATTCAATTACGTGAGCACGGCGTATGTTGCAGGTACTAGAGAGGGCGTGATTCGCGAAACGGACTCTCCAGCAACTTCGTTCAACAACGCCTATGAAGAGAGCAAGTCTCTGGCCGAGTGCTTCGTCAGAAAGGCTGCTGCCGAGATGGGGGTCAAGAGTCGAGTATTTCGTCCAAGTATCATCATCGGGCACACTAGGACGCTACTGTCCTCATCAAGCAGTGGGCTTTACAAAGTAGTGGAGATGTTATACAGGCAGGGTATGGCAAGATCTACGAAGGGGCGTCTTGCTGTTCCCTATCGAATGAATGCAAATATAAATCTAATACCAGTCGACATTGTAGTCGATGAGATGCTTGAAATCATGGCATCTGGGAATGATAAATCCGGCGTGGCCTATCATCTTACAAATGAAAGACCCCTGTCTGTGGAGGATGTACTTTTTGGTGTTACGCCAATGACCGGGATCACGATGGAGTGTTCGAGAGGAGTCGAAAAAGCGGGTGGGCGGCTCGAGCGAATGCTGATGAACAAGGGGCTTAGTTTGTATCTTCCCTATCTGTCCCAGAGTCAGATATTCAATAGGAATAATGTGCGCGCAATGCTGGGGACAGTCAGACAGGACTCCTACTGGCTCGATTTAGTCACCCTGAGACGTTTTGTTTCTGTTTATCTTGAAGACATGATGAGAAGGTCGGGTCAAGAAGCGCATCCTGATAGGGTGCCTGCAAGGGAGGTGGCGGTAGCATGAAGGTTGGCGGCGCTCCTTGTAGGGTTCTTTTGCTTGGCTATGGGGGTGCGAATAATACGGGAGCCGATATACGTACCATCACAATCATAGATGATCTTAGAAGAGTCCTGGGTAACGAGATTGTCATTACTGTGGCAACTCTGAATAGAGAGAACAGTCTTCGAGTCATCAAGGAAAACGACTTTCTCAAGGTGGTCCAGGTTCCTTATCTCTTTCCCGCTTTCATATGGCGTCTTATAAAGAGTCAGGATGTGGTCATGCTGACGGAAGGGAGCACGTTCAAGGATAACTGGGGTAGTCCACTACTTTACCTGTTTCTGTGGGGGGCATGGTGCGCAGCTCGTCAAGGAAAGGCCTGCATGGCATACGCGGTCGAAGCGGGGCGGATGAGGTTATTCAACCAATGGCTAACTCGGAAAGTATGTGCCGGCATGGATATGATCGTGACGAGGACGCAGGCCTCTTGTGATGAGTTGAGATCAATCGGGGTTGAGCGAGATATTCAGGTGACAACGGATACTGCATTCAACTTCACGACGGATGCGCTTCCTGGAAACACACGCTTCGTGCTTGGTTGTGCGCCTGTAGAATTTAACGAATGGCCGGTTAAATTTCGTCTTTGGGGAGATAAAAGAAACTGTTATCACTGGCCTTACTACTTCAGTTGGGACAAGGAGCGCGCATCTCGAAGTGGAGAGCTTGTTCGAGCGTGGGTTGAGCTGATTATTTATGCGGTGCGTGTTCGGGGCTGGGATGTCTGCCTGATAGCAATGGAGTCTCTGGACAGGAGAATATGCGAGAAAGTTCTGGGAAGACTCCCTTCCGACGTGCTGTGCGGAATCAAGAAGATGTACGCAGGAGATGAAGCTCCAGAGGCAATAGTGGCACGTCTGAGAAGTCTAAATATGCTGGTTACCTCGAGATATCACGCATGTGTGCTGTCGATGGGAGGCGGCGTTCCGCAGGTCGCTTTCTATCATGACGAAAGGCTTGTCAACATATATCGAGAAATGGGAATGGAAGACTTTTCATTGCCATGGAATGGTGAGGGGCATGCCGAGAAACTTCGTGCGTTTGTAGACAGGCTCTATGAGCAGAGAAGTGAAATCCGTGAACGTCTTAGAGAGACGCTTTTGGAGAGCTATTTGCCGAGATGTGAGGAGAATCGACGTCTGCTCAGAAAATGGTGGGTCGAAGATGGAGGTTTCATGATGGGGAAAGGGGTATGAGGGTCTATGCACGAGAGTCGGTGGTGCGTGCCACACCTGAACAGGTATTTCGGTACTCTGCATCAAGAGTGGGGTTCTGCGAACAGTTCCCATACCAGGTCAAGTGGCTGGATGGGCCTGAGTACTGGGATAAAGGGGATATCCTCGACTTTTCGTACAGAGTATGCGGAGTGTGGCTTAGGCATCGAGCGGAAGTGATTCACTATCAGCAGGACAGGTTGTTTGTTGATCGCATGCTGGAGGGCATGTACGGGTTCTTCAAGCATACGCACGAGTTCGAGCCCGTCGAAGAGGGGGTAAGGGTTAGGGATACGGTGGAGTTCTCACTTGGCGTTGGGGATCTGATAGATCGCACGATCGGAATGATAACGCTTGATCGAGCGTTCAATCTTCGTCATCAGGCGTTGAAACGAGTTGATTTTGAACAGCTGAAGGAGCAGTGATCGTGGAGAATGTGCAATTTCGAAAGTTAATGAAGGAGTTTCGAGAGGAAGGTCTCCTGGAGGTGAGCAATGCAAAAGGCGCTACGACGGTGTTCGTCGAGCTTGCTGTGTTCGCGTTGTTGTGCTGGGGGCTTGCCTCGGTGGAAGCATTCGGGTTGTGGTTCTGGGTCATACAAATTCTTGCTGGATGCTCGTTGTTTCGTTGGTTCGTCATTCTTCATGAGTGTGGGCACAAGACGTTGTTCCGGGCATCAATGACCAATTCGGTGGTAGGGCATGTTGCAAGTGTTCTCTGCCTAGTTCCTTATGTCCCCTGGAGAAACATCCACATGCAGCATCACCGGTGGGTTGGGGTAATTGACAAAGATCCTACACAGAAGCATCTCCTGAATCTTCAGAAGGCATCGGAAGTCCAGAACCGACTGTTCAGAATCGTTTGGAAGCTGTGGCTTCCGATTCCATTTGCCATGTTCCTCTTCGAGGTGTTCTGGGGGTATCCGGTTGCGATGCTCAAGGAGAAACGCACAAAGGATGCCTGGAAAGGTGCTGGCTCTGTATTGGTGTGTGTTCTAGGGCAACTACTTGCGATTGAGGCTCTTGGGCTCAAAGGATGGGCAACATACTTTCTTCCCATGCTCGCTGTGTTCTACTTTCTGATCGAGAACATGAACCTCCCTCAACACTCCGAGCTGTTTCCGTATCTATCGGATACGCACCCTGATCCGATTCCGTTCAGTGCCCAGGACGATATCACCCGGTCGACCCATCTCCCAGACTGGATAAGTACCGTTCTTGCATTGAACTTTAACCGTCATACAGAGCATCACATGTTTGCTACGGCCCCTTGGTACTCGCTGAATGAGATAAGAAGGCGTCTGTTACGCGAAGGGTATGAGTTCCCTCATGAGGTGGAGTTCGTGCACTTCATGTGGGAGCTGCGTCAGCGAGATCCTCTGACGATCTATCGGGATGCGCTTCCAAAATCTTCGGATGCGGCGCAATGAATCATAAAATGGAGATTTCGCTTCTCGTATGCGCTGATATCGACAGTAAAACGAGAAGTGAAGTGGAGGAGGTCTTCAGACAGAGCTTTCTGGTGCATGGGGAGGCAGGTCATGTGCTAGACGCCTACTTTCGAGGTATACAGTGCGTTCTGATTGCTCGAGATCGCTACAACGGCTCATTGATCGGATTTCAGTTCTATCAGGAGGTTCGGCTGAATGGGAGAATCATTCATCACTTCAGTCTTTCAGGAAGAAAGGATGGCTTTCGGGGAATGCAGCATGAGTTTGGGAAGCATGTACTTCTACATGCGTTGATAGCTACCGTCCCTTGGAAGTCAGTCTATCTAGCGGGAGTGACGAATGATCCAAGAAGCTACAAGAACATGCACGTTATAGGAGGGAGAAGTTTCCCGAATGTGCATGGTAAGAGTGAGAACTGTTTTGGAGAGTGGTACTTCAACGTCGCCGGTAGGTTGGGGATTGAGGGGGTGGATGGTCGGGGGCTTGTTCACGATCGCATGAGAAAGATTGGTTTTGGATTGCGTGAGTATAAAGTTCGGTCAAGCTCTCCTTTGATGAAGGCTTATGACGACTATGTCGGCGGGAGTCGGGAGACGGGGGTGTTCTGTCTTGTCGAATTAGTTCCCTTGAGAGATGTTCCGGTCTATTTTTTTCGTCAAGTAATGTCCGTTTTTGGAAGAGGGAGTCGATGGTGAGGGGGCTTGATATTCTTGCGTTCAACGCACTTGATGCTGATAGCAATATGATGCGAGTAACGAATGAAATGATGAGGGATTTTATTCGTGATCGAATGTCTTCTGATCTAAGCGCGCATCAGGTTAATCTTTATGGTAAGTTGCTCAAGTCAAATCGAAGCAGGTACGTTGCAGCGTCTTCAATGGAAGAGCGTTTAAATGATGACTATCAGACTCGCTACGAGAGCTATCGTTCATGGACGACGAAGCTGATTGTCCGCTGTGTCGACGACTTGCTTCGGAAATACTCGATCAAGCGCTCGTCGGTCAGGGCAGTAGTGGCTAACACGACGGTCGGAGGTATGGTTCCAAATCTGACATCGCTGATAGGGCACCATCTTTCATTACACCATAGTGTCCGGATGATAGAGCTTGGATACATGGGGTGCGCCACGGCACTATTGGCTCTCGAGGTGGTCGAGCAGCAGCTTGGACCTGGGGAAATAGGGTTGGTTGTCACGTCAGAGCTGACTTCGTTCATGGCGAATCTCAAAGCTGATTCTGATGCCTCACTGATTGCAAATACCGTATTTGGTGACGGTGTTGGCGCGTTTCTGGTGGCAAGACGCCCTCACTCGGAGTCTGGAATGTTGCGTATCATTGATCACGCCGGGAGCGTTCAGACCGATGATAAGGCGATGTCGGCCATCTCTTACGAACCGAATCCTACATATCATGAGATCAGAATCCACGAGACTATTCCGGATGTTGCTACCAACGGCATATTCCAAGTTATGAAGCCAATGGTTCGGCGAAATCTTGCCGGTCTTGTTGACAAAGCTCTCTATGCGGTCAATGGGAGAATTCCTCGGTGGCAGAGTCGGGTTGGTCGGGTAGTCCTTCATACTGCTGGAAGAAAGGTCCTGGAGGGTGTTACTCAGGCTCTGGGGTTGAGTCAGTATCAGGTTTCTCACAACTTCGAGGCCTTCCGAAAGTACGGCAACACGTCTTCCGCATCAATTTACTATGCGCTTGATGAGATGGTGAAGGTCGAGCCGATTCGGCGCGGGGAAACGTTGTTGTTCTTAGGTTATGGAAGTGGGTTCATGACTCGGGCGGTTCTGATGGAGGGGCTGTCGTGACGAACTTCATCTTGGATGCTCGCCTGTCTGTGGTATCCGGACGTGATACTTTGGCCGACCTTATTCTGTCGCGGGTCAGGATCAGCGGCTCTGAACCTGCGGTGCGATTCAAGGTCAATGGAACGTTCAGGACAGACTCGTGGGCAGACTTCGCTGGTCGCTTTACTCGCCTTGCTCGGCACATTCATGAATGTGGTGTGGGAGACGAGGGTAGGGTGGGTGTATTTCTTCCAACCTCATACTCATGGGCTCTGACTGATGCGGCGTGTCTGGTGTATGGTTGGACAAGTGCTGTCTATCATCTTCAATGGAGTAAGGAGGAATTGGCGCATGCCATCAAACTTTTTCCACCTGATCTCATTATTTGCGATGACGCTCGTTTGGCGGCGCTCAAGGCCGCTTTCTCGATTCTCGGTTGGAGTGTTCCTCTCTTGTCCTTGAATTCAGACAATAACATATTTACAGAGACGTTTTTGGAAGATTTTCCGATGTCTTTGCCTGTAGATCGTGATAGTGTTGCAACGGTGGTGTTCACTTCAGGTACCCACGGTGCTGCAAAGGGTACCATGCTGACTCAGAAAGCGATGCTTATGGCGGCATGTGAGGCATACAACCAGTTGGGCTTTGATAGTAGAAGGTGTAATGCGCTTCACTGGTTGCCTACGTCTCATATGTTCGGACGTCTCGGTCTGTATATGAACAGTATATCCGGATCAGTAAGCTACTTCTGCGGCGATGTGGAGAACTTGGCAGAAGACCTGAAAATTGCGCGTCCTGACTATCTGTTCTCTGTGCCGCGTATGCTATCCAGACTACGTCTTCGTATTGAGGAAGGCGTTCGGCAGGAGTCTGCTCAGAGGCAAGCCGTCTTTTGGGTGGTGTTACGAGTGGGTTACCTTGTCGCTTCTCTGCCTGAAAGTGTCAGGGTTCCCGTGCAGGGCTGGGTGAGACTTCTGTTTACTTCGTTGCATCAGCGGCTCGGTGGAAGGTTGCGCCTGATCATAGTGGGGGGGGCGCCAGTTGACCCTGTTGACAAGCAGTATTTCGAAGCGCTGGGGATCGCTGTACGTGAAGGGTTTGGAATGACTGAGACTGCTGGTGTGGCCTCCGTTCAGCCATTTCGTCGATCCAGTCAGGGATGCGGGCCGTTGTTGCCCTCTCTCGAGGCACGAGTCGACAGAGAGGGGCAGCTTCTACTGCGCGGCCGGTCTCTTCTGTCAGGTTATATCGGAGAGAACGGATATGATGAAGAGGGGTGGTTCGCAACCGGAGATATAGCTCGACTGGACCGGAAAGGTAATCTTTCTATTACGGGAAGGGTCAAGGATCTTATCATTCCTGATACAGGTGAGAACGTAAGCCCCGTCAAAATTGAGAATTTACTCATGAGACATTCCTGGATTGCGGACGCTTGCGTCGTTGGTGATCGCCGCCCTTGCCTCATATCTCTGTTGTCTTTGTCAGCTGAAGGTGTTATGGCTTTGCGGCGGGAGGGGGGCGATGCCTTCGGGAAGCGGCTGGATTCAGTCATAGCGAGGATGAACACCATGCTGCCCCGGTTTGAGCGAATTCAAGGGGTCGTTGTATTGCCTGGAGGTTTTGACGCGAAAAATGGCGAGGTCACGGTAACCCACAAGATCCGAAGGCGCGTCATTCTTTCGCGGCATGCTAGCTTGATCAATCAGTGCTATGAGATGCTGGAGAGACGAAAGGGGCGGCATATCATTCCTGAGGGATGAGGCCGGCTTACATATTCAAGTAACTAGGTGGGGAGGTGATGCTTGAGTACGAACAATAATGTATCGACGCGTCCGCTTCTGGTAGAAGTGGAGGGGCTGTATTATGGATATGATGGTCCGCAGGGAAGGGTAAGCGTTCTGACGGGGGTCTCCATGGAAGTCAGGAGATCGGAGTTCGTTGCCATTGTTGGTCCATCCGGCAGCGGAAAGTCGTCACTGCTCTATTTGCTGGGTGGAATGGAAAGGGCATCCCAAGGGCGTATCAGTGTTGGAGGGTGTGACCTCGGCAGCATGTCCGACCGAGAGATTGAGAGCTATCGGCAATATAAGGTGTCCTTTGTCTTTCAGTTCTTCAATCTGCTCTCATCGCTTACAGCCATGGAGAATGTGCTTCTCGGTATGGAGGCGATGGGAGTGTCGGATGAAGATGCTGCGGAACGTGCTCATCGAGCCTTGGTCAGTGTAGGCTTGCAGGGAAAGGTTGATCGCTATCCCGCGCAGCTGTCGGGTGGCGAGCAACAGCGCGTCGCCATTGCAAGGGCGCTTGCCAAGCGGACACCGTTGATTCTCGCAGACGAGCCGACGGGCAATCTGGATGAGACTACTGCGCAGGGCGTCATGAAGGTCCTGCATGATGTTCAGCGGGAGTATCAGACGACAGTCATCTTGATTACCCATGACCAGAGTATCGCTCGACAGGCTGATCGCATCCTCGAACTGCGCAATGGATTTCTAAACGAAATTCTTGCCAACGAGAATGCTGGAAATGCGCGGGGAGGGGAAAATGCGTCTGCTTGATTTGCTGATTCTCAGGGATCTGCTTAACATCAGGGGTAGGATCATTTCTCTTCTTCTGATCATCGCCTGTGGTGTCGGTATTCTGTTCGGGATTCAGACCGCATTGAATGATCTGGTATCCACCCAGGATGCTGTGATGGACAGGATGAACATGGCAGATCTGGAGATTAGTCTTCTGCCAGAGGATGTGAACAATCTTCCTCATTTGACTGATGTATCCGGCGTGAGTGCGGTAGAGAGCCGCCTTGTAATGCCTGGAGTCATCAATCGACCTGACGAGGCATATCTCAGTGCTCTAGTTCTGTTTCAGGGAAAGGAGGGGCTTGATCTCAATCAGCTATCTGTTCTTGAAGGCCGAATGTTTCGAGTTGGCGCAGGTGAAACCGTCATTGACCGTGGGCTTGCGGTATATCATGGTTATCGGGTAGGAGACAGAATCGACGTCAGGGTGGGAAGCAAGACGCTAAGTCTCAAGATAACTGGGATTGTCATGAGCCCGGAGTTCCTGGTCACTTCATCAAACCCCGACTATGTCATCGTGCAGCCGGGCTCGTTGGGAGTGATGTGGACAGATATAGGACAAGTTTCCGATGCCCTGGGATTCAGAATGGTCAATAGTCTGCTCTTCAAGTTCCAGAAGGGCGCGGCTCCGGAGAGCGTGACACGGAACATCGTTGATGCACTCAATGGAAAGAGCATCGAAAAGGTAACGCCGCGGGAGCAGGGATACAGCTACAAGCACGTCCGGATGGAAGTGACAGCCTTTGCAGTCTATAGTCCAGCCATTATTATTACACTTTGTCTGCTTTCGCTGGCGATGGGAGTCATCACGTTCCGTCGCTTCTTCATAGAGCAACAAAAGGGATTTGGAACAATCGCTGCACTTGGTTATCGACGAAACCTTATCATGCGGTCCCTTCTCAAGATGGGATGTGCTATCGGAGCGCTTGGAGGACTACTGGGGCTGCTGATCGGTTGGGGGCTGGGTTGGGCGTTCTCTTCGGTTTACGCTGCGGCAATGAGTCTGCCTCTGGTGGTTCACAGTTTCGACTGGATACTTGCTCTTGGGGGATTTCTTCTGGGGCTGTCCGTTGGTTGCGTATCCATCATGGTTGCGGCAAGGAGTGTGTTGTGGCGAAGTCCAAAATCCTTGATGCTGGATATGTCGGAACCCAGTAGAAACGGTACGGTTGATGGACGCGTGTTTGGCGGTGCACGATTTGGCGTTGTGGTTCGTCATGCCTTGCGCTCCATGGTTAGGGAACGCTGGTTGACCATCAGCTCCATTCTAGCCATAGCGGGTGCCGTTGCAGTGGCTGTAAGCTATGGAATGGCTATGACATCGACACTGGCAACGGTTGAGGAGAACTTTGAACAGGAACGCTGGCAGTATGCGGTCGACTTTCAGTATCCCATTTATCCGGATGAGGTGGAGGGGGTTATTGGAAAGGGAGAAGAGGATGTCCAGTCGTATTTCCGGACTTCGGCAGATGTCTTGTATGGTGGAAAGCATTCCGTAGGTGTTCTGGTGGGGCAGGATCCTGATGGTGTCTTGCACCAGGGGCGACCGGCATGGGGAAGGCAAGCACGTGCCAATGATGAGGTCATGATAAGTAACGACATCGCCCGTGCTCTGGGGGTGACCCTCGGAAATTCCCTGGAGGTCCGCAAAGGAGAGGTGAAAAGACATCTTCGGGTGGTCGGGGTAACCAATGACATCTTCCTGAGAACTGTGAGCACGACACTGGAGACAGTCCAGGCATTGGCGCAGGCCGAGGACAAGGCTACGGGCGCGTATGTGAGCGATATGGTTGGAGGTGAAGGAGGGATTGATCGGATCCGTCGCAATACGGAGATGGTTGCGCGTGTCACCGACAAGAAAGATGCGGTCAATCATTTCCGCAAGCAGATGCATGACAAGATGGGTATCGTTTACATAACGATAGTATTCAGCATTGGTGTGGCAATCCTGTTCGTGACAACGATTATCTATTTGGGTATTTCGGAAAGACGGGGCGAGTACGCCATACTCCGATCTCTTGGTTTCTCTGGTGGAAGACTGCGTCGCATCATCTATGTTGGTGTTTTTGTACAGATTGGGATTGCGTTGGTAATATCTGTTCCTCTCTCAGTTCTGCTTGTCCAGATTCTGAACCATAGGATGGGGGCTGCGTGGTTCGCGGTCCAGATGCATGCTGGAATTATGGACTTCGTCTGGCCATTTCTGGCCGCTACTATTGTTGCTCCTGTCGTCAGCTATCTTGGGGGGCGCCAGGTGTTGGCATTGAGAATTTCTGATTACTTGAGGAGGCATGCTGCATGATTAGAAGGGTTCAAGGTCATATCATTAAACTTTGTGTGTTTGTTGTCATGGGATACGCTTCCGGTGCTTATGCCGAGGTGACAGCTGATCCCGTGAAGCTGATGCGGGAGGTCCAGGAGTACGCGTCGCCCGGTGATGAGAGTGTGAAAATGCAGATGACGCTGATGGACCGGGACGGTAAAGTCAGTCAGCGGTCTGCTGCCTATACGCGAAAGCGGCGTTCAGCGGAGCATGTTGCCAGCATGAAGCTGATTCGCTTTGACGCCCCTGCGGAGATGGATGGAAGTGGTGTTCTGACGTTGGAGAACGACCATGAGCCAGATGACCAATGGATGTACCTTCCAGCCTTTCATGCCAGCAGAAAGATACCGTCAAGCAATCGCTCAGATAGGTATATGGGAACTGACTTCTTCTTTGAGGACGTCAGTGAAGACAAGATCGAACTGTATCGATATACCCTGCTGGGATATGAGGAGCGTGACGGACGTCGAATGGCAAAGGTAGAACAGGTTCCTGTCGATGAGACGGTCCAGCGCGATTCGGCCTACGGGAAGAAGGTTCAATGGGTGGATCCGGAACGCCTGCTTGTTGCTCAAGTGGACTATTTCGACAAGATAGGAAAGCTGATTAAGCGCTTTCACGCAAGTGGCGCTACGGACGAGGCGGGAAAGTGGCGCTGGAGTAAATCTTCCATGTCGGATCTGCGCATCGGGCATCGTACGGATATCGTCTACAGTAATCGCACGATCGATTCCGGCGTGAGTCCACGCACCTTTACTGTACGTTATCTCGAACGGGGGCGCTGAGCGTGGTGGTTCCGAAGTGGTGTGGTCTCGTATTCCTTCTGATGACTCCGATGGTCGTTGCACAGGGGGCTAGTGATGTTCGGTTGCGTGGCAGCGTGGCCGCGCTTGCGGTGGGGGCTAATGATGTCCTTGCAGGCAGGAAGCATGGGTTCGGGGGCAATGTGCGTCTGGATGTGGACGCAGGACTCAATCCCGATCTCGATGTTCGGTTCAAGGTTGAACGGAGTTCGAGCCGGGATTTTGGTAATTTTACCTATGAGCATTGGATTTCCGAGGCGTTGCTCCGGTATCAGGGTGAATATGTGGACATTACTCTAGGAAGACAGTATTTGCCCGCTGGGCGCACGGATCTGATGACGCTGCAGGATCAGTTTGCGCCACGTGATCTAACGGTGCAAGGGATGGAGGATTCCGATCAGCGGCTGGCCTTGCCTGCTGCGCGGATTGACTATTTCCCTGATGATATCTGGACGCTTACAGCTGCATTGATTCGTCAGGACAGGAGCTACGGAATGCCATTCGCAGTAAGGCACATGTTTCCTGAGATCGGGGCGCTGAGCCAGAGTCCTGCAATGGGAGGGCTTCTGCGTGCAGAGTATAGGAATGGTGCATGGGAAGGAGCCTTGGGCTTTAGTTGGGGGCGGTCGCCGTTTTCAGTGTTTCCGTTGGGTGGTACGGGCGTACCTAAAGCAGCCACTTTCCCGAAAGAGAGAAGGGTGTCTATCGATGGGACATTGACGACGGGCCGTGGAGTCTTGCGATGGGACGCAGTCTATGCACGTCGCCTCATTGATGGAAGCTATCCCGGAGTTTCTACCTCGCGGTGGTCGACTGCGATAGGGTTTGACCAGCCGCTATGGGCAGATGCAACACTGATCGCGCAATGGATCTACCGCAAGAGCGGGCGCGTCGAGAATGTTGCGCTGCCTATGGCGGATTTCGCGAGAGTCAACAGGGCGCTCTCCTTGGAGTTCCAGCCCTCACAGCAGTGGGTGACCCTTTCTTTGAAACAGGCATTCGGAGATGCTCACGATCTGGAGGGCATTTTCATTGCAGGAAATGCCCGTCAAAGAGGGATGGTTGCTCGCTGGAGTTGGAGAGTTGCCGACAACTGGGGGCTTGGTGTCCGCGCTCAGGTCTTGTCAGGGCGTTCTGACACGTTGTTGAAGAGACTGGGGCCAGAACGTCAGGTCTATGTGGAATTGCGGAGGCATTTCTCCCGGGAGTGAGGAAAGTCGCTGGCCTCACTCGTGCCAGATTCACTCCACCAGCGCATCCGGCGTGTCGGCCAGCTGGCGCTGCCACTGGCGGTAGTCGGGCATCAGCGCTTCCAGCTGCGCCCAGAAGCGGGGGCTGTGGTTCAGTTCCGTCAGGTGGGCCAGCTCGTGGGCAATCACGTAGTCGATCAGCTCGGGGGCATACTGCACCAGCCGCCAGTTGAGACGGATGCTGCCGTCGCGGCTGCAGCTGCCCCAGCGGGTGCGGGCGGCATTCAGACTCACGCGGCTGGGGCCGCGGCCCAGCTTCTGCACGAAGGGCTGCATCCGTTCGTGGAAAAGCTCGGCCGCAAATTTCTTCAGCCAGGCGTGCACGGCCGCTTTCAGCAGCGCGTCGTCGTGGGCTGCCGGGCCGCTGATCCACAGCTCGGCCCCCATCTGCCGTACCTGGCTGCGTCGGTGCCCGCTGTGCGGAAGCGTGCGCAGCGTGATGGGTTCACCTAGCAGCGGGATGACGCCGCCGTCGGTATAGCAGGGGCGTCTTGCTTCGCGGGCCACGGCCCGCTGCTGCCAGAGCGCCAGCTTCTGCACGATCCATGCCTCGTGTTCACGGATGGTGTGCTCGATGGCCGTCTGGTCCAGTCGTGCACGCTGCGGCAGCACCACTTCCAGCCCTTCGGCGTCGATCCGCAGGCCCACGCGCCGTGCACGCGTCGAGCGTCGCACGCGATACGTGACCTGCTGCGTCTGGCCATGGGCCGAAAGCACCAGCGAACGAGGCGTGACGGGAGCGTCCTCATGCTGGGGGCGGGCAGATGGCTTGTGCGGGAAGGGGTTGGGAAAGGGGGATTTTCCCAGGGAGAAAAGGCCCACGGACGAATCGTTCCTCGGATGGAAAAAGGGCGCCCATCAGTGGGGCGCCCTGTACAGGTGGGGATGTGGCGAAGCCTTCTCAAGCCGATGGACTGCCTTCAGCGCGGGGCTGTCCGGCTACGGCCGCGTTGTCGGCTGCCGGCCGGGAGGATGCCTCTTCCTGGGTATCATCCGCAGCGGACGCACTCTTCCGGGCGGCCTCGGCGAGTTCCCGGGCAATGGGCGGCACGTCACCCGGCGGATAGCTGTCCGGGTCGATGCGGCGCATCTCGGTCTCGA
>RBWB01581962.1_pt1 | contig 17743 bp, 16 predicted proteins | sample 2014201 | NCBI WGS metagenome assembly RBWB01 (sample SAMN10133834, study PRJNA383868) | Human oral metagenome, whole genome shotgun sequencing project. | isolation source: supragingival plaque isolated from 88 juvenile twins | host: Homo sapiens | place: Australia
GCCTTTGCCCCTTAACCTGTAACAGCCATTTGCCATTCCCATCCTGTATAAAGCCCATAAACCCATGTCCGAACAGCAATACAAACTGCGCGGTTTGCGCCCGTCTGACATTGTCGGCACGGAAGAGCGCGTGCGCGATACCCGCAACTGGGGTGCACGGTTTCAAGCAAGCATCGAGAACAACGGTCCTGCCGTTTTCAAACGCCTGTTTGCCGCCTGCGCCCTGATTGCGCTTGCCGTACCGTTTACCGTGTATGTAATGATTCCGATAGCGGGCGCGCTGATGCTGTATGCCTCTTCAAAGGGCGTGCGTACCTTTACGCCGTTCGGCACACTGCCAAAGGTTGCGGGCGAATACAATCCCGATAAGGACGCTTATTTCGGCGCGGACGGTTCCAAGCTGACCGGCATCCTGTTTATGGCAACCGATGACGAAACGGGCGGCGAATTTTGGATAAACGATGACTACCTGCGCCGCCACATCGCCATGTTCGGTACAACGGGCGCGGGTAAAACCGAAGCCCTGTTGTCCATCTGTTTCGGCGTGCTGCTGAACGCATCGGGTTATATGTTCGTGGATGCGAAAGGCACATACGAGCTGTATGCAAAGGCATATAACACCGCGCGGCTGTTCGGGCGCGAAGACGACGTGCTGCTGCTGTCGTATCTGACGGGCGATCAGGACGTGCGCGCCGAACACACTGCTGTCAAAGTCTCCAACACGCTGAATATTCTGGCAGATGCCACGCACGACGGCATGACGCAGACGCTGGGCAGCCTGATTCCGCAGGCAAGCGGCGACAACCAGGTGTGGACCGGCATGGCACTGAACCTGATTGAGTGCGTGCTGGCCATCCTGACCTACCGGCGCGACTACCTGAAACAACCCGTGTCGCTGGTGGGGCTGCAACGGCTGCTGGTGCTGAAAAACCTGTTTGCAACATGGGAAGAGGCGCGGGATGCCAAAGGCAATCCGCAAAGCCCGAAATACCTGCCCGACTGGGTGTATGACAGCCTGTACAATTTTCTGAACTCCATCACAGGCTTTCGCGACGACAAACCTTATGGCGAGCAAGTTCCCGATGTGCACAAATATTACTCGTTTGCCTCCATGCAGTTTGGTAAGGTGTTGGGTTCGTTCACGGGGCTTTACGGCTATATCTTCAATTCCGAATATTCCGAAATCAACCTGCGCGACGTGCTGCTTAACCGACGTATTTTGGTCGGACTGCTGCCGTCTTTGGGTAAGTCCCCCACCGAATTGAAAGCGATGGGCAACACATTGGTCACCGCTGCCAAGCAGATGTATACCAATCTTTTGGGAGACAGGGCGGAAGGCGAAATCGGCGATATTTTGGAAAACAGCCCGTCCAAATCATCCGAGCCCCAAGTAACCATTTGGGACGAATGGGGGCAGATTGCGCCGGAAAAAGGCGCGGCGGTTATCCCTGCGCAAACCCGTGCGCTGGGAATCTGTTCCATATTCGCAGGGCAGTCCATCATCCAATTCGGGCCGGAGGCAAAAGACGTTATCGGTAGCTGCGATTTGCTGATTGGCTTGAAGTTGAAAGATTCGGGCGACACGTTCAACCTGTTCCGCGAAAAAATGGGCGAGGCGGACACGGCGGTTACGACAGGCAGCCGTTTCATCAATGACGGGCGTACCGAGGAAAACGACACCGTGCAATATGAGCGGCGTTCCGTGCTGGCATTTTCCGATTTTGAGGCGCAGACGCAGGGGCAGGCACATTTTCTGACCAACGGCACGTTTATACGCGGGCGTTTCCCGTATATCGCCATTCCGATGCCGTCGCACAGCATCATCAAGGTTAATCAGTTTTTGGCGATGAAGTCGCCCGATATTGAACAGATTGCCGAATTGAAACAGGCATACAGCACGGCGGCAGAAAATCTTGCCAATCCGCCTGAAGAATATGCCGGTGCGGAAGATGATTTGAAAACAGCAGGTTTGATTGCTTCTTTGAGAAAGGTTTTTGACGATATGGCGGAATGCGGCATCAGCAATTTGGGACAGCAGGCGCAGGCAGCGGCTTGTGCAGTGTTTGCAGATTTGGCAGAGCAGAAAAACACCATTGCGCCCGAATACGGCGGCATCGGCTTTTTCTATCGAGATGAAGACGTTCGGCATTTTCAGGCTGCCTCAAAGGCAGAGCAGGACTTCCGTCCGTTCGGGCTGCGTCAGGACGAGGTGATGGCGTATCTGCTGCCCGTCCAAACCGAAGTCCGCCCGAATCTCCGTAAGGCAAGGCAGGATGTGGAAGACACCCTGCGTGAGATAAACGAAGACGTGAACAGCATTGAAGAAATTCCCGAAATCACGCAGGAAGATGCCGACCGCGCCATCGCAGAAACCTTGGCGTTTGCAGCAGAGGGTGAGGCAGACGAAGGCGGCGCGCAGGAATAACGGCATTTATGGCTAGCAATAAAACGATTGTGCAGAACCGGGCACGGGCAAAAAAAATCAGCATTCTGGCAGTTGCCGTTCCTGCTGTTTTTTTTATTGCGCTCAAAATTGCGGGTATTGTTTACCCGCCGTTGCGTGTCGGCGGAAAAAGCCCCGAAGTGGCAGACGGCTATGCCGTGCGCGCCAATGCTGCCGCCGATAACGATTATGCGCATTACGCGCTGAAAATCGGCAGCGGCTGTGGCCGGCATTATCCGTTGGGTGCGCCGCGCGTGCAGGGAGACGATAAAGCAGCCCTACTGTGTTACGGCGGTTTCGCGCTGCATTATGACGCGCAGACCAAAACGCCGCTGTGGGGCAGTTATGTGCTGGATGCGGCGGAGTGGAGGCAGCCTGAAAAGCGGACGGCTGCCGCATGGGCTGCCGACCCGAATCTGGCGCAGAAGGCAAAATCCATCACCGTATTCCCGCAGATGTATGCCCAATCGGGCATGGCTGCCGCGCAGCTTGTTCCTGCCGCAGACCTGTCCAATCAGGAGGGCGTGCAGCAGAGTATGTGGATGAGCAATGCCGTTCCGCAGACTGCCGCCGCAGGGCAGTTATGGGGTAGGCTGAACCAGGCCGTCCATTCCCTTGTGGGCAAAAAGAAAGGCGGCGCGGCGTTGGAGCGGCTGTATGTGGTGTCGGGTGCGGTGTATAAGCCCATAAAGGGACAGAAGCCGCCCAAGGCAGGCGAGCCGCCGTATTACACGTTTGCCGGTATCCAAACGCCGACTTATTTCTATAAAGCCGTGCTGCATCCGAAATCAGGGCGCAGCATCGCATTTCTTGTACCGAATACGGAGGATGCGAACCTTGCCGCTGCGGATTTCAGGCGCAAGGGCATCGCCATGAGCATTGCCGAACTGGAAAAAGAAGCCAAAGTCGTGCTGTTCCCCAACATCAGCGAGCCTGCCGCCAAGAAGAATACGGCTCTTTTGGAATGGTTCTGATGCGGCTGCCCGGATTTGTCGGCAAGCTGTTTTCAGGCAGCCTGAAAACGGGTGCGGCATTGGCAGAGCAGTTTGATGATTACGAGGGCGGCAACGAACACCGCGAGTCGGTGGCGTTCCGCCTGTTGCACAAGTTGTTGTTGGATGCGGCAGGGCAGAGGGATTTTTCCAAAAACATGGATTGGCAGATTATCCCCGCGCAGCAGGCTGCTTTGGCAAGACTACGCAGCCTGTGCGATGCCCAATCGCCCGATTACCAGAAAAAAATGCAGCGGCTGGAAGAGGGGGCTATCCCGCTTCATGCCGCCGTTTTTTCGGATTTTGCAGACGGGCGGCTCGGCGATTTCAGGCTGCCTGAAAAGCACCGCAGGCGGCTTTCGCGAATGGGGCGGATAAACTGTTCGCTGGAAGTTTATCCGTTTGACGACAGAAGTGTGATTGTGTCGCTGGCTGCGTTGGACAGGCGGGATTTGGCCGTGTTTGAAAACGTGCTGGCGGAAATTGCGCCGCAGTTGGAGATATTTCTGCGCGAGAGCCGCGAAGCGGTGCGGGAGATAATCGCCATCGTGTCGGAACATAATCCGATGGATGCCGCGCTGCGCCGTCAGGAGCTGGAAAAGACCGAGTGGCTCAACCGCTCCAATTTCGCCACGCTTTATCAGTCGTTTGCCGCCAACCGTTTTTTGTTTGTGTCGGATATGCGCGATGTGCTGCGCGGGATTGCCGATGCGGACAGACAGGCGGAGATGCGGCAGCGGTTCGACGGCTTCTTGAACAGGCAGGCAGCCTGAAACCTGTTTTCAGGTTGAGACCTTTGTAAAATCCTCACCTTTGGCATATTTCTTCGCCACGCGCTTCTCTAACGCTATTCTCTGTGCGTTTTGTGATGCCATTGCTTTGAACTGTACCCAAATCTGAGGTTTGCAAAGGTTTCAGGCTGCCTGTTGTGCGGTTTATTCTTCCTGCGTCATGAATTCTATAAATTCGTCCAAACTGAATTTGCCTGAGAGCTGCAAGCCCGTGTCGGATACCAGCAGCGGCAGGTTGTGCGGTTTGATGCCGAATGCGATGGCCAAGGCTTTGCTGCTGAACACGGCTTGCCCGCAGGCAAAGCGGAAGCTGTCGCCTATTTTTTTGGTTTCGTCCTTGCCGAACGACCATGTGCGGCGGTAATCATCCGCACCGCCGTATGAAATGTTCATGTGGATGCCGGAATTGCAGTTGGCTGCGGCCAGAATCGGCAGGCGGTTTTCTTTCGGTTCCAAACCTTTGTCACCGGGGAAGAGGGCGGTGTCGCTGGGCAGCAGCACGTTCCACAGCGGCTTGCTGCCTGCTTTGGCGGCGGCATCGGCAATCTTCCTGCTTTCATCGGTGGCTTGGAACTTGCTGTCTGTGCGCCGCAGCAGGGCGGGGATTTCCGCTTTGTTCCATTCAGGTGCGGGGTTTTGCGCGTACGCAGCCGCCCAGTATTCCGCCTGATTGCAGCCGTTGCACAGCATATCCGACAGCAGCAGGGCGTAATGCCCGCCGTCTTTGCCGTGCGGCAGGTGGCTGCGGTCTAGGAAGTTGGCTGCGGTTTCAAAGCTGCCTTCGGCCGATTTGAGTGCGGCGGGTGTGGCGGCGCGCGCGTTTTTGCGGATTTGGTTCATTGTCTGTGCAAATTCGGCGGCAACGGCGCGGCGCGCTTTGTCGTCGGTCATCGGGGAGCCGTCTTTGTTGAAGAACGATTTGCCCCAAGGTAGCGCGGAGAACACCAAATATTCGCCCTTGCGCGAATAAACGGCGAAATGCGGCTGGTTGGTGGCGTTGTCTATAATCAGCACGTGGACGAAGTTTTCAGGCAGCAGCTTGGATTTGCCAACCCCTTGGATGTTTAAATCGGGCGCGTCTTTTTTCAGCTTTTCGTAGACGGGTTTCATGTCGGGGCTGGTGTAGGGAATGTTGGTGTCGTGCGCTTTCATGGCGATGTCGCGGTATTCTGCCGACAGCATCAGGATGGCGACGTCGGGATTGCTGTCTTTGATGTTTTGAGCCTGACGCACGAGTTCTGCCAGCCGCGCTGCCTGTGCTTTGATTTTGGCGGCTTCTTCGGGCGGCAGCCCCGCCGCCAGCCGTTCGGCTTCGCTGGCGAAAGTCTGTTCGATGTTTTCCAATTCGGCATCGGTGTATTCTCGTTCTTCTGCGGATGCGGATGCGGATGCGGCGGAAGCCGTTGCAACGGCGGAGGCAGCCTGAATATCGGATGCGGCTGTGGCGGATGAGGCAGGGCGGTTCTGCTGGGGAACGGGCTGCCCGCAGGAAGCCAGCAGGCAGGCAAGCATGACGGCGGCGGGGCAGTTTGGACGGATGGACATCGTTCGGTACTTTCTGCGGTGTGGTTAAACTTCGTTATTTTAAACGAAAAAACAATTTGCTGCGTTGTTCCGCCTTGACGTACTATCCGTACGCCTTGCACTCCGCAAGCCTTGTATCGTCTTAACTTAGCCGACGCACGTAAACATTAGAAAGGATACGCATAATGCCGGTTTTCGCGGCGTGGACACTCAATTGTTCGCGAGGTTTTAAACCGCTTGGGCGGCAAGTGCCAGCTCTGCAGACGTATTCGTTTTCATGCGTGGCAGTTATATACCGTGCGCTGTTTTCAGGCTGCCTGAAAACGGTGTAATATTTTGATATTTATCGCCAATTAAGGCAGCTTTGTTTTCAGGCTGCCTTTTCGGCGCGAAACTGAAATGGACAGAAACACAAACAAAACGCCGCACCTTCTCCGCACCGCCGTGTTTTCAGGCTGCCTGCTGGCGGCGGGTGCGGCACAGGGCGAGTGGGTGCTGCACAACAATGCCGGCAGACTGCGCCAGAACGGTCAGATGCCGCCGCCTTCTGCCGAGCAGCCCGCCCGCTCGCAATTCGGTGCCCAGTCGGGCTTGGAGCAGCAGATACGGCTCAGGCAGGCGCGTGCTGCCGATTCCCAACGTCCCGCCGCCCCGCACCCGCGCGTTGCACAAGGGCGGCAGACGGAGCAGGACGAAATGATGCGGGCGATACAGGCACGCATCTTGGGCAGAAACGGCAACAGCCGCCAGAAGCTGCGCTACCATACCCACAACCTTGCCGAAGCCGTTCCGCCGCAGCCTCCCCAACCGCAGGCAGGCAGGCTGCTGTTGCCGCTTTCTGCCTACCGCGTCAGCTCGCATTACGGTTTGCGCATGCATCCGATTAAGAAACGGCTGCTGCACCATTCGGGCGTAGATTTTGCCGCACCCTACGGTTCGCCCATAAAAGCGGCGCAGGCGGGCTATGTCATCTTTGCAGGTGCGAAAGGCGGTTACGGCAATGCCGTTGTCGTGCAGCACAATCCGCGTTTTGCCACACTTTACGGACATGCCGCCAAGCTGCTGGTGCAGCGGGGCGCGTATGTGCGTGCGGGGCAGGTTATCGCGCTGGTCGGCAGCACGGGGCAGAGCACCGGTCCGCACCTGCATTTTGAAGTACAGGATTACGGACAGGCCGTTAATCCCGTCTTTTTCCTGAAATATTGAGAGAGCGTATGAACAACCAAAACAACAGCGGCATGCAGCCCGGCAGCACGGAAGAGAAAATGTTTCTGGCAGCATTGGGGCTGGTGGCCGTCATCATCTTCATGAGCCTGTTCTATTGGCTGTGGAAACCCGAATACCTGACGCTGAAAATGTATCAGTTCCGCCTGCTGGACAGCCTGACGGGGCAGAAAATCGGCTTCATCCACGATTGGCGCGTGCGCTTGGACAATACGCCGATTACCTCGTCGCTGCTGAACGACACCTGGTCGTTCAAAGACATGATGCAGCTTAGCTACCTAACCGACTATGTGCCGGTTGCGCTGCTGCTTTTGGGTATTTATGCGGCAAACAAGCACATCACCCGCGACCTGTTCCTGTATCTGAAACTGCGCCACCGCGACCTGCACGTTACCGACCGCGGCAACGGCATAGACGCGCTTTCCCGCATCGGCGACTATGTAACCTCCAACGGCTATGACGAAATCAAGCCCGTGTGGGGTCTGAACCTGCTGGACAAAAATCCCAACGAAGGCCCGTGGGCATCCGCGCGCAAACCGCACGAAGTTGCTGCCCAACACGGTCTGTTCAAAACGGCGGGCGACCCCGATACGTTGGACGAAACCAAAGCCCGCAACTATTTTGCCGGCCAGCTCGGGCGCGTTTATTTGGGCGAAGAGAGCCTGTCCGACTACCACAAAGCCCTGTTGGGCGTGCTGCTGGCCTACATGGAACGCAGCAACAAGAAAGCCACCGAAGCGCGCCGCGCGATTTCGCGCTCGTTTGATGCCAAGCTGAAAAAACACGTTCCCGACTATGCCGCCGCCATCGCCCTGTACGAGCAATACAAAGGCAGCAAATATGCACGCCATGTATTCACCCGCCACGCTTATGTGAACACGCTGATGCTGGGGATGTATATAGAGGCCAAGCAGGTGCGCAAAATCGGCGTGTGCCCCGCGCACTATTTCATTTGGCTCAAACCGCTGGATCGGGAACTGTATTACGCGCTGAACAACGAAGGCAGGGATGTCGCGTGGACTGAATGCGCGGGCATCTTCAACCACACGCGCTACGAAATCGCCATGAGCCAGCCGCTGTTCCAGCCGTTTGTGGACGAATGCGTGGAAGCATTCAAAGAAGAAAGCAAAAAAGTCATCCCCGATGTGGCGGCATCGGACGGAGAGTAACCGCCATGCTGTTCAAAAAGCAGTATTTCCAGCCATACCACCGCATCCTGCTGCATTGGCAGCGCAAGCCGCTGTTCCAGCGCGCCATCTTCCCCATGTTCAGCGGCGTGTTTGTCGGCATGGCTGCCGTGTGGATTGGCACGCTGCTGGCCGGATACGGCTTTGAGCAGCGACGGCTGTTGTGGATGATGAAAGAAGGCATGGTCTTCATGATGCGCTTTTCAGTCGTGCTGTATCTGTTTGCGCTGGTGTGGTGCGTGCTGGTGCGGTTCTACCGAATCGGCAGCGGCTGGAAATGGCTGCTGGTTTCGTTTTCGGTTTCAGGCTGCGTCGGCTGGCTGGCGTGGCGCGTGCTGGAAGGACTGTTTGCCAGCCGCGCGGATTATCTGCGCGATTTCAAAGAAGTCGGCACGGTGTGCGTGGTAGCGGTTGCACTGTCCGTACTGCACGTGTGCGTGGCAGCATTCCTGTTTGAGCGGGAAAAGCGTTACCACGATGCCGGCTGAATGCGCCGAAATGCAGGTTCTTTGCGCTTTCAGGCTGCCTGAAAAGCCGTATAATTTGCGCTTTTGCAATACAGGAGCATGATATGGGACGCGTTTCCACAGGCATTTTTGCAGCGGTTTTGGCTGCGGCGGCATCGGGCGCGGCGGCGCACGGTGTGCATCACAAACCATTGGCTTTTGAAGAACTGCCCGCCGTCTGCCAGGCGTATTTCAAACGTGCGCAGGCGTGTTACGCAAAAGCAGATGAAAAAGCGGCACTGTTCCACAAGGGGAATACGGAGTTTCTGCGCCAGTCGCTGCCCGCCGCCACCGTGAAACAGCGCGAAGAAATGTGCAAAATGGCGGACGATGCCTTTGCCGATAAAGCAAAAGCATTGAAGTGCGAATAAAACCGCTGCCCAAAAAAAGGCAGCCTGAAACCGGTTTTCAGGCTGCCTTGGTTTTGTTTAGTGCTTGATGGGGAGTTTGATGTGGGGCTTGGGTTTGGGCGCGGGTTCGGGTTCGGCAGGAATCAGCCCCAGTTCAATCTGCTGCTCCTTGCTCAACAGGCTGCTCCAATCACCGTTTTTGTACCACTCCGGCCCGTCCAGCTCAATCGGATGCTGGATGCGCTCGCAGCCGTTGCCGCAGAGGAGGTCCACATCGCGGCAGTATTTGTCGCAGCCCCAGCAGATGCGTTCGGGATGTTTGGGATGGATGGGGAATTTCTTTGCCATTTTTGCGTCCTTTGATGTGTGTTTTCAGGCTGCCTGAAAGGTGCTCAGGGTGCGAGCCGCGATTTCAGCCAGCGGCCGTTTTTCAGAATGTAGCAGATGCGGTCGTGCAGACGGCTGGGTCTGCCCTGCCAAAACTCGATGCGTTCGGGATGCACGATGTAGCCGCCCCAATGCGGCGGACGCGGAACGTGCAGCGGGTGTTTCGCCGCAAACGCAGCCGCGCGTGCCAGCAGCACTGCTTTGCCGTCAATTTCGCGGCTCTGCTCGCTTGCCCATGCGCCCACGCGGCTGGCATAGGGGCGGCTGTTGAAATAATCGTCCGACTCGTTTTCAGGCAGCCTGAAAACGCTGCCTTCAATACGCACCTGCCGTTCCAGCACCGGCCAGAAAAACGTGAGTGCGGCAAACGGGTTCTCCGCCAGCGCACCGCCCTTGCGGCTCAGATAATTGCTGAAAAACACAAACCCCTCTGGGCGTGTTTCTTTCAGCAACACCATGCGTGCAGTCGGTTTACCGTCCGCCCCCGCTGTGGCGAGGTTCATGGCGGAAGGTTCGTCCGCCTGTGCGGCAACCGCCTCTGCAAACCACTGTTCAAACTGGGTTATCGGATTGTCCGCACATTGCGCTTCCGACAGTTCGCGCCGGCTGTAATCCTGCCGCATGGCGTGCAGATTCATGACCAATCCTAAACATTCGTGGAAAATCGGTATTATAGACCTCCGCATCCTGTCATGCCAAGAATCTGTGTTTTTTAAAAAATATTAAATATTCAGTCGGATAGTGGAATCAAACAGCGATGAGAATAAGTCTCATTTTAATAGTTAAAATCTCATATTTCCTGATTTGTGTTTATTTTTTGCTATAATGCCGCCCGATAAATTACCGAATAACCATTAAGAACCATACCGCTAGCCATGAAACTCACCGTTATCGGACTCAACCACCAAACCGCTCCCCTGACCATCCGCGAACAGCTTGCCTTCCCCGCCGATGCGCTGCCCGAAGCCGTGCACGATTTGAGCGTAAACGCAGCGGCGGAAGCCGTTATCCTGTCCACTTGCAACCGCACCGAACTTTACTGCGTGGGCGATGCCGATGCCGTTATCGGCTGGCTGGCGGATTATCGCGGCATGGCGGCGGAGGATATCCGCCCGTATCTTTATGTGCTGGGGTGCAGCGAAACCATCCGCCACGCCTTCCGCGTTGCCTGCGGTTTGGACAGCATGGTGTTGGGCGAGCCGCAGATTTTCGGGCAGATGAAGGAAGCGGTGGGCGTGGCGCGTGCGCAGGGCGGGGTCGGCACTTGGCTGAACGCCCTGTTCCAACGCACTTTTCAGGCTGCCAAAGAAGTCCGAAGCCTCAGCGGTGTGGGCGATAATGTGGTATCAATGGCTTCTGCTGCCGTGCGTATGGCAGAACAGGAATTGGGCGATATCGGCAGCCTGAACGTGCTGTTTGTCGGTGCGGGCGAAATGAACGAATCGGTTGCCAACTATTTTGCCGCCAAACAGCCGAAAACTTTAACCGTTGCCAACCGCACGCTCACCCGTGCCGTTGCTTTGTGTACCCGTTTGGGTAACGGTGCGCAGGCCGTACCGTTGGATGCGCTGCCTGAAATCCTGCATCGGTATGATGCGGTTATTTCCTGCACAGGCAGCGAAATGCCGGTTATCACGGCAGCAATGGTGCACAATGCCGCAGAACGGCGTTCAGGCAGCCTGAAAACCTTCATGCTGGATTTGGCCGTGCCGCGCGATATTGAGGCCGAAGCTGCCGAAGTGCCGGGTGTGCTGCTTTACACGGTGGACGATATGGCGGAGCGTGTGGCGCAGGGCAGGGATGCGCGTATGTCTGCCGCTGCCCGTGCCGAAGCGATGGTGCAGGAGAAAGTCGGCGAGTTTGTTGCATGGCAGCAGAGCCGCCAGCGGGTTCCGCTGATTTGCGCACTGCGCGACGAGGGCGAACGTGCGCGCCGGCAGGTGCTTGACAGCGCGATGCGCCAGCTTGCCAAAGGCACGCCGCCCGAAGAGGTTTTGGAACGGCTGTCTGTTCAGCTGACCAACAAATTGCTGCATTCGCCCACGCGCGCGCTGAACAAGGCCGATGCCCGCGATGCCCATGTGGTGAGTGCGCTGGCGCAGGTATTCCATCTGCAAAACCAAACCCGCCACTAACGCAGACGTATTTCCGTCTTTCAGGCTGCCTGCGAATGCCGATGCGCATTTGGGGCAGCCTGAAACGCAGAAGCAGCCTGAAAACGGATGGCACGTGCCGTCCGTATCCGTCCGGATGCGGTGCGAAGATTTTCACCAATTTGCATTCTCCCCCTTTTATTTGCCCGCAAAATCGCCTAACCTTACGCCCTTTCGCCGTTTCAGGCAGCCTGAAAACCATTAAGAGAGACAATAAAACCATGCCCAGACAGACTTGGAAGAAAATAGCCCTATACACGTTCGGCGCGCTCAGCGGCGCGGCATTAAGCATCAGCGTACAGAGTTTCGCCGCAGGACAGAAGGACGAAAACCTGCCGATACAGTCGCTGAAAACCATGGCGGAAGTTTACGGGCAGATTAAGGCGAACTACGTCAGCACATCCGAAGACAGCAAACTTCTGGAAAACGCCATCAAAGGCATGGTATCCGGCTTGGACCCGCATTCCGAATACATGGACAAAAAAGGCTATGCCGACATGAAGGAAAGCACTTCCGGCGCGTTTGGCGGTTTGGGTATGGAAATCGGTGCGGAAGACGGTTTTGTGAAGGTTATTGCACCGATTGAAGACACCCCTGCCGAGCGCGCAGGCGTGAAAAGCGGCGACTTTATTCTGAAAATCAACGATGAATCCACGCGCGGCATGAGCGTGAACGATGCCGTGAAGAAAATGCGCGGCAAGCCCAACACCAAAATCACGCTGACCCTTTCGCGCAAAGATGCCGACAAACCGATTGTGGTGAATCTGACCCGTGCCATCATCAAAGTGAAAAGCGTGCGCGCGCACCTTTTGGAAAACGGCTACGGCTACATCCGCGTGGTGCAGTTCCAAGAGCGCGTTGTGCCCGATACCGCCAAAGCGGTTGCCGATTTGACCCGCGAAAACAAAGGTCCGCTCAAAGGCATTATTTTGGATTTGCGCGACGACCCGGGCGGGCTGCTCAACGGCGCGGTGGGCGTGTCCGCCGTATTCCTGAAACCTGATGAAACCGTGGTCAGCACCAAGGGGCGCAACAACAAGCGTGAATCGGTGCTCAAAGCGCGTCCGGAAGATTATCTGCTTTCCGCAGGTACCGACCCGTTGGCGCAACTGCCTGCCGAAGTGAAAAACATACCGGTTGCGGTCATCATCAATTCCGGTTCGGCTTCCGCTTCCGAAATCGTGGCGGGCGCGCTGCAAGACCACAAGCGTGCGGTGATTGTCGGCACGCGCAGTTTCGGCAAAGGTTCGGTGCAGTCGGTTATTCCCGTGTCGGACGGCGGTGCGCTGAAAATCACCACCGCGCTGTATTACACGCCGAACGACCGTTCCATCCAAGCCACGGGCATCATTCCCGATGTGGAAGTGCAGGACAAAAACCGTGTGTTTGAAAGCCACGAGGCGGATTTGTCGGGACACATCGGCAACCCGAACGGTTCGGAAGACGTGAAGTCGTCTGCGAAGCCTGCTGCCGCATCCGAACCGGAAGAGCCGAAGCCTGCCGCCGCCAGCGAGGCCAAACCTAAGCTGGAAGAGTTGTCTTCGCGCCGCAAGCCGGACCCGAGTAAAGACGACCAGCTCCGTAAGGCTCTGGATTTGGTGAAAAACCCTGCCGAGTGGCAGAAGTCGTTGGGCACAGCCGCTGTGAAAGAGGCGGAAGAGGCCAAGAACAAGGGCAAGGATAAAGAAAAAGCCAAGGATGGCGAGTCTGGTAAGAAATAAGTTGGAAAAAACCCTGCGCAAGCGGGGTTTTTTGTTTTCAGGCTGACGTTAGGGGATGGAACGGGTGGGCAGCGAATCGGTTTTCAGGCTGCCTGAAAAGGCGTGGTGGCGGAAGTCCCACGGGGCGGTGGGGTTGCCGTTTGCCCACAGGCCTGTGCGGTTTTGGCGTGCCTGCGTTTCGGCCGATTCATAGCGGCGGTATTCGGCAGGATGCTGGTTTTGGCGGGCATAGTGGCGGTAGTGCCATGCGTTGCCGTTGCGGATTTGGGCGAGGTTGATGTCTTGCCCGTTTAGTGTGATGCGGGCGACTTGGCGGCGGTAGCGGTCGGTGCCGTATACGTCTATGCGCACGGTTTGCCCGTCCAGCAGGCGGCGCAGGGCGTTTCGGCTTGCGATGCCGTGGGCTTGGTCGGTTTCGGGGGCATCTATGTAGGCAAGGCGGATGCGGTGTTTTGCGCCGTTTTGGTCGATGGTGCGTACGGTGTCGCCGTCGTGCACGGAAACGACGGTGGCGGTGTAGCTGTGGGCGGTTTGGGGGGCGGACGGTGCGGCGCAGGCGGTGGCGAGGGGAAGCGCGGTGGCGAGAAATAGGGCGGTGGCGGGTTTCATGGAGGATGCTTTCGTTGGGGCAGCCTGAAAAGGGGATACTCGTTGCCCTTGCGGTTTCAGGCTGCCTTATTTCGGGAAACAGGGCAGCCTGAAACAATGGTGTCGTGTTATGCGGAAAAGGCGGAGACCTTTGCGAAATCCCCATCTTTGGTCCATTGCTTTGAACCGGGCTAAATCTGAGGTTTGGCAAAGGTCTCAGGCAGCCTGAAAATTCTGTTCGGGCTGCCTTTTGTTCAGCGCACGTTGGCTTGGATGGTTTCCACGCCGCTTTCGCACGCCAGCAGCAGCAAATCGGCATAACGGTGGGCGAACAGGCCGTTTTCCACCACGCCGGTGATGCGGTTGAGCGCGTCTTCCATTTGGATGGGGCGGCTTAAATCCAAGCCGTGCACGTCCAAAATTTCGTTGCCGTTGGGCGTTTTGCAGCCGATGCGCAGTTCGGGTTGCCCGCCTAACTTCACGATTTCGCGTGCGGCCATGGAGCGCGCCATTGGTACGACTTCTACGGGCAGCGGGAATTTGCCCAGGCGGCTGACGTATTTGCTTTCGTCGGCAATGCAGATAAAGCGGTCGGCAAGCGTGGCGGCGATTTTTTCGGGCAGGAGTGCCGCGCCGCCGCCTTTAATCATCTGCATCATGTGGTTGATTTCGTCCGCACCGTCGATGTACACGGCCAAATGCGTGGCTTCGTTGGCGTGGATTTCGGGGATTTCCCAGCGCGCCATCAGCTCGGAGGTTTTGGGCGAGGTGGCGACTGCGCCTTTTATTTTCCTGCCGCTTTTGCCGAGTGCTTCTATAAAGAAATTGACGGTGCTGCCCGTGCCGATGCCGATATAGCGGTCGGACGGGACGAGTTCCACCGCTTTTTCGGCGGCGGCGCGTTTGAGTTCGTCTTGCGTCATGGTGTTGCCTTTCGTGGGGGGGAATGGTTTCAGGCTGCCTTAATCGTGCGCCAGCGCATCAATGGGGTTGAGCTTGGAGGCGTTTTTGGCGGGCATGTAGCCGAATAGGATGCCGATGATGGTGGAACAGGCGACTGCGCCGATGATGGAGGCAGTGGAAAAGGACATGGCGAAGTCGCTGCTGCCGAGGAAGGTGTTGAACAGCCAGCCCAGCCCGAACGAGAAGGCAATGCCCATAAACCCGCCCATCAGGCACAGCAGTATGGCTTCTATCAGGAACTGCTGCATGATGTTGCCTTGGCGTGCGCCGATTGCCATGCGGACGCCGATTTCTTTGGTGCGCTCGGTTACGGACACCAGCATGATGTTCATCACGCCGATGCCGCCGACCACCAGTGAAATTACGGCAATGCTGGAAATCATCAGCGTCATTGCGCCGGTCATGCTTTCCACGGTTTGGCGGATGCTGTCGCTGTTGTTCATGAAGAAGTCTTCCGTGCCGTGCCGCGCGATAAGCAGTTCTTTGAGGCTTTTTTCGGCAACCTGCGGATTGACGCCGTCTTTGATTTTAACCACGATGCTGCGGACGTGTTTGTCGCCGCTGATTTGGTACATCACGGTGGTATAGGGCGACCACATCATCAGGCTGTCGCCGCCCATGCCGTTTTGCTGGTCTTTGATGGTGCCGATTACGGTGAGCGGGCGTTTTTTCATCAGGATGGTTTTGCCCAAGGGGTCGGTGCCGGCGGGGAAGAGTTTTTTGACGGTGTTTTGGTCTATGACGACTACTTGGGCGGAGGATTTGACTTCGTCGTCGGTAAAGAGCCGGCCGCTTTGCAGTTTTAAACCCTGCGTATCAAAGTATTGTTCGCCCACGCCGTAAATGCTGGCCGTTAAGTCGGTGTTGCGGTAGGTCAGCGTGCCGCCTTCGGAGCTGACGGGGGTTACGCTTTCCACATAGCTTTGCGTGGCGATGGCTTCGCTGTCGGCAATTTTGAGCGTTTTCACTTTTCCGCTGCGTCTGTCGCCGAAACCGCGCCCTGCGTAGATGCTGATGGTGTTTGTTCCCATGGCATTGATGTCTGCCATGATTTTTTCCTGCGTGCCGCGTCCCAATGCCACCACGGACACCACTGCCGCAATGCCGATGATGATGCCGAGCATGGTTAAGAGCGAGCGCATTTTGTGCGCCACAATCGCCTGCACCGACATTTTGAATGCTTCGGAAAACTGGTCTTTGTAAAAAGCCAGGCCGCGTTTTTCCTGTATGGCCTGAACTTGGCTGGTGGGGAGGTCTTTGGTTTTGCTGGTGTCGGAAATAATTTCGCCGTCTTTGATTTCAATCACGCGGTTGGCCTGCGCGGCGATTTTGGGATCGTGCGTCACCATGATGATGGTGTGGCCGTCGTTATAGAGTTGGCGGATGATTTCCATCACGTTTTCGCCGCTGGCGGAATCGAGTGCGCCGGTGGGTTCGTCTGCAAAGATGATTTCGCCGCCGTTCATCAGCGCGCGGGCGATGGACACACGCTGCTGTTGTCCGCCGGAAAGTTCGCTGGGTTTGTTTTTTTCTTTGCCACGCAGGCCGAGTTTGTCTAAAAGCCCGTCGGCACGTTTGTTGCGTTCGTTTTGCGCCATGCCTGCATAAACGGCGGGCAGGGCAACGTTGTCTCGTGCGGACACGGAACTGAGCAGGTTATAGCGTTGGAAAATAAAGCCGAAACGTTTGCGGCGCATGGCGGCAAGCTCGTCTGCGGACATTTTGGAGGTTTCCGTGCCGGCGATGGCGTAGGTTCCGTCAGTGGGTGTGTCCAGCAGACCCAAGATATTCATCAGCGTGGATTTGCCGGAGCCGGATTGCCCGATGATGGCGACAAAATCACCTTTTTCTACACTTAGATTGATGTTTTTGAGTACGTGGACGCGGTTTTCGCCTTCGCCGAAATAGCGGTTGATGTTTTTGCATTGGATAAGGCTCATAACGTTCTGCCTTTTTGGAGGGTTGGAAAAGCAGCCTGCAACCGTTGGGTTTGGCGGGTTTCAGGCTGCCTGAAAAGCCAGCGTAGGGTGTGTAATGCGGCGTAATAGCACTTTAATTGACTTCGTTGAAACTGTGCGTTTAGGCAGCCTGAAAACCGAAAATGGCGTGCATTCCGCTCACATTCTGCCTGTATGGGCTACGCTGGTTAAATTTGTTACATCAATTGTATGAGTACGGTGTAATAGGTAAGTTGGTTATCTTTTGTATTTTATTATAAATTTCATTTTGCAAAGTTTTTTCCCTTGCTGTGGCATGACTGGGCAAGGGAAGGACATCGGGTAGAGTCGTCATTCTTTTAAATTTAACGGCGTTATAACGGCCGTCTGCTAGCTTGGTCTCCAACTTTTTCCATTCGAAATCCAAGGTGTATTGAATCAGTAGGTAACCACGTTCAAACATCCTTTTGTTATTCTTTGCCTGCCAGAGTATTGACAGTTCAATCACTATCATCTGTACTGTGACGAGATGAAGCAGCGCTGGATTTGCATCGACAATGTCGGCGGAGATGTCGGCAAAAGAAAGAAACAGGCTCATTATTACTGCCGGAAAAAACAGAACAGACAAAATAGAGAAAACTCTTGCCTCTTTGCGGAAAAATTCTAGCTGTTCTTCCGTATAAAACTGGACGCTTTTCCATGTGATTTTTGGAGTAGTCTCATGCAAATTACTGGCGACATAATGTAAACTTTCGCGAAGAATGCGGTCTGTGATTTCATATTGATTTTGGATCATGTTCTAATTCAAAATATAGTCGATAAAGTGCGGCAACTGTAGGGTTTGGCGGGTTTCAGGCTGCCTGAAAAGGGTTGAATCAAATAACGGGCGGTGCAGGCTGCTTTTTGGGGCTTCGGGCAATGCAAAAGCAGCCTGCACTTTTTAACTTCGTTGAAACCGTGCTTTCAGGCAGCCTGAA
>RBWB01581973.1_pt1 | contig 17678 bp, 10 predicted proteins | sample 2014201 | NCBI WGS metagenome assembly RBWB01 (sample SAMN10133834, study PRJNA383868) | Human oral metagenome, whole genome shotgun sequencing project. | isolation source: supragingival plaque isolated from 88 juvenile twins | host: Homo sapiens | place: Australia
GAGATCAACGACCCCGCCGTCACTCTCGGCCCGATACGCCACCCTCGGCGGCGGGGGTCTCAGCGGGCCTGGCAGGTCGGGCACCAGAACAGCCGCCGCCCGGCCACCTTCCTCTCCCTCACGGGGGTACCGCACCGCAGACAGGGCCGTCCCGCGCGGTGGTAGACGTACCAGCGTCCGGCCTCCTCGTCGCCGGTGGGCAGGGGCTCGGGCACGTCCTCGACCTCGACGGTTGTGATGAAACCGGTGGCCACGCCGTACTCCATGAGCGGGACGAGGTCGTCCCACACGGCGCGCACCCGCGCCTCGTCAACCCGGTTGCCGGGCAGGAACGGGCTGATGTCGCAGCGCAGCAGTGTCTCGGCGCGGAAGATGTTACCGATCCCGGAGATGATGGACTGATCCATGAGCAGCTCGCCGATGGTCCTGCGACGCCGGCGCACTCCCCTTACGAAAACGTCGGGATCGGCGTCGGACCGCAATGGGTCGGGCCCCAGGCGGGCGCGCACGGCGGCCACGCCCTCGGCGTCGAGCAGCTCGCAGGCGGTCGGCCCGGTGAGGTCGGCGACGCCATGCTCGCCGAGCAGACGCAGGCGCACGGCCCCGCGCGGCTGCGGGGGCGCCCATCGCCCCGGCTCCGGGGCCGCGGGCGTCCGCGCGGAATTCTCGGAAGATGATGCGGAGGCGTCATCGCCGTTCAGGCCCGCGAGCGCCGAACCGCCGCCGTGCCGCAGCGCGTGCTCCCCGCGCTCGCCCACGCGTCGGCGCGGGGCGCCGATGGCATGTGGAGCGGTGAAGGCCGAGTCGCCGTCGAAAGTCCACGACCCGTACAGGCCCAGGTGGATGCGCAGCCAGGTGACGGCCTCGTCGTCCAGCGGCATGCCGGGCTGCGGCCCGAAGGCCAGGAACAGGTGCTTACCGTGCGCCCGGGCTCCCAGGAGCACCCCGCCGTCGAGGCGGGCGGCCCCGTCGGTGAAACGGCCCTGCGGCGAGCTCACCCTCAGGCGCTGACCGCCGTAGAGCTCGGCGAGGGCGCCGGCGAGACGGTGGATGGTGTGACCTTCCGGCATGAACGGGACAGTACTCCGGCCGGAGCCTACCGACGGGCCTCGACCTCGTCGGCGCCGGCATCAGGCCCCATCGTGGAGCCCGCGGTGGGCACGTTCGTAACGACGCACCTGGCCGATCCGGTTGCCGTGACGCTCGTCGCCGGAGAAGGACTCGGCGATGAAGGCATCGAGGATGGTCAAAGCGTCATCGGCCGAGTGCTGGCGCACGCCGAAGCCGGCGACGTTCGCATCATTGTGCCGGCGGGCGAGCACGGCGGTCTCGACGGACCACACGAGGGCGGCGCGCACGCCGTCGACCTTGTTGGCGGCGATCTGCTCGCCGTTGCCCGAACCGCCCAGGACGATGCCGAGGCTGCCGGGGTCGGCGATGACGCCTTCGGCGCAGGCGAAGCAGAACTCGGGGTAGTCGTCGGCGGGGTCGTACTCGTAGCAGCCGTGGTCGACGACGTCGTGACCGGCCCTCGTCCAGTGATCCTTGAGAGTGTTCTTGAGCTCGAACCCGGCATGGTCGGTACCGATGTGAATACGCATGGCCGGATTGTGCCTCACGCGAACAGGAGGATGCGGATCCGAGCATGCACGGATGTGCGGATGAGACGCCATTAGCGTGAGCCCATGACGACTCCCACCTCCTCTCCGGCCGCGTGCACCTCCGCCGAGGATCCGCAGTCCCTTCAGGACCCCGTTCTGGGCGGCGTGCTCGAGACCTCGGCAACCGACTCCGCCGTCCGCCCTCAGGACGACCTGTTCCGCTACGTCAACGGCACATGGCTGACGACGGTCGAGATCCCCGCCGACCGATCGTCGACGGGGACATTCCTCATTCTGCGCGACGCCGCGGAGGAGGCGTGCGGCGACATCCTCGCCGAGTTGGCCGCCGACGTCGATCCGACTGCGGTCCCGACCACGTCCGAGGCGAAAATCGCTCATCTGTACTCCTCCTTCCTCGACGAGGAGCGCATCGAGGAGCTGGGCGCCCATCCGCTGGAGGCCGAACTCGCCCCCGTCCTGGGCGCGCGGAGCAAGGAGACCCTGGCGCGCACGCTGGGGGCCGGGATCGCCGCCGGGTTCACGGGCCCGGTGGACGTGGACGTCGAGGTCGACCTCAACGCCCCGGAGCGCTACATCGCCTGGATGGGTCAGTCGGGCCTCGGACTGCCCGATGAGTCTTACTACCGGAAGGATTCGAAGGCCAAGACCCGCCGGGCCTACACGGGGCACGTCGGTCGCATGCTGGAGCTGGTCGCACTTCCCGAGCGACTCGGCGCCGACGCCGACTCCCTGGCCGGACGCGTCATGGCCGTGGAAACCGCGCTCGCCGCCGGCCACTGGACCCGCGTGGCCTGCCGCGACATCGAGAAGATCAACAATCCGCGCACGTGGGCCGAGTTGACGGCCTCGGCGCCGGGATTCGCATGGAAGGCCTGGCGGGAGGGGATCGGCGAGGCGGCTCTGCGCGCGGGTGCCCGGAGCGAGTCTTTCCTCGCGGAGGCGATCGTCGAGCAGCCCGATTACCTGACCCACTTGGCGCGCGTATGGGAGGAGACCGACCTGGAGGATCTGCGGGTGTGGGCGGCATGGCATGTGGTCCACGGCCGCGCGCCCCTGCTGCCGCGAGCCTTCGTGGAGGAGAATTTCGATTTCTACGGCCGTGCTCTGCAGGGCACGGATGAGTTGCGGGCGCGCTGGAAGCGCGCGGTCGGTCTGGTCGAGGGGACCATGGGCGAGGCGCTGGGCGAGATGTACGTGGCCCGTCACTTCCCGCCGGAGCACAGGGAGCGGATGGACGTCCTGGTGGGGCGTCTCATCGAGGCCTATCGGGAGTCGATCTCCTCTCTGGAGTGGATGAGCCCGACCACCCGCGAACGGGCCCTGAAGAAGCTGGACCTGTTCACTGCCAAGATCGGCTACCCGCACACGTGGCGAGACTACTCGACGGTCACAGTCGTCCCCGGAGACGTCATCGGCTCAGTGCGCTCGGTCGAGGGCTTCGAGCTGGCCCGGGCGCTGCGCAAGCTGGCGGGACCGGTGGACCGCGACGAGTGGCACATGACGCCCCAAACCGTCAACGCCTACTACCGTCCGACGATGAATGAGATCGTCTTCCCCGCCGCGATCCTGCGACCGCCCTTCTTCGACCCCGCCGCCGACGACGCCGTCAACTACGCGGCCATCGGCGCGGTGATCGGCCACGAGATCGGGCACGGGTTCGACGACCAGGGCTCGACCTTCGACGGAACCGGCAAGGTGGCCGACTGGTGGACGGCAGAGGACCGCGATGCCTTCGAGGCGCGGACCGGAGCGCTGATCGACCAGTACAATGCCTACCGCCCGCAGCTGCTCGTGGCCCGGGCCGAGGCCGCGGGCGAAGCTGTGGACGAGGTCCCGCACGTCAACGGCGAGCTGACGATCGGCGAGAACATCGGCGACCTGGGCGGTCTGGGCATCGCACTCAAGGCCTACCGCCTGGCGCTGGCCGAGGCGGGGATCAGCTCGGTGGAGGAGGCCCCGGTCATCGACGGGTTGAGCGCCATGGAGCGCTTCTTCTACTCCTGGGCGCGCATGTGGCGGAGCCGGAGCCGCGATGACTACGCCGAGCTGCTGCTGACCATCGACCCCCATGCGCCGAACGAGTTCCGCTGCAACGGCATCGTGCGCAATGTCGATGCCTTCTACGAGACCTTCGACGTGAGGCGGGGAGACGCCCTGTGGCTGGAGCCGGAGGACCGCGTGTCCATCTGGTGAGGAGGACCGGCCCCGGACGGCCCGGACACGGAAACGGGAGACGACGGCCCCGCCATGCGACGTGGCGGGGCCGTCGACATCAATGACCTCGAGCGATCGCCCATGGGTGATCCGGATGAGCGCCGTGCGAACCACACCGGAAAGATGGGACTTGTGTCTCATTTCTACGAGACGTGAGTGACAGTTGTGACGACTGTTGCGTATGGTAGTGCTGTGCCGGAGCCGGTTCGGCCTTATGTCTCACTTGTGTCTCAACTTCGACTGAGAGAGAGTTGGCCTGAAGCCGGTGCCGAGCACCGTGACGGACAACCACCCACTATCCCCTGGAGGATTCCATGCGTCTCGGACGCTCTGCTGCCACCCTCGGTGCCACCGCCGCCCTCGTGGCCGCCGGTGCCGCCGTCTCAACCCCAGCCTTCGCCAACGGCGACTTCACCTACACCAGCGACTACACGGGCGTCGCCAGCCCGGACGAGACGCTCACGATCTCGGGCACCGGGTGCGCCTCCACCGACGGCAACCCGACCTCCGTCGTGTGGTCCGTCGCCGCCGACCAGGAGAGCCTCTCATCCGGGGCATCCCAGGCGACGGGCGCCTTCGGCAGCATCATCCCGAACGATGACGGCACGTGGACTGCCGCCATCGACTTGCCGACGGCCACCGAGGCTGCCGGTCTGTCCGACCAGCAGCGGGGAGTTCTCGGCTTCGCCTGCTACAACTACGACAACAAAGTCGTCGATTCCTTCAACGTGAGCCTCGCGCTGGACTCCACCAAGCCCGATGGCAGCTACACGCTGACCACCACGGCAGACGGCACCCAGACGATCGAGACCACCATCACCGGCTTCACCCCCGAAGAGACGATCCGCTTCGGCGTCGTACCGGCGGACTCCCACGGCACGGGGACCAGCCCGACCGGTGACGACTTCACCGAACTCACCACCTTCACCGCCGACGCCGACGGAGGAGCCACGGGCTCCTTCCCGGTCCCCGCCGACCTGCCCGACGGCAGGTACAGGGTGGGCGTCGTGGGCGACTCCCACGGAGAGTACGGTTACTTCCAGAACCTTCTCGTCAAGGACGGCACCTACTCCATCACGAGCGAGGACGGCTCGACGACAGGCACGGGCTCATCCGACTCGTCCTCCTCCACCGACGACGCCTCCGCCGCACCCACCCCGACGACCGACGCCTCCAGCCCGACCGACGCCTCCGCGGCCCCATCGCCCTCAGCGACCGCCACGGCGTCTCTGAGCGGCAGCTACTCGCTGACCGCCGAGGAGGACGGGACGCAGACCATCACACCCGACGTCTCCGGCTTCGATTCCAATGAGGCTGTCTCCTTCCGGGTTGTGCCGGTCGACTCCTACGACTCGGCGACGAGCCCGCGCGACGCCTCCTCCACCGTCCTGAGCACCTCGTCGGCCGACACCGACGGCGCCTACTCGACCGGCTTCACCGCCCCCGCCTCCCTGCCCGACGGCAGGTACCGGGCCGGCGTCGTCGGCGAGTCGAGCGGTCGGTACGGCTACTTCGAGCACTACCTCGTCAAGAAGGAGGGCACCTTCTCCATCGAGACCGAGGACGGCACCGACATCACCGACATCTCGGATGGCGCCGAGACGACTACCGTCGAAGCGCCCGCCGCACCGACTGCGGATGACTCGACCGACTCGTCCACAACGGGGACGTCCACCGGCGAGACCTCGACCGGCTCGTCCAGCCCGTCCACCACGGCATCCCTGAGCGGCAGCTACTCGCTGACCGCCGTCAACGAGGAGGGCACGCAGACCATCACACCCGACGTCTCCGGCTTCAACGCGAGCGAGGGAGCCACCTTCCGGGTTGTGCCGGTCGACTCCTACGACTCGGCGACGAGCCCGCGCGACGCCTCCTCCACCGTCCTGAGCACCTCGTCGGCCGACACCGACGGCGCCTACTCGACCGGCTTCACCGCCCCCGCCTCCCTGCCCGACGGCAGGTACCGGGCCGGCGTCGTCGGCGAGTCGAGCGGTCGGTACGGCTACTTCGAGCACTACCTCGTCAAGAGGGAGGGCATCTTCTACATCGAGACCGAGGATGGCACCGACATCTCGGGCGGCGCCGGCGCTCCCGCCGTCGAGACGCCCGCCACCGGCGGCGGCCCCGCCGCTGCGGCTCCCGCACCGGCCGCCGCAGACACCAAGGCCCCGGCCGCATCCTCCAAGCCCTCGACGCCCTCCAAGAGGGAGCTGGCCCGCACTGGTACCGGCCTCGGCCTGGCAGTCGTCGCCGCCGGCCTCCTGGCCTCCGGCGCCGTCCTCGTCGCCCGTCGCAGGGCCTGAGCCCCGCAGGCGCGCGGGTGGCGTGCGGGTGATGATGAGTCACTCGGACGGTCCGAACGCGCCGGCGCGCATGACCACCCCGTGAGCCCGGGGCGCCCAGCCTTCACCGCTGCGCGCCCCGGGCTCGCTCACGCGGGTGGCGACGCCCCTTCCTGACCGGGCTCGTCGTCCTCCCTCGTGATGGCCCTGGCACTCATCGGCGACATCGGCCTGGCGAGCGTCCGTCTCAGCCGGGTCGATGTCGCCATGCCCTGAGCCGTGGAAGCCTCCGCATCCGCGCAGACGTGGCTCGGCGTCACCACGACCCACCTCCTGACCGTCGACATGGCCCAGTTCGCCACAATCATCGACTTCATGGGCAGGCTGAGCATCACCGTCGATGAGCCCTTCCGGGATGCGAACGCCGGACTCGACATCCCCGGGCCGGCGCCCGCAGACTCACGGGCGTCAATGCGCTCGCCCTGGTCCGTTCCCGGCACCCCGAGGTCTACCGCGACGGCGCATGAGTCCTCGAGGCCGAGGGGGCGCAACGGCGCAGCCGGTACACCGGCGTCGTCATGAGGGACCTCATGCGCGCCACGGGCGAGCGGGCCCGCAACCCGCTGGCCGTCCAGCGCCTGGCATGGGCTCTCACCGGCAACCTCGACGTCGATCAATCCACCGGCGCGCGACCTCGCGTCCCTGGGCGACGCCGTGGCGAGGGCCGGCGCCGACACCGGGCTCCGGCTTCGTCGCCCTCCCCACCGACGAGACCTACGCAACGCTCACCGGCAACGGCTGCGAGCGCGGGCGCTGCACCCCGGCCGACTGACCACAGCGCCTTTTCCGCAGCGGGGATGACCGGTGAGAAGATGGCCCCAGCCCCGAGCCGACCCGGACCGGGGCCCCCGCACCCGATTCGGGGCCCGTTCCACCGCCCTCACAGCAAGGAGCACCCACCCATGCCAGGTCAGAACCTGACCCGCGACGAGGCGGCCACCCGCGCCGGACTCGTAACCGCGGAGAGCTACGACGTCGTCCTCGACCTGTCCGGCGCCGCCGACCCGGAGCAGACGACCTTCCGCTCGACGACGACCGCGCGCTTCTCGGCGGAGTCGACCGGACCCGCGGTCACATTCATCGACCTGGTCGCCCCGCGGGTGCACTCCATTGTTCTCAACGGCCGCCGGCTGAACCCGGCCGAGTGCTATGTCGACTCCCGCATCGTGCTGGGGGATTTGAAGGCCGACAACGAGCTCACGGTGGTCGCCGACTGCGCCTACATGCACACCGGGGAGGGCCTGCACCGCTTCACCGATCCGGCCGACGGAGAGACCTACCTCTACACCCAGTTCGAGGTGCCCGACGCCCGTCGCGTTTTCGCCGTCTTCGAGCAGCCCGACCTCAAGGCCTCCTTCACTTTCACGGTCACCGTCCCCGAGGGCTGGACCGTCTTCTCCAACTCCCCCACCCCCGACCCCGCCTCCCAGGACGGCACGAGCACCTTCGCCTTCTCTCCCACCCGGCGCATCAGCTCCTACATCACCGCCGTCGTCGCCGGCCCGTACCGGGGGGCCACCGGCGAGTATCGGGCCACCGATGGGCGCGTCGTCCCACTGGGCGTCTACTGCCGCGCCTCCCTGGAGCCGTCCATGGACTCCGACGAGATCCTTCAGCTCACCAGGACGGGCTTCGCCTATTACGAGGAGCTGTTCGCCACCCCCTACGCCTTCGACAAGTACGATCAGATCTTCGTGCCCGAGTTCAACGCGGGGGCCATGGAGAACGCCGGGTGCGTCACCCATCGCGACGACTACGTATTCCGCTCCCGACCCGTCGAGGCGCGCGTGGAGCGCCGCGCCGTCACCATCCTCCACGAGCTCGCCCACATGTGGTTCGGGGACATGGTGACCATGACGTGGTGGAACGACCTATGGCTCAACGAGTCCTTCGCCGAATACTGCTCCACGCTCGCCGTGGCGGAATCCACCCGCTTCGCCGACGCCTGGACCACCTTCCAGACCATCGAGAAGAACTGGGCCTACAACCAGGACCAGCTGAGCTCCACCCACCCGATCGCCGCCGAGATCAACGACCTGCACGATGTCGAGGTCAACTTCGACGGCATTACCTACGCCAAGGGCGCCTCCGTCCTCTCTGCGCTGGTGGCCTACGTGGGTCGGGAGAGCTTCTTCAAGGGCATCAAGAACTACCTGGCCGCCCACGCCTACGCCAACGCCACCCTGGACGATCTGCTCGCCGAACTGGAGCGGGTCTCGGGACGCGACCTGAGCGCGTGGACCCGTCTGTGGCTCCAGGAGGCGGGCGTCACGACGCTGCGCATGCAGGTGGATGCCGACGCCGACGGCATCATCACCTCCGCCGAGATCGTCCAGGAGATCCCGGCCGATTCCCCGGCCTCGCTGCGCCCGCACCGCGTGGCGATCGGCTCCTACACGCTGACCAACGAGGGCGGTACCGCCGCCCTCGTGCGCACCGGCCGCGTCGAACTCGACGTCGACGGGGCGCGCACCGCCGTCCCGGAACTCGTCGGCACCCGCCGCGGCGACGTCCTGCTCCTCAACGACGACGACCTGACATACGCCAAGGTGCGTCTGGACGCCTCCTCGCTCGCCACGGGGCTGGAGCACGTGGACGCCTTCGCCCAGTCGCTGCCTCGTTCAATCCTCCTGGCCTCCACATGGGATATGGTGCGCGACGGCCGGCTGCCCGCCTCCCGCTTCCTGGCCGCGGCGCTCGCCGCCCTGCGCGTGGAGACCCGATCCTCCGTGGTTCAGGGCCTGCTCGCCCGGGTGTCCACCTGTCTGAGCCGCTTCCTGCCCCAGACGGACCGGGAGACGGCCATCGCCGCGACCGCGGATACGCTGCTGACACTGGCCCGCGCCGCCGACGCAGGCGGCGACACTCAGCTCCAGCTGGTGCGCGCCGTCGCCGCCCACGCCGTGACCGAGAACCAGACGGCGGCCGTGGCCGCCTGGCTCGACGGTTCGGAGACCCTCGACGGACTCGTGGTCGATCAGGATCTGCGTTGGGAGCTGCTCATCGGACTGGTGGCCGCGGGCCGTGCGGGTGAGACCGAGATCGCCGCCGAGGAGAGCCGAGACCTGACGACGACGGGCCGCGAACGCGCCGCGCAGGCGCGGGCCGCCGTGCCGACCGCCGAGGCCAAGGCCGCCACCTGGCGCGAACTGATGGAGAACACTTCTATGCCCAACGAGACCCAGGTCAAGACGTTGCGCGGCTTCGGCGACGTTGAGCGCCGTCCGGAGCTGCTCGCCCCCTTCATCGCGGAGTACGTGCGCGAGGCCGACGCCATCTGGGACACACGCACCTTCCACATGGCCGAGAACCTGCTCACCGCGCTGTGGTCGACCGCAACAGTCGGGTTGGAAGGCGTCGACCCGGTCGGCGCCCTGGAGGGCTGGCTGGCTTCCCACGCGGACGCGCCAGCGGCCTTCCGCAGGATCGTGGCCGAGAACCTCGACGACACCCGTCGAGTGGTCGGCGCCCAGGCCTGTCAGGCCGCGGCCGCGAACAGCGATGAGGAGCCGCGATGAGCCTAACCGTCCGAGCTCCCGCGGCCGGGAGGGTCGTGGCTCTCGACGACGTCCCCGACCCGGTCTTCTCGGGCAGGCTCATCGGGCCCGGGCTGGCCATCGATCCCAACCGCACCGGCCGCGAGGGCAGCGACACCGCAGCCCTCGCACCGATCACGGGCACACTCTCCAAGATTCACCCCCACGCCTACGTCATCGTCTCCCCCGAGGGCCGCGCCGTCCTCGTCCACCTCGGTGTGGACACGGTCGAGCTCGACGGGAGGGGCTTCACGGTCCGCGTCGCCGCCGGCGACCGAATCCGTGCGGGCGACCCGGTCATCTCCTGGTCGCCCGCGCGGATCGAGGCCGGTGGGCGCAGCCCGTTCGTCCCGGTGATCGCGCTGGACGCCAAGGAGGAGGCGCTCACGCTCCCTCCGGCGGGCACGATCCTCGCCGCCGGGGACGCGGCCTGCACTTGGGCCTGAGGTCGTCGCGGGACCGCGGGCCCAGGCCCGGAACAGTCCCGTGACGGCCCCGGCGGCCGGGTCAGTGCCTCAGCTCGTCGCGGACGGCCGCCAGCAGGCTGCTCAGCCTCACGTTGCCCGGCAGATCCTCGACCAGGACGACCTCGCCCGAGCCGTCAGCCAGGGGGATCTTCCAGTTCGGGTACTCCTGGTCGGTGCCGGGCTGATTCTGGGTCCGCCGCTCGCCGACGCCGTCGACGAGGGCGATCCCGATCAGTGCGGAGGGGGTGCGCACGATGTAACGGTAAAGGGCTTCGACGATCTCCCGCTCGGAGGGATCGTTCCTCAGCAGCCCGTGCTCGCGCAGGCGGGTGAGCATCCGCTCGCGTTCGACGCGCGCTTCGGCACGGACCTGTTCGACGGGCTCGGTGAGCAGACCGAGACGCTCGCGCAGGGTCACGTGCTCATCCGCGAGGTATCCGGCGGTGGGCGGCAGGTCGTGAGTGTTGACGGTGGACAGGGACAGGTACCGGTAGGCGTCGGGCTGCAGCGGCCAGCCGTCCTGCTGCTTCTCGAACCACAGCACCGACGTCCCGAGCACGCCGCGGCTGGCGAGGTAGTCGCGCACCCAGGGCTCGACGGTGCCCAGGTCCTCGCCGATGATGACGGCACCCGCACGGTAGGCCTCCAGCAGGACGACGCCGACCATGGCCTCATGGTCATAGCGCACATAGGCGCCCTGGTCCGCACCCATGCCCCTGGGGATCCACCACAGACGGAACAGGCCAATGATGTGATCCATCCGCAGCGCGCCGGCGTGGCGCAGCACGGTACGCATCATATCGCGCAGAGGCGCGTAGGCGCTCTCGGCCAGGCGGGTGGGACTCCACGGGGGCTGCGACCAGTTCTGGCCGAGCTGGTTGTACATGTCCGGCGGGGCGCCGGCCTCGATGCCCGCGGCGAAGGACTCCGGGTCGCTCCACGCGTCGGCCCCGCGCGGATGCACGCCGACCGCGAGGTCGCCCATGATTCCCAGGCCCATGCCGGAGGCCCTGGCCTCGGATTGCGCACGGCCCAGCTGCTCGTCGACGATCCATTGCATCCACGCGTAGAAGTCGATCCGCTCGGTCAGAGTGCGGGCCTCATTGGCGACGAAGGCGTTCGAGGCGTCTCTCAGCGTCTCGGGCCAGTCCTGGAGCTCACCGTACTTCTCCGACAGGGCGCACCACAGGGCGAACCGTTCCAGACCCTCGCCCTGCTCGGCGCGGAACCGCTCGAAGTCGCGCTGACGCGCCCGGGAGCGACCAGCGGCGAAGATGACCTCGAGGGCCTCGCGCTTGGCCTTCCAGACGGCGTCGCGGTCGATCGGGTCGGCCGACAGGTCGGTCTCCGAAACCTCCTCGAAGGCCCACTGGACCAGCGAGCGGCGCGGCCCCGACAGCCGGGCCACCTCCGCGATCGCCTCGGGACGGATGTAGATCGGGTTGACGAAGCGCCTGGTGACCGGCAGGTAGGGCGAAGGCGTCATGGTACCCGCGGGTTCGGAGGCGTGCAGCGGGTTGATGAGCAGGAAATCGGCGCCCTCATCGCCCAGGAGGCTGGCGAGCTCGGTGAGGTCGTCGGCATCGCCGATGCCCCACGAGCCGCGCGAGCGCACGGAGTACAGCTGGGCCATGACCCCCCAGCCGCGCTCGCCCAACGACGCCGGTAGTTCCAGGCGATCGGGGGTGACCGCCAGAGGGGTGGTGGCCGAATGGGCCTCGCAGGCGGGCGAGGCGTCGATGTCGGCGACCAGCGCGTGCCACCCCAGGGGCAGATCAGCCGGCAGGGCGAAGGTGGCCCGGCCCGTCAGGACTCCGTCGACGTCGTGCGGGAGCGTCCAGTCGTCCGTCTGGGGCAGCTCGCGCCTGCTGCCGTCCTCCAGGTCGACATGCACACGCACACCTGCACCGTCGGGCACGTGGACGGGCACGCGGACCTCTTCCCCGGCGCGGGCGACGACGGACGGCGGCAGGGTGCGCCTCCAGGGAGTGATTTCGACCTGCGCCAGCGAGGTCTCGATTTCCTCGTCCGTGCCAGCCTCGACACCGAGGGCCGCCAGAACAGCGACGAGCGTGGCTCGGGACGGGGCGGCGAGATTGCCGTGGTAGTCCCAGTACTCGGTGGAGACTCCGTGCGCTTCGGCGAGCTGCTTGAGGCGCTCGCCCGCGGGCTCGGATGCGGCGATGGACTCGGTCATGGCGTGGATTCAGCCTCGTTGGTCGGTCGCATGGATGCGAAGGATGGCCCTGTCGGAATGCCTGTCGACATGATGACGCGGGTGACGTGCCCGCTCAACCGCTGCGGTGCGACAGTGCGAGTGGGCGGTCGAATGAACATCATCCGTTGCTGCAAGCGTTTCACATGTAGTCGCACATTACCATCCTCCGAACGTCGCGCCCGCGAGCGACCTCGCGGTGCCCGGAGGATTGCGGCTCATGCGCTCACCCCGCCGTCCCGCCGGACGAGCGGCAGATGACGGGGCGGCGGGCCCGCGAGCGCCTCGGACCGGTCAGTCCAGCGCCGTGATCTCGCCGGCGAGCTCGTCCGCCGTCGGGCCGACGACAACTTGGACGACCCGGCCCGACCGCACGACCCCGAAGGCGCCCGAGGCCCGCAGGGCCTCCTCATCGACCTTCTCCTGGTCGACGACCTCGACGCGCAGCCGAGTAATGCAGGGCTCGAGATCCGAGATGTTCTCCCGCCCCCCCAGGCCGGCGACAATCTGTTCAGCAGTGCTCATCTGTGCTCCTCGTACTGTCCTCGTAAGACCCCGTAAGGCTCAGTGCGGCGGCGCCCGAGGGCGCGCGACGACTCATCGCCTCCGTGTTCAGCATCACTTTACCGTAGGTGGGCGGGCCTCCGCCCCGGTGGCGCTCCAACAAGGGCCCCGCGCCGCGGTCGAACGGGCCGACATGCCCCTCCGCGGGCCCGCCGTAAGAGAGCGCGACCCGCCGCAGTCATGTCAATCGTCTTTCATCCAACGGCGGAAAACCTCCGGACGACGCCGGTACGGGGCACAATGGACCGCAACACGTGATACCCGCCTCCATCGTTGTAGGAGCACCGTATGGTCCCGTCCGACGCAACCCCAACCTCTCTGACCGGCATCGGCGTGAGCCCCGGGCTCGTCGCCGGCCCCGTCGCCCGCATGGCCCCGGGGATCACCGAGCCCGAGATCGCCACCCTCGATTCCAGTCGGGATACCGAGAAGGAGTGCGACCGCATCGCCCAGGCCGCCCAGACAGTCAAGAAGAGTCTGGAGCTCTCGGCCGCCGAGGCCAAGGGTGACGGCCGCACCCTTCTGGAGACCACCGCGCAGATGGCGGCCGACCCGACGCTGACCTCCTCGGCGCAGGCCATGGTGCGCGAGCGCCGCTTGGCGCCCGAGCGCGCCGTGTGGGAGGCCGCGGACACCCTGGCGTCCATGCTGGAGTCCCTGGGCGGCTACATGGCCGAGCGAACCCGGGACGTGGCGGACGTGCGCGACCGTATCGTCGCGGTGCTGATCGACGCCCCCATGCCGGGCATCCCGCGCCTGCCCGAGCCCTTCGTGCTCGTGGCCGAGGATCTCGCCCCGGCCGACACGGCCCTGCTCGACCCGGAGAAGGTCGTCGCCTTCGTCACCTCCGAGGGCGGGCCGACGTCGCATACGGCGATCCTCGCCCGCTCGCTGGGCATGCCCGCGATCGTCGGCGCCGGAACGGCCGTGATCGACCGCCTGCACGACGGGGACATCGTGCTCGTCGACGGCACCAAGGGCGTCATCACGCTCGACCCCTCCGAGGACGAGCTGCGTCGCGCTCGCGAGCTGGCCAACCGGGTGCGGGTGTTCAACGGCGACGGCGCCACCAGGGACGGCCACGAGGTCCAGCTGCTGGCCAACGTCGGCGACGCGGCGGGCGCGCGCAGCGCCGCCGAGGCCGGTGCGATGGGTATCGGCCTGTTCCGCACCGAGTTCTGCTTCCTCGACCAGCCCGAGGAGCCCACGGTGGAGGCCCAGGTGGAGGCCTACCGCGGCGTGCTCGAGGCCTTCCCCGGCAAGAAGGTCGTCGTGCGCACCCTCGATGCCGGCGCCGACAAGCCGCTGCCCTTCCTCACCGACGCCACCGAGGCCAATCCGGCCCTGGGCGTGCGCGCCTACCGCACGACGCGTCGCGACCCCGAGGTCCTGGAGCACCAGCTCCAGGCCCTGGCCAAGGCCGAGGCCGCCACCGACGCCAAGGTGTGGGTCATGGCCCCCATGATCTCCACTGCCGACGAGGCCGAGGCCTTCACCGACAAGGCCCGTTCCTACGGGCTGAAGACCGCGGGCATGATGATCGAGGTGCCCTCCGCCGCGCTCATGGCGGACAAGCTCTTCGAGCACGCCGACTTCGCCTCCATCGGCACCAACGACCTCACCCAGTACGTCATGGCGGCCGACCGACTCCTGTCCTCCCTGGCGGACCTGTCGACCGGCTGGCAGCCCGCCGTCCTGCGGCTGATCAAGGCCGCCTGCGACGGGGCCAGCCCTCATGGCCGCCCAGTGGGCGTGTGCGGTGAGGCGGCCGCCGACCCGGCCCTGGCCGTCGTCCTCGTCGGTCTGGGGGTGGCGAGCCTGTCGATGACCGCCCGTGCCCTGCCCGACGTCGACGCCGTGCTCAAGTCCGTCGATCTCGCCGACTGCCAGCGCCTGGCGGGTCTGGCCACCAGCGCGCGGACCGCCGACGACGCCCGCGGCGCCGTGCGCGCTGAATTGCCGATCCTGGAGGAGCTCGGCCTGTGACGAGACCGTACCCGGTCCCCGTCGCCACCGAGGAGCCGCTGGGCTCCGTGACCCGGGTCCTCGCCCTGAGCGAGGCGGGCGGCGGCGAGGATCGGGGCGACCCGCCCGATGTCTTTACGGGCGCGTGCCTGCCCCAACTCTCGGGACGCATCTACGGCGGCCAGGTGGTGGCCCAGGGGATGCTCGCGGCGGCGGCCACCCTCGCCGACGACGGTGACGGCGAGCGCCCGCCGCATTCGGTGCACGCCTTCTTCATGCGCGGCGGCAGCCCGGGCGCACCGGTGGACTTCGCCGTCGAGCGACTCCACGACGGTCGGTCCTTCTCCCAGCGGCGGACGACGGCGTCCCAAGCCGGGGTGCCGATCCTGACTATGCTTTCCTCCTTCCAGGAGCGTCAGGAGGGCGCGGACGTGCGCATTGAGGCGCCCGAGGTGCCCCGCCCGCAGGAGCTGCGCAGCGCGTTGGAGATCTTCCGGACCATCGACCATCCAGTGGCGAAGTTCCTGGGACGCACGGCCGCCTTCGACCTGCGGCACGTCGAGGGCGATATCTATCTGCGTCCCGGCGCCCGACGGAGCAGCCAGCGTCTGTGGGCGCGCTCACGCGGACGAGTGCCGGCCGAGGCCTCCCAGACGGTGCACCGGGCGCTGCTGACCTACATGTGCGATCAAGTGATGCTGGAGCCGGCACTGCGCAGCCAGGGCCTGAGCTGGCGCAGCGAGGGGATGAGCCTGGCGACTCTCGACCACGCCCAGTGGTTCCATCGGGATGTGGACGTCGGCGACTGGCTGCTCTTCGTCCAGGACTCCCCCAGCTCCCAGGGCGGGCGATCCATGGCGCGAGCCGAGGTCTTCGACTCCTCCGGGCGGCTCGTCTCCACCATCGCCCAGGAGGGCATGGTGCGCATGCCCACGCGGACCGCCCACGGCAGCGGCCGGTGGGGAATCCGCATGGGCGAGGGCGACGACGGCAGCGCGCTCCGGCTGAAGCCCCCTCCGCCGTTCTCTCTTCTCGGGTGATTCACGGTGCCGATCACCGTACTTCAGGTTCTCAACGCTATCGCCGCAACAATCAGTGCGATGTCATCACTGCTGGTCATCTTCCGACCTCAGATCATGAGTAAGTCGCAAAAGGTCAGCGCCGGCGAGAGGTTCTTCGCTCAGATGTATGCGGCTCGAGCGGTTCCGCTCGGCGTCGTCACCGCGGTCGTACCTTTTATCGCCGCTTCAGATATCACTACCGTGAGGCTGATCCTCATGGCTGCGATGGTGGTCCAGGTCGCCGACGCCGGCATCGGTATCCGACGCAGAGAGCCTGCCATGATCGCCGGTCCATCGATCGCGACTATTGTTCACGGCACTATGGCATGGTGTGCCTGAGACCGCTCAGAACTCAGTCGCGCGTGAGCTTGCGGTAGGTCACCCGGCGGGGGCGGGCGGCCTCAGCGCCCAGGCGCTTGACCTTGTTCTCCTCGTAGGAGGCGAAGTTGCCCTCGAACCAGTACCAGCTGGCCGGGTTCTCGTCGGTGCCCTCCCAGGCCAGGATGTGGGTGGCCACGCGGTCGAGGAACCAGCGGTCGTGGGTGATGACCACGGCGCAGCCGGGGAACTCCAGCAGGGCGTTCTCCAGGGAGCCCAGGGTCTCGACGTCGAGGTCGTTGGTGGGCTCGTCCAGGAGGATGAGGTTGCCGCCCTGCTTGAGGGTCAGAGCCAGGTTGAGGCGGTTGCGCTCTCCGCCGGAGAGGACTCCGGCCGGCTTCTGCTGGTCGGCCCCCTTGAAGCCGAAGGAGGCGACGTAGGCGCGCGAGGGCATCTCGACGTTGCCCACCTGGATGTAGTCCAGACCGTCGGAGACGACCTCCCACAGAGTCTTGCCCGGGTCGATGCCGGCGCGATTCTGGTCCACATAGGACAATTTGACGGTCTGGCCGATCTTGAGATTCCCGCCGTCGAGCGGCTCCAGCCCCACAATAGTCTTGAACAGGGTCGTCTTGCCCACGCCGTTGGGGCCGACGACGCCGACAATGCCGTTGCGCGGCAGAGTGAAGGACAGGTCATCGATGAGCGTGCGCCCGTCGAAGCCCTTGCTAAGGTGGCTGGCCTCCAGGACGAGGCCGCCCAGACGCGGACCCGGCGGGATCTGGATCTCCTCGAAGTCGAGCTTGCGGGTGCGCTCGGCCTCGGCGGCCATCTCCTCGTAGCGGGCCAGACGGGCCTTGGACTTGGCCTGGCGTCCCTTGGCCGAGGAGCGCACCCACTCGAGCTCCTCCTTGAGGCGCTTGGCGAGCTTGGCATCCTTCTTGCCCTGGACCTCCAGGCGCTTCTCCTTGGTCTCCAGGTAGGTGGAGTAGTTGCCCTCGTAGGGGTAGAGGTGGCCGCGGTCGACCTCGGCGATCCACTGGGCGACGTGGTCGAGGAAGTAGCGGTCGTGGGTGACGGCGATGACGGCGCCCTGGTAGCTGGCCAGGTGCTGCTCGAGCCAGAGGACGGACTCGGCGTCGAGGTGGTTGGTGGGCTCGTCCAGCAGGAGGAGGTCCGGGGCCTCGAGGAGCAGCTTGCACAGGGCCACGCGGCGGCGCTCACCACCGGAGAGGTGCCCCACCTCGGCGTCCGGCGGGGGGCAGCGCAGGGCATCCATAGCCTGCTCGAGCTGGGAGTCGAGGTCCCAGGCACCCGCGGCATCCAGGGCGTCCTGGAGGGTGCCCATCTCCGCCATGAGGGCGTCGAAGTCGG
>RBWB01581974.1_pt1 | contig 17674 bp, 20 predicted proteins | sample 2014201 | NCBI WGS metagenome assembly RBWB01 (sample SAMN10133834, study PRJNA383868) | Human oral metagenome, whole genome shotgun sequencing project. | isolation source: supragingival plaque isolated from 88 juvenile twins | host: Homo sapiens | place: Australia
CCCCTCCCACCCTTAGGTGAGAGGGGCGCTTCCCCTTAGTCGTCTCCGAGGTCCCCGATGGGCTCTTCCCCCGGGCCACGCGGCAGCTCCGACAACAGAGCTCCACGGTCCAAGGCAATCGCCCGCGTGCGGCGGGCGACGCACTCCCATTGCGCCGCTTCCCGGCGCGCCACCTGCACCTCCGTCTCCCGCCCCTGCCGGGCGTGCCACAGAGCGCGCACAGCGGCGGCGATCTGCCCGAGGAGCGCGGAAGCGAAACCACTGGTGACGACGACGCCTATCAGCTCGACGGCTCGCATCGGGTGTCCTCCCTTTCCAAGGCGCGGGCGGCGGCGTCAGCCTCGATGACCTTCGCCGCGGTCGCGCTGGTCTCGGCCTGCCGGAGCGCGGTGTCAGGTTCGCAGCCCGGCTGCCACGCGTGACCCCAGGTGCGGGCGATCCGCTGGCCGATCATGAGGAGGAGGGCGAGGACGATGCAGAACGGCCAGCCGGGCCAGTGATCGCTGGTGAGGGCGCGTGCGGCGTCCTCGACGGCGACGGCGATGAGGCCGAGGGCGACGAGGGCCGCCGACGGGCCTTCAACTCCCCACCAGCCCCGCCACGCCGCGGGCGCGCCGATAGCGCACCCGGAGATGGTGGTGAGGCATCCCACGGTGACGTCCCACGGCTGGATGCGCGGGGCGCCCAGGATGAGGGCGACGGCTACGGCAATGATCGTGTATGTCGCCGCCATCATCGCTGAGATGGCCCGCGGTTCGTGGAGCGTTCCCCAGAGTCGGCGGCCCAGGTGCATCACGGGGCCTCGTGACGCGGCGTGTAGTGCTCCCTGGTCTCACCACCGGGGGTGATGATTCCAGCCCATCCCAGGACGTTCACGCCGCCGATCTTGACGTGTGAGAGGACCTGATAGGCCGCCCACGCGAAGCCCAAGAACTTTGCGGTCTGTCCGGCCAGGAGCTCGGCCCGAAGCGGGTAGGCGGACAGCGCCCAGGTGCCCGCGGTGAGGACGACGGCGGCGGCGACGACGAGGGCGACGCGGCGTCGCTTCGTCCACCACGGCCGGTCCAGGGCCGCCTGCACGAGGGGCCACAGCGTGCCCAGGATGACGGTTGTGACGAACGGGTCACCAACCAATGCCTTCATGTGTGTTCCTTCCTAGAGACGGTCACCAAAGGTGGCCGGAGTTGGCGTGGCTGTTGTTGAGTGCCCGCTGGAGCGCCCGGATGGTGGCCTCCCCGGCCTCGCCGTCGATCCAGTCCCCGAAGTCCCAATCGGAGGGCACGTACTCGGGGTGCCAGGCCATCACGAGGTACTGGAACGTCCTCCAGGTGGCCGGGCCGGCGACCCCGTCGACGTCGAGCGCGGGCGCGCCGTTCAGCTGCTGCTGAGCGTCGGCCCCGACCACGGCGTTCAGGAACGCCTGGAACCGCTCGACGGCCGGTGAGCCGTCATCGTCGAGCTCGCCGTCAATCGGGGTGCCCATCACCTGCTGGAAGCGGGCGATGGTGGCCGGCCCCATCTCGCCGTCCTCGTCGAGGCGCTGCTGCCCGTCGACGGCGGTCGGTGCGGGGGAGGCTGCCGGGGCGCTCACGGTGACGTGGCCGCCGCCGATCATCGCGTCCCAGGCGGCCCGGTCACGCAGGCGGTCCAGGTCAAGGTGGCTGCTGTAGCCGGGCAAATAGCCGTCCTCCGTGTACTGGTGAACCAGCGCCCCGCCGCCCCAGTAGGGGACGTTCGGGACAGGCGGGTCACTGTAGGAGCGGCCATAGTCCGAGTAGTCCGGGCCGCCGGCCACCCACAGCGGGAAGCGCGCCGCCACGGCCGACCAGTCGAAGGAGCTCAGCACGTTCTGGTAGGTGTAGAAGCCCGGCGTGCTCTTCGTCTCGGCTGCCACCTGGTTCAGGAACGCCAGCGCGGGGCCGGGGCCGAGCCCGACGGCGTCGGCCTCCCAGTCCAACCAGAACGTGGCGCGGCCCGCATACGCCTTGGCGCGGTCGAGGAAGAACCGGGCCTGCTCGGATGGGTCCTCGTCGTTCGCGAAGTGGTAGAGGCCCAGCCGCTTGTTTGCTGCCAGCGTCGCCTCCGCCTGGGCACGCCAGAACGGATTCTCGTAGCCCGTACCCTCCGTGACCTTGACGATCACGAAATCCGCCCAGATCGCGGCGATATTGAGCCCGCCCTGGTGAGACGAGATGTCGATGCCGTGGGCGTGCGCCGGGGCGGCCGGGGCTGGCACCGTGGCCGGCTTCCCCTTCGCGAACTCCGGCCACTGCTGGAAGAACAGGGCCTCATCGAAGCGGTGACAGGACGTCCACGCGCCCCGTTGAGTGAGCGGGTGAGCGCTGTAGCGCTTGAGGCGCGTCTCCTCCCCAGTCTGGTCGCCCGGCTCGCCGTCGATGTCGCCGGTCTCCGAAATCCACGACTCCGAGATGATCGGGTCCACGGCATCCTCGAGGGCGATCACGACATGCCCCGTACCGCCCTCATTGCCGGCGGACAGGATGATGTCACCCGCCTGGAATCCGCCGTCGGGGCACAAGTTCTCATCCGGCCACGTGCGCTCACGGAAGCCCCTGGCCTCCATGCCGGCACGCATGTTGCCGGTCCAGAAATCATTGATTTCGAGGAGCGCCTGGTGTCCCCATGGGACGCCGTAGGTGTCGTGCAAGCCGTAGTCGATTGCGCCGCAGGCCAGGGACGAGCAGTCGGCGTCCTGGGCGCTGGGGACGTGGCCCGCCCAGTCGGCGGCCGCGAACCAGCTGCGGCGGCGGTACTGGCTGTAGCCGACGTTCTCGTTCTCGCTGACCTGCCGTGCGATCCGCGCGGTAACGCTGCCGACGCTCACAGGACACCTCCCTGCTGCTGCTCCCAGCCGTTGATGAAGGTCAGCGGCCCGGCCTTGAATGGATTCAGCCAGGCGCGCGCCACATTCTTGTAAATCTTGCCGTCGACGGAAAGCAGCTCACCGGGGCCGATCATCGCGTCAGGCTGGAGGGCCTTGATATTCTTTGCCTCCTTAGAGGCGTACTCGATATAGGTGTCGATCTTCTTGTCAACCTCGCCCTTGCAGTCGCTGAGGAATGAGCGCTTGTCAAGCTCGGCGTTGACGCGGCGGGCGAGGTCATAGAAATCTCCATCGCCCATGACGTTCAGTCCGACCACTGACGTGTCCAGGTAGGTTCCTGCCATTATGCCATGCTCCTTGGTGTTGCGATAGCGCCCAGCGCGCTATACTCCTTGTTGTTCACATATGAGAATGTGCCCCCGGTGCCATATGCGCCAGAGAATCCGGCGCGCAGTTTCGGGTCCTGCCCCGCAGGGACCACGCACATTCCGACCACGGTCACTGTCGCGCCCGTGGCGTCATTGGGAAAACGCGCCCTGAAAGAGCGCCCCAGGATTCGCAGATCGGCGTCAACGTCACCATTGGATACGCGACCCCAAATGGTGAAATACGCCTGCACTATCCGGTCATACGGCCTCACTCCGAGGTCAGCGGTAACGGCGTCCGAGTACTGGCCGTTCTTCAACGTCAGCGCGTTATTCAGCTGCACGGGGGTCTCGACGGTCTGGACCTCGTTGACGGGCCGGAGCACCCACCGGTCGCCGTTCTTGGTCCCATCGGCGCGGTAGAGCACGCCTGAGACGTCGAGGTACGCGGGGTGCGCGGCCGTCGGGGGATGCCCGGCCGCCTGCGCTCTCGACAGAATCTCCCGGCCCGCAGCCACCGACTGAGCAGGGAAGATGACCCCCGCCGCGTCGAAGGCGTTGGACCACGCTGAGAGCAGGTCATCGCCCGCCGCGGGGACTGGAATCCCCTTCCAGTGATTCACCGGCATTCCATTTCACCTTTCACTTGGTGTAGGAGATTTCGATAACCAGGTCATGCGACCAGTAGCCGTAGGAGGCATTTCCAACTCCCTCAAAGGAAATGCCGCGATAGGTGCCGTCCTTGAATCCGGGCCACAGATTCCGGGGAATACTCACCCACCGGCCTTCGCCGCGGCCCCAGCCGCCGGCCTCATGCCAGCGCCAGCTGCCATTGGAGTTGAAAGACCCGGGTGCGGAACGGTGCCCGTGAACGCCGATAGAGGCGACGCCGGTCTGCCCATACCAGTGTTTTGCGTAGGCGTACACCTTCATGCCGGTTATCGTCGCGCCCCTGAGGTCGCCGGTCATATCCGGGAAACCAATCAGAGAGTGATAGTTCCAGTTCGCGTAGCGCCCCTGCGGCATATTGTCAGGCCATGCAGAATCCTGTGACCCATTGGAATACGCCTTCCACCAATTCGACCGGTACTGCTTCGTGTAGTTCTTCTTGGGGGCGGGCTGCGCCTTCGGAACAGGGCGCCCCAGCGACACCGACTTATTGATCTGGAGTGTCGGCTCCACGGCCGCTCCCAGGTCACGCAGGAGCGCATACGGCTGGGGGAGGCTCTTGTCCTCTACCGTCAGCGTCACGGCGGCGTCGCCATATGCGGAGGCGGCCAGAAATAGGAGCCGGTACGTTCCCGACGTCGGCGGCTCCCACAGCTGGAAGGTCGCCCGGCCGGTCTGAATCTGGCGCAGGTTCTCCGACACCATCCGGTACCGGTGCTCGACCTGGTTCCCGCCGTCGACCGGCGCATAGCGGAGCCAGAGCTCGAGCATGGCGTTTGCCTTGCTCGCGAACCACGGGATGACCGCCTCCACCTGATACGTGCGCCCGGCCTCGACGTCGACGACGAGCTCGAAGAGGGAATCAACGTGGCTGACGACATGTCTGGTGTCGTTGCCCCACGGCCACACGGAGCCGTGGGCGATCACACCGCGGGGCAGGGCGGCCAGCGTGTCGGCGAGGTCGGTGCCGCGCCAGGTGATCCGGTCGGCGACGGACAGTGACTGCGCGGACACGAGCCCGTCGCCGGTGATGGTCGCCTTGGCGAGCCCGTCGGTGCCGGTGATGGAGAGGAAGTCCTGCCCGGCCGTGCCGAGAGTGACGACCTCGGTGGGCTGGTTCCCGACGGCCTTCACCACGTGCAGGCCCGTGTGGTCGAGGATCGCCGCGTCCCCCGAGGGGTCACCGGCGACGATCCGCGTGGACAGGCGGATGGTGTCAGCCAAGAGCTCGCCCGTGATCTTCGCGGAGCCCGCCTGGAGCATCTGCGTCGTGACCTTCGCGAACGTGCCGACCTTGGCCCACAGCTCCTCCGAGGCCGTGACCTTGCTCGCGTTGACCGCGCCGTCGGCGATCTCCACGCTCCCGACGCTGCCGGGGACGAGGACGCGGCCGGCAACCAACAGGTAGTCCTGCCACGCCTTCGCCTGCCCCGACCACACCTTGATGCCGGTCGCCTGCCGGTTGGCGTCGGTCGCCACCCACAGGTCGCCGTCGGCGGGATTGGCCGGGGCTGTCTGAGAGACGGTCACGCGGCTGTTCGCGCGCTTCAGGGCGGCCGCCGCCTGCTTGCCCGACGCTGTCGCGGCCCCCTTCGCGGCCTTGACCTCCTCGGACAGTTGCTTCTGGGCGGCGTCGAGCTCGGCCTTGGCGGCGTCGAGCTCGGCCTTGGTTCCGGCCGCCTCGAGGGCGATCCGGCCCGTCACCCCGGTTGGGCGCGCCTGGCCCCCCTCAGGGATGGTGGCCGGTGAGACGACCTGGTAGACGCGGCCGGTACCGTCCTGGAGGCAGACGCACTCCGCGCCAACCGCGGTCACGCCGCCGTCGGCCGGGGCGACCACCTCACTCACCGGGTCGTCCGCCGGCAGCTCGACGCGAACCAAGCCGCCGTCGAGGACCTCGAGGACACGGCCAGTGGCCCAGGTGCCCGCCTGCGAGCCGGAGCCGTAGGACGCCAGCTGGTTCGCGGCGGCCGCCCTTGGCGACGGCCTGCGGTCAATCCACAGATTCGGCTTCACCATGCGAGCTCCTCGACGTCGACGCGCATCTGCGCTCCTGGCTTGTCCACCGGCAGGCTGTAGGCGATGACCTTGCCGACGATGATTTCCCCGCCGTCGGTGTGGACGGCGATCACGTCGCCGGCCTCCAGGCGGGGGTCAGCGGCAATCTCCACCGACCGCTTGGAGGCGGCCTCCAGGGCGTGCTGCATGTAGGTGTTGGCGGCCTTCTGAACCGCGTCGGCCGACGCCGCGACGTTGAACTCCCGCCGGTCCGTCACCCACCCGTAGAGGTGCGGCTCGTAGGGCCAGGACGCTGATACGGCGGTCCCGGTCCATTTGATGACGGGCTTGTGCTCGTCCTCCTGCTGGGGGGAGCCGACGACGGTCCAACGGTTCGGGCGACGCTCCACGCTCTTGCGGGGCGCGCCCACGAGCAGGTCACGGCCCGTGTAGCGGGCGACCGGGCTGCCGGCGTCGGTCTGTGCCCACAGGTGCAGGCAACCGTCTGACTGAACCGCGTAGTTGAGGCCGCGGGCCTGGCACAGGTCCCGGATCGACTCGGACCGGGAGTGGCCCCATTGGGTGTTGCCGTGCACCCGAGGGTTGGGGGTGCCTGGGTCCAGGACCACTGGGAGGGTGCCGGCGAGGCGCTGCGCCTCGGACAGGACCGTCGCCCCGTGAGGTGGGGACGAGGGCCAGGGCATCGGGTCCTGCTCGAGGAGCTGGAGGAGGTCGAGGGCCTCGACCTTGATCGTCCCGTTGTCCTGTTCGTCCCAGGACTGGTGCTGCCACCATCCGAGGTCGACCTCGTCTCGGCCTTCCACGGTGTCGAGCAGGGCCACAACGTGGCTGCGCTGCCCGTAGTTGTTGAGGGCGTCCCCGGGCGACTCGGGCACCCACCCCGCAGGGCAGGTGTAGGTGAGTTTCCCGGGGACGACACGGTCGGACGCCCAGTCGATCTGCACGTCCTCACAGGGAACGTCCACGGCGAGGACGCGGCCGCCCAGGTGGACGTCGATCCTGGCTCCGACGGCGACGGGGCCGGCCAGGGCCTCAGTAGACGGGCCGGCCCTCATGGCATCCCCTGCACACGCTGGGCGACCTCGAGGGCGGACCACGCCTGCCAGCCCGGAGTGTCCGGGTGTGCCTCGCCGTAGTCCGCCCATTCACCCCAGGTGGTGACGGGCACGGCCCCCTGCGGAGTGTTCTCGGCGCGGGGCTCATGCTCGGTCCATTTGATGGTGACCTCGATGAGCTCGCCGGTGACCCGCTTCCGGGCTACGCCGTTGACGATGACCGTCCTCGGGGGGACGCCCGGGACCGGCATCGTCGGTATCAGCATGATCGGGGCGTGAGACTGGAGCACCCACCACAGGAAGGGCTCATAGTCTGGGTGGCAGGTGATGACGCCGGTGCCGGTGACCGGCTCGTCGCGGATGGCCCACCGGGTGACCCCGCCGATACGCGCCGCCGTCGAGTCCCAGTCCAGCGGGTCACCGTTGCCTTCGTAAGCGAGGCCGGGGGCTGAGCGGCCGTCGGCCCCGGCCACCAGCACCCCGTACCAGTCGCCTACACGGCGGGTGAGCGACACGGCGTCGTCCCCCGCCCGGTAGGTGACCTCGACGCCGGGCGCGGCCAGGGCGTCAGCGATGAGGTGCTGGCCCTGGCCGACGACGGCGAGCAGCCGATCATCCGCAGTGACCTTGGCCGGCCCGTCCACCAACAGAGATGGCAGACCAGACGCGGCCCCGATCCAGCCCTTGAGCGCCATAGCGTCCCCTTCCTGTTAGTCGTCGCGGGAGGCATCGATGGCGACGCGCTCGGCTTCCACCTTCATGCGGCCGACGAGCTTGTCGTCGACGTCGCGCACCTCGAGCACGCTCGGGGTGTGGTTCTCGCGGGCTAGGAGCTGGTCGATCTTCGACCACTGGCCGCCCGTGAAAATGGCCTCCGGCTGCCGGGTCTGGTTGGTGATGACCTGGGTGCCCGGCTGGAGCCAACCGCCGTCGTCGTACTTGAAGATGCCGGCGCTCGGGCTCCCGTAGATGGGGACCTCACGAACCGGAACATTGAAGGTCGGGGCCTCAACCATCATGCCGTTACCGGAAGCGACGGCGACGTGGTGGGCGCCCCCACCGCCAACGGAGCCACCCCAGAACAGGAGCGTGCCGGGCACGTTGGGGTTGCCGGGCGTGGAGTTGGCCTGGAACGTGCTGGCCGTATGGCGGGGCACGTTGTGGCCGAGCGCCCGAAGCGCCCACACGATGAGGCCCGAGCAGTCGACGCCGCCGGGCACGTCGACACCGCCCCACACGTAGGGGGTGCCGATAGCCAGGCGGGCCTGCCCGACCAGGTCGGACGCCACCATCGTCGAGGTCTTGCCCTTCACGTAGTCGGCGACCCCGTCGACGATCTTCCCGGGGATGGCCTTGCCGGCCTCCCAGAAAGCGCCACCGAAGTTGCCGCCCCCGATGAGCTTGTCCACCGGGCCGCGCACGAGGTTCTCGACCGCGCCGAGGGGGTCGGCGATGATGTCGGCCGCCTTGGACGCCTTGTCCGAGACCCAGTCCCATGCGGACTTCGCGCCGGACTTGATTGAGCCCCAGATACCGCCGTCGGCGAATGCCCGGTGCGCGCCTACGTCGCCGCCGGGGATGGGGCGGCCACGGCGGGCCGCCCAGTTCATCGCGGCGACCATGCGGGGTCCGCCGACGGCGCGCGTCCACTCCGGCCGCATGATGGCCTCGCCACCGGACAGGGCCAGCGAGCCGCCACCATCGGGGGACACGAAGTGGTAGACATCCCGCCCAGGCGTGTAGCCCGGCAGGACACCACCAGTCGCGTACCCGGCGATAGGGCTGATGGACGGCATTCGCAGCTCGAGACCGAGCTTCTCCATCACCTTGTCAACAAGCCATTTGATACCGTTCGTGTAAACGGTATTGATGACAAAATTGATGGGCTTAGCCGCCGCGCCCTTCACCTTGTCGAAGGCGGTAGAGATACCGTCCTTCATGTTGTTGAAGGCGTCCTTGATGCCGTTCACGATATTCGTGATGGCCGGCTTCACCGTGTTGGACAGGAAATCAGACCAGCCCTGAATCTTGTTGGTGATCCAGGTGATGACCGGGCTGATGACGTTGTTCCACAGCCACATCCAGATCGCGCCAATGACCTTGACCTGGGTGCTAATCACGGAGGCGACAACGTTAATGATCGGCACGAGGAGACTGGACATGACGGAAATCCACGAGGAAATCCAGTTGATGACCGTGCCAATCAGGCGGGCCAGGACCGGCAGGACCGCCGCGATGATCGGCGTGATGACGCTGATGACCGTCCCGATGATGGACACCAGGGGCGGCAGAATCGCCGAGATCACGGACATCACCGCGGAGATGACCCGCTGGAGAGGCGGCATGATCGCAGCAATCACCTGCACGATGACAGGCATGATCGTGCTGACTAGGTTCGTCAGAATCGGCATGAGCAGGTTCAGCGCCTGCACCAGGATGTTCGCGATCTGGTCAATCACCGGCGCGACGGCGGCGGCCACCATGGAGAACATCTGCCCCAGGAGAGGCAGGACCGTCGCCGCGATCTGTGTCAGCGGCGGCAGGAGAGCCGCCATGACACGGGTCAGAGCCCCAAAGATCGAGGTGACGATCGGCGTGGCCGCGGCGACCAGCTGCCCGAACACCTGCGCGAGTACCGGGATGATGGTCTGCGCCATGCTCGCGAGCAGGGGCGCCACGACGTTCAGGGCCGAGCCGAGGGAGTCGCCGAGAATGCCGGCAACGGCCCCCATCTGCGCCCCAAGCGCCTCGAGTGCCCCCGTGACGGCGCTGGACTGGAAGACCTCTCCGAGGGTCTTGAACGCCCCGGAGATGGCCCCCTGTAGCAGCTGGCTGTGCATGACCATCGACGTAAACAGGCCGATGACGATGCCGACGGGGCCAGTTAGACTAGTGAATGCCTTGCCGATGAACGGGATGTGCACCAGGAGCGGCCCCAGTGCCCCGGCCAGGCCGCCAATGACCGGCAAGAGCCCACCGATAGTCTGCCCCAGTTGAGAGAAACCACCCGTGCTCTTGATCTTGGCGATAGACTCACCGATACGGTCTCCGAACCCGACAATTCCGTCAGTAAGGGCGTTGATCTTGTCGGCGATTACGTTGACGCCAACGGCCTCGATAATCGCGGCCATGGCTTTCTGAATGCGGTTCTTCGCGTTCGTGAAAGCCGTACCGATTCCGAGGGAGGCGGTGCGAGCCTGAGTGTCGAACGACGCGACGCCTTCCATTCCCTCCGAGTTGAGCTTCAACAACGCATCGTTGAAGTCGTCGAAGGTGACGCGGCCTTCCTTCATCGCGTCGAAGAGCAGCTTGGAGTTGCTCTCTGTGCCGAGGATGGACTTCGCGATCTGGTTCATCTGACCCGGCATCGCGTTCGTCATGGAGCGCCAGGCCATCATGTCGACCTTGCCGACGGCCATCTGCTGGCGGTACTGCTCCATAGCGTTCGCAGCCAGCGTCGTGTTAGCGCCACCGGCCAGCAGGGCGTTGTTCATCGCCAGGGAGATGTCCGTGGCCTTCGTGAGGCTGCCCGTGAGCGGCGCGAACCCCTGAACGAGCTGAACGATGTCGTTGGTTGCCGTCGGCAGGCCGTCCAGAGACTTGCTGATGCGGTCGATCTGCTGGCTGGCCTCGTCGGAGGAGTAGCCGATGTTCTCCATCACCTTCGGGAAGGTGTAGAGCTGGTCTGCGCGCTGGATAGCGCCGCCGAGGTTCGCGCCGATGGTGGCCGCGAGGGCGGCGACGGCGACGCCGGCGGCCTTCGCGCCCGTGCTGATAGCGCCCTGGAGAGCGTTACCGACAGAGGCAGACAGGGAGGCGGCGGCGTTGATGGCGGCGGCCGCGCCGGAGGAGATAGCGGAGCCGATCTTGCCGCCCACGCTGGCGAACGCTGACCCGATCTTCCCGGGAAGCGCCTGCACGGGGGCCGGCATCTGCGACCACGCGGCCGACCACTTAGCCTGAATGCTGGACACGGAGGTGCCGACGAGACCAACCGTGGCGCGCAGGTTCGGGACCAGGGAGGCGAAGGCCCCGCTGATGGGTGCGGTGAACCGCTGGAAGCTGGAGCCGACGCGGGAAGCGACGCCTGAGAAGGCGCTGCCGACGCTGGAGGCGGCCCCCCGCGCGGCGTTGACAGTGGACTGGAAGCCGCTGACGATGGGGGCGGTGGCCCGCTGCCAGGCGGCGGAGATAGGGGCGGACGCCGCGCTGAACGCGCGCGCCATGTTGGCGGCCGCAGCCTGCCAGACAGCCCCGACACGGCTAGAGGCCGCCTGGAAGTGCCCCTGGATAGCGGCCAGGGCCTTCGCAGCGCCGGGCGCGAGGCGCGTGAACGTCCCCTGCCACGCGGCGTGGATGTCGCCGGCGGCCTCCGAGGCGATCCGGCTGGACGCGGAGAACGCCTGACCCACCAGGCGGGCCGAGGAGGCGGCGGCGCTGAACGCCGACGACGACTTCGACGCCAGGGCCGACAGAGCCGCCGGAATCTGCCCGCCGCGCCGGATCGCCGCACCGATACCATCGACGATCCGGTCACCGACCTTCTGGCCGGCCTTCTGCGCCGGGGCACCCGAGAACGCCTGCGCGACGGCCTCAGGGGCGCCCCGCAGGGAGGGGACCAGCTGGACGTAGGCGGTTGCGAGCTCGATGGCTCCTCCGGCGACTCCGGCCATGCTGGCCCCCTCCCTCTATGCGGTTTTCTGCTGCCTCGCCTTGAACCGGCGGAGGCGCTCGGCCTCCCAGGCGTTGTCGTCTTCCTGGGTCTTGCGCCACCCGACCGGGGGCGGCTCTGGTGGCGGCGGTGGCTTCGCCTTGTCATCGCCGAGGAGGGCGACCAGGGCGGTGACGACGCTGTGCCCGGCGCTGAGCGCGGCCGTGGTCTCGTCGGACCAGGCCAGCGGCCCCCCGGTGCGCCGGTAGAGGGTCGCGCCCGGGGGGAGCCCCTCGATGAGGACCATGCACCGGCGCATCGTGAGCCTCCCGCGCCACAGGTCGAGCAGGTCGACCCCGTAGTAGCGCAGGAGGTCCGCCTCAATGGCCTGCCCCTCCTCCCTGAGGAGGAGGGGCAGGCGGGTCAGTTTCCCGCGCCGAGCGCCTCGAAAATCTCCGTGGTCGCCTTCATAGCGAGGGTGAACCTCACGCGCCCGGTCTCGTCTGCGCAGCACTCACGCAGGAACCGGGACCGCTCACGATCATCGGGGAAGATGATCGCTAGGAGCTGGGTGGGGACACCCTGCGCGAACTGAGACATCGCGTCGTAGTCGTCGAGGTCGTCGGCGTCGAGCTCGATGTGGAAACCCCGGTAGTCGACAGTCACGGTCCCATCGGTGGCCTCGGCCTGCTGGAGGCGGTCCTGGGGGACGGCCGCACCGGCCTCAGCGGCGCGCTGCGCGGTCGCGCCCGGGGCGCCCTGACGGTACGGGCGGTTGCGGTTCTTCTTCTTGCTCATGGTCGGTCCTTCCTAGATGGGGCCGGTCAAACGGGGGGTGCCTCCTGGTGGGCGAGGACCGACCCAAGTCGCCCACCAGGAGGAGATGTGTCACGCGGCCTTGAACGCCGCGTCGTCCGTAAGCATCGTGATGTCGCCGGTGAACGTGCCGGTGACCTTGTAGGCGACATCCTCAGTGTTCGCGAGCTTGAAGCCCTCACGCTCACCAATCTGGAAGTTCGCGCAGTGCCACAGGTACTTGTGGCCGTTGGCCTCCGCGTACACGATGATCGCGACGTCCTCGACCTTCCGGGACGAGGACAGGACGTGCTTGATGACGCCGGAGTCCTCCGAGGACTCCTTCACGCTCCACTGGAGCTTGAGGGTGTCGATGTTGGACTGGAGGGCGGTGAACGCCAAGCCACTGTCGGACTCGGTCATCTGAACCTTGTAGACGCGGTTGCCCTGATGGGCTCGCCGCTTGTCCACGGAGTCGTCAGCGGTGAACTCCACACCGTCCTTGTCGATCCAACCAACCTCCTTGAAGGCGGTGGGGATCGCGAGGGTGGTGGGGGCCGCGGTGCCGGCCGGGGCGAGGGCCACGCAGTCATCATCCGAACCAGCGGTGATGATCTGCATGGCATTCAACTTTGCGTAGGTCATGTGTGTTTCCCTTTCAGCGGGTGAGTTGGTGTCTGATTTCGACGGTCCAGCGGTATCGGTCCCACCCGCTGGTGGTCGGCGGCTCATGGCTGGGGCCACCGACCTCGGTTCGCCGTATGACGCGAATGCCGCCCGGGAGGGGCGGCATTGGGTTGAAGATGACGGCTCTGGTTTCGAGGCAGAGCGCGTAAGCGGATGACTTGGTAGGCGCCCAGGCCTCGACCGTGATCCGTGGCGCGTCCACGGCCAGGCCGCGGGTGCCTCCGACACGGTCGATGAGGATGAACCGGTCAGGCGGGTCCCTCGGCAGGAACGCATAGACGGGGACGCCGGCGAGACGCTCAGCGAGGTAGCGGCGGAGCCCGTCGATGATGTCTGGCTGCTCCATGCCGGTCACCTGCCCGCATCCAGGGCCTTCATGAGGACGTTGCTCTCCGCCTGCGCCCTGCGGCCCTCGTCGTCGGCGGTACGCACCTGGGAGGAGTACCGGTTGATGCGCTTGTCGCGTCGGCGCACGAAGAACCCGGGGCCGGCGGCCGCCCGGATGCGCTCGGCGCGGGCATCCAGGTCAGCGACCACGCCGGGAGCGTTCAGCAGCGCCCGAACCCCGGCAGGATTCATGACCACCTTGACCTTGCTCATTGCGCGGCCTCCCAACGCTTCGTGATGACGGCGATGTGCGACAGCCGCCCGGTGGGCGACTGGTTGGGGATCGGCAGTCCGACGATCACCCAGTCATGGCCGGGGTCGTCGGGGAACCGGAGCCGGCACTCCCCGCTGACGGGCGTGCCGGGGTTGAGGTAGACGGTGCGCTGACCGGCGTCGACGTCGCCCGTGGCTACGCCGTGGACGGTGGCCTGAGTGGCCTCCCAGACACAGGTGACGTCCGTGGTGGTCGCCGAACCCCAGTCCGTGGTGACCTGCCCCCATTCCTCCCGCTGGCCGGGGGTGACGATGGTGACGCGCTGTCTCGCGAATGACGGAAGCACGGCAACCTCCTATGCCCAGTGCTGGAGCCGGTATGGGGCGAGCTCGCGGCGGTCCGTGTCGGACAGGGTCATGCCCGCCCGCGCCCAGGTCGCTGAGATGGAGCCCGCCTGCTCGCGCGTGGCCCCCATAGGGGAGGCACACGCGGACAGGACCGACCGGGTGATGACGGCCGCCAGGGACGGGGCCTGCGGCCAGCCGTGCGTGATGGTGACCTCCACGGCCCGGAACCGGTCAGGGAAGACCCCACGGCGGAGGCGGATCATGCCGGCCGCCGAGTAGTCCCAGGCGTCATCCGGGACCGGTACGCCGTCGACCTTCAGGCCGGTAGCGGTCACCAGCCGGCCCGTGGGCAGACGCAGCGACGCTGACCCCTCACTGTCGAGGGTCAGGGTCTCCTCGATCACCGGGGCCACGTGCCAGCCGCACCACAGGCGGATAGCGTCAGTGGCCCCGGCGATCAAGGTTGGGAGCCTGGGGTCCCCCTCGGGGACCTGCCCGCCCGACGCCTCGGCCACGGCCTGAGGGGTGACTAGGGCGTCAGGCATCGTCCTCACTCCTTCGCGGTGGGACGCGCCCGGGGCTGCGTCTCCTTGTTCTCCGGGTCAGGGGCGGCGGCCGTCACCGGCCCCTCCTCGCCCTCACTGGCCCCCTCATCGGGTGTGATGTCGCCTCCCTGGGGGCTGTAGAGCCCCCAGGCGATAGCGTCATCCAGCCGGTACCGCACCCCGTTCAGGGTGACCATCCCGTCGTCGATCATCACGCGGCCTTCACCAGAACCAGGCGGTTCGGGCGCCAGATGACCAGGCCGGCACGGAGCTCGGCACGCACGTAGACGCGGTTCCTCGCCGCGAAGTCCTTGTGCTGATTGAAAGCGACAACGGACAGGCCCTCACGGTCGAGGAGCTGAACCTGGTTGAAGTCACCCATGAGCGCCTGCCCCTTGGTGATCTTCGAGGACTCGACGACGGGGGCGCCCCACAGGGTGCGCGGGCCGATGCCCCACGGGCCGAGCCCGTAGAAGCGCTTGTCGGCGTCCTGCATGAGGTCGAGGGCCTCGACGTCCTCGGGGTGGAGGATCACGGCGGTAGCGACGCCACCAACGTTCGTGATCTTGGTGCGACCCCCGCGCACGGCCTTCGCCAGGTCCATGGCGTCGGCCCCGGCCGTGTAGGTCTTCTCCTGCACGCCGGTGGTCTTGAGGATGCCCTTGGGCTCCTCGGTGCCGGTGCCGTTGAGAACCTTGTCCTCGATGACCGTGTCCAGGTTGTAGCGGACCGCGGTGTTCATGTAGGCGGCGAACGCCGGGGCGTCGGAGAGCAGCTGGTTGGTGACCTCGTAACCGTCTGCGAAGGTGTAGGGCTTGCAGTCGGCCAGAGCGGTCGTCATGTCCGACGTCGGCTTCAGCGGGTCGGTGTCCTGCGTGTTCTCCTTGACGATGGCGGCGTTATTCGTGACGCCAGTCACCTGAACGTACTCGAAGGCGTTCGCCATCTGACCGTGCCCGATGACGTCGAGGAGAGTCAGGGGCCGGCGGTCGACCATGTCAACCATCGGGTAGCGGATCGGGGCGATGTGCGCGGTCGGGGTAGCGAGCACCTGACCGTTGGCCTTACGGGAGATCAGGAGCTCCTCGAGGTCACCGATCTTCACGCCGGGAAGGGCCAGGTTGGAGCCCTCACCGAGGCCGGAGGGGTGGGCCTTGGCCCACTCGCTGTAGGTGGAGGAGCGCACGTAGCGCTCACCGAAGGTGCCGGCCTTCATGCCGGACTCCTCGCCCGGCTCATAGGTGTTGTCCTCCGGGATGCTGCCGAGGGACGCGATCATGTCGCGCGCCGACTTGGAGGCGGCGATACGCTCGTCGATCTCCTTGACCTCGTTGACGCGCTTCTCCACCTCCTTGCACATCTCGTAGGTGACCTGGTCACCGGCGGCGTTCATAGCGTTCTGGGCGTCCATGGCGGCCTTCAGGGCCACCGCGCGCGCCTCCGTGAGCGTGCTCATGCGGCGCTCCTTTCTCCCTCAATGAAGAGGACTGCGATTTGGGTGTTGAGTCGCGCGGCGGCCTTCACCGGGTCTTCGTCTTGCCCCTCAGGGGCCTCGGCGTCGTCGTCGGTGTTGCTGCCGGCTTCCCCCTCCTCGGGGGCGGTCTGGGAGGCGAGGAGCGCCCGTACCTGGGCGACCTCCTCGCTGGTGAGGCCCCCGTCGGAGGGGGCCTTGACGGTCTCGATGGACGTGTCCTGATTCGCACCGATGGGCACGACCGACACCTCGTAGAGGCGCAGGTCCCGCAGTTCGCGGGCCTTGCGGCCGTCGTCGAGCTCGATGTCGCCGGAGTCGCGCACATCGAACGCGAAGGACATCTGGGCGACGGCCCCGCTCTTCAGGAGGCGGCGCACGTGCTCGGCGGTGGGGGAGTCGGCGTCGAGCTCGACGTCGACCTTCAGGCCGTGGTCGTCCTCCTTGGCCGTCTTGACCGAGCCGATGAAGTACTTCGGGTCATCGAGGCGGTGCCCCCACAGGACGGGGATGGGCAGGCCCTTCTCGCTCCACTCCTTGAGGGTGCGGGTGAAAGCGCCCTTGGCGACGACGTCGCCGTAGGAGTCGGGGTCCCTCGTCCACGTGGACGCGTACCCGACGAACCCGGCGTGGTCGCCGTCGCCGTCTGTCTTCCGGCTCAGGGTGCCGGTGGTCTTGAACTCCACGAGGAGCCCTCCTTAGTGCGTGATCTCTACGGAAACGGTGCAGTTGCAGCCGGCCGACTCATCCGGCCCCATGGCCGGGTCACCGGGCCAGGACAGGCCGTTGGAGAAGTCCGTCCACGCGGGCGTCGTCTCCCCGTTCATCGCCAGGTGCGTAGGCCGCGGGTTACGGCCCGTGATCCAGGTCTTGGTGCCCCGGCCAGGGGCGGCCTGCTTGCTGGCCTCGACCGTCGCGAAAGAGCCCATGGCGGCGATGAACGCGCCCGCGCCGGCCGCGGCCCGCTGGGAGCGGGCACGGTCGAACACGGCGGGTACGCCCTCCGTGCCGGCCTCAGCCAGGGCAGCCTCGATCTGCCGGCGGGTCGCCTCGTTCACCCACCGGGCGCGGGCCTTCGTGACCGCCTGGAGGTACGCCTGCGTGCGCGGCAGGCTCCAGTCCTCATCCGGGTCGAACCCGAGGCGGGTGCACGCCTCACGGCCCATCTGGTCGACGCACGCGGAGGCGAGCCGGTACAGGTCCTCAGCGAGCTCCCGGTCCCACCGGGGCTGGTCCCACCAGCCGTCGGCCTTCGCGCCGAGAGCGGACATGACGGCCCGCTCCTGACGGCTGTAGTGGCGCTTCAGGGCGTCCTCAGCCCTGGTGGGCCAGTCACCCTCAAGGTCCGCTGACTTCACCTGCACGCCAGCGGCCGCCTTGGGGGCGTCAGTGTCCTGGCCCTCGTTCTGAGTGCCAGAGTCCGTCGGGGACGCCTGGCCCCCCACCAGCACGTTCAGCGGGGTAATGAGCTCGTCCCCACCGTCAATGGCCGGCAGGTTCAGGCGGGCGCGGGCCTCGTTGCGAGTCATCCACGGGGCGCCCGTCGACGTCTGGAGCACGGCCGCGGCCTCCTCGAAGGAGCCCCGCAGTTTCGCGTCGAGGTGCGCCTCGACGTAGAGAGCCC
>RBWB01581976.1_pt1 | contig 17670 bp, 10 predicted proteins | sample 2014201 | NCBI WGS metagenome assembly RBWB01 (sample SAMN10133834, study PRJNA383868) | Human oral metagenome, whole genome shotgun sequencing project. | isolation source: supragingival plaque isolated from 88 juvenile twins | host: Homo sapiens | place: Australia
CCCTGGGTTAGCCCACCGCAAAAAGACAAGAGCCCTACAGGGGCGACCCTCAGCCATCGCACAGCAAGCAAAGGGGAAGTGGCATCAGTGCGGGATATCCTTCTGCCACAACGCAAATAATCCACGAACACCCCACCCCTATAGGCCACCAGCGGCAGCGCAAGCCCCAGCGGGGCGATCCGTTTCAAAGCCCAGGGTGCGCAGCCCTGAAAGGGCGACCCTCAACCATCGTGGCAAGCGAGCAGCGGGCAGGAGGCGTATTCCCCTAAAGCTGGGAGCTCCGTACCCTCAGCCCTAGCGAAGCAGACAAAAAGGGAGCGGCCACAGTGCGGGATATCCCTCTGCTAAGACACAAAACAATCCACGAACACCCCGCCCCTATAGGCTACCAGCGGCCGCGCAAGCCCCAGCGGGGCAATCCCTTCAAAGCCCAGGGTGCGTAGCCCTGAAAGGGCGACCAAACCCTGGGTTAGCCCACCGCAAAAAGACAAGAGCCCTACAGGGGCGACCCTCAGCCCTAGCAGAGCAGACAGAGAGGGAGCAGCCCTCGTGCGGGGTATCCCTCTGCCTGCCCCCTATAGGCGGGGAGAATGTCGTATCTTTGCGCCTGCAGTGAGCTGCGAGCTCGGCAGGCCTCCCCAGCGAGGTACACCGATAGCGCCCCTCGCTGCGTTCCTGCTATAGATGCGTAGACGTATAGACCGAAGCGGGCGCCTAGCGCTGTGCCTTTGCAGCCTCCTGCTGCTAGCAGCCTGCGCCTCCCGACATAGAGCACCTCGAGCGAAGACCAAGGCCGCCCAGGCTTCGGTCCGAGATAGTGCATCCCGACGCGTCGGCGACAGCCTCAGCACCCTACGCCAGCTCTCCGCCTTCATCCCCGACTCCAGCGCGCACGCTCTAGATAGCCTCTGCGACAGCCTTCGCTCCGCGCCCCAGCCAGGCGACAGCCTCGTCCGCCGAGCGGGCGACAGCCTACAGACGACCCGCCCTGCCGCGCTGGATAGCGCCGCACGCGCCGACAGCCTGGCTGCCGAGCGTCGCCGCCGTAGCAAGGAGACCTTCGACGACATCATCGCCTACAAGGCGCAGGACTCTATGGTGCTGCTCGGGCAGAGCCTCACCTACCTCTTCGGCGAGAGCAGCATAGACTACAAGGACAAGGGGATGGACGCGCGCTTCATGCGCATGAACCTCGACAGCAACCTGGTCTTCGCCCACTACATCATCGATAGCACGGGCAAGGCCAGCGCCTACCCAAAGTTCCGCGACGGCGGCGAGAGCTACGAGGCCAAGAGCCTGAACTACAACTTCAAGACCAGCAAGGGCTACATCACGGGCGCCGTGACGCAGCAGGGCGAGGGCTACATCACGGCCGAGCGCACCAAGCTGGTGAGCAATAACTGCCTCTTCATGGAGGGCGGACGCTATAGCACCTGCGACAACCACGAGCACCCGCACTTCTACTTCCAGCTGACGCGCGCCAAGGCCCGCCCGCAGAAGAACGTCGTCGCAGGCCCGAGCTACCTCGTCCTGGCGGATGTGCCCATGCCCATAGGCCTACCCTTCGGCTTCTTCCCCTTCAATAAGACCTACTCCTCGGGCATCGTCATGCCCAAGTACGGGGAGGAGAGCAGCCGCGGCTTCTACCTCCGCGAGGGCGGCTATTACTTTGCCTTCAATGACTATGTAGACCTGTCGGTGACGGGGGACTGGTATTCGCTGGGCAGCTGGGGCGTCAATGCGCGCTCCAACTACCGCAAGCGCTATCGCTACAACGGGAGCTTCAACATGAGCTACCTCACCACCAAGACGGGCGACCGCGACGTAGCGGGGGACTTCAGCCAGAGCAAGGACTTCCGCATCAGCTGGACGCACACGCAGGACCCCAAGGCCAACCCCGAGCAGAGCTTCTCGGCCAGCGTCAACTACTCGACCAGCAGCTACAACCACAATTCGCTGTCGACGCTCTACAACCCCATGGTGGCGGGGCAGAATACCAAGAACTCGTCCATCAACTACAGCCGTACCTTCACGGGCACCCCCTGGCGCCTCTCCGCCAGCATCGATGCGACGCAGACCTCCGCCGACTCCATGGTCACGATGAGCCTGCCGAATGTCTCCATCAGCATGAACCGTATCTACCCCTTCCGCCGCAAGCAGCGCGTGGGGGCAGAGCGCTGGTACGAGAAGATCAGCATCAGCTACTCGGGACAGCTGCGCAATAGCATCTCCACCAAGGAGAACCGCCTCTTCAGGAGCAGCCTCACCCGCGACTGGCAGAACGGGATGAGCCACAATATCCCCATCTCCGCCTCCTACAAGCTCCTCGACTACATCGACCTGACCCTCGGGGCCAACTACAACGAGCGCTGGTACAGCTACAGCTCGCACAAGGTCTACGACCCCGACCTCGACCGCACCGTCTGGGAGCGTGACTACGGCTTCCGCCGCGCCTATGACTTCAACACCTCGGCCAACCTCAGCACCACGCTCTACGGCTTCTTCAAGCCCTGGAGCCTCTTCGGCGACAAGGTGCAGATGATACGCCACCGCATGACGCCGCGTATCGGGGTGAGCTTCACCCCCGACTTCGGCGCACCCATGTGGGGCTTCTACGAGACGCTGAGCTATACGGACAAGCAGGGCCTGCCCCGCGAGGAGCGCTATTCGCGCTACTCCGACGGGCACCTCTTCGGCGGGCCAGGGCAGGGACGCGCCGCCCTCATCACCTTCGGCGTGGACAACAACCTGGAGATGAAGGTCAAGAGCCAGAGCGACAGCACCGAGACCACCAAGAAGATCAGCCTCATCGAGAACCTCTCGCTGAGCTCGAGCTATAACCTCGCCGCCGACTCCTTCCGCCTGGCGGACATCAATGCGAACATCAACATACGCCTCTCGCAGAGCATCAACCTCAACTTCGGCGGCTCCTTCGACCCCTACCTCTACCGCCACACCACCGACGCCAACGGCGTGGTGCGTGAGTACCGCATCGACAAGATCCGACCCTTCTGGGGCAAGCGCCTCGGCGGGCTACGCAGCACAGGTACCTCCTTCAGCTACAGCCTGAGCAACCAGACCTTCGACAAGCTGCGCGCCTTCTTCTCCGGCAAGAAGAGCGACAAGGACAAGAAGGGCAAGGAGCAGGCTGACAGCACCGGTCACGAGCTCAACGGACCTCGCCCCGACGGGCAGGAGAGCTCGCTAGCGGACCAGGCCGCACGTCAGGGCGGGCAGCAGAAGACGAGCTTCTACGGCTCCCAGAGCGACGAGGGCGAGTACGACGCCGATGGCTACCTCAAGCTATCGATCCCCTGGACGCTGTCCTTCTCCTACGGGGTGAACCTAGCGCGGACGAGCTTCGACCCCGTGCGCGACGACTTCAACTACGGGCTGACGCACAGCCTGATGTTCTCGGGCAGCATCCAGCCGACGAAGAACTGGTCCCTCAACTTCAACGCCAGCTACGACTTCATCGCTAAGAAGATCGCCAACATGACCATAGGCATCAGCCGCGACATGCACTGCTGGAGCCTCTCAGCCAATGCCATCCCCTTCGGCCCCTACCGCAGCTACAGCATCAATATCGGGGTCAAGAGCAGCCTGCTGAAGGATGTCAAGTGGGACAAGCACGGCTATTCGACCGGCGAGAGCTGGTAAGCCCACCAATAATCAGTAACTTTGCGCTATGGGTAGGACTGGGGCGGAGCTCCGGGACACTATCCCTATAGTATCATCTCACGGCACATCTAGTTACATCTCTAGCAGCTATACCCTTACGCAATGGCCACTACGACCACCCCTAAGACGCTCGTGCAGCGCCTGCTCAGGCTACGCCCTAGCCCGACTATCCTCCTCTTCATCGCGACGATCGCAGCGGTCATCATCGCCAATACTGGCGCCAGTGACCTCTACAACGCCTTCCTCAACTTCCCCGTATATGTATCGGTAGGCGGTATCGAGCTCTTTGCCCACTCGGGGCACACGATGACGGTGAGCCAGGTGGTGAACGATGCGCTGATGGCGATCTTCTTCTTCCTCGTCGGGCTGGAGATCAAGCAGGAGCTCCTCGTCGGGGAGCTGTCCTCGCCCAAGAAGGCCCTGCTGCCCATCATCGCCGCCTTCGGAGGGATGATCGTCCCCGTCCTCTTCTTCTTCGCCATCTGCCACCAGCAGCCCGAGAGCATGGGTGCGGCGATCCCCATGGCGACGGACATCGCCTTTGCCCTGGCAGTACTGGCATCGCTGGGAGAGCGCGTGCCGAAGAGCCTGCGCGTCTTCCTCGCAGCCCTCGCGGTAGTGGATGACATCGGCGGGATCATCGTCATCGCCATCTTCTACAGCACCCATGTATCGTGGCTCCCCCTAGGCATAGGCATCGCTCTACTGGGGCTGATCCTGCTGCTGGGACGCGCGCGTATCCATACCCTCGAGCCTTACCTTATCATCGGAGTAGCCGTGTGGGCGCTCTTCCTCCACTCGGGCATACACCCCACCATCGCAGGCGTGCTGACCGCCCTCTGCCTCCCCGCAGGGACCAAGGTGCATATCAGGCACCTCTCGGAGTGCCTGAGCGAACAGACCAGCCACCTCTCCACCAAGGCCGTCGAGTCCAATGGCGCCCTCGTCCTCTCCCATGAGCAGCTGGAGAGCATACAGAAGATACGCACCACCGCCGCCCGTGCCATCAGCCCCGTGCAGACGCTGGAGCACGCCATCGCGCCCTTCGTCAACTACTTCATCCTGCCGCTCTTCGCCTTCGTCAACGCGGGCGTTGCCTTCGGTGGCTTCTCGTCCGAAGCGCTGCTGGGGCTCCCTGCGGCGATCTTCCTCGGCCTCTTCCCAGGTAAGGCCATTGGGATCAGCCTCTTCACCTGGCTGGCTGTCAAGCTACGTATGTGTAGCCTCCCCGAGGGGCTGACCGTCCACCGACTGCTGCCCCTCTCCGTACTCGGAGGCATCGGCTTCACGGTCTCGCTCTTCATCGCCAACCTCTCCTACGACGCCCCCGACCTCGTCTCCCTGCTCAATGAGGCCAAGCTCGGGATCTTCGCAGGCACCATCGCCTCGGGCCTCATCGGCTACTTCTGGCTCCGCAGCACCCTCCCCAAGGATGACGCAGCCGCCTAGCCTCGAGGAGCTCACAGCCCTTCAGGACGAGCTCCGACAGCTGCTCCAGCACCCCAAGCCCGAGCAGCGCCTCAGGAAGCTCCCGCAGGCCGAGCGGCTCCAGCTACAGCAGCAACTGGCGCAGCAGCGCCTCGTCAAGGACAAGCTCCCCTCGTGGCAGCTTGTCCTTGCCTATATCCCCTCCTCCCTTGCCCTAGAGCAGTGCTCCAGCCAGCTGGCTGCGGAGTACAAGCAGCGCTTCGTCCGCCGCGAGGATCGCCTCCTAGACATGACGGGCGGACTGGGCGTGGACTTCAGCGCCCTCTCAGCGGCAGCCCAGTCGGGCGTCTACGTCGAGCAGCAGTCCCAGCTGGTGGCCGCCGCACGCTACAACCTCCCGCGCCTCCTGCCCGACCGCCCCGTCACGATCTACGAAGGGCGCTCCACGGAGCTGCTGGACGAGCTGCTCGAGCGCCATCAGCCCACCCTCATCTACCTCGACCCCGCCCGCCGCGAGCAGGGCGACCGCCAGCGCCGCGTCTACGCCCTCGAGGACTGCGAGCCCGACCTCCTCGGCCTCCTACCCCGCATCCGCGAGCGCTACAGCGCCCTAGGGCTGCCCCTGCCGCGCCTACTGGTCAAGGTCTCCCCCATGCTCGACCTCAAGCACACGCTCCGCTCTGTGCCCGAGACCAAGGAGCTGCACGTCGTGGCCGTCCAGAGCGAGGTCAAGGAGCTGCTGCTCTCCATAGACCTTGCCGCCTCCCCTTCCTCATACCAAGACGTGCCACTTGTGGTAAGCCTCCTCGGAGGAGGGCAGGAGCAAAGCCTACGCTTCGAGCGCGCCTTTGCTGAGGAGGAAGCCCTCACCGCGCACTACGCCGCCGAGCTTGGCCGCTGGCTCTACCTACCGCACGCCGCACTGATGAAGGCGGGGCTGTACAAGAGTCTCGCCGCGCGCTACGCCCTAGAGCCGCTGCACGTCAGTTCGCACCTCTACACCTCGGACGAAGCCTGCCCCGACTTCCCCGGGCGCCGCTATGAGGTGGACGAAGTGCTGCCCTTCAGCTCCTCCCTCCTCAGGCGTCTAGCGAAGGAGCGCCTCGCCGCACAGATCATCTGCCGCAACTTTCCCCTCTCTGCCGACGAACTGCGTCGTCGCCTCAAGGCTGCCGAGCACGATACCTGCGCCCTCCTCGGCACTACCCTCTCCACGGGCGAAGCCGTCCTCATCCGCTGCCGCCGCAGCTAGCCGACTAGCCGGCGCACGCCGCCCACTGCCGCCCTACAAGAAAGCCGCTCGCCCCATCGATCTCGAGTGATCGATGGGGCGAGCGGCTTTTTCGCTTCCTCCAGGCCTCTAGCCCAGGGCAATAAAAAAGGGGCGCAGCGCGCCCCTTAGCGTTGTCTCGCAAGGATTCGAACCTTGACAAACAGAACCAAAACCTGTTGTGCTACCATTACACCACGAGACAATCCTCAGCTCTTCACCTTAGCTAAGCGGTATAGGCCGCCAAGATGAATGCAGCGCAAAGATACGCTATCTCAGCTAACTAGACAAATAGCCCAGCCCAAGGCTCCGCGCGCTGAGGGGCGGCGGGGAGGATCCTAAGTGGGTATCTGTCAGGGAGGAGAGACAAGGCTACAGCGGTCGTGCGTGATATTAGTAAGGGAGTCTGAGGGATATCAGTAAGCACGCTGAGGGACGGCAGTCAGCGCCGTCAGGGATATCAGTAAGGGTCGCTGAGGGATACCCCTCGGGGAGGTGAAACAAGAGGGACAGAAGCGGGAAGGAGCAGGACGGGAGCGAGAGGCAGACGGTCGCGCGGAAGGGCAGAAAAAGGGTCAGGCGCTCCGCTCCCCAGCTAGCTGAGGAGGGAGCGCCTGACCCTTAGAGGTATTCGCAGAAGGGGCAGGAGGCCGAGGGCAGCGCCTCGAGAGCGTCGGCCCTTAGGCTACCAACCAGGGTTCTGCGTCCACTTGCCACCCGTGGCGGAGATGATCTCGAGGTTGATCGGCAGGAGGTAGTCGCGCTTGGGATTGAAGCCCCAGCCCGCCTCGTGCCCCGCGGGATTGCTCGGGAGGATATAGCGGTAGCTGTCGCCCGCCTTGCCCGTGAGGAAGAGATTATTGCCCGTGGCGGCATCGTAGACGAGGCGATTGCCGTAGCGCGGATGGCCCTTGAGGTTGCTCCCGACGAAGAGCGCCCCCACAGCCCGCTGGCCTACGATGAGCTCCTCAGCGGCTGCCCAGCGCGCGATGTCGCGGAAGCGACGCCCTTCGCAGGCCTGCTCGACACGCCGCTCACGACGTACTGCCTGCACGTACTTATTAAGGTGTCGGAAGGGGTAATCCGCCTCGGTATTGTACTCACGGTCGAAGTCCACGTCGGGCATCCCGACACGTGCGCGCAGCGGGTGGAGGATCTTGATGACCTCGGCGGCGTGCGTCGCCCCGTCGAGCTCGACGAGTGCCTCAGCGTAGTTCAGCAGGATATCGGCGTAGCGGAACTGTATGGCTGGCGTCGCGCCCTTGTACTCGGCATCAAGGTTGCCCGTGTAGTCGATCTGCACGTGCTTGAGCAGCGAATAGCCCGTCATGTTCTGATGGTAGGAGGCCCCGAGCAAGGGCGGCACCTCATAGGCGGGCTGGTCGGGGCGCAGGCGCTGACCAGGCGTGCAGACGGTCTGCGCAAGGCGCGGGTCGCGCAGCGTGGGCTGGAGCTCGGTGCCGAAGGTCTTCTTCGCCTCGAGGCGCTCGATACCGACGAAGGGACGCCCGTCTCGGGTCAGGTAATCGTCCACGAGCGAAGCCGTGAGGCCTATCCCACCGCCGCCCTGGTTAAGGTAGCGGTTGACATTGTTCCCCACCTCATTGCCGTCGTAGCGCTTGTACCAGAGGACCTCAGGGTTGGCAGAGAGGTCGGTCGTCTGGAAGAGCTGACGGTAGTCCTCCGTGGGCTGACTGGCGCTGTAGACCTTCCACACGCCGCGATCGACAACGGCCTTGGCCGCCTCGAGGGCCTGCGTCAGGTAGCCCTTGATCTTCTCCTCAGTGACCTGAGGGTCGGCGAAGGCATCCCCCTTGGCCTTGTGGTAGCGCTCCCAGGTGGCCTCGAAGAGCGCGACCTCACTCTTGAGGGCGCGTGCCACGTCGCGGTGCACGCGCATGCTGGCAGCACTCTGCTGCTCGCCCAGCAGCCCGATGGCACGGTCGAGATCCGCGAGGATGCTGTCGGTGAGCTCCAGGCGGCTATGGCGCGGCAGCTGTAGGCGCTCCACGACGGGATCAAGGGGCTCGCTGAGCCAGGTGACGCCGCCGTAGCTGGTCAGCAGCGTGTAGTAGTACCAGGCACGGAAGTAGTAGGCCTCGCCGACACACTGATTGTAGCGCGCCGAGCCCTTCTCGGTGGTGTTCTCGAGGTTGGTCAACAGGTAGTTGACATCACGGATATGGACGTAGGTCGTCAGGGAGGCAGCGTTGCTGAGACTGAAGCGTCCGTCCAGTCGGGTATTGACGGCGCTGCTGGTCATGTTGTCACTCATCACGTCGTCACCCGCTATGCCCGCGCCGCCACCAGCGCTGAAGCCCTGCGTGCGTAGGCCGGACTCGTAGAACATGTTTAGGTAGTTCTGCATCTCGCCTGTACTGGCGAAGGGCTTGGTGGTAGAGAGCGTCCCCTCGGGCTCCTTGTTCAGGTCGAAGCAGGAGCTAAGCCCCGAGCCCAGCGTAAGGCCGAGGCAGAGGAGTAGGATATTCTTGTTCATGAGCTTGTATGCTTAGAGGTTTACGACGACGCCACAGGAGACGACGCGGTTCATCGGGTAGTTCTTCCCCCCTTCACTCGTATAGCCGTTGCCGGTGAAGATCGCCTCGGGGTCGAACATCCCCTTGAGCCCCGTGAAGGTCAGGAGGTTCTCACCCGAGAGGTAGACCTGCACCTTGCTGCCCTTGGTCCACTGGCTGGGGAGCTCGTAGCTGAGGGTCACGTTCTTGAGACGGCAGTAGGCGGCGTTCTGCAGGTAGCGGTCGTTGGTGACCTTATTCTTGCCCTGGAAGGGGGCTACCCCGCCTGCGGTGTGGATGTAGGGCTTGGGGTAGTAAGCGTTAGGGTTCTCTGGCGTCCAGTAGTCGAGGTGCTGCTTGAAGACCGTGACCTGGGCGTAGGGTCCCCAGCCCCAGAAGTAGATGGAGCCAGGGCCTGGGTGCCAGTCGCGCTTCCCTACGCCCTGCAGCATCAGCGAGAGGCTGAGACCGCGCCAAGCGATACTGCCGTTGAAGGTGAACTGATAGCGGGGCGTCGTGTCCCCGATGACCGTCATGTCGCCCATGTCCCCGAGCTTGCTCTTGCCGATATTGATCTTGCCGTCGCCATTGAGGTCTCGGTACTTGACGTCACCAGGCGTCCAGGGCTGTCCGCTGAGGTAGCTGAGGTCGTGCGTCTTATTGTAGGCGTCGGCCTCGGCCTGCGTCTGGATGAGCCCATCGGAGCGGAAGCCCCAGATCTCGCCTGGGCTGCGGCCCTCGTACCACTGGGTGTGGGGCGAACTCTTGTCGATGCTGGTGTACTTGGTCACGACGGCTGTGGCGTCGGAGACCTGAGCACCGAGGGAGTAGTCTATGTCCTTGCCGATACGGCCGTGATAGTTCAGCGAGAGCTCCCAGCCACGGTTGCGCAGCTCGGCATTGTTGGTCTCGGGCGCGGCAGCACCGAAGAGGTCAGGCAGCGGCAGCCCAGGGCCGAGCATATCGCGCGTATCGCGCTGGAAGATCTCGAGGGTACCCGTCAGCGCATTCTGCCATAGGCCGAAGTCCAGCCCGAGGTTGAGACTGGAGACCTTCTCCCAGGTCGTATTGGGGTCGATGACGCGTGGGGCGACCGTGTAGGGATGGCGTCCGTCCTGGAAGATGTAGCTCCCGAGGCCGCGGCTCAGGCTCATCGACGAGGCGAAGGTATAGAGTGCCGCCCCTGCCTGATTCCCTAGGAGCCCGTAGGAGGCACGGAGCTTTAGGTTGGAGAGCGTTGGGGAGAGGGAGCGCATGAAGTGCTCGCGGTGGAGGTTCCACCCCAGCGAGAAGGAGGGGAAGAAGCCCCAGCGGTGTGCGGGCGCAAAGCGGGAGGAGCCGTCGTAGCGGCCGTTGAGCTCGACGAGGTAGCGCCCGTCATAGTTGTAGTTGATACGGCCGAAGAAGCCACGCGTAGCCCAGCCGTAGCGCTGATCCACGGGTACCTTGTCCCCCGAGCCTATCCCTGCGTTGGGGTTGTCCAGCGAGTAGAGCCCCGTCACCGAGCTCTCGAGGAAGCTCGTGTGGCTGTCCTCCTCCTGGTAGCCCGCTAGGAAGGTGAAGTGGTGACGCTCCCCGAGGTCAAGCAGGTAGTTGGTGTAGAGGTTGATCGAGCGGTAGTTGTCCTTCTGGAAGCTGCGGGTGAACTTGCCCTGCGGCAGTACCCCCAGCTCGCTGCGTACCCCGAGGGAGGTGCGCTGCCCGTCGGCGGCGAAGATGCGCGGAGCTCTATTGAGGGCCTCGTACTCCGAGCCTCCGAGGCGGTAGGTATAGTCGAGGTAGATGCGCCAGTCCTTGAGCGGCTGCAGCTCGGCGCCCACCGTGAGGTTGAGCCGATCCTGCTTGTGACGCGTGTAGGTGCCGCTCTGCAGGTAGGGGATCATACTCAGCTCGGTGAAGTGCCCATTGGGGTCGACGACGGAGACCGTCGGGCGGAAGCGCGCCAGCGAGTGGTAGAAGCCCTCGGAGAGGCCGCCTGCGCCGAAGGGCGTATCATTCTGTCCGTGGACGTACTTGGTATCGAGCTTGAGGCGCAGCCAAGGCTTGAGCTGGCTCGTGACCTTGGAGGCGAAGTTGTAGCGCTGGTACTGCATCTTGGCATAGCGCAGGATGCCGTCCTCGGTATAGTAGCCGCCCGAGACGTAGTACTGTGTGCCTTCGCTGCCGCCCGAGACGCTGAGGTTGTGGCTCTGCTTGTGCGCCCAGTCCTTATAGTGGAGGGCGAAGTAGTCGACATTGCCCACACCCTGCTCCGAGTTCTCGAAGGCAGGGTTCATCATCGAGTTCTTCGGCAGCTCTGCCCAGGGGTCTACACTGGAGGGGTCAGCGATGTAGCGCTGCAGCAGCTCCAGCTTCTGATCGCTATAGAGACGGGGTGAGCCCGAGTTGCGCACGCCAGCGTTCCAGTACTTGGCGAACTCATAGGAGTTGACCATCTCGGGCAGCAGCGTCGGTGCCGACCAGCCGAAGTTGCCCTGATAGCCGATGCGGATCTTGCCCGCTACGCCCTTCTTGGTCGTGACGAGGATGACCCCGTAGGCCGCGCGTGCGCCGTAGATAGCGCTGGCGGCAGCATCCTTGAGCACGGAGATGCTCTCGATATCATTGGGGTTGACATCCGAGAGGGCCATCTCGACGCCATCGACGAGGACGTAGGGCGAGGCGTTGTTCTTGAGGTTGCCCTGCCCACGTAGCGAGAGCGTCCCCGTCCCCCCAGGGCGTCCCGAGGAGCCGTTGGTGACCAAGAGACCTGGGACGAGCCCCTGCAGACTCTGCGAGGCGTCGGCTACGGGACGGCGTGCGAGCTCGGTGCCCTTGACGGAGCTGACGGCTCCGGTGAGGTTGACCTTGCGCTGTACGCCGTAGCCCACCACGACGACATCGTCCAGCTTGGTGGCGGCATCCTGTAGGGTGATGGTCAGCGACTGCCGACCGCCGAGGGCGACTTCCTCGGTCTTCATGCCGATGAAGCTGACGCGCAGCACGTCGCTCTTCTTCAGTCCCGAGAGGGAGAATTCGCCCTGCAGATTGGTCACGCTACCCTTACCCTGGGCGCCCTTGACCACTACGGAGGCTCCGACGACGGCCTCGCCCTTGCTGTCTACGACGCGTCCGCGTACCGCGAGGCTCTGCGCCGAGAGCTGCGGCATGAGGAGGGTCAGCAGAAGGAGCAGCAGCCCGAGGAGTCTCGACCTGTGTAGTTTTCTTTTCATGTGACTTTAATTATAGTGTATGTATGTACGGGTCTAGCTGGGGGCTAGTGCTGGGGGGAGGGTCGGGCAGGTAGGGGTACAGCTCTCCCCTACTCTTCCCCAGCTCGTGGCGCGTACCGAGGTCTCCTCCGCGGCACCCCTGGTGTTTTCCTCCTTTCTTCCTTCGTTTAGGGCAAATTTAGGGATAATGATCGGGGCGAGCAAGGGAGGGTAAAAGTCGTGTAATACAAGCACTTCCTTAATTTATTTACGAAGCCTGAGGACGGTCTAAGTTCCCCCTCAGCACCCCTCCCGATAAGGCTGCGACGCGGCCTCCCTTGGCCCAGAGCCTCGCTGAGGGATATCGCTAAAAGGGCTGACTGATACCCCTCACGGCGTCCACTGACGGCCCTCAGCCCGCCGACTGATATCCCTCAGCGCGCCGCGAGCTAAGGGGGGACGCTGAGGGCGGGTAGCGGGGCAAGGCGCCCGAGGCTCTGTGCTATGCGGCGGGCGCCCCAGCTGCGTTATATACATATAGAATCAGGGCGGGCGAAGCAGCCTTCGGCGGGCAGCCACTCGAGGGCGCCTGGGCAGGGTCTCCCGAGCCTCAGGGGAGGAGGTCGGACGAGGTCCCTCAGCCTCGCTGAGGAGCTTTGCTCGCTGCTACGAGAGAATTATTAACTTTGTAGTATGGATAATAGCATACAGCGCGGGCTTGCGTATCGCGCTGGATGCCCCAATAATAGAAACATATGAAGAAGATCATCCTTGCATCCCTGGCACTGGGTGCTGTGCTGACCCTCAGCTCCTGCGGCGCTAAGAAGAGCGCCTACCGTAAGGCCTACGAACAAGCAAAGCAGCGTGAGATCGCTGCACAGGACACCAAGCCTGCCGTACAGTACGAGGCTAGCGCCGCTCAGACGCCCGCTGCCCCCATCACCGTACGTAAGGAGCGCGTCTCCACCTACGAAGGGGAGAACGCGAGCCACCTCAAGCGCTTCAGCGTCGTCGTAGGGAGCTTCCAGAACCCCACCAACGCGCGCAGCCTCAAGGACCGCATGACGCAGGCTGGCTACCAGGCCGTACTCGCTACCAATGACGTGGGTATGCTGCGTGTCATCGTCTCTAGCTTCGACACGCGCGAGGAGGCAGCTGCCAGCCGTGAGGCCGTCAAGGCACGCTTCGCCCCCGAGTTCAAGGACGCTTGGCTCCTAGAGAACGCTCAGTAATCCACCGAGCGAGCAGCTAGCTATGGACATCAGGAAGGAGTATTCCCTCAAGGCGCACAACACCTTCGGTATCGACGCGCAGGCAGACTGGTTCATCCCCTACACGAGCATTGAGGAGCTGCAGCTCCTGGCTCGGGATGAGTACTTCCAGGAGTGCCGGCACCTCCTCCTAGGCGAGGGGAGCAATATGCTCTTCCTTACCAACTTCCATGGCATCGTCCTGCACTCCCAGATCACCACACTCGAGACCTACGAGGAGGATGAGGCACACCTTACCCTCCTCGTAGGCTCTGGTGTGCACTGGGATGACCTCGTAGCATACACCTGTGCCCGCTCCCTCGGAGGGCTCGAATGCCTCTCCCTGATCCCTGGCCAGGTCGGCGCCGCAGCGGTGCAGAACATCGGAGCCTATGGCGCCGAGATCAGCCAGCGCGTCGTCTGTGTGCACACCGTACACCGCCGTACGGGGCAGATACGTCACTTCGCCCCCGAGGAGTGTGACTATGCCTACCGCCACAGCTTCTTCAAGACGGCTGAGGGGGCAGACTACATCGTCACGCACGTACTACTACGCCTCGACAAGCAGCCCGAGCTGCAGCTGGACTACGCCGACCTCAAGGCCCGCGTAGCCGCCCGCAGCGCTGCCCCCAGCCCCGAGGACGTACGCCAGGAGGTCATCGCCATCCGCCGCAGCAAGCTCCCTGACCCCGCCGAGCTAGGCAATGCAGGGAGCTTCTTCATGAACCCCATCGTCCCCCCCACACGGCTCACGGAGCTCCAGGAGACCTATCCCGACATCCCCCACTACCCTGCCCCCGAGGGTCAGATCAAGCTCAGCGCTGGCTGGCTGATCGATCGCTGCGGGCTCAAGGGCTTCGTCCTGGGGCATGCGGGCGTCTACCCACGGCAGGCCCTCGTGCTGACCAATGTCGACGGGGAGGCTACGGGCCAAGACATCGCACGCCTAGCTCAGCACGTACAGCAGCAGGTACAGGAGCGCTTCGGCATCGAGCTACAGCCCGAGGTGCGCTATATCAGCTAGCTGCCGGCACCCGCCTCTACGGGTACCGTAGCACACCCACACATATACATGAAGGTCATCATCCTAGGCACAGGTACCAGTACCGGCATCCCCGAGGTGGGCTGCGGCTGCCCTGTATGCCAGAGCGACGATCAGCGTGATCGCCGACTACGCACCTCGGCCCTCGTCATCACCGATCAGGGCAAGCGCATCCTCATCGACTGTGGCCCCGACTTCCACGAGCAGGCTACGCGGCTCATGCTGGACCGCGTGGACGCCGTGCTCCTGACGCACGAGCACTACGACCATACCTTCGGCCTAGACGACATCCGCACCATCGCCTGGCGTCAGGAGGTGCCCATCTACGGGCAGGAGCGCACGCTGGAGGCCGTACGTAGCCGCATGCACTACGCCTTCGGGCCCAATCCCTACCCAGGGACGCCACGCCTTAGCCTCCATCCCATCGTCGAGGGCCAGCCCTTCGAGGTCTGCGGCGAGGAGGTCATCCCCCTATCCTTCATGCACGGCTCCCTGCCCATCGTCGGCTACCGTATAGGCCCGCTGGTCTATATCACCGACCTCAAGCAGATCGAGCCCTCCGAGTGGCAGAAGGTCGATGGCGCTCAGCTCGTCGTCCTGAATGCCCTACGCTATAGCCGCCCCCACCCGAGCCATCAGAGTGTGGAGGACGTGCTGCAGCGCCTCCCCCAGCTCACGGAGCGCCCTCAGCTGACGCTCCTGACGCACCTCTCGCACCACGCCCCCAGCCATCGCGAGCTGGAGCAGCTCCTACCCTCGGACGTCCGCCCTGCCTACGACGGGCAGTGCCTCAGCATTGTGGACGGAGAGGTTACCGAGACGCCGCTGCCGCCCTTCGAGCAGCCCTTCCACTACCGCGACCTCGGCCGTATCGCCTACGCCGAGGCCTGGGAGCTGCAGAAGGAGCTCTTCCAGGAGCTGCTCACCCTCAAGCATGAGGGCCGCCCCACCAGCAGCTACCTCCTCCTATGCGAGCACGAGCCCGTCTTCACGATGGGCAAGCACGCCGACAAGGCCAACGTGCTGCTGAGCCCCGAGCACCTACGCGACATGGGCTACGACTTCTATGAGATCGAGCGCGGCGGCGACGTGACCTACCACGGCCCTGGCCAGATCACGGGCTACCCTATCCTTGACCTCGAGCGCTTCGGCCTCGGGCTGCGCGCCTACATAGAGCTGCTGGAGAGCTCGATCATAGAGCTCCTGCGCTTCTATGGTATTCGGGGCGAACTGAAGGAGGGTGCGGCCGGCGTCTGGCTCGATGTCGGCGACCCCGAGCGGGAGCGTAAGATCGCGGCCATAGGCGTCAAGAGCAGCCGCTACGTGACGATGCACGGCTTCGCGCTCAACGTCACCAACGACCTCAGCCCCTTCCAGCTCATCAACCCCTGTGGCTTCAAGCAGGGCAAGGTAGCCTCCATCGCAGGCGAGACAGGCCAGGCCATAGACCTCGTCGTCATACGCCACATGCTGGTATCCATCCTCCACCGTAGGCTGCGTGAGCTCATGCCGCAGCGCTACTAGTTATTCACCCTTGTCATACGCCCCATAGTATATGAACGAGATCAACCTCTCCACTCCCTCCCTCCTCTTCTCGGCCATCTCGCTGATCCTGCTGGCCTATACCAACCGCTTCCTCTCCTACGCCAGCATCGTGCGCAGCCTCAAGGAGAAGCACGAGCGCGACCCTCAGGCCGAGCCCACCAGCCTGGCACAGCTGCGCAACCTCTACCGCCGCCTCAAGCTGATCCGCGCCATGCAGATCCTAGGGGCCAGCAGCCTGCTCTTCTGCCTTACGGCGATGTTCTTCTTCTACATCCATCTGCCCGTCCTCGGAGATATGATCTTTGGGGCTGGGATGGTGCTGCTAGCGGCCTCACTCTGCGTCTGCATCTGGGAGATACAGATCTCGGTCGACGCCCTGAGCCTCAACCTCGGTTCGCTCAAGAAGGAGCAGCCCTCGCTGCTGCGCCGCCGTCCCGACGATGAGGAGCTGCAGCGCGAGAAGAGCAAGCAGAACAAGAAAAAGAAGAAGTCCAGCGGCGAAGGCAAGTCCCAGGACGAGCGCCCCGCCCGCGAGGAGCGTCCCGAGCGTCAGCCCCGCGAAGGCCGTGAAGAGCGCCCCGAGCGTCAGAGCCGTGAAGGCCGCGAAGGACAGCGCTCTGGCCGCGAAGAGCGTCAGGAACGTCAGCAGCGTGAGCCTCGCGAAGCCCGCGAGGAGCGTGAGCCTCGTCAGAGCCGTGAGGGACGCGAAGGACGCGAGGAGCGTCAGCCACGTGAGGGCCAGCGTCAGCCCCGCCGTGAGCGCAGCGAGCAGCCTCAGGAGTCCACGAGTGCAGCGAGCGCCGAGCAGGCCGAGAGCCGCAGCGAGCAGCCTCGTGAGCAGCGTGAACCCCGTCAGCAGCGCGAAGGCCGCCCCCAGCGCGAGCCTCGTGAGCAGCGTGAACCCCGCGCTCCACGCAGCCAGCAGGAGCAGCCAGCCACACCCAGCACCGAGCCTCAGAGCACGCAGCCCCAGAGCGCACAGCCCGCAGGCCAGCCCCGCAGCGAGCGCCCCATCCGTGAGCCTCGCACGCCCCAGCAGCAGACGGAGCAGCAGCCCAGCCGCAGTGAGCAGCCTGTAGCAGCGCCCGCTACCCAGCCCAGCACCGTGCAGCGTGCACCCGTAGCTGAGAGCGCAAGCCCTAGCCCAAGTCAGGCTCCTAGCCAGCCCGTAGCGCAGCCCAGCCAGCCTCAGCCCGAGGCCAGCGCGCAGCCTAGCCGCCCCTCGACGGCAGCTCCCATGGCACGCCCCGCAGGTGCTCCGCTCGTCACGCCCCGCCCCGCTGCCCGCACGGCACAGCCTGCCGCTCAGCCCACCCCTAGCACAGAGCCCGTCAGCAGCCCAGCCGCCGAGCAGCCCAGCCGTCCGATGAGCTACGAGGAGGCACGTGCCCGCCAGCTGCGCGCCCTGCAGCAGCAGGCTCCCGAGGAGCCCCAGGACTAGGCCCTAGGCTACGTCCCCAACCCTAAGAGCAGCGGCTCATCCCCACGCAGCGACGTCGGGGGTGAGCCGCTGCCCTTTTATCCCCTTAGCCGAGGGCAAGCCGCCGAGGCTTCTCCCCCAGCCTAGCCGAAGCCGTCCACACAGAGCCGCAGCGCGCCTTGCGCCTTGCCCGAGCCTTCCTGAGGGATATCCCTCAGCCCTCTCCACTGATAGCCCTCAGGCTCCTCACGGACGTCCCTCAGCGTGCTAAGGGATAGCCCTCAGCACACTCACCCTATAGACGCGCCCGAGGCAAGGGCGGAGGCA
>RBWB01581995.1_pt1 | contig 17500 bp, 8 predicted proteins | sample 2014201 | NCBI WGS metagenome assembly RBWB01 (sample SAMN10133834, study PRJNA383868) | Human oral metagenome, whole genome shotgun sequencing project. | isolation source: supragingival plaque isolated from 88 juvenile twins | host: Homo sapiens | place: Australia
GCGGCGCATCGGGGGCAGACCGCCAGACGATGCCGCCCTTTCCAACCGACCCCGCTGGCCGCGGCGAAAGGCCTTGCTTGAACATTCCGTTTTTCGGCCCGGACGCAGGCAGGCCCGCGGATTTCGCACCCGGTCCGCCCGTCGAAGCGCGCAAGCCAGCGACGTTCCCGCGGGCGGCCCCTGCGCCACCGGCTCCAGCGCTTCCCGCGCGTTGAACGGCCGCGTTCTTCGCCGCCGCTCCCGTTCCGCGCGCCGCCCCGGCAAGGCCCGTCCCTCCGCGCGCCGCCCCGGATCCGCGAACCGAACCGGCCGAGCCGTTTCCACGGGAGGCTGCGGCTCCGCGGGCCGCATTGCCGCGGCCCAAATTGCCTCCGCGCGCCGAGGACGATGCGCCGGCCCCGGTCTGCGCGCCGCGGGCGGTCAAGGCGCCGACGCCGCTTCTCGCAGCCTTCGAACCCGCACCCGTGCGTCCGAATCCCCCGGAGGACCCTTGGGGAGCATTCGGCACGCTTGCACGCGAAGCCGTCGTCGCGCCCTTGACAATGCCGGAACCGCGAGCCGGCGCCTGGGAGACCGCGCGCTGCGCCGTCGTCGCACCCCGAACTATCCCGCCGCTGCGAGCGGAGGCTGCGGCGGGACGGGCGACTCCCGACGCGCCGCCCCGGGCCAAAGCGCCTTTCGCCGCAGCGCCCTTCGTCGACGTCGCCGACGCCCCGCGCGCGGCCGTCGTCGCACCCCGAGCCATTCCCACGCCCCGCGCCGCCGTGCCGTTCGCCCGCGCTTCCGTCCCCGACTGACTCGCGGCACGCGCCGCACGAACCGCCTGATAAGCCTTGTATCCGGCGACGGCGGCGCCTCCCGACGCCGCTGCGGCGGCCGCAGCGGGATTGTGCACGGAGGGCGAATGCAGGATCGAAGGACGCGCCGCTCCCTGGAAAACGTCGCCGGTCTGATGGACCGTGAAATGCGATCTCTGCAATGCCAGGCCGCCGTCCCCGCCGGGCGAGACGCTTCCCGGGCTTCCGGCGGAAGGGTCGGGGACCGTTGCCGACCACTTCGTGGCCGATCGAATTGGGCCGGAGGCGGAGCCGCCCGAACCGCCGGCGTCGCCAGAGCCTGAGCCGCCCGCGCCCGAACCGTTTTGCCCGCTGCCGGAGCCGCCGCCCGAGCGTCGGCGGGAATCGCTGCCGTCAGAAGACTGACGGTTGCCAGAACGGCGCCTGCCGGGGTCGTTCCCGTTGGAAGAACCTGTTTCCCGGTCTCCGAAAGCCGGAATGCGCTCGATCGCAGCCGCCGTCCGCTCTCGCAGAGTGGTCAGCACGGTGATCGCCTGATTCTCCGCCTTGGCATGCGCGGCGTCGAGCATCCGCACAGCGTGCATTTCCGCCTGGAGGTACGGTTCCTTTTGGATGATGGAATCGTACTGGGCCTGGGCGTTCGCCAGCTCCTTCTGAATCTCTGTGTTCTTGTTTTGCGCCTCTCGCCCGGCGTCCAGAGCTTCTTTTCGCGCCCCCACGATGACCCCGATGTCCTCGGAGTGTCGACGCACTTTCTTGCCGAGGTCGTCCAAGTTGGCCGTCACGGCGTCAGCGGTGGAGCCCCTGATCGCCGATCCCAGATTTGTCGCGACCGATTCGGTCAAAGCGGCCACAGAATCAAGCTCCTCCTTGATTGTGCCCAGAATTTCGCTCGTCGCATCGTTGGCGCTTGGATCCCACGGTTCAATCCCGCGAAGCCTGTCGGCATTGGGAGTCGCCACGACTCCTCCTTTCGTTCTAGCAGACCTCCGTCCTACCGACGTCGGCCTTGCCGTCGCCGCCATTCGAATCGACGTCGGCATCCGGAAAAATGTCTATGTGCTTTTAGGTTGTCTCTGTGTTTCTAGATTCTCTAGCTTCTAGGTTCTCTAGTTTCTAGGTTTTTCACGCACTCTAAACGTCTATGCGCGCCTCCATATATTGACTATGCGCTCGCAAACGATCAGCACGACGGTCGTCGGTTCGACGACGCCGAGAAACGGCATAAACGCCACGGCCGACTTCCTTTTCCAATCAGATGCCCTCTCTTTAAGTCAGAAGTTATGTTTTCAATCAAAGCCCTTGAGGCTAAGTCGAAAGTCTATCTTTACGGCGTGTTCGTAGATATGAAGGAGAACTTATCGGTCAGCCCGTTTAGCTTCGTCATAATATCTTTTCTTTCACTCTCGTCAATTCCCGCAAAATTCTGCACAGCTTGTTGAAGATCAGAAACGACCCCCTTATACCGCGACGATATCTGCCCCAGTCGATCATCAATGCTCGCCACCGTATCCCGAAGGGGCAGTCCAAATTGGTCGAGCTCGTTAAGCTCTGACCAGATTTCACTCGATTCTCTGACACCGTCATAGAACTTGTTTTTAGCGCTGTCGAAGTTGTCCCCCGCGGACACCAAGAGATTCAGTTGCGCATCGAAGCTGTCTCTGTCGAGATAGAAGATCCCCACGGATTCCCCCTGTCTTGCTCTTTCATGTGCCTTGCCACAAGGCCCGAAAACCCCAGGCGTCGAAACCCTCGGCCGCCGCAACCGCACCGTCGATGGGTGAGGCTTCCGCGAGTTCACGGCTATTGACTTACTTCAATAATAGTCAAAACGTAAAGAACAATCCATCAGTTTCAAGGAAAAAACGGGTGCAGATCTCCCCAGTCTAAAAACTAGACCAACCTATAAACACAAAGGTTTCAATTCAAGAACAAATCGTTTAAGAAACTTTAAAAAACATAAAAACGCATCTAACAGAATCCTTGTCATTAAAATGAATGGGTAGAAGCTTTCATAATAAAACCTAGGAAAATAGATCGTTGAGCAAACGAAGCAATGAAACGCAGGCTGACAAACAGAGGGAACGAGCCGACGGGCCGCCGAACCGAAAACCAGCAAGTCGCCGAGTTGACGGCGTCAGGGCCGACGGCGTCAGGAGCGCGACCAGAATGCCGGTGACAGAGCGGCGCAGCGGGGCAAAGCGCCGCCTATGTGCGCGCCGCCGTCTCTTCGGGTGAAAGGGCTGTCCCATTCGGTGAGAGGGCGGCGCGCACATCAAGCCCGGCCCAGATGGATGCGCATCGGGTCAAGTCAGATTCGCGTCGGGACGAATCGTTCCGGTTCGGATTGGCTCCAATTGCTGCAGGCAAGAGCCACATCGGCGTCCAATCGCTCCCGGCGGGGTGGCTCCCGTCAGGGTCTCATTTGCGATTGGCGCGATAGTAGTCGATGAGGCTTGCGGTCGAGGAATCCTGAGCCGCGAGGGCGTCGGCGTCGCCGGCGATGGCGGGCCCCAGATCCTTGGCCATCTGCTTGCCCAGCTCCACGCCCCACTGGTCGTAGGAGTCGATCCCCCAGACGGCGCCCTGCACGAAGGTGATGTGCTCGTAGAGCGCAATGAGCTGGCCGAGGACCGACGGCGTGAGCTCGGGGGCCATGATCGACGTCGTCGGCTTGTTGCCCGGGAAGATGCGGGCGGTCACGATCGCCTCGGGCGTTCCCTCTGCGCGGACCTCCTCGGCTGTCTTTCCGAAGGCGAGAGCCTTGGTCTGGGCGAAGAAGTTGCCGAGGAACAGCTCGTGCTGATCCGTCCCGTCCTCGTCGGAGAGCGCGTGGCGCGGATTGGCGAAGGCGATGAAGTCGGCCGGAATCAGCTGGGTTCCCTGATGGATGAGCTGGTAGAAGGCGTGCTGGCCGTTCGTTCCGACCTCGCCCCAGAACACCTCGCCCGTTCCGGTGGCGACGTCGCTGCCGTCCCAACGCACGCGCTTGCCGTTCGATTCCATCGTCAGCTGCTGAAGATAGGCGGGGAAGCGATGGAGGTACTGGGAGTAGGGCAGCACGGCGTGGGTCGCCGCACCGAAAAAGTTGGCGTACCAGACGTTGAGCAGCCCCATGAGCAGGGGGACGTTCTGCGCTGCGGGAGCCTGCGCAAAGTGCTCGTCGATCGCCCTGAAACCAGCCAGGAAGTCGGCGAAGTTCTCGGGCCCGATCGCGATGGCCAGCGACGTGCCGACGGCCGAGTCCACCGAGTAGCGCCCGCCTACCCAGCTCCAGAATCCGTAGGCGTTTGCCGGATCGATGCCGAATTCGGCGACCTTTTCGAGATTCGTGGACACGGCGACGAAATGCTTGGAGACGGCGCCTTCCGTCTCGAGCCCGCGCTCGGCGAGGCCGCCCAGCAGCCACGCCCTGCACGCCCTCGCGTTCGTAAGCGTCTCCAGGGTGGTGAAGGTCTTGGAGGCGATGACGAACAGGGTGGTCTCAGGGTCGAGGCCGCGGAGCTTCTCCCCCGCGTCCGTCGGGTCGATGTTGGAGATGAAACGGCACTCGAGGCCTTCCTTGACGTACGGCTTGAGCGCCTCGTACGCCATGACGGGCCCGAGGTCCGATCCGCCGATCCCCACGTTGACGACGGTGCGGATCGGCTTGCCGCTGGCCCCCGTCCACTGGCCCGAGCGCACGCGCCTCGCGAGATCGTAGACCCTTTCGAGGACCTCGTGGACGTCGGCGACCACGTTCTGGCCGTCGACCGTCAACTCGTCGGTTGCAGGCCTGCGCAGCGCGGTATGGAGAACCGCGCGGTCCTCGGTGACGTTGATGTGTTCGCCCGCGTACATGGCGTCGCGACGCGCGGCGACGCCCGTCTCGTCGGCAAGTTCGAGCAGAGCCGCGAGGATTTCCTCGTCCAGATAGTCCTTCGACAGGTCGACGAAGAGGTCGGCGGCACGGCGGGAGTAGCGCTCGGCGCGCTGCGGGTCCTCGGCGAATGCGCGCCGGAAATCGGGGACGTAGGCGGAGGCGATCTGGGCAAGCTTCGCCCATGCCTCCGTTTGGGTCGGATCGACGGGTGCGTTCACGTTTCGTTCCTTTCGTTGGCTCCCTCTTGCCCGGCGAACCGCGCTCGGGAAGGTCCTTGTTCTTGGGCCCAATCTTAGACGTTGGCCCTCCGGGCTTTAAGCCTCTGCCTCGGGCTCCTAAAGGTCGGCCTCGGCTGCCTGGGCAAGCGTCAGCACCGCGACAGTGCGCGCGGGAATCGTGACGGTTCCCGTCGCGCGGTCCCATGCGGTGGCCTTGACGACGTCGTCGGAGCCCTTCGCCTGCACCTCGGAGAGCTCGTAGGCTTTGCCCTCCATTCCCTCGATCTTCTCGGTTATCGGCTTGGGCGAGGCGTTGAAAACGGCCAACACGCCGTCGAGCCTTCCGTCGCGGTCCTTGCCCTTCGTGTCGTCGATGCTCATGACCAGAAGGCCGGGGGTCGCCGAGGGGCCCGAGTTCGGGAAGGAGACCTTCTCCCGGATGGAGGCGGCGTCTCCAAGCGTGAACAGAGGAGTGCTCGCACGCAGCTTGAGAAGGTCGAGCGCCTGAGAGTGGGCCGCGGCGATGTCCGCCCTGTCCGGTTTGTTCGCCGGATTGGACATGTAGGAGCTCATCGCCTTCCAACGGACCGAGTTGTCCCTGGCGGGAGGCAGGCCCACGCCGAAGTTGGACTCCTTTCCCGACCAGTCGACTGCGTTGAACCAGTCGCCCGAGTTGTAGGAGTTGCGGTCCATGGACTTCGAACGCAGAAGGTCGGTTCCGGCGTGCCAGAACACCGGAGACTGGCCGAGGGTCGCCGCGGCCAAAGACAGGGTGTTCATCCGCACCCGGTCGGACATGCGCGAGCCTCCGGGCATCTTCCACATGTTGAGGTCGAAGAGAGTCTCGTTGTCGTGGGCGTCGACGTAGTTGACCGTCTCCTCCGGCTGAGTCCCGTAGCCGGCCACCTGGCCGTTGAAGTAGATCTCGCTCCCCTTCTTGAGGGTTCCGTCCGCGGCATGTATTTCGATGGAGCCGATGTTTCCGGCCAGCCCCACGCGGATGACGTCGGTGTACGACCGCAGCATGTCGGCGTCACCGCCCGCCACTCCGTTGGGATCGGTGAACAGGCCGTTTCCGAAGCCCTGCGTGTCGTTCTTCCCGTCGGACTGCGAGCCGTGGACGGCGTCGCGCAGCCTGTCGTTGAACGCCCCTATCCCCGTTCCGCCGAGGGTCCCTTGCACCGACGGCGCGAATCGCGAGCCGTCGGCCGTGGTTCCGAAAGACCAGCCCTCCCCGTACAGGTACATCTGAGAGCCGTCCACGCCGTCCTTGTCCAACGTCAGCGAGTCTAGCTCGGCGCGGATTCGCTTCATCGTGTCAACCGAATTGAACTCCATGAGGTCAAAGCGGAATCCGTCCACCTTGTAGGCTTTCGCCCAGGTCAAAAGCGAGTTGACCATGAGCTCCTCGGCCATGGCGTGCTCGGTGGCGAATTCTCCGCAGCAGGGCGTCGTGAGCGTTTGGCCCTCGTATCCCAGGCGGTGGTAGTAGCCGGGGACGATCTTCTCGAACACCGATTTTTCGTCCTGCCCGTGGGCATACGTGTGGTTGTAGACGACGTCCTGGACCACTTGGTACCCGGCAGAGTGGAGATTGCCGACCATGTCTCGGTATTCCGCCGTTCGCTCGCCCCCGTACTGTTTGACGGCGTAAGAGCCCTCGGGAGTCGTGTAATGGAAAGGGTCGTACCCCCAGTTGTAGGCGTCGGTGTCCGCCACCTCGCCGACGGCGGCCTGCTGTTCCTGCGACGTCGCCCCGGAATCGGGCACGTCGACCGTCGCCTGCGCCGCACGGCTCTCGGGGACCGAGCCGAAGTCGTAGGTGGGCAGAAGATGTATCGTGTTCATCCCCGCGCGGGCGAGCTCGCGAAGATAGGCCATGCCGTGGGAGCCCTTGACAGAGAACGCGCTGTAGGTTCCGCGCAGCCGCTCGGGGACGGTTGCGTCCGTGGCCGAGAAATCGCGCACGTGCATCTCGAGGATCGACCTTTCGGCCTGGTTCGAGATGACGGGCGCGGCATTCGCCCTCCACGACTCGGGCTTGTACCTCGGGTCGTCCAAATCGAGCACAACCGAGCGCTTTGAATCGGTGGTCAGCCCCACCGAGTTGGGGTCGGTGACGAGATTGTGCGCCACGGTGTCCGCCAGGCTCTGTTGAGAGGCGTCTTCTTTCGTGACGGACGTCTGAGGTATGTAGACCTCGACGTCGTAGACGTAGGACCTGTCGGCCCACGAGGCGTCTCCCTCGATCGTCCACGACCCGTCGGACTGCCGTTCCATGGGATGCTCCTCGTACGCGGCGACGTCGCCGTTCGCGTATAGGCGGAGGGCAACAGACTTCGCCGTCGGCGCCCACAGCGAGAGGGTGGGCACGCCGCCGTCGAAGGACACCCCGTGCCTGCGGCGCTTGGCAGCGGCAGCGTAGAGGAAGTCAAGCACGCGGGCGGTTTGGAGGGAGGAAAAGGCGATCGGCGCGCCGTCGGGGCCCACTTCCATGACGGCCGTTTGGCCCTTGAGGATCTCGGCGACGTCGATCTTCCCGGAAGGCCGCAGAGCCGTGTAGTCCCTTCCGTCAGGCGTGTATGAAGCCGTGATGTAGGGGTCGCGCCGCTTCTGATCCTCCGTCAGGCCGCCGCCCTTGACGACGAGCTCGACGGAGCCGTCGGCGCCCGTGACGTTCGCGCCCGTGCGCTTCATTCCTCCGCGCGCGGCATAGTAGAGGCGGTAGGCCGCCCCCTCTCCGCTCGGCCACGCTATCGTCTCATCGTCCAGCCACAGACCTATGGCTTGTCCCTCGCCCTTGACGGGCCCGTCCGTTGTGTCCATCGTTCATGCGCGATTCGTTGGTTTTCATGGAACGCATACAGTTTACCTTGTTGCGGCCAGGGAAACACGCGAATTCGGGAACAGGCCCCCGCTTCGTCAGCGGGGGCCTGTCGTCCGAGGACGGCGAGCTTGCCGAAGGGCGGTCGGCGTCTCCGTCATTCGCGAGGAGGCTCCGCGGTCAGCGGCGCAGCCTCGGCATCCGCACGCGGTCCTGCCCACGCGCTTGCGGGCCGCCTTTCCGCCCGCTCACTCGCGCCTCACTTGCGCGTGTGCCGGACTGTCCGCCCGGCGGACTGGTCGACTCCCACGGAGCCGAATCCCGAATCGACTGTCGTCCTTCCCTTCGCGTCCACCGAGACCGCGCGGTACTCCACGAGGGTCCCGTCGGGAATGTCGGTGACGTCGTGGAAGACCCGCGGCTTAGGCCCGGCGGCCGTCCCGAGGACTTTCCACTTGGGGCTTCCCGCGATCCTGTAGGAGAAGGTCGTTTCCGCCCACCTGTTGGCGCCGAGGTCGGCCGAGACCGGAACGAGCGACTGAGTGACGTCCTGGCCGGCGAGCGTCGACGTCGTCCGAACGAGAACCTGGCCCGAATCCGGCGTGACCGCAATCGAACCCGATCCCTTCGCCAGCTTCTTGTCGGCCTTGTAGACGACCGCCGAGAGGGGCGGAACCTTGACGGTCACCTCGCCGTTCCGCGCAGACCTCACCGACCCCGAGGCTCCGTACAGCGCCTTGTAGGCCGACTTCGGAGTCATCGTCTTGAACCTCGCCTTGGCGGGCGCGGTCGAATTGTTGACGGCCACCACATATTCGGACTTTTGCTTCCTGTCCACTCGGGCGAATGCGTACACCGGGGAGTCGTCGGAGCGGTACAGCTCGATCTGAGCCCCGTTCTCGAGCCCGGGGTGGGCGTGGCGAAGCTTCGCGACGGAGGCGATCTCCTTGTATATCGGCGCCGACGTCGAATAGCGGTCCTTCGACCCCATCTGCGTGCCGTCGGCCAGAGGCTGGTTGACATACTCGGCCGTCTTCGAGGCGAACATCGACTGGCGGGAGTCCTGGTCGCCTCCCGTGCCCATGAAGCCCTGCTCGTCGCCGTAGTAGACGACGGGCTGGCCGCGCATGAGGAACATCATCTTGTGGGCGAGGATCGTGCGGGCCTGGGTGTCGCCTTTGCCCGTCCCCGCGATCATGAAGGAGGCCCTGCCCATGTCGTGATTGCCGAGGAAGGTCGGCTGGTCGGCCGCGCCGGATGTCGGCGTCGTGAGCATGTCGTCCGTGGCGAAGAAGTCTCCGACGGACTTGCTCGGCTTGCCCGCCGCGTAGCCTGTCACCGCCTCCTGGAAGCCGAAGTCGAGGGTCGCCCCGAGGCCTGTTCGCCACGTGTAGGGCGCACGCGCCGTGGCCGCGCCGTCGTAGACCTCGCCGAAGGTGAAGAACTTGGGGTTGGACTTCTTAGCGTGGTCGTTGATCTCTTTCGCCCACTTCTTCCAGAACTCGAAATCCACGTGCTTGACCGTGTCGATCCTGAATCCGTCGATCCCGAAATCCATCCATTTCTTGTAGACGTCTGCAAAGATGCGAACCGTCTTGGGGTTTTCCGTCATGACGTCGTCGAGCCCCACGAAGTCTCCGTAGGTGACCGATTCGCCGTTCCACGTCGAATCACCGCGGTTGTGGTAGAGGGTGACGTCGTTGAGCTCGTCGGGGACGACCTTGCCCGTCCGTTTGGGAACGTAGGGGAACGACGTCTGCGCCGACATCTCGGGGAACGTGCTGACCTTCGACGGATCGAAGGGCGTGCCCGACGCGTCTTTGTACGGCGATTGCGCCTTCGTGACGTACGGGGCCGACCCTCCCTGTTGGCCTTCGTAGGAGATGAGGTCCGCCGTGTGGTTGACGATGATGTCGAAATACACCTTCATTCCTCGCGCATGGGCGTCCCGAACGAGCTGGGCGAGCTCCTCGTTCGTGCCCAGATGCGGGTCGATCTGGGTGAAATCGGTGATCCAGTATCCGTGGTATCCGGCCGAAACGTTTGCGCCCGAGCCCTGCACCGGCCGGTTTTTGAACGACGGTGTGAGCCAGATCGCCGTCGTGCCCAAGCCCTTGATGTAGTCGAGCTTCGAGCGCAGGCCCGCGATGTCGCCTCCCTGATAGAAGCCCTTGTGAGTCGGGTCGAAGCCGGAGGCCATGCGGTCGGAGCCGTAGCCTCCCGTGTCATTGGAGGGGTCGCCGTTGGCGAAGCGGTCGGTCATGACGAAGTAGAAGCTCTCGCCGTTGCCCCTCTTGCCGGGAGCTTTGACGAGCCTTCCGTCCTCGGGCGAGAACCCGCCCTTCGTGGGGATCCAGACGCCGACCTTGTGCGTCCTCGGATCGAAGCGGAAAGTCACCTTGGTTCTTCCCGCCACGGAAATCGGCATGTTCGCCGAGCCGTTGCCCCACGAATTGTCCATGGAATGCCCGCCGACGATCTTGTACTCGTACTTCCCGGCCGGAAGAATCGCCTTGTATTCGTACACTCCCCGCGAGTTGCGGGTCATCTCAGTCTGGGTGCACTTTTCGTCCCAGTCGCGGCAGCCCGACACCTCATTTTGCAGGCTCCCGACGACGGCGAAGCCCGAATCGGCCGCAGACGCTGGAATCGACACGAGCGCGCTGGCCGCCAGCGCGCAGGCTCCTGCAAAAGAGACCCCTGTCCTCGTACGGAAAATCTTGTGTTTCATTGCCCGTCCTTCCCGTTCGGCCCGCACCGCCTCTGTGCTCGAGAAAACCGAACTTAACCAAATCGTAGACAGTGGCGGACGCCACTTCAAGAGGGAAAAGGAAGTGAAAATTCAACAGTTCGGGCGACGGGTGCGTGTCCGCCCCGTCACGTCCAAGCGTGTATCGCACGAAAACCGCGTCGCTTGGAAACGCGTCGCTTGAAAATTTACCGCTAGAAAACCGCGTCGCTCGGAAAGTTCGCCGTTCGAAGGCCGCTTTGCTCGAAAATTCGCCGTTCGAAGGCCGTGTCACTCGAAGGACGCCGTGCCGCCGTCCTCTTTGCCCGACCGGCGGTCGCTGTCGTCGGCGAGTTCGTGCCTCCACTTGGCGAAGTCCACTTCCTCGGCGATGTCGCCCCGAAGCTCCTCAAGGCGCGAAATGAAATCCTCCTGTCTCTTCTCCACGGCCTTCGCCGCCGCTTCTGCGGCTTCGTCCAGGTTCGTGCCCGGAAGGCTGTCGGGAATCGCCAGCAATGCCTCCACCATCTGGTCTTTCGTCTCGCGAAGCCCCTCGATGTCCTCGCCGAGGCTCGAAAGGAGGGCGTCGAGTTCCTCCACCTGGCTGTCTCGAAACTCCTTGCCGAAGATTTGGTAGGTGTCGCACGGGGCTTTGCCAGGCTCCTGATCGTCGGCCTCGGCGGCGCCGTCTTCTGGCTGACCGGCGCCGTCTTCCGACGGCGCGGCGTCGAGTTCGCCCTGACCCTCTGCCCGACCGGGATTGAGCGCACCGTCGCCGTCTTCTCCGCCGACATTATCGGCGCTGAGCCCGCGGTTGTCCGCTTGGCGGCTCTCCGCCTCTCCGCCGACCTCGCGCGCGCCGAACTCACGGGCCTCTTCGGGATCTCCGGAATCCGGATTGTCGGGCTCGGAGTTCGCATTCTCAGCCATGGCTCTCCCCTTCGTTGAGTTTCAGGCGGCGTCCGCTACGCGTGCAGCAATCGACGTCGGCTGTCGACGACGTCGTTATTTTTGCGTCCTCTCAGTACCCTACACGCCCCGCAGCCGTCAGTCACCGACGTCGTCCCGGGCAGCGTTGTGGGCAACGGCGCGGCTCGGCGGGAATCCCCGCCGACGTCGCCGCAGTCAGCGGGCCTCTCCCGCCGCAAGCGCCCCCGCCGACCGCGGATGCCTGCAGAAGTCAAATCGCCGCGCTTTGGAAGAGTTCCGCAACTGAGTTTCGGCATTTGACCCAAAGATCCAACGAATTTCTGGGTCCTGCGGCTCTTGGCATTCGCCCGCAAAACGTCAACAATGGGAGTGGACGCCGAGCCGGCCAATCGGCGAAAACCGCCAGAAGCGCACAGAAGGAGTCACCATGGACCAGCCAACGACGGGCGAGCCGAGGAAGATCGCCGTCCTCACCTCGGGCGGCGACGCCCAGGGAATGAACGCCGTCGTGCGGGCGGTCGTGCGCACAGCCCTCCACGAGGGCGCCGTGCCCTACGCGGTCATGGAGGGATGGAAGGGCGCCGTCGAGGGAGGGAGCCTCATACGCGAGATGACGTGGTCGGACGTCTCGGGGATCCTCAACGAGGGCGGAACCGCCATTGGGACGGCGCGATGCGACGCCTTTCGGGAACGCGACGGCATGCGCGCGGCTGTCAGGAACCTGGTGGCCAAGGGAATCGACCGGGTGGTGGCCGTCGGCGGCGACGGCTCGCTCACGGGCGCCGACGAGCTTCGGGCGCAATGGTCCGGTCTTCTCGACGAGCTGGTCGAGCGGGGAGAGATCACGCGCGAGCAGGCGGACGCCCATCCGCGCCTGCACCTGGCCGGCGTCGTCGGGTCGATCGACAACGACCTGGTCGGAAGCGACATGACCGTGGGAACCGATTCCGCCCTTCACCGGATCGTTGAGGCGATCGACGCGATTACCTCGACGGCGGCCTCGCACCAGCGCACGTTCGTCGTCGAAGTGATGGGAAGGCGATGCGGCTATCTGGCGCTGATGAGCGCCATAGCCGGCGGCTGCGACTACGTGTTCATTCCCGAGCTTCCCCCCGAGGAGGGCTGGGAGGCGCGAATGTGCGAGAAACTGCGCGAAGGCAGGGCCGCCGGGCGCAGGGACTCGATCATCGTCGTTGCCGAGGGCGCGCAGGACCGCCAAGGCAATCCGATCACGGCGAAGCGGGTCCAGGAGGCCATCCAGGATCGCCTCGGCGAGGACGTGCGAATCACGTCCTTGGGCCATGTTCAGCGAGGCGGCACGCCGTCGGCCTACGACCGGTGGATGTCGACGATCCTCGGCTACACCGCCGCCCTCGAGACAGTTCGCGCCGGCGAGAGGGACGAACCGTGCATCATCGGCACGCGGCGCAACCGCGTGGTGCGCCTGCCCCTGATGGAGGCGATCCGCGAGACCCGCGCCGTCAAGGGGTACCTTTCCTCGGGCGACTACGAGGCCGCAGTCGATTCACGCGGCCCGGGGTTTCGCGGAATGCTCGACGTTTTCGAGACGATGTCGATGCCGGTGGAGAGCCATCGAGGGCATATCGCGACGCCGGACGGACGCCCACCGCGCGTCGCCGTCATGCACGCCGGAGGCCTTGCGCCCGGCATGGACCCGGCGGCGAAGGCCGCCGTGCGCCTCGGACTCGACCGCGGATTCACAATGCTCGGGGTCGTCGGCGGATTTCCGGGCCTGCTCGACGGCGAGCTGCGCGAGTTGACGTGGGCCGACGTCGATTCTTGGGCCGGCTCCGGCGGCGCCCATCTGGGAACGCACCGGTCGGTTCCGGCCGTCGACCAGTACTACGCGCTCGGGCGGGAGATCGAGAAGAACCGGATCGACGCCCTCATGGTCATCGGCGGCTTCACCGGATACCTCGCCGCGCTGCACATGGTCGAAGAAAAGAACCGCTACCCCGCCTTCGACCTCCCCATAGTCTGCGTTCCGGCGTCAATCGACAACAATCTGCCGGGCGCCGAGCTGTCCATCGGCGTCGACACCGCGCTCAACAACAACGCCGAGGTGATCGACCGCATCAAGCAGTCGGCGGCGGCCAACCACCGATGCTTCGTGGCCGAGGCGATGGGGCGCCGATGCGGATATCTCACGCTCATGTCCGGAATAGTCGCTGGCGCAGAGCAGGTCTACCTCTCGGAGAACGGCATATCCCTGTCACAGCTGAGCGAGGACGCCGCGCGGATCGTCAAAGCCTTCGAGGGCGGACGCGACCTTTACCTCGTCGTCGCCAACGAAGAGGCCTCCGAGTACTACACGACGGACATGCTCACCAAGATCTTCGAGGCCGAAAGCCGGGGTCTGTACGACGTGCGGCCGGCCGTGCTCGGCCACATGCAGCAGGGCGGCAACCCCTCGCCCTTCGACCGCACACTGGCCGTGCGCCTGGCAAACTACGCGATCGGCGAGCTCTCCAGGCAGTTCGAGAAGGGCAAGCGCGACGGCGTTTTCGTGGGTCTGTCCGACGGCGAGATCAAAGTCCAGCGCCTGACGCACATGGACGAGCTCATCAACCTGAAGACGAGGCTCCCGGTCGATCCGTGGTGGCGTGGCCTGGAGGAGATTCTCTACACCGTGGCCGACAAGGACTTCGACAAGAAGCTCGACATGCCGGCGGTCTACGAGGCGAACTAGTCCCGCCTCGACGGGACCCGAGGGCGCGGCAGGCCCGTGTGCCGGGGCCCCGACCAGCCGGAAGTCGGGGCGTCAGCCGTCGGCCGGCGGCTCCTCGTCGTCGGCCTTGGTAGCCCGCAACCAGGCGATCCTGCGGCCTTCGAGGCTCTTGACCCGCAGGATGCGCCCGTCCCAGCGGACCTCGTCGCCCACGCGTGGCATGCGCCCGAGCTCGTTGACGACGTACCCGCCGATGGTGTCGAAAGGGCCCTCGGGAAGCTCGCTGCCGAAGACCTTCGCAATTTCCGCGCGGCTCGCCAAACCGTCGATGTCCCGGGAATCCCCGCGCTTGATGGCCACCGGCGTCTCTTGATCGTATTCGTCGCGTATCTCGCCGACGAATTCCTCGACGACGTCCTCGAGCGTGATGATTCCGTCGGTTCCTCCGTATTCGTCCACCACGACGGCGAGGTGGGCGTGCTTGGCGCGCATCTCCTTCAGGGCGTCCATCACCGGCTTGCCGGTCGGAAAGAACAGTATTTCGCGGACAAGGTCGCCGACCGTCCTCACGCTCGACGAAGGATTGATGAGATCCCGGATGTGGATGAAGCCGACGACGTCGTCGTCCGAAGTTCCGTGGCGAACCGGATACCGCGAATGCTCGAGCTCCGAAACCTCCTTTTGGGCCTCCTCGATCGCCGTGTCCGCAGAAAAGAACTCCACCTCTGTGCGCGGAGTCATGATCTGCTCGACGGTCCTGTCGCCCACCGAAAGCATGTCGACGACCATCTCGCGCTCGTCCTCGCCGATCGTGTCCTGACTGGCGACGAAGGCGCGGAGCTCGGCCACGCCCATCGTGTCCTTCTGCTCGCGCGGGTTGCGCCCGAGAAGCCGCAGCACGACGTCGGTGGACAAGCCGAGGAACCAGATCACCGGGCGCAGCAAAAATGTGATGACCGAGAGCGGACGCACGACGACGCGCGCTATCGTCTCAGCCGATTGGAGCGCGATGCGCTTGGGCACGAGCTCGCCGCAGACGATGGACAGGTAGGCGATGGCGACGGTCACGAAAATGAAAGCCAGGGTTTGGGAGGCGGACGCGCCCAACCCCCATTTCTGGAGCGTCGGCGCAAGAACCGGGGCGATCTCGGAGGCTCCGAAAGACGCCGAGAAGAAGCCGGCGATCGTCACGCCGACCTGGACGGCGGAAAGAAAACGATTCGAATCCGCCGTCAAACGCGCGACGGCTTTGCCCGCCGAACTTTTCTTGGACATCTCGTCGATCTGCGTTTGGCGAAGGGAAACGAGCGCCATCTCCGACGCAGAAAACAGACCGCCGATCAGCGTGAAAAGAAGGACGAAAAGGATGTCTTTGACAAGTGGATCCACACCTCCATTGTCGCCCACCCGCGCCTTCAGCCACACCGAGGCACGGCAAATGAGTAAGCAATCACCGTCAGGCCGCGTTTATCGGCAGAGCATGTGTCGGCAGGGTGCGTTCGCTGGGAGGCTGCTTCTGCCGACCCTTGTGTGGGGCGACGAGTCGGCGACGGCGTCGGAAGAGGCCGTCAGGAGTGTCTTCATCGACCAGGTGAGGTTCATCGGCGCCGGCGTCATTGCGATCGCGTCTGTGTGGACGCTCATCAAGATCCTCAAGCCGATCGCCGTCGGCATCCGCGAAGCCGCGATCGCCGCCGGGAAGCGCCATGCCGGCAAGAAAGTGGACCTGACCGAGCGCGACATTCCGATCCAGATCGTCGGCGCCACGATCGCGCTTCTCATGCTTCCCATCGGATTCCTCCTGGCGGACTTCGTCAACGGGACCGCCATCCACAATTCGACGCACCTCATGGTCGTCTCGGTGGCGTTCATCCTCCTCATCGGACTCGTCGTCGCCGCCGTCTGCGGCTACATGGCCGGGCTCATCGGGTCGTCGAACTCGCCGATATCGGGCGTGGGAATTCTCGTCGTGCTCGTGGGCGCCCTCGCCATCAAGCTTGCCTACGGCCCCGCCGACGGATCGGAGACGAAGGCGCTCATCGCTTTCACGCTCTTCACGGCGGCCGTCGTCTTCGGCATCTCCACGATTTCCAACGACAACCTCCAAGACCTCAAAACCGGCCAGCTCGTCGGTGCGACGCCGTGGAAACAGCAGGTCGCACTCGTGATCGGAGTGCTCTTCGGATCGGTTGTCATCGCCCCCGTGCTGGGTCTGCTTCAAAGCACATTCGGCTTCGCGGGCACGCCGGGCGCCAAAGACAACGCCCTCAACGCGCCGCAGGCGTCGATCATCTCCAAGCTGGCCAAGGGAATCTTCGACAATTCCCTCGACTGGACGTACATCGGCTGGGGCGCATTCATCGGAATCGTCGTCATCGTCGTCGACGAAACGCTCAAGCGCGGGACCGCAGGCAGGCTCAAGCTCCCGCCCCTCGCGGTGGGGATGGGCATGTACCTCATGCCCACGACGACGTTGACCATCGCGCTCGGCGCCGTGCTCGGCACCCTGTACGACAGGTGGGCGGAACGCTCCGGCGGCGACGTCGACGGCAAGAAGCGCATGGGAGTGCTCATGAGCACCGGGCTGATCGTCGGCGAATCCCTTTTCGGCGTGATCTACGCGGGAATCGTCGGCTGGTCGGGCGACGACGCTCCCCTTGCCGTCGTCGGCGAAGGGTTCGCGACGCCAGCGAAGTTCATAGGGACAGCGCTGTTCGCTGCCGCGGCCACGCTGCTGTACAAGCACGCGCGCGTGCAGGCCGAGAAGTGATTTCTGGCCGTCTAGCCTGCGCCTGAGCACGGGGCCCGCCAGGCGGTGCGGCCCCGTGTTTTACAGTGAGGCTCAGCGCCGGGCTTCTTGCATCCGCTCTGAGGCCGTCAAGGCTTAGAGGATTTCTTCTTCACCTCGTATGCGGCAAAAAGGATGAAAAGCCATATCGGCATGACGGCGACGGATGTTCGATAATCGGGGTTGAAAGCCATGAGGATGAAAACGCCCACGAGGCTGACGAGGGCGACGGCGTTCGAGGCCAGGCCGCCGGGAAGCTTGAACGCCAGGTCGGCGAGGCCCGAGCCGATCCTCTTTCGGAATGCCCTGTGGGTGAGCAGGATCATGACCCACGAAATGATCGAGGCGCCGAGGGCCATCGCCATGAGAATCGAGAAGGCCGTATCCGGCAGGAAGTAGATGACGGCGACGGCGACGGCCGTCACCATCGACGAAAACAGAACCCCCGCGTAGGGGATTCCGCGGCGGGACAGACGCATGAAGGCCTTCGGGGCGTTGCCCTGGCGGGCGAGCGAATAGAGGACGCGGCCGTTGGAGTAGAGCCCCGAATTGTAGACGGAGAGGGCGGCAGTCAGGACGACGAAGTTGAGAACGTGCGCGGCAGCGGAAATGCCCACGGAGTCGAAGATCTGGACGAAGGGGCTGAGCTTGCCGTCGATCGCGT
>RBWB01582001.1_pt1 | contig 17475 bp, 16 predicted proteins | sample 2014201 | NCBI WGS metagenome assembly RBWB01 (sample SAMN10133834, study PRJNA383868) | Human oral metagenome, whole genome shotgun sequencing project. | isolation source: supragingival plaque isolated from 88 juvenile twins | host: Homo sapiens | place: Australia
GCCTCGTTATGACCACTTCGATACCTCTCCGTAACTGCCTAATTATAATATCGCACCAAGGGATTAATGTCAAGCATTTATTTTTATTTTTTTAGCATTTTTTTAAAGAAAAATTTAAACTCGAAAAAGCCTTGTATTTACAAGCTTTTACTATTATATTTGCGGCTATTAAAAAAATTGCGGATGGCAAATCCACCCGCAAATATCTTTATACAACTTTGATATTGAACTTCTTTGCCTCAACTTCGCTGTCTATTTCCTTTATATCGGCTCCAAGTGAAATCAGTTTTCCCTCAAAGTCCTCATATCCTCTTTTTATATATTTAATATCATCCACAGTGGTCTGACCTTCGGCAGCAAGACCTGCCAATACCAATGCCGCACCTGCCCTAAGATCCGGTGCTTTCAATGCCGCCCCTCTGAGTTTTTCCACACCGATAACCATAGCGGTATTACCCTCTACTTTTATATTGGTGCCCATCCTTGCAAGTTCATCCACATATTTAAATCTGTTTTCAAATATACTCTCTACCACAAGACTGCTTCCACCGGCAAGCGCCAATGCTGTAGTTATCTGTGGCTGCATATCTGTAGGGAATCCCGGATATGGCAATGTCTTTATATTTGTAGCCTTTTGATTGTTTTTTGCAATAACTCTTATTGCATCATCAAACTCTACCACCTCACATCCCATTTCCATAAGCTTTGCACTTATAGCCTCCATATGTTTCGGTATAATATTTTTAACAGTAATATCTCCCTTTGTTATAGCCGCAGCACACATAAATGTTCCCGCTTCTATTTGATCGGGAATTATAGAGTACTGGCTTCCATGCAAAGTCTTTACTCCGTTTATTCTTATAACATCCGTTCCTGCACCCTTTATATCAGCTCCCATACTGTTTAAGAAATTAGCCACATCTACTATATGCGGTTCTTTAGCAGCATTTTCAATAAGAGTTCTACCCTCCGCCAATGACGCCGCCATCATAATATTTATAGTAGCTCCTACCGATACGGTATCAAGATAGATATCCGCCGCAACCAAATCTATAGCATGAGTCTTTACTCTGCCTGATTCAATTTCAATTTCAGCCCCCAACGCTTTAAAGCCTTTTAAATGTAAGTCTATAGGTCTTGAACCTATATTACAGCCTCCGGGTAATGCTACCTCCGCACTCTTATATTTGCCCAAAAGTGCCCCTATAAAATAGTATGACGCTCTGATTCTTCTTATAAACTCATCATCCACCAAAACATCTTTTACTGAAGATGCATTTATTTTTACACTATGTCTGTCAAGTCTTTCAACACTTGCACCTATTGCCTTGATTGCCTCAAGCATTACATTAATATCTTTTACATCAGGTAAATTCTCTATATAAACATCTTCATCTGTCATTATAGCTGCCGCCAAAATACCAAGTGCCGCATTCTTTGCTCCACCAATGGCAACCTCTCCCACCAATGGACTTCCACCATTCATTATATATTGAGCCATTTTTCTCCTCTATATAAAAATATATTTTTTTAACTTTATGTTAGGTTACTAAAATCTTAAGTTATTTCTTTCTTTTTTATTACGATTATAATTTTATCACATTACATTCCAAAGGTAAAGAAACAAGAAAAGTCATTTTGAGTGCTATTGAATATACTTTGAGCTTCATTTATATCTATTTTCTGTATACTTGAGGTATTTATATCGTATATCGTGACAGTTTTAGAATCATAGCCTGTAAGAATTACCGGATTATTTATTGCTGTAAATGTAAATACAGGTTTTTTTATTGTCAGAAAATACATCGCTTCTTTCAATGTTATACCACGGAATCTTGTCAGCTCATTATTTTCCCAATAATTTACATATTCTCCTGCAGCCGAAGCCTCAAAATTTATATTTGATGCTGTATCCACCATAGCTCTTACATATATCATTATTCCATTTCTTCTGACAAATCCCATATCTGTGTATGCATCCTCAACTGCGCGCACAGGATCGTCATAAATACCCTTCAGTTTTGAATTGATATAAACATAGTACATATTTTTCAAATATGATGTGTTTAATTCTATATCATACTCCAGATCACTTGCTTCTATTTCAAGGGTTTTAGAGTATGAAATCTCCCTATCTATTTTCTTTGTATAATCAATAACATAATTTTTGCCTCTGTAACTGTCTGCATATGAAGAAAGTCTGCTTTCACTTGCCACCGATTTACTGCTTATGATAGTGTCCTCACCAAGTCTTGTAAAATTCTCACCGTCATATTGATAAAGTTCTATATGCACACGATTTCCGCTTACATTGATATTGTCAATATATCTGCCATCATAAGTATATTCCTTTTGTAATTCCAAAAGATTATTATATATACTTATTTTTTCAAAAATACTGCCTACCGACTTGCCGTTTACTGTATTTGAAATATTCTGTGACTGTATTGCCACAACCAAATCACTTCCTATATATCCTATAGGCAACATCACTTCATTTGCATTATCAAGCTGCTTATTCTCTCCGACAGCAAAATTATAGATATTAAGCCCGTCTCCGACATTCCATGAAAGCAAGCTTTTATCCTGACTTATAGAGTATTTTCCGGTTTCAAGATTTTCAGCAACCGTTACATAGCTTCCTGATGTGATATCAAGACCTACCACCTTGTCAAGGAGCTTTATATATAGCATGCCGCTATCACCCATATATGCCAGTTCATCTATGGATTCTTTCAAACTGGCAACATCAACATCGGTTTTTATAAATGCCAGTTTTGATACCTTTTTAGTATCTTCCATATATTTTAATAAGCAGACTCCTACCTCTCCTATATGAGAATCATCTAAATTATATCCATAATTGATAAAGTATAGTCCGTCTCCGAATTTTAGAGGCATAATATAATTATTTTTTCCACAGGAATATATCACATCCACATTTTCTTTCTTACCATCCGATAAAAACAGTTTATTATCTGCAAGAAAGGCTATTTTATCAACTTTGGCATTTGTTATTATCCTGCTTCCTCTATTGCCCATACCCAGATCAATTTTTTTATCTACAGTAAGCTTATTTAAAATCTTTTGATTCATAGTTCTGGTATAGTCAAGCATATAAAGTCTTTGTGCACCTGATTTGCAAATAAAGTTTTCTTCTATATTATAGGTTTTTCCGTATGCATCCGCTGTAAAGCTGAAATGTATCTCTCCGACTTTACCATTATAATTTACCAGTGTTACTTCCTTCTCAGCCGGTGTAAGGCTCATACCATTGTAACTTATCATTTCAAAATCTGATTTTAATGTAACATATTCAAGCCCTCTGGAATTACCCGTTCCGTCACTCTCCAAATACACAGAATTATCCCTTGCGGTATTGCTGTCAAAATTATTATTTGAAAAGGTATTTGCCATATCTATCAGCTTCTTTAAAAACTCCGTATTACTCCTGATTATTCTGCTGTAATAATGATATGTCTTTCCATTTGTATATAATTTCAACTCCAAAGAGTATTCTTTATTTTCTTCCATCAAGCTTGAGAGGTGAAGGTCTATTATATCACTTTCCACCTTTGTTCTTTCTCCACTTTCCACAAGCTCATTGGTATCAAATTTTCTTATACTATAATCAAAATCTTCTATCTCCGAGATATCTGCGTCCACGATTCGAAACTTCATACTGAAATCATCAAGTACAAGTGAGAGTATATTATCAGATACCGCCGCATCCATCTCATTGCTGTAGCCATACATTTTGTTGATATAGTAATCATCAAGTACATTATACAACTTAGGTATATTTAAATCACTTCCTTCTATATCACCGCCTATGGTTTCATTTTTTTCTTTACCCAAAAATGAATACAACAAAAAACCTATTACCGCCAATAGGAATACAAACACAAATATAATATATCTAAACTTTTTAGCTCTCATAAATAATCCTTATTTTCACATATCCTTTATAGTCTTTACTATATTCTTTTGACTACAACATTGTATTATACTATATTTTTATGCTTAACATCAACATATACTATAAAGTCGCTGCTGTCGGTATTTATCGGCTATTTATTTTGTCTTGCTTTTTAGCAATACTTGTTACCTGTTTTCACATAATTGTATTGCTTTTTTATATGGAAATGATTATAATTTTAGATATATTTATATACATTGGTTAATTAGATAACATTAGCTTTTTAAGCATCATCCTAAACTGTTATGTTTAAAAACAGAATTTTATTATATTACTTGGAGGAATTATGAAGGAACAAACTGTAGACAGGCGTGTAAGGAAAACAAAATCTCAACTTAGAAGTTGTCTGAGCATTCTGCTTGAAACAAAAAAAATCCAAAATATCACTGTAAAAGAGTTGGCACAGATGGCTGATATCAATCGTGGGACCTTTTACCTGCATTATAAAGATGTGTATGACTTACTTGAACATATTCAAAAAGATCTTTTGACTGATTTTGAAGCCATACTTACAAATATAGCTCCTGAAACTGACAATTTGCTTCCATTCGTTGAAGCTCTGTTTGATTTTATATACCAAAACAGAGATATGTCTAAGATATTTTTACATGATGATTTGGATGCCGGCTTTTCAACCGAAATCAGAAATAAATTGAGAGAATGTGTATTCAATAAATATAAGACATTTATAAAGCAAAAAAATATGCCTTATTTTGAATTATACTATGATTTTATACTTTCAGGAACTCTCGGACTTTTGGTAAGATGGGTAAACAGTGAATTTGAAATGTCACCTCATGAGCTTTCTCTTCTCACAATCTCATTTATCAAATCGGGACTTACAAATATAATAGAATAATACCGGTAAAAGGGGACTATGAACTTATGTGCATAGCCCCTTTTTATATTAAACTTCTTCTTCAAAATGCTTTCTTGCAAAATCCATATCCTGCACTATTTCCATTGTTCCAAGATATTTTTTGTTTTTATCTCTGACAGCCATATATTTTACCAGCATATCCTTATTGTTTTTCTTTACCCATATAGAGACTTCATCTCTGCTTCCATTTTTAAATCCTGAGATAATTTCTCTAACCATAGGCTCTATCTTCGGAGGATGACAGGAGAAAACATCTCTGTCAATTGCCATAAGAGGTCTTTTAAATGCCTTTGGAGAATCATTATCATTAAAGAAACGATTGATATCATTCTCATCCACAAATGTGATTTCCATAGGCATGGTATCCAATAAAGCTATAAGCTGCTCCTTTGTGAAATGACCACCGGGAAGTACTATCTCTCCGTCAATATCATCAAATACTCTTTTTACACTTTCAGCCTTATCAAAGCTTTCAGGTATTACATCCAGGCAATTCTCATAGCCCTTGCTGTCCATATAGATATTTATCCAGTCTTCATCAGAAAAATTCACAGTACATATCGGAAATAAAATATTTTCCTCTTTATAAATCATCTCCTGCATACGACTTAGTACAGCCTTTATATCAACTGTCCACTGTTCATCTTCTTTTTCTATTCCCGCCAATCTGCCAAGTTCATCTCTTATTTCATCATCTACAGACCACATAACTGTAGACGGACCTGAAACATTATATTTTGTCTTTAAAAGAGGATATAAAAGATCTCCCTTTTTTGCATAATGTGTGGAAACCTCTCTTATTTTTAAAAGCAATTTTCTGTCCACCTCATTATTTTCAAGTTTTTCCAAAAACTCACTCACATATCTGTCAAGATTTTTATTCTCCTTGGTAAAGGTATATAGAGGATGTCCCTTTGTTTCCACAAGTTTCTTAGTATCGTCCGAATCGGCGGAATCTGCCATACTTACAGTATTATTTATTTCTGTTTCATTGCTTGTTGCACCATGAAAGAGAGCTGAATGGATATCACATAATCTTTGTACTTCTTGATAGGGAACTCCTGATTCCATCAATGATTGCTCCGCCTTCATAATCTCACTCGCATCTACAGACTCAAACTTTTCTCTAAAGTCTTTTTGAACCGACTCCAATGCCTCACCCTTTGATAATCTTATCAAATACTGCTTTAATAATTCGGTATTTTCCTCACCGGTATCAGCATTTTTTATATCCTCAGAGATATCAGTTATTTTTTTTTTATCTTCAGCTATCTCATATCCATGCTCTTTGAAAACTTCCTTGATTTTATCAAGTGGTATCTTCTTCATTTCAGAGCCTTTATTTATTGTAATAATTCTACCCATTGAATTTAACATAGCGGGATTTTTTATATCCGCAAAGCCAAGTCCTGCAAATATTTCAATAAAGTCCGGATATTCCTTTGCCAACTCATAAACCGGTTTATTTAAATCAAGTATCTTACTCATATTCTTCTCCTTTTTTCCCCATCTAAGTTAGTACACCCTAATTATAATATTCTCCAAACGCTTTTTCAGTAGCATTTGTTACAAGCAAAATATTTTTTACCACATAAAAAAGGACCGGCAAAATTGCCAAGTCCTCTAATAATTATTCCGCATCTATACCGTACATATTGCAAAGCGCAGCCAATCCACCCTGATATCCGCTGCCTATTGCATTAAATTTCCACTCATCCGCATTTTTATATAATTCACCGAAAACAACTGCTGTTTCAATAGAGAAATCCTCACCAAGATCATATCTTAGCAGCTCCTCACCCGTGTTTTCGTCAAATATTCTAACAAAGGCATTTGAAACCTGACCGAAATTCTGTCTTCTTGCTTCAGCTTCATAAATAGTAACTGTAAATGCAATCTTTGTAATCTCTGCAGGAATTTTTGATAAGTCTATTTTAATCTGCTCATCATCTCCGTCTCCGGCACCTGTAAGATTATCTCCAAGATGAGATACAGCACCTGATTGATGGTTTAAATTACCAAAAAATACGAAATCATTCTGGCTTGATACCTTACCTGAGTCTGTAAGGCAAAATGCAGCGGCATCAAGGTCAAAATCAGAACCTGTATCATAGGCATTTGTATCCCATCCAAGTCCTACCACTACATTCTTTAATCCCGGGTTACCCTTTGTAAGGCTGACTTTCTGTCCCTTTTTTAAACTAATCGGCATATTATCCTCCTAATATATTGATAAATTATTTACCAAACTTATTTATTTCAATAATATATCAATTAATCTAATTTTTCAATCAGCTGCTATATAATTTAATATTTTATTATACTATTCTTGCACCGAAAGGCATAAGTGAAAGTTTTGCAAGCTTAAAAAACTGCAATCCGAAAGGAATACCTATTATTGTAACGCAAAGTATTAATCCGGCAATCAAATCTCCTATTGCCATCCATACCCCAAAGAAAATCAGCCAGATGATATTTACAATAAAGCTTCCGGCTCCTCCACCATAGACAACATCCCTCCCAAACGGACAAAATGCCAGACCTGCGATTTTAAAGCATTGAAGCCCGAAAGGTATTCCTATAACGGTTATGCAAAATATCACTCCTGCCAACAGCCATGCCAATCCACAGATAAAACCTCCAAAAATCAGCCACAATATGTTCCCTAAAAGACTCATAAGTCAACTCCTCATTTCCGGATTAAACCATCTTTTAACCCCTTTAAATACTTATATCATAATAGCCTATTTTAGATTATCTAACAAGTTTTTTTCGGATTTTAAGCTATTATTATTCGTATTTTCCCAAAAAACTCTTTGCATAGTCTCTCATCTCCTGTACGACTTCCTTTGGCGAAACTATTTCCACATCCTTTCCAAGGCTGAAAATCCATCCAAAAAACTGAAGACTGACATTTATATCCACCATAAGCTCACTATGAGTTTCATCCACCTTCCTAAAAAGTGTATCTTTCCCGAATCTGTCTATAAATACTCCACACATATGATTTGCAAATCTTATACATACCTTTGACTTATCTCCATGATACATACCGAAGGTCGCCTTGGAATATTTTGCCATATCGAAGTTTTTAAACTCATCCTTTCCGGCTCTATCCTCATTCTCCACCTCAATATACATCATCTTGTCCACTCTGTAATGCTTTATCCTATGATCCCAATCATCAAATGCAATCATATAATAGTTTTCATCATCCCAAAGTAATGCCCATGGACTTACTACAAAATAAATTCCTCCATGTCTTTCCACCAGTTTTTTATTTATATCCCATTTATAATATTTAAACTTTATCTTTTTATTTTGATTGATTGCGGTATGTATATCGTCCACATTATAATATACACTCTCATTCATCGTCTTTACACGATCATTTATAACCACCTGTCTTTGCAGCTGTTTTGCCTGATGTTCGCTTACAAAGTTCTTTACCTTTGATATCAATTTTTTTGACTTTTTCTGTGTTATAAATTTTGCAGACTGCACCGCATCAATCAAAAGCTTTACCTCAGCCAGCTCAAACTCTCTACTCGCTATATGATAAAAGGTTTCCCTGCCCCTTTGCTCTTTTATCACCTCCATGCCGAAATTTGCCATATCCTTAAAATCTTCATATATACTTTTTCTTTCAGCACTCACTCCGTATTTTTCCAATTCCTCAATTATCTGAGGCATGGTCAGGCTATGCTCATCATCTGTCTTTTCAGACATTATTTTCATAAGATATGTAAATTTAAACTTTTGATTGCTCCCTCTTGGCATAACACTCCTTTTTTATTTATGCATTTACAATTATTTTATCCATAATCTCCCCAATAGGAGCATTTATAAACAGCTCGGCATTTACAGTTCTTCCCGTATCGGATTTGTTGATTACTACAAGATGTTTTCCCCTAAAATAATCTATAAAACCTGCTGCCGGATATACCACCAAAGATGTTCCTCCAATAATAAGCGTATCTGCTGATGATATAGCTTTTACAGCCCCTTCAATAGTAAATGAATCAAGTCCCTCCTCATAAAGTACCACATCAGGTTTTATTTTTCCTCCACATTCACAAATGGGAATTCCCACGCTTTCTTTCACAAATTTTGCATCATAGAACTTATGACATTTCATACAATAGTTTCTATGTATGCTTCCATGCAGTTCATATACCGTTTTACTGCCGGCAGCCTGATGAAGTCCGTCTATATTCTGAGTCACCACCGCTTTTAATCTTCCCGCCTTTTCAAGTTCCGCAAGCTTAATATGAGCCGCATTCGGTTTCGCATCAAGACAGACCATTTTCTCCTTATAAAATTCATAGAAAACTTCGGGGTATCTCATAAAAAAGCTGTGACTTACTATCTGCTCAGGTGAATACTTATATTCTTGATGATAAAGTCCGTCTGCACTTCTAAAATCAGGTATACCGCTTTCTGTAGACACTCCTGCACCGCCAAAAAACACAATATTTTTGCTGTCGTCTATAATTTTTTGTAGCTCATCTTTTTCCCTTTCATACATATGAATACCCCTTTCTTTAAATATACATTTATTATCTGATGATATTTTAATACAGTTTTCATAATCTTTAAAGTCTTTAAAATTTGGCGGGAATGTTATATTCCATAGTTTTGCTTACAGCTCAATATTTATGACAATTAAATTCTTCAAGCTTATAAGGATTTTTTAGTAATCACTTTTCGGTGAATATTTTGTAGCTGATACTTTATGGTATATAAATTTATTATACCATAAAGTATTATCTAAATAGTGCATATATTCTAAAGTTTATTTATTATATTTTTGTATATTATCTTCTTATCTATTGAATACTTTTTACTTTCTCTACGGAAAAGTATTCGATTGATAATATATTTTAAAAATCACATGCTGTAGTATATGGGTAAATAAATAGATTGTTATCCGGCAATAAATAAAAGAAAGGAGATATTGTTAAAAACCGGAACACTATTTTAGAACTTAAAAATTTATTATATTAAGGAGAAAGTAAAATGAAAAAAATTATTTCGATTCTTATTGTTATGATGCTGTCTTTATCAATTATAGCATGTGGCGGATCCGGCAGAGCGGATGATGCCCTATCAGGAAAGTATATCGCGGTAACAGGTACTTCCTTTGGAACAACACTCTCAGGCAGCGAAATGGAAGGCTTTACACTGGAACTAAAAAGTAAAGGTAAGGCAACAATAACCATAGATGACGAAACCATTAATGGAAAGTGGGTTAATGATGACGATACTGTCACAATTACAGTTGAAAAAACAGATATCGTAGGAGAACTGGGGGAAGATACCATAATTTTCAAAGATTTTTTAAAGGAGGAAGTCGGAGTTTCATTGGATATAACCTTCGCCAAGGAAGGAACAGATGCTGCAAAACCTGAAAATTTCCTTCCTGAAGAAGAAAAGGCATTGCTTGGTGACTGGGTAGGTGCCTCAGTAACCGATGTAATGGGCGATGATGCTTCAAGTGAGGTATCTCCAAGTGCAATTACAGCCACTCTAAATCCGGATCACAGCTCTATTATAAGCTTTGACGGCACAGAAATTGCAACACCTCAGTGGAGCTATATTTCCGAGACTGTTTTATTTGAAGGTGATGTTGCCGACGGTGCAAGCCTTTATGGTGAATACAAGGACGACCAATTTATAATCACTTACACCGGAAATGATTTTTATTATAACTTTACAATGGAAAGTGCTGCGAAGTAAATATAAATTCTCATGCATTGAAATAGACAATAAAAAATGATAAAATCCTAGTTAGTTTATACTAACCATTTATAGCTTCAAGCTATATTACTTTTGAACGGAGATTTGTCTATGAGCATGGATTTAAAACAAATTATGGATGAATATGCACAGTTGCCCTTTTCCTTAGGCCCGGTTCGCTGTATTTGTACACCACCGGGCCATATTGTTGATGGTTATCGTACTTATCTGTCAGCGTTTATTATTCCTTTTCAGGGAAATGCCCAATTGTGTATGAGTGAAAACAGTTATGAACTTCAATCGGGAAAGGTTATTCACGGCTGTCCGGGTAAGTGGCTGACCGCCAAAAACAAAGAAAATTCACCTTTTAAATTCTTTACACTTTACTATAAATATGGTGGACATGATTCAAGCTATATGCACTGTCCTTACGAACTTAAAATTAATTTTACACCTAAACTTTTTTCTCTATTACAGCAATTATCAAATTTCTGGAAAACACCTGATACAAAATTGTCATTGGAAATGAAGACCCTGTCCTATTCGGCACTTTCGGAAATATTTTTATGTGCAAAGAATATGGAAAAAATTGATAATCATAGTGTCATAGAGGATGCAAAAAAATATATTGAACATCATTATATGCAACCCCAAACATTATCCGATCTTGGGCATAAATACAATATGAGCGGAAAATATTTTTCCGAAATATTCAAAAAATATACAGGAATTGCTCCAATCGACTATTTGATTTCCTGTAGATTAAAACAATCCAGGAGATTACTTGAAAACACAGAATGCAGTATAAAGGAAATAGGAAAAAGTGTCGGCTATGAAGATCCTCTTTATTTCAGCAGACAGTTTAGCAGACATTATGGTATTTCTCCAAGTAAATTCCGACAAAAATCTATAATAATTATGTAACAGGAAATCCTCCATATTATTTTTAGGAAATATGCGATTTATTATATTGTTTTTTTTGATATATTTTTATTTAAAAAATGATATAGATGATTATTTTACTTTGGATTGGAGGAACTATGAAGAAAGTTTTATGTTTTTTGTTTTCATTTATATTAATCACAACACTTTTATACGCCTGTGCAAGTAATTCTACTAAAGAAAGTGTTAATGATACTACAGAAAGTGTAACTACACAGACAAGTGAAGCCGGTACTTCTGCTTCTATTGCCGAATCTAAAGCTGACACATCATGGCCAAGAACTATAACAGATGCCACCGGACATGAGGTTATTTTAGAAGCTGAACCCAAACGAATTTCTATGCTGCATACATATCCTTTAGAATATTTTCTTGCTTTAGGTGTAAAACCTACTGCAACAGCACATTTCAATCAATTGGGAGAAGCTTCTGCCTTAAGTGAATCCGAGCTGTTCAGTCCTTATGCAAAAGATCTTGATATGATTGACCTTGGTAGTGCATTGGAGATTAATTTGGAGGCTGTTCTTGAATCCAAGCCTGATCTTATAGTAACCTTTGCAGGGCAGAAAGGAATTGATACCATATATGATCAACTGGTCGAAATTGCTCCGGTAATACTTATTGACTATAAAGCAAGCTGGCAGGATCAACTAAAGTTTATAGCGGAATTCTTAGGTAAGGAAAATGAGGTAGACAATATCGTATCAGAGGTTGAAGGTAAGATAGCTGATGCTAATAAAGTTATTGAAAAAAATCCGGAAAGAACTTTTGCTATATTCCGTACAGACGGAAAAAGTTTTATTGCTCTTGGAGGAGCAGCTTATTATAATACATTCAAACTTACAAAACCCGAAAATTTCCCGGCTGAAAGTATGTCTCTTGAAGCCGTTGCAGATATGAATCCCTATTATATAGTATTTCAGCATAATCAAAAATCCGCTTCCGCTTTTGTAGAGAGTATGCAATCATCACCGGTATGGAATTCACTCGATGCTGTACAAAATAATCGTGTATATTATTTTGATGAAAATATGAATACTTTCGGACCGTTAACAATGAGCCTTGCGGCACAAAAGCTGACAGAAATATATAATAAGCAATAATAGCTTTAATCAATATTGTGGGAAGGGCAGATACACCTGCCCTTCTTGCAATTTGTATTTATATTTTACATCAGGAAATTGGAGCCCACATGTTTAAGAATTATAAAAAAGACCATATAAAAGTACAATCCTACAGGATATACTTAATTTTTATTGTTTTTGTACTATTACTTTTTATTTCTGTATTTTCTATAAGCTGCGGTGTTTCTGAAATATCTTTTTCAACTACACTTGATGCTTTTTTTAATTTTAATCCTTCCAATAAGGATCATTTGATAATTTTAAGTATTCGACTGCCACGTGTTATTGCAGCTATACTTATCGGTTCATCTCTTGCTATATCAGGTGCAATAATGCAAGGTATTACAAGGAATTCTCTGGCAGACTCCGGGCTTATGGGGATAAATTCAGGTGCAGGGTTTGCTTTGGCACTTTGCTTTGTTTTTTTTCCTTCAATCTCATATCTTCAGACTGTTCTGATTTGTTTTATCGGTGCAACACTGGGGGCATTTATGGTTATGGGTATTTCATCACTTCAATTTGGTGGTAATTCTTCTACTCACCTTGTATTGGCAGGAGCTGCCGTAAGTATGCTTCTTACAGCATTAAGCCAGGGACTTTCACTTTATTTTGATATTTCAAAAGATATTATGTTTTGGGCTGTTGGAGGAGTTTGTGCCGCTTCAAATGAGCAGGTTCTTATTATGTTACCTTTTATACTGCCTGCAACAATGCTTGCCATGCTTTTATCAAAACATATTTCCATATTAAGCCTTGGAGAAGAGGCTGCAAAAGGTTTGGGTGCAAATACAAATCTTATCCATATTTTGAGCTCTGTTACCGTGGTAGTACTTGCCGGAATTTCAGTATCAGTTGTAGGAAATGTAGGATTTATCGGCTTAATAATCCCTCATATTGCCATGTTTTTTGTAGGGGCTGATTACAAATGGATTATACCTATCGGGGCTTTGCTTGGAAGCCTCTTGATGGTTATTGCAGATTTAATGGCTCGCACTATAAAACCGCCTGCCGAAACACCTATAGGCGCATTGATAGCAGTAATAGGCGTTCCAATATTTTTGTACTTATCACGCAAACAGGAAAGAAGGTAGTGATGACATCTGAAATAATAAGTAAATATAAAAAATATATTTATTATAGAAATATATCTATAATTATTGTCACATCCGTTTTAATGATTATTTGCTTTTTAATCAGTTTAAACACAGGTTATTCAAAACTTTCAGTAAGGGAAATATTTTATATAATGCTTGGCAAAGGAAGCCAAAATCAAAAACTTATACTGTTTCAATACAGACTACCACGAATCATTATATCTGCTCTTATAGGAGCAGGACTTTCTCTTTCAGGATGTATTATTCAGGGAATATCCGGAAATCCATTATCCGATCCCGGGCTTTTAGGAATAAACTCCGGTGCAGGACTTATGGTTATATTATATGCTTTATTGTCAGGTGTAAGTGGAACTTTCTCTATTTTCCTACTTCCATTTTTAGCATTGGTCGGTGCCGGAGTTGCTGCAATTACAGTATACTTGTTGGCATATAAAAAGCATGAAGGAATATCAAATTCAAGATTAATTTTAACGGGTATAGCCGTTCAATCAGGACTTTTTGCCTTGACAGTATTATTAATAGTAACTTTAGATGATATGAAGTTCAGTATTGTTGCAGGATGGCAGGCGGGACAGATTTGGGGTGCAAATTGGAGTTATGTTTTGGTACTTCTGTTATGGATGTCTATACTTATACCATTTGTTATATTAAAATCTAAAACCCTGGATATATTAATTATGGGTGATGAAATTGCAACTTCCTTGGGTGTAAATGTAGAAAAAGAAAGACGTAAATTACTTGCAGTTTCTGTCATGCTTTCTGCCTGCTGTGTGGCTGTGGGTGGAAATATAAGTTTTGTAGGTTTGATTTCACCACATTTGTCAAGAAGATTGGTAGGTTCAAAAAATCATATATTATTACCTGTATCTGTGCTTATAGGAGCTGTTTTGGTTTGTATGGCAGATACAATAGGTAGAACTGTTATACAGCCTTCATCAATACCTACAGGAATCATGGTTGCAATTATAGGTGCTCCCTATTTTATCTACTTATTAACAAGAAAAAATATTTCGTCATAGGAGATTAAAATGAATAGATTATCAACAAACAATCTTACCATTGCCTATAATAAAAAAATAATAATTAATAATTTGGAGATAGTTATTCCCGAGAGAAAAATTACATCTATTATAGGTCCAAACGGTTGTGGGAAATCAACTCTTTTAAAGGCCATCGGTAGAATCCTTAAACCGGAAAGAGGATCTGTCTATCTGGATGGAATAGATATTTATACTTTAAATACAAAAGAAGTAGCCAAAAAGATGTCCATTTTACCGCAATCCCCAAAGGCTCCTTCAGGTATAACTGTAGGTGAATTGGTTTCCTATGGGCGTTTCCCTCATCAACACGGTTTAAAAAAACTTACAGTTGAAGATAAAAAAATAATACAGTGGGCAATGGATATTACAAAGCTTTCAGAATATGAAGTTACTTTGGTTGACAATCTTTCGGGCGGGCAAAGACAACGTGTATGGATAGCTATGGCACTTGCACAGCAGACAGATATTATATTATTAGATGAACCCACAACCTATCTGGATCTTGCATATCAGCTTGAAATCTTGGAACTTCTCTATCGTCTTAATAAAGAACAGGGCTGTACAATTGCAATGGTACTACATGATCTAAATCTGGCATCAAGGTTTTCAGACTATATTATTGCAATGCGTTCGGGGAAAATCATTGAATACGGTACTCCTGATGAGGTCATATGCGAAGATGTGTTAAAAAAGACATTTAATATAAATGCTGATATTATAAAAGATTCCACGAGTAAAAAACCTATATGTATATCCTATGATCTGATTCGGGAATAAATCTCCATATAGTCATCAAAGGTTAATTTTGATTTTAAATGACTATATTGAATTTTTGTCTCGAATAGCATATAATATTCAGGACAAAAGGAGGTGCCCTATGGCAAATGGATATTCAAAACAAATTCAGTTGAGAATATATGAAGCGCCTGAAGGAAGCATTTTTGTAAATTCGGATTTTGCAGATATAGCAAATACAGAAACTATTCGACGAAATCTTAACCGTCTGACGCAAGGTGGCGTTATCCGCAGAATTATAAATGGTGTTTATGAAAAACCAAAATACAGTAAATTACTGGATGAATATGTGGTCACTGATCCTGATGCTGTTGCACATGCATTGGCACGAAGTTATCATTGGACCATCTCTCCATGTGGAAACACTGCTCTTAATTTACTTGGACTTTCCACACAGGTAACTGCTATCCGGTCCTATATCAGTGACGGACCTTATAAAACCTATGAATGGAATTCTACAAAGCTCGAATTCAAACACCGCACCAATAAAGAAATCACAGGACTCTCTTATATGACCGGTTTGGTAATTCAGGCATTGAAAATATTAGGAAAAAATAATGTAACCCCGGAAGTCATCCGGATTCTTTCAGCAAAGCTTTCTTTATCAGAAAAGCAGGCATGTCTGAAAGAAGCGGCGGAATCTACTGACTGGGTTTATAATACAATACGGCAAATATGTGGAGGTAATACAGCACTATGAGAAAAATTGCATGCCTGCCTGATAGTGACAGGAGAGAACTATTTCTAAATACCGCTGATAAAATGGGATTAAATGATGCTATTGTAGAAAAAGACTTCTGGGTATGCTTTACATTGGATTATTTATTCCACCGCTGTCCTTTTAAAGATTTTATTACTTTTAAGGGAGGTACAAGCCTATCGAAAGCATTTAATCTAATCAGCCGCTTTTCAGAAGACATTGATTTGATTCTTGACTGGCGCATATTAGGCTATAAAGTACTGGAACCTTGGGAAAAACGATCCAACACAAAACAGGATGCATTTAATAAAGAGGCTAATAACCGTGCTGAGATTTTTCTTGAAGAACAATTTTGTCCTACTATAAAAAGTGAACTGTCATTAGAACTTGGATGTGATGCTAATATTTATATAGATGGTAAGGACAAGCAGACTGTTATTTTTGCTTATCCCAATCTATTCACGAATCTTTCTGCTTTAAAGGTGATTCGATTGGAAATTGGAGCGTTAGCAGCATGGACACCTGCAAAACTTGCAAGAATTGAGCCATATGCAGCCTTACACTACCCGAAAATCTTTGAACAAAAAAGTACCGAAATTCTTACAGTTTCACCTGAAAGAACTTTTTGGGAAAAAGCGACAATTCTTCATCACGAAGCCAACAGACCAAAACATTTGGATATGCCGCAGAGATATTCCAGACATTACTATGATCTTTATAGAATGGCTCAGACTTCAGTAAAAGATATTGCTTTCTCTCATATTAATCTTTTAAAAAGAGTTGTTGATTTCAAAATTAAATTTTATCCTAGAGCATGGGCAATGTATCAGGAAGCAACACCCGGCACATTAAAACTAATTCCATCAGAATATCGCTTTCCGTCTCTACGTAATGATTATGAAGCTATGAAAGATATGTTGTATGGTGATATTCCAAGCTTCGATACTATTATCGAGTCTATACACCAACTGGAAACAGAGATAAATGCCCTTTAAAATCATTAGTTTTGAATCCGAACAGATTATTCCGCTAGATCCACAAACAACCGCCCTCGTTCCATTAAAAAACGGCAATGCTTTAACATTGCCGCTCAAAATAAATGTTCTCTGCGGGAATCGAACCCACAATTACAGCTTAGGAGGCTATCGTTATATCCATTTA
>RBWB01582003.1_pt1 | contig 17462 bp, 14 predicted proteins | sample 2014201 | NCBI WGS metagenome assembly RBWB01 (sample SAMN10133834, study PRJNA383868) | Human oral metagenome, whole genome shotgun sequencing project. | isolation source: supragingival plaque isolated from 88 juvenile twins | host: Homo sapiens | place: Australia
CGCAGGTCGAGGATGCCCAGCGCGTCGGCCAGGGTGTCGACCTCTACGACCTTCAGGCCGGCCAGCTTAGGCACCCTCACCGTGACATCCCGCGACCCGCGGGGCACCAGCGCCAGATCGAAGCCGAGCCGGGCTGCCTCCGCCAGGCGGCGCTCAGTGCCCGGGACGCGCCGCAGGTCCCCGGCCAGGCCCACCTCGCCGAGCGCCAGGAGGCGCTGCGGATGCTGCCGGTCCAGTGCAGCCGAGGCCACTGCGACCGCCACCGCCAGGTCGACCGACGGATCCGTCACCTTGGCTCCGCCGACGGTGGACGCATAGACATCTGACTGGCTGAGCGGCAGCCGGGCCTTGCGTTCCAGCACCGCCAGGACCATGGCGATGCGGGACGCGTCGAGGCCGTGGGTGGCGCGTTTCGGTGAGTTCCCAGGGGCCGGGGCGACGAGCGCCTGCACCTCCGCCAGCAGCGGGCGGCGGCCCTGGAGGGTCACGGTGACGCACGTGCCGGGCACGGGGGTGGAATGGACGGTGGTGAACAGGCCGGAGGGATCCGGCACCTCGACGATGCCGCTTTCGCTCATCTCGAAGCAGCCCACCTCGTCGGCCGGGCCGAAGCGGTTTTTCGTGGCCCGCACCATGCGGAAGCCGGAGTGGCGGTCTCCCTCGAAGCTGAGCACGACGTCGACCAGATGCTCCATGGTCCGCGGCCCGGCGATGGAGCCGTCCTTCGTCACGTGCCCGACGATCAGCACCGCCAGGTTCCGGTTCTTCGCGACCCGGGCCAGCGCGCCGGTCACCTCCCGCACCTGCGCCGGCCCGCCGGGGGTGCCGTCGGCTCCGGACGCGGAGATCGTCTGGACCGAGTCGACGATCAGCAGCGACGGTGAGATCTCCTCCACGTGCCCCAGTACGGTCGCGAGGTCGTTCTCGCTGGCCAGGAACAGGTCATCGTGGACGGCACCGGTGCGTGCGGCACGCAGTTTCACCTGTGACGCCGACTCCTCCCCGGAGATGTACAGGGTGGTCTCGCCCGTGCCCGCCCACTTTGCCGCGACATCGATCAGGAGCGTCGACTTGCCCACCCCCGGCTCACCGGCCAGCAGCACGACCGCCCCGGGTACCAGGCCGTCGCCCAGCACCCGGTCCAGCTCCTCGATGCCGGTGCGTTTGCGGCGGGCATCATCGGTGGGGACCTGCGAGATGCGCTGGGCTGACCGCGACGGGGTGGCGGCTGTCACCTTCGCCAGCTTCGGGGCACCCCGCTCCACGACACTGCCCCACGCCTGGCATTCGCCACAGCGGCCCACCCAGCGGGCTGTGGTCCAGCCGCACTCGGTGCACTGGAAGGAATCCTGTTTGGCCATGCCGCGGAGTCTATGGGGCAGTGCCGACAAAACCAGCGCACCGGGCTCAGCGTCAGATGACGACGGTGCCCTTTTCCGGCGACTCGAACGTCACCTGGGTGATGCCCGGATGGCCGTTGGGGGCGATCAGCTGCAGCTGCACCCCGTCGAGCCGGTCCGCGACAGGGACCCCCAGCCACTCGGACAGGCGCTCCGCGGAGCCGGAGATCTGGATCTGCGCCAGGCGCAAGTCGGAGACCAGGGCGGTGGGGCGCAGCAGCGCCTCCGAGATCCACTGCAGGAAGAACGGGAGTTGTGGGTCCGCCATCAGGCCCTTCATCCCCAGCTGGCACCACTCCAGGTGCCGGCCGTCGGGAAACTGCCGGGAACCGGGAGCGGCGGGGCGTTCCAGCCGCGTCTCGAAGGGCGTGATGTCATCGACGCTGACAGCCCAGCCCAGCCAGCCACCGCCCATCTCGGAGCGGGCACGCACCGCCTGCCCGAAGGGGGCCTTCTCGGCGGCGGGATGGTCGAGGACCTCGACGACCTCGAGATAGCGGGCATCCGCGAGCGGAATGATGTGGTTCCGGGTCCCGAAACGCGGGTGGAAACCACCCTCCCTGAAGCTGGTCCCCAGTCTTTCTGCCAGGTGGGCGGCATCGGCGTTGATGCCCTGCGGTCCACTGGCGAAGATGATGTGGTCGACATGCATGCCCTCATTCTGCCTTTCCGGTATGCCGTGTCCCAATCGGGGGCGCGTCCCGCCGGGGGAAGGGCTGTTGAGGGGAATAGGCCGGTGCGGGCCGCCTCAGTGATCAGCACTGGCCGTCCTACCGGCCGGCCTTTTCGCACCGCCGGGCCGCGGTGCTTACGCGGTGGGCGCTAGGGTTGGGGCCGTGCCTGATCCTGCGATCCTGCTCTCCACCACCTCGGTCTACCCCGACACCACGGCCAGCGCCTTCGACTACGCAGCTGAACTGGGGTTCGACGGGGTGGAGCTGATGGTCGGCGTCGACCAGGTCAGCCTCGACATCGAGGCGATCATGGCGCTCAGCGACCGCTACGGGGTCCCGGTGCGGTCCCTCCACGCCCCGACGCTGCTGATCACGCAGCGAGCCTGGGGCAGCGACCCATGGGAGAAGCTGAGGCGCTCCGCCGAGGCGGCGAAACGCCTGGGCGCCGACGTCGTCGTGGTGCATCCGCCCTTCCGGTGGCAGCGCAGCTATGGCAACGGGTTCGTCAGGGGCATCCGCGACCTGAACCGCACTTCGGGGGTGACGTTCGCCGTCGAGAACATGTACCCGTGGCGCACCCCGGCGGGGTCGCTGGCGGCCTACTCGCCCGGCTGGGATCCAACCGGCCTCGACTACGACCACCTCACCCTCGACCTCAGCCACGCCTCCACAGCCCAGCTAAGGTCCCTCGACCTGGTGGAGCTGTGGGGCGATCGCCTGACCCACGTCCACCTGACCGACGGGAAGGGCTCGTTCAAGGACGACCACCTGCTTCCCGGGGAGGGCGACCAGGACGCCTGGGCGGTGGTGCGTGAGCTGGGGCGTCGCGGTTTCGAGGGGCACATCGTGTTGGAGGTCTCCACCCGGCGGGCCAGAACGGGAGGAGAACGAGCCGACATGCTGAGGTCGATGCTGGAGAATACCCGGGAGAACCTGAAGGCAGGGGTGGGGGAAGCGGCGAGGAAGGGCTGAGATGCGACGTTCAGGAGACTGGATCCGGTGGCTCGTCCTCGGATCGTGGGTGGCGCGCCGCGCAGCCCAGGACCCCGGGGTCTGGGAACTGGCCAGCAACTACGTGGCAGGACGAGAGGTCTGCGACGCCGTCGAGGTCGGGTCGAAATTGTGCAGACAGGGCCTGCGGCTGGGGTTTTCCTATTTGTCGAGCCACGACCCCGGGGAGGACACCAATGCGGTGATCGACGAACTCCTGAAGCGCATGCAGGGCATCTCAGACGGCTCCGAGGTGGCGGTGAAACCGTCGGTCCTGGGGATGAAGACGTCAATCGGACAGGCCAAGAAGGCCTTGGCGGAGTTGTGTGCGACGGCCGAGGGACACGGCGCGCACGTGACCCTGGAGATGCAGTGGCCCGCCGACTACGACGACGTGATGGAGCTCTACCGGGCAGTCCGGAAGGACTATCCACAGCTTGGGATCACGCTGCCGGCGAATCTGCTGCGGGTGGAGACCGAGTGCAGACGGCTTGGCGCAGAGGCGGCGCGGGTGCGGTTGTGCGTCGGCTCCTACCCGGCGGGGCAGGCGATAGGGCACGTGACCGAACAGGACAAGGCCCTGGCGCTGGTGCGGTGCCTGCGGATCCTGATGGAGTCCCCGGCCTATCCGATGCTCGCCACCCACGACCCCCGGATCATCGAGATCGCGCAGGAGCTGGCGCTGCGCAATGGCCGTGGGCCGGAGTCGTATGAGTTCCAGATGTTCTATGGGGTGCGCCCACTGGAGCAGCGGCGGCTCGCGGACATCGGGCTGCGGTGCCGCACCTACGTTCCCTTCGGCCCGGGCTGGTACGGCTACCTCGCGTTGCGTATGGCCGCCCGGCCGCGCATCCTGCTGAGCTACGCGCGAGCGCTCTTGGACAAGCGCTGACCCGGCTGCTCAGGGCTTCCGGGATAGACCTGCGGCACGCGTCACTAGACTCACCCCGTGAGCGATGCCGGGATTCAGCTGCCTGCGGGGGAGACCGCGCGACGACTTCGTATCGAGATGCTCGTGGTGCTGGGGCTTTCGCTGGGCCGGTCGGCGGTCTATTCGGTGTTGTCGCTGGCCGACAAACTCACCAAGGAGGTGCCGCTGGCGCAGCAGACGACGTCTATCAACACCTCAGCCACCCCGGAACGTCCCTGGCTGGACCTGGCGTACCAGCTGGCGAACCTGGTCTTCCCGCTGATGCCAGTGGTGCTGGTGTTCTACCTGATGTGGGTCTGGCAGCGACCCCATGGCGGTCCATTCCGCCGCATGGGGTTCGACCTGCGGCGTCCCGGTTTTGACCTGGGCGTCGGCTCCCTGGGGTTCGCCGGCATCGGGGCGGGATTCAACACCACCGTGGCCGCCGCGAACCTGGCTGAGGCCTGGTGGACCATCCCGGTCCTAGTCCTGCGGGCCGTCATGAACGGCGTGCTGGAGGAGGTCGTGATGGTGGGCTATCTGTTCACCCGCTGGCGTCAGGCCGGCGGCAGGACCGCCACGGTGCTCGTCGGCAGCGCCCTGATCCGGGGCGCCTACCACCTCTATCAGGGCTTCGGCGGGTTCGCCGGCAACCTCATCATGGGGCTGCTGTTCGGGTGGCTCTATCTGCGGACCAAACGGGTGATGCCTCTGGTGGTGGTGCACAGTCTCCTGGACATCGCCGCCTTCGTCGGATATGCCCTCCTCAAACCGCATCTGTCCTGGCTGTAGCGATCCATCACGCGACACTAGGATTGGCTTCATGCGAGTTGGAGTTTTTGGAGCCACCGGTCAGGTCGGCGGCGTGATGCGCAGGCTGCTTGCTGAGCGTAACTATCCCGTCGACGAGATCCGCTACTTCGCCTCTGAACGTTCCGCGGGCAAGAGGCTGCCGTGGGGTGAGAACGAGGTGGTCGTCGAGGACATCGCTAAGGCCGACTTCCACGGCCTCGACGTGGCTCTGTTCTCCGCGGGCGGCGGCACCTCCAAGACCTGGGCTCCCAAGGTTGCCGAGGCCGGCGCCACCGTCGTCGACAACTCGTCGGCCTGGCGCATGGATCAGCGCGTCCCGCTCATCGTCTCCGAGGTCAACCCGGAGGACGCCGGCAGGGCGGAGATCGGCATCATCGCCAACCCCAACTGCACGACCATGGCCGCCATGCCCGTGCTCAAGCCCCTGCACGACGCGGCGGGGCTGGAGGCCTTGCAGATCACCACCTTCCAGGCCGTCTCGGGCTCCGGCATCGCGGGGGTGCGCGCCCTCGCGGAGCAGATCGGGCAGATCGACGACCCGCAGGAGCTCGCCCACGACGGATCCGTCTTCCAGCCCGCGGACCTGGGCCCCTACGTCAAACCCATCGCCTACAACTCCCTGCCGCTGGCGGGGTCCATCGTCGACGATGGCGAGGGTGAGACCGACGAGGAGAAGAAGCTGCGCAACGAGTCGCGGAAGATCCTCCACATCCCGGGGTTGCTGGTGGCCGGCACCTGCGTCCGGGTCCCCGTCTTCTCCGGGCACTCCCTGAGCATCCACGCCCGGTTCTCCAGGCCGATCACCCCCGGCGAGGCACGCGCCGCACTGGACGGCGCCCCTGGGGTCGAGCTGTCCGACATCCCCACCCCCCTGGAGGCGGCCGGCAAGGATCCCAGCTATGTGGGTCGCATCCGGCAGGACCAGAGCGTCGAGGGCGGGACCGGGCTGGTGCTGTTCGTCAGCAACGACAACCTCCGCAAGGGTGCCGCGCTGAACGCTATCCAGATTGCGGAGCTGCTGGTCCGATGATCGCCGTCATCGGGGCCGGGGCCATGGGCGAGGCGCTTATGGCCGGATGGATCGCTGCGGGAACCCTGCCGGAGGAGATCGTCGCCGTCGACCGCGACGCCGAGCGCGCCGCGGTGCTTCTCGACCGGCACCGGGTGCGCTCCGTCAGCCTCGCGGAGGCCGCTGCTGCTGACGTCGTGGTGGTGGCTGTCAAGCCTCATTGCGTGGCGGAGGCACTGGCTGATCTCGCGCCCCACCTGTCCCCGGAGACTCTCGTCGTCTCCGTCGCCGCCGGTGTGACGCTGGCCCGGCTTGCTGAGTCGCTGCCCGCGGGGCAGCCGGTGGTCCGGGTCATGCCGAACACCCCGGCCCTGGTGGGCAGGGGAGTGGCGGGGGTCGCATCCGGCTCGGCCGTTTCCCCGGGCCAGACCGCCCAGGTGGTCGGCATGATGGAGGCCGTCGGGATCTGCGTTGAGCTGCCCGAAAGCCAATTCGACGCCTTGACGGCCATCTCCGGTTCCGGCCCGGCCTACCTGTTCCTGGTGGCGGAGGCGATGATCGAGGCCGGTGTGCATCAGGGCCTTGGCCGTGACGTCGCCACGAAGCTGGTGAATGGCACTTTCGCCGGCGCAGCCGCCATGCTGGGCGAGGTGGACGCTTCAGCCACCGAGCTGCGCGAGCGCGTCACCTCACCGGCCGGGACGACGGCCGCCGCCCTGCGGGTCCTTGACGAACGTGGCGTGCGAGTGGCCTTCCTAGCTGCCGTCGAAGCGTGCGCCCGGCGCAGCTCCGAGCTCTAGCGCCTTCTGTGGACAGGTCTCCCGCGAGCCGGCCCAGAGGCTCACCTATCGTCTCGTTGAGGCTACCTGGATGCCGCTGACCTGAACATCGCTCCTCATCGTTGGGTCTCATTAGTTCTGGAAACCAGACTTTCGAGAAATGAAAAATTGATCAGTTTTTAACTGTGCATTTTCGCCAAGAAAACCGTGATATCCGGCACAATATTCCTTGTGTATTTGGACATCTCACACCTGCCCGAGCCTGGACTGCGTGTCACGGGAGTTCAACGCGAACGCGCCGCGACGATTCTCCGGGAGGCGGCCGCGGACGGGCGGATCCCGTTCGAGGAACTGGAGGTGCGGATGCCTGGCACGCTGGAGGCCGTCGTGCGCGCCGACCTCTACCGCGTGCTGGTCGACCTGGTGCCGGATGCTGAACTACCCCGGCTGGTAGCTGCCCCGATCCCCGACTCCAGAGAGCCCGGCATGCGCTGGGAGGACCCGCTGCTGATCCACACCGACTGGAAGGGCTACCGGAGGTGCGCTCCCTGGGACGTGCCGCCGTTCATCGAGCTGATCGGCGGCAGTCTGGGGAAGTTCTACCTGAACTTCGTGGGAACCAATCCGCTAGCGCCCGTGATCGATCTGGTGATTTCAGGTACCGCTGGCGTCACCCTGGTGGTACCCAAGGAGTGGGGGGCTGATCTCCAGCAGCTCAGTATCCAGCGCGGTGTGATAGGGGCGGAGATCACCTCGAAGGTCCCGACCCGCCTGCCCGCAGGCCAGGCCAGTATCCAGCGCGGTGTGATAGGGGCGGAAATCACCTCGAAGGTCCCGACCCGCCTGCCCGCAGGCCAGACCAGGCTGGTGGTCCGGGGCAGCACGACAGGCAAGGTTCAGGTCAGGAACCCGACCGCCTGGGATAACCGGATCCAACACAGCCACGAGCGCAGAGAGGCCAGGAAATCCCGCCGGTAGGGACCAGCTGAGGTGATCCGCATGGATCTACCGGCTCTGGCCGCCGACAGTTGGCGCCGTGGTGGCGTGGCGCGATACCATGGGGAATCTGCCGGGATCGCCCCGGCAGATTCCCTGTACCCCGAACCGGGTCGGTTACCGAAAGGCGAGAAGTGGGCTCTGTCATCAAGAAGCGCCGCAAGCGCATGGCCAAGAAGAAGCATCGCAAGCTGCTGAAGCGCACCCGCATTCAGCGCCGCCGCGCCGGAAAGTGAGCTGATTCCCGCCCGTCTCAGGCGGTGCGGGCTAACCCTGCAGGAGTCTGTGCGTGATCCACACCGAGGTAGCGGAGCCGACGGGGACGCCCATGGGTGCTGTCACGTTCGTCGGTTTTGGCCCCGGAGATCCCGGGCTCATCACCTACGCAGGCAGCCGTGAGGTGGTCCAGGCCGATCTTCTGGTCGTGGACTCCCCGGTGATGGTCGAGGAACTTGCCTCGGTGGGCATTGAGCCGCTCGGGGAAGTGGTGGAGGCCGAGGCCGACGAGGTGGCCCAGATGGTCACTGCCGTCGCTGGCGGCCGTTCCGTGGTTCGGCTGGTCGAGGGTGATTTCTTCACGGAGCCGCGTCGTGCTGACGTCCTGCGGCGGCTGCTGGATGAGAAGCGGATCCGCACCCACCTGATTCCCGGAATCACCACCTGGGACGCGGCCTTGACCTACGGCGCTGTCGTCCCCACCCAGGTGATGGCTTTTTGTGACGCTTCCGCGGGGGTGCCTGGCGATGACAGCTGGCCCACGAGCGGGACGGTGGTGATCCGGGCGACGGACGCCACGATCGCCGAGGTGGTTGCCAAGGCGTGCGAGGTCTATGGCCGGGACACGGAGGTGCTGGAGCTCACGAGGCTCGGTAGCACCTCCCAGCAGACCCGCCTGTCAACGTGGGCGGCGATCGGAGCCGAGCCATGCGGCGGGTCGCGGTTCCTGCTGATCGGGCCCGGTGTCGGCGACAGCGCGCGGTCCCGCGTCGACTGGTTCGGGTCCAAGCCGTTGTTCGACTGGAGTGTCCTGGTCCCACGCACCAAGGACGAGGTGACGGAGCTGACCGATCACCTGACGCGGTTCGGAGCCTCCACCGAGGTGGTGGCCACCATGTCCATCGAGCCGCCCCGCACGGAGCAGGCCATGGAAAAAGCGGTCCGCGGCATTGTCGACGGGCGTTTCCTGTGGGTGCTGTTCACCTCTCAGCATGCCGTACGGGCCATCGTCGAGCGCTTGGCGGAGTACGGCCTGGACTCAAGGGCGCTGTCCGGCATCCACCTGGCCGCGGTGGGACGCGGCACGGTGGACGCTCTGGCACGCGTGGGCCTCACCCCCGACCTGGTGCCGTCCGGGGGAGACACCGCGCATCACCTGGCGCTGGAGTTCCCGGCCTATGACGAGCTCATCGACCCGATGGCTCGGGTCCTGGTGCCCACCGCCGACGTGTCGGTGGCGGACCTGGTGCAGGGCCTGACGAACCTCGGCTGGGAGGTCGACGAGGTCATCGCCTACCGCACCGTCCGGGCCGCTCCGCCGCCCGCTGAGATCCGCGAACGCATCAAGACAGGCATGTTCGACGCCGTGGTGTTCACGTCGTCATCGGCCGTGCGGAACATGATCGGCATCGCGGGCAAGCCGCACGCGGCCTCGATCATCGCGGCCATCGGCCAGGCGACTGCAGCGACCTGCGTCATGCACGGCCTTAGGGTGGATGTCGTGGCTGACTCGCCCAACTTCGAGTCGGTGGCAGAGGGCCTGGCCCGGTTCGCGGACGCCCGCCGCGCGGACCGCCTGCGACAGGGACTGCCCGACACGAAACCCTCCCAGCGCCGCCGTCGCCGGCGCAAGGACGCCATCAGGAGGTCGTGATGCAGCAGCCGACCGTGGTCCACGTGATGCGTCACGGGCAGGTCCACAACCCCGACGGGGTGTTGTACGGCAGGCTGCCCGGTTTCGGCCTGTCCGGGCTGGGGCATCAGATGGCGGCCCGGCTCGCCGGGCACTGGGACGGGGTGCCGCTGACGCATCTTCGCTGCTCGCCGCTGCAGAGGGCACAGGAGACCCTCGCGCCGACCGCCGCGTTGTTCCCGCAGCTTGAGGTGGTGACCGACGAGCGTCTCACCGAGGCGGGCAACCTCTTCGAGGGGAAGGTCTTCGGCCCTGACAACAGGGCGCTGCGTGACGTGCGCATGCTCCCGCATGTCCTGAACCCGCTGCGCCCCAGCTGGGGTGAGCCCTACCGTGACATCGCGGTGCGGATGCGCGCCGCCCTGCAGGATGCCGCCGTCGCGGCGGGCCCGGGTGGGCAGGCCCTGGTGGTCAGTCACCAGCTGCCCATTGAGATCGCCCGCCGGGACGCCGAGCACAGGTTCTTCGCGCATGACCCGCGGCGCCGGCGCTGCACCCTCGCGTCTGTGACGTCGTTCACCTTCCGTGACGGTTTCATCACGGCTGTTGACTACGCCGAGCCCGCGCAGGATCTGCTGCCCACGAAACGGGGGCGGCGGTTTCGGGTCGGGACGTAAGTAGGACGTGAGGTTTGACGCCCTCCCTTGCCACCCCTAGGGGGACGGAGTGCACAATGGTGCCCTGCTTGACGCTGAATTTTCTGGAGGGAGCCTCAGTGAGGGAAGCTCGCACCGCCTGCCTTGCCTGTCGCGGGGGGAAGTGACGCTCGTTGTCCGACACCTCCACGTGGCTGATTGACCTGTTCGAGGAGCAGGGGGCGACGATGCACCGGCTCGCTGTGATGCTTGGTGCTGAGTCGGAGTCGGGCCACATCCTGCGCACCTCGATGCTGGGGCTGGCGAAGCGCTCTAACCGGATCGTCGACCCGTCGGCCCGCGTCGAGTACCTGGCCGAACAGGTGGTGCACCAGGCGCGTTCCGCGCGTGGCCAGGGCCATTCGCTGGACCTGCCGGAGGTCGCTGACCCACGACAGGAGCAGATCCGCCGCGCTGTTGCAGCCCTGCCCACTCGGCTGGGTGAGATCCTGGTGGTGTCGCACTATCTGTCGGTGTTTGGACCGGAGCTGGCCGGTGTCATGCGGATGACGGTGCGGGGCTGCAACCAACGGCTTGAGGAGGCGCTGGACGCGCTGCGCCGGGCGGTGGGGGAACCGGGGCCGGTCAGTCTGCCGGGGGTGATCGAGTCGCTGTCACAGGAGCTGACGGCGGCGTTGCGCTCCTCTGCGCGGCTGGTTCAGGCGCCCGGCACCGAGATGCTTGAGGCGGAGCTGCGGTCGCTCAAGGGGGCGTGGGTCCCCAGGGTTCCGCTGCTGCTGGTCGTGGTCATGGTGCTGCTGTCATTGCTGCTGACGATCTGGTTGTGGGGGTCCCTGCCGGCGGGGCGGACGCAACGAACCGACGTGCTGCCGACGGCGACCACAACGTCGCAGTCGGTGGCGCCGCTGTCGCGGGCCCTGCCGTCGCAGGTGCAGGGGGTGCCGGTGTACTACGTCGGACGGCAGGACGGGAAGCTGCACCGGGAGTTCCGTAACCTGGCGGTGTCGGGGGACCTGGCGTCGACGGTGGTCAACGCGATCCTGACCGTGGCGCCCCTCGATCCCGACTACAGTTCCGGCTGGAATCCCGGACGGGTGCTCGGCGTGAGCCTTGAGGGATCGTCGCTGACCATCAACCTCTCACCGGATGCCTTCCCCAGCGACGAGAGCGGGGAGGCGGTGCTGCAGGCCATCGACCAGGTCGTCCACGCTGTCACTGAGGTCCTCGGCAACCCGAACCTGGAGGTGCGTTTCACCTCCAACGGCGACTCCCCGCCAGAGGCTTTCAGGGGCGGGCATCGCGACCGGGGGCAGGAGACCCTGGCGAAGCTATGGGTGGACACTCCCGGGAACGGCTCCACGGTGAGCGCCGGCACCGTGGTGTTTTCCGGGGTGGCGCAGCAGGGCACCGGGCAGCCCCGGGTGCTGGTCACTGACGCCAGCGAGACGCTGCTGACCTCGCAGTACGCGCAGACCGAGATCGACACGGACGCGGCAGGCTGGCATAGGTGGTCGATGTCGCTGAGTCTTGACCCGGGGGACTACCTGGTGCGGGTGGAGACCACCTGGACCGATGATGCGGGCAATTCCCAGGTGTCCCAGGAGAGCCGGACCATCACCGTCCAATAGGCGTAAAGCAATAGAGCTGGGTAGGGATGCCTTGGGGATCCCGGCCTCGGTGTTGCCTCAATGCGAGGTGATCCAGCCCGCCATCTGCGACACCCAGGTCGCGGGCACCAGGCGGGTGGCCTCGGCCATGATCGTGTTGCCCACGCCGTCGACGACATAGGGACGGTGGCGGCGCAGTGCCTTGAACGAGGTCGCGACGACCTGCTCGACGCTGCGCCGATGGCCCATCACCTGGTCGTTCCCGGCGGCGGTGAAGAAACCGGTGTCGGTGGGGCCGGGACACACGGCCAGCACCCGCACACCGGTGTTGTGCAGCTCGGCCCACAGCCCGATGGACAGGCGTAGCACGTAGGACTTCGTCGCGGCGTAGGTTGTGAAACCGGGGATCGGCTGGAAGGCTGCGGTGCTGGCGATGTTAATGACTGCCCCGCGGTCTCGCTGCTTCATGCCCGGCAGGACGGTGCGGGTCAGGTCGGTGAGGGCGACCACGTTCAGCTCGACCTCCGCCGAGATCCTTTCCTGCGGCAGGTCGGTGAAGTCCCCGATCGAGCCGAAGCCCGCATTGTTGACCAGGGTGTGGATCTCCCGCGACGCCAGGTCGGCGGCGAGCACAGCCCGTGCGCCGCGGTTGACCAGGTCGCAGGGCCAGGTCTCCACTTGGATGCGGTACCTGGCTCGCAGCTCATCGGCGAGCGTCTCCAGCTTGTCGGCGCTGCGGGCCACCAGGATCAGGTTCGCCCCCTGCCGCGCGAGCTCCTTCGCGAATCCGGCTCCGAGCCCCCCGGAGGCTCCCGTCACAACTGCCCAACCTGTCATGGCAGAAGTCTAGGGCCAAGGTGAGGGGTCGCCGGTAGGGGCGTTGGTGAAGTGAGCGACGTCAGGTGCCGTTCTGGGGAGACCCTCGGCAAGAAACGCCCCGGGAAGAGGGCACACTGGGCCGAGCGGTGACGGTGATCCGGGGCGCATGGACGTCCCATCAGCTGGCTTCCTGCAGGTGAAGCCGCTAGGAATTAAGCGCTGTGCGGGATGGATGCGGCGGGGCGTGACAAGATGGGCGCATGCAGCATTTCGATATCGCCGTCATCGGGTCCGGGTCGGGCAACTCCATCATTAATGAGCGGTTCTCGCACCTCGACGTCGCCCTGATCGAGGACAATCCCGTGTTCGGAGGCACCTGCCTGAACCGTGGCTGCATCCCCACCAAGATGTTCGTGGTCGCCGCTGAAAGCGCCATGGCCCCGCGGCAGGCAGCCCGGCTCGGCGTCGACCTGGACTTCAAGGGGGCTGACTGGCCCGCCATCCGCGACCGCGTCTTCGGCCGCATCGACCCGATCTCGGCTGCCGGGCGGGAGTGGCGCCGCAACGGGCCGGGGGTGACGCTGTTCGAGGGTCACGCCAGTTTCGTCGACGCCCACACGCTGCTGGTCGGCGACGTGCAGATCAGCGCCGACCAGATCGTCATCGCGACGGGGTCGCGGCCCCGGCCGCTTTCCATCGAGGTGCCAGAAGAGCTGCGTTCCAGGTTCTACACCTCCGACGACGTGATGCGTATAGCTGAGCTGCCGCGGCGGCTCATTGTGCTCGGCGGTGGTTTCGTCGCCTGTGAGTTCGCCCAGATCTTCGCGGGCCTCGGGTCGCAGGTGACGCAGATCAACCGCTCCGAGGTGCTGCTGCGGGGCGAGGACCACGAGGTTTCCGAGGCGTTCAAGGAGGAGCAGGCCAAGCTCGTCAACCTGATCCTCAACCAGAAGATCTCCGCCGCCGAGACCGGCCCTGACGGGGAGGTGCTGGTCATCACCACCGACCGCAACGGCGTCGAGTACGAGTACCTGGCCGACGCGGTGCTGGTGGCGACGGGACGGGTCCGCAACTCCGACTCCCTCAACCTGGCCGCGGCCGGCGTGGAGGTTGGGCCGGGCGGCCAGATCCGCGTCGACAAACATCAGCGCACCAGCCAGCCGAACATCTGGGCGCTCGGGGACGTGTCGTCGAACTATCTCCTCAAGCATGTCGCGAACGCCGAGGCCCGCACCGTCGCCGCGAATCTCCTGGCCGGGGATGGGGAACTGGTCGCCACCGACCACCGCTACGTGCCGCACGCCGTGTTCACGGACCCGCAGATCGCTTCCGTCGGCGCCACCGAGCAGCAGCTTCGTGAGTGGGGGACGCCGTATGTGGTGGCCTGCCAGCGCTACGCGGACGTCGCCTACGGGTGGGCGCTGGAGGACGAGGGTCACTTCGTGAAGCTGCTTGCCGACCCCCGTACCTGGCATCTGCTGGGCGCTCACATCATCGGTCCGCAGGCTGCCACCCTGATCCAGCCGATGATCCAGGCCATGAGCCTCGGCAACACGGTCCAGGAGCTGGCCCGCGGCCAGTACTGGATTCACCCGGCCCTGCCCGAGGTCCTGGAGAATGCTCTGCTGGGCCTGCTGAAGGAGGCTGCCCCGAAGGAGCTCGAAAACTAGGCGTTAGGCGCAAAACCAGCCTACGGTCCGGTAGGTAGCAGATCCTGGCAGGCAGACCAGCCATATGTTGCTACGTACCGGACCGTAGGTCTTTTGTTTCCGGTCAGCCGGCGTCGCGATGCAGTGCGCGCCAGATGCCGATGACGGCGGGGACGGCGAGCCACAGCACCGCCGATGTCGCGGTTCTGCCCCAGTTGACTGCTGCGCCAGGGTCTGCGACGGCGGCATTCAAGGCGACCTTCAGGTTGAGCCACTGGGCTATGTCGGAGATGACGCCGTTGAAGTTCAGCAATGTGTTCAGGAAAGCCGGGACCATCATCCACATGATGATGGCCGCTGAGCCGTTCATGACGGCGATGCCCAGCAGGAAGGCCGAGATGGCCAATCCCAGGTTCGACAGCAGCGGCCCGAACACGTCCCAGGCCGTCACTGACCAGCTGATGTTCACGTTTTCGAGTGGGGAGAGCAGGCCTGCGACGAGTGTCCCCAGGCCGAGGCACAATACCCAGAGGGCCAGTGCGTAGGTCAGGGCGACGATGAGCTGAGCTGACAGCACCCAGCCGCGGCGGGGCACTAGCGTGTATGTCGTCATGATGCTGCGGTTGGTCCACTCGCTGGCGGTCAACGTGATCAGGAAGCAGCCGAGCAGCGTCATGAGAGGATCGACGATGATTCTTCCCAGCTGCGCCCAGGTGAGGGGTGCGGCGCCGGACGTCGTCAGCATGAAATAGACATAGAAACCGGTTGCCGCGGCTATGGCGGTGACGGCGAGCAGTGCGAGGAACCAGCGGTTTGCCCTGATGGACACTGATTTGCGGAGCTCATAGGCCAGGACCCTGCTGAATCTGAGAGGTGGGATGGCTGAGCGGGGTCCGGTCAGCGGGGGTGTCGCGGCGGCGGTCATGCGTCGTCCACCTCGGTGAGGGAGCCGTGGCTCGTGGTCAGGTTCTGGAAAGTGACCATGGCTTCATGCCACCGGAGCCGGCTGGGTCGCTGCCAGGGGTAAAGGTCTGTGGTTTCCTAGCCGAAAGATGCGTCTGCTGAGCCGGGATACATCGCAGCCAGAGATCTAGGGTCGCGAACTGAAAGGGTCGCGGATTGATTTCCCCGGTATTTATAGTCAGCGGAGGATCCGGTGCGGCATGCCAGAATGGGCGCAGTGCCTCGTGAGGGAGGGGATATGTCGCTAGACGAGCAGCCTCGGGCTGATCTGCTGGCCGAACCAACCGCCCGTACCTATCCACTGGCCCAGCTGGTTGGCATGGTGCGCGAGGGGGTCGTTCGGGTGCCGCATTTCCAGCGTGGCTTGCGCTGGAAGAAGGCGGATGCCGTGGCGCTGATTGACAGCGTGCTGCGGGGATTTCCCATCGGCAGCCTCCTGCTGTGGCAGCGCAAAGCACCCGCGGAGACGGTCCGGCTGGGTGAGGTGACTGTGGAAGCCCCCGAGCGGACCGACGCCCGCTACGTGGTGGACGGGCAGCAGCGGGTGACGACCTTCCTGAACGTCTTCGACCCAAAGCATGGCCTTGATGGTGAGTTCGCGCTGGTCTACGACCTCAGGCAACAACCCCCGAGGGTTCGCGCCCGCACCCGGAACGACTCCGGCGATCATGCCATCCCCCTACCGGTGCTCTTCGAACTGCCTAGGCTGTTGCGCTGGGTCGGTGAGCATCCGAACTACGTCGAACGGATCGACGAGATCAACACCGCCACCCAGCGGCTGCGTGAGTTTCACGTGCCGGTCTATGAGGTGCGCTCCGAGGACGATGGGGTGCTGCGCGAGATCTACGACCGCATGAACAACGCGGGCAAGCGCCTGACCCGGGCCGAGGCATTCAAGGGGTTGTTCGCGCCGGGGGAGAGCGACTCCACTGCGACCACCTTCGAGACCATCCAGGACGATATCCGCGTCCGCCTCAACTGGGGCCAGATTGACCACGACACCATCCTGCATGCATTCCTGGCCAGAAGAGCATCCGATGTCTACCGAGATATCCATCTGGAGTTCCGTGATGACCGCAGGAAGGGTCTAGATTTCCCTGACGAGAATCAGGAGCAGGCCCATCAGGAGGCGCTGAATTCCCTGGAGCTTGCCATCGAATTCCTGTGTAATATCGCGGGGGTTCCGCATTTCACGTTCCTGGCCTACCGGCATCTCCTCGTGGTCCTAGCCCGGTTCTTCGCCCACTTCCCGGAGCCATCGCCACGGAATATAAACCTCTTGAAGCGTTGGTATTGGAGAGCTGCTTTAGCGGGTCCCGGAGTGATGAGAGGTGGGACCACCGGAGCTGTCCGAACCCTAGCCTCGTGTATCCACCCGCGAGAGGAGAGCCATTCGATACAGCAGCTTCTAGACATATTGCCAAGCGGGCCAGGGCAACGTCTACATGTGAATGATTTTGGCTCAAACCGTGCTTCCGGGCACATCATGCTGTGCGCACTGTGGAACCATAAGCCGCTGTCGCCAGACACCGGCGAACCGTTCACCCGTGCGGATCTGGCTCTTGAAATCGGCGGGGGGCCAACACCGAGCCCAGTGTGTCCAGAGGTTTTCTCGCGGATCAGGTTGTCTGGCAACACCAAGAGCTCGCTGGGAAACCGAGTCATTATGCCCGGTATCCCACTGGAGAATGTGCGGGATGTCTCAGCGTGGGACGCGGTGGTACGCGATTCGCATTTCTTCGGCTTGGGTGGTTTTCCCGAGAGACTCGTTCAGGAACGCGAACAGGTGTTGCAAGGTTATATCGATAAATTCCTTCAGGAGCGCACGGGGCAGGGGTTTGATGATTCCGCGCCTCTGGCTTCTTTCGACTTCGATGATGACTCTTCGCAGGATGATGCATGGTGACCGAGGGATTCCGGGTCCTGCTTGGCGGCAAGACTGTTGCGCATCTGTATGCCCGCGGAGACTACACCTGGCTGGAATGGCAGCAGGGCTACTGGGATGACCCCGATCGCCCCATGCTCGGGCTGCGTTTTGAGGACAACCCAGAGGAACGAGTGGCGGCGGCTCTGCGGCTGCCGCCCTGGTTCTCCAATCTGCTTCCCGAGGGCAGACTGAGGCAGTGGGTCGCCTTGGACGCGGGCATCAATGAGCAGCGGGAGATGCGGCTTCTGGTCCGGCTCGGGCTCGGGCTTCCTGGGGCGGTGATCGTCGAACCTGTTGAGGGTGAGGCTGATCCCGCCTGGCGGCCAGAACAGGTGCAGTTCCCCGCTGTGCGGCGTCACGATGGACAGGTTCTGCGTTTCAGCCTGGCCGGCGTCGCGCTCAAGTTCTCCCTGCTTCAATC
>RBWB01582004.1_pt1 | contig 17460 bp, 11 predicted proteins | sample 2014201 | NCBI WGS metagenome assembly RBWB01 (sample SAMN10133834, study PRJNA383868) | Human oral metagenome, whole genome shotgun sequencing project. | isolation source: supragingival plaque isolated from 88 juvenile twins | host: Homo sapiens | place: Australia
CGCATCTCCTCGGTGAAGAGCGGGGTGGTGGCGGCGGGCAGGGCGCGCGTCGACGGCGCGGGCGGCTGCGGCGCCGTTCGCGGCTCGGGCGCCGCCTCGGCCCCCGCGGTCCCGGCGGTCTTGGCCGACGCCGCAGCGGCCCCGGCGGTCTTGGCGGTCTTATCGGTCCCGGCGGTCTTGGCCGGCGCCGCTCCGACGGCCGATGTCGTATCGACCTCGGCGGTCTCGACGGCCCCCGCGGTCCCGGCGGCCTCGACCGCTTCGGCGCCGTCGGGGGTCCCGGCGGCCTGGGCGGCCTCGCGCCGGCGGCGCCGGGCCTGCGCGGCGGCGGCCAGGGAGCGCAGGCGGATGGTGGCGGCCCCGAGGTTGGAGACCTCGTCGATCTTGAGGGCGGTGTAGACCCGGTCGGCGCTCTCGAGGATCTCCTGGACCTGGTCGGCGGTCACGGCGTCGACGCCGCAGCCGAAGGAGGTGAGCTGGACGAGCTCCAGGTCCGGATCCCTGGTGACGAGCTCGGCGGCCTGGTAGAGGCGCGAGTGGTAGGCCCACTGGTCGCGCACCCGCAGACGGGGGGCGACGCCGGCGGCGGCCACGGAGGTCTCGGGGCTGGGCAGGTCCTCGGCGCGCACGTCGGACCAGTCGGCCGGGGCCTGCGGGTCCTCCTTCTGGCGGCCCAGCCCGCGGCGCAGGGCGGACACCGCGCGGCTCAGGGCGCCGCCGGCCACGGCGCGGCCCAGGGCGGCGTCGTCGTCGGCCGTCTCGCCGGGCTCGGGCTCGGGCAGGATCGAGTCCTCGGACAGGACCGCCATGCCCAGGGTGTTGATGACGTCGGGCACGCCGTGGTTGATCTCGGGGTCGATGTGGTAGGGCCGCCCGGCCAGCACGATGCCCCTGCGCCCGTGCTCGCGCATCCACTCCAGGGTGCGCCGGCCCTCGGCGCGCACGTCGGCCTTGAAGGCGGCGTCCTCGGCGAAGCCCGCGGCCACGGCCCGCCGCGCCTCGGGCAGGGTCACGTCCCAGTCGGCCAGGACCTCGACGAGCCGCTCGGCCAGCTTGGCGGGGTCGGCGAGGTTGAGGAAGGGGGACAGCAGGCGCACGCCGCCGCCCTCCCGGCCGTCCTCGCCGTCCCCGCCGTCGCGGACGGCCTCGACATTGGTGCGGATGACCTCGGGGTAGGTGGCCACGATGGGGCAGTTGAAGTGGTCGTCCGCCCCGGCCACGAGGCGGCGCTCGTAGAAGACGCAGGGGAACCAGATCGTCTTGATGCCCTTGTTGACGAGGAATTGGACGTGCCCGTGGGCGAGCTTGGCGGGGTAGCAGACGTTCTCGCTGGGGATGGAGTCCATGCCCGACTCGAACAGCTCGTGGTTGGAGCGCCCCGAGATGATGACCCGGAAGCCCAGCTGGGTGAGGATCGTGAACCACAGCGGGTAGTTCTCGTACATGCCCAGCACCCGGGGGATGCCGATCTCGCCGCGCGTGTCCTGCCCCTGGCGCAGGCGCCGGTAGGCGAAGGTGCGCCGGTACTTGTAGTCGTAGAGGTTGGGCATGTCCGACTTCTTGGCGCGCCGCTCCTGGGTGGCGCCGCGCTCGCACCGGTTGCCCGACACGTGGCGCTGGCCGTCGTTGAAGGTCGTGATGGTGAGCTTGCAGTGGTTCTGGCACAGCTTGCACACCGCGGTCTCGGTGGTCAGGCTGAAGCGGGAGAGCTCGGCCAGGGTCATGAGGGCGCCGGGGACGCCGTCGTAGTTCTGGTGGGCGGTCAGCGCCGCCCCGAAGCAGCCCATGAGGCCGGCGATGTCGGGGCGCACGACCTCCCGCCCGGTCAGCAGCTCGAAGGCGCGCAGGACGGCGTCGTTGAGGAAGGTGCCGCCCTGGACGCTGATGCGCTCGCCCAGCTGGGAGGCGTCGCGCAGCTTGATGACCTTGTACAGGGCGTTGCGGACCACGGAGTAGGACAGGCCCGCGCTGATCTCCCCGGGGGTGGCCGCCTCCTTCTGGGCCTGCTTGACCGAGGAGTTCATGAACACGGTGCAGCGGCTGCCCAGGTCCACGGGGTGGGCGGCGTCCAGGGCCGAGGCGGCGAAGTCCTGCACGGAGCGGCCCATGGACTGGGCGAAGGTCTGCAGGAAGGAGCCGCAGCCGGCCGAGCAGGCCTCGTTGACGGAGATGGAGTCGATGGCCCCGCCCCGGATGCGCAGGTACTTCATGTCCTGCCCGCCGATGTCGATGACGCTGGTGACGCCGGGGTTGAGGTGGGCGGCGGCCCGGTAGTGCGCCATGGTCTCCACGACGCCCTCGTCGATGCGCAGCGCCGCCTTGACCAGGCTCTCGCCGTAGCCGGTGACGCAGGAGCGCACGATGCGCACGTGCTCGGGCATCTCGACGTGGACGCGGCGCAGGATCTCGACGGCGGCGGTGACGGGGTCGCCCTCGTTGCCGGCGTAGTGCTCCCACACGATGCGGTCCTCGGGGTCGAGGACCACGGCCTTGATGGTGGTGGACCCGGCGTCGATCCCCAGGAAGCAGTCGACGACGGCGTCGGGGTCCTCCGGCGGGGCGGGCCAGCCCGTGCGGGGCACGGTGGCGCGGGCGTGGCGGGCGCGGAAGGCCTCCAGCTCGTCGTCGTCGGTGAACAGCGGCCGCATGCGGGAGGTGCGCATGGCGCTGGTGTCGCCGGTGCGCAGGCGCTCGGCGAGCTCGGCGAGCGTCGTCGGCTCGCCGCCGGACATGAGGGCGGCGCCGACGGCGACGTAGAGCTGGGCGTCGGGCGGGCAGGTGAAGGCGTCGACCTGCTCGGCCAGGCTGCGCTCGAAGGCGGCCCGCAGCTCGGGCAGGAAGTGCAGCGGCCCGCCCAGGAACATGACGTGGCCGCGGATGGGGCGCCCGCAGGCCAGGCCCGCGATGGTCTGGGTGACGACGGCCTGGAGGACGGAGGCGGCCAGGTCCTCGCCGGCGGCCCCCTGGTTGATCAGCGGCTGGAGGTCGGACTTGGCGAAGACGCCGCAGCGCGAGGCGATGGGGTAGAGGGTCTTGTAGCGCGAGGCCAGCTCGTTGAGCCCGGGGGCGTCGGTGTGCAGGAGCTGGGCCATCTGGTCGATGAAGGCGCCCGTGCCGCCCGCGCAGGTGCCGTTCATGCGCTGCTCGGGGGTGGGGTGGAGGTAGGTGATCTTGGCGTCCTCGCCGCCGAGCTCGATGATGACGTCGGTCTCGGGGTTCTTGGCCTGGACGGTGCGGGTCTCGGCGATGACCTCCTGCACGAAGGGCAGGGCCATGACCTGGGCGAGGGACAGCCCCGCCGAGCCGGTGACGGCGCCGACGACGCGGGCGCGGGGGACCCGCCGCGCGGCCTCCGCCAGGAGGCGGATCACCTCGCCGCGCACGTCCGCGTGGTGGCGGCGGTACTCGGAGTACAGGGGCTCGGGCACGGGCGCGCCCGGGACCGACTCGGGCAGCACGACGAGCTTGACGGTGGTGGAGCCGATGTCCAGGCCCATGCGCAGGACGGGGCCCCCGGCCGGCTCCCCGGACGCCGGCGCGCCGGGGGCGGGCCGGACGCGGGCGGGGAAGGCGGGCATGCCCAGGGGCACGGCCGTCAAGGGCGGTCTGGTCATGGTCATGGTGGCTCCCCTTCCGACCCCGTTCAGGGCTGCGATCCGGAATCGGGCACGACGCTACTGAGGGCGCGACGCCGATCTCAACGGCGTTGAAATACCGGCCGGTCCGGGGGCCGGGGCCCGGGCCGAGCGGGCCCGCGATTCCGGGAGAAGGGGCGCGGGCGGCCGGCGCCGGGCGGCGGCGCCGACTCCACGGTGTTGAATATGGAACCCATAGTCTTTCGCAATACCGGGCGCCCGGCCGGGCGCCGGCATCCGCCGCCGGCGCTGCGCCTCCCGCGTCCTCGCGCCGCGGAGCGGGCGCGCCGGACCGCCGCCGCGGCGCGCGTGCGAGCGGGCGCCCTAGCCTCAAGGCATGCGCGGCGCAGTCGAGGGGGAAGATGTGGGAACGGCCACGGCGTCCGCGACGTCCGCAGCAGCGGCGTCGGCCGCACCGACCGCCCCCGGCCCCCGGCCCCCGGCCGCCCGCCCGGCGCGACGACGAGGGCCGCGCGGCGGCACCGGCCGCGGCGAATCCTCCACGCGCGACGCGATCCTCGACGCCGCGCGCGCCTCCTTCCTCTCCCGGGGCTTCGCGGCCACCACGATCCGCGGCGTGGCCCGCACCGCGGGGGTGGACCCGGCGCTGGTCTCCTACTACTTCGGCTCCAAGGGCGACCTGTTCGGCGCCGCCATGAACATGCGCATCCGCGCCGCCGAGGAGATCGCCACGGTGCTGGCCGGCGACCTGCGCAGCGCGGGCCCGCGCCTGGTCCGCCTGGCCATGACCGCCTGGGACGACACCCGCGACGGGGCCGTCTTCCGCGCCCTGCTGCGCTGGGTCGCCACCGACGACGGCGCCCCCGAGGCGGTGCAGGCCTACGCCACCCAGGAGATCGCCACGCCGGTGGCCGCCGCCCTCGAGCAGGCCGGAGTGCCCGGGCCCGGCGCCCGCGAGCGCGCCACCCTGGCCGGCAGCCAGCTCGTCGGCCTGGCCATGATCCGCTACGTCTTCAGGCTCGAGCCCCTGGCCGGCGCCAGCGTCGACCACCTCGTGGACGTCGTCGGGCCGACGATCCAGCACTACCTCACCGGGCCCCTGCCCGCGCATCGCTGACAGCGGCGCAGGCGCCTCGCGCGCCCGCGCGGCCCCCGTGAGGACCTCTGCCCGCGCATCGCTGAAAGCGGGCCGCCGGACCGATACGATGAGCGGGTGATCTTCAAGGCCGTGCGCGACAGTGCCCCGTACCCCGACCACGGGGTGACGCGGCAACGGGAGTGGTCGACCATTGCGCCGCGTCAGATCCGCCTGGACCAGCTGACGACGACGCGCTCCACCCTGGACCTGCGCAACCTCCTCGACGACGACTCGACCTTCTTCGGCGACCTGTTCGCCCACGTGGTGTCCTACCGGGGGGAGCTCTACCTGGAGACGGGCCTGCACCGGGCGCTGCGCGCGGCGCTGCAGGGGCGCACCTTCATCCACGCGCGGGTCCTGGAGCTCGGCGAGTCCGGCGTCGCCCTCCTCGCCCCCCTTCCCCCCGAGACCGGCGGGAACGGCACGCGGAACCGGCGGAGCTGACGCGCGGGACCGGCCCTCAGCCGGCGAACGCCAGCGGCTCCAGCCCCTTCACGCCCACCTCGGCCAGGTACACGCTGCCCGAGGCCGGCTCGACGTCGTCGGGCAGGTTCTCCCGGGACGTCGTGATGTACAGCCGGTCCAGGTCCTCCCCGCCGAAGGTGCAGGCCGTCACCTTGTTCACCGGCAGCTCCACGACCTCGCTCAGCCGCCCCTGGGCGTCGTAGCGCCTCACCGCGCTGCCGCGGTGCAGGGCCACCCACACCCCGCCCTCGGCGTCGACGCACAGGCCGTCGGGCTTGCCGGCCCACTCCTCGATCTCGACGAAGGGCCGCGGGTTCACCAGCCCCGCCCGCGCGTCGTAGTCGAAGACGGTCACCGTGCGCGTGGGCGTGTCCGTCCAGTAGCCGAGCGCGCCGTCCGGGCTGAAGCCCAGGCCGTTGGCGGTGGTCGCCCCGCCCCAGGCGCGCACCGGCCTGGTCCCCGGCCCGTCCCAGCGGTACACGCTCGCCGCGCCGACGGTCCTGCGGTAGGACATGGTGCCGATCCAGAAGCGGCCGTCGGGGTCGCAGCCGCCCTCGTTCGTGCGCATGGAGAGGTCGTCGTAGAGGCGCACGACCTCCTTCAGGTCGCTCAGGTCCTCCGCCCGCCCCAGCGCCAGGCCGCGCTCGGTGGCGACGATCGCGCCGCCGCCCGCGCGGGGCCGGATCACCGAGGCGACCGGCGAGGGCACCGGCAGACGGCGGTAGCCGCGCCCGCCCCCCTCGTCGAGCTCGATGACGGAGCCGGCGAGCATGTCCACGAAGCGCAATCGCCCCGTGGCCGGCCACCAGCAGGGGCCCTCGCCGTGGTGGGAGATCGTGTCGGTGATGCGCTGCGCCTTCATGGGGCAACCCTACGGCCCGACGGCGCCGCGGTCACCACCGATCCGCCAGGGACGGGGCGCCGGCTGGCCGCGCCAGCTTCCCCGCCGAGCGGCCGAGCGTCAGCCGCACGCCTGCCAGCCCCTTTGTCGCGCCCGCTCATCGAGGTAGCCGATCAGTGCGGGCATCTGCGATGAGCGCTCGACCGGCCACGCACCCGAGTTGTCTCGGCGGCCCAGGAGCTGCTCCTCCCGATGGCGCGCCTCGTTGGTGGATTCAATCAACCACTTCGGGATATCGCAGCCCTTGGCGTAGCGCGGCCACTCGACGCTCAGCAGCTCGATCGCCTCAGCCGCGGTAGATGGTCTTCTCGGCGTGTCGAAGTGCTGAAGCAGCCATCCTTCGAGCGCCGCACTCTGCAGGGCGCTTCTGTGGCGGTCGACTTCGCGCCTCCAGCATTCAAGCGCCTCGCGGTGGACTTCATTCTGGTCGACGTCGCAGATTATCCATATCACCGCCCGACATGCAGCTCCGCCCATGGCTTTTTCATGATTACGGGCCATCTCCAGCAGATTGATGAGCGAGGTCTTGCGCCCTCGTTTTCTCCCCCGACGCCCCACGAATTTCGGGATGAAATGCCCCGGGTACCTGTGATCCAGCAGCGCCCTCAGGTACTGCTCCTCGCTCGCCCCCTCCACGCACAGATGAACCTCCTCGCGGATCCGCCGGGTCCCAACGTCCCGCCGTCCTCGATCACGATAAGAACGCCGAGCCCCCCGCTTCGACGTCATCGCACCGCCTCCGAATCAAATATCATATCCGCGGCACACCGCCGAGCCGCCCGGACATGTAGAAGGAGAGCAGGTCGGCGTCCTTGCGCACGCCGATACCGGCGAAGTCCGACACCCGCGTCAATCGGGACTGCCCGTCGACCTTGTCGGCCAGCCAGATCTCGTCACGGCGAAGCAGATCCGAGCGCATGAGCTGAATCTCGTGAGTGGTGAAGATCAGCTGACGCCGGTCGCCCGCGTCGAGCCCCTCCAGGAACGAGGAGATGAAGTCCTCCGTCAGCTTCGGGTGCATGGAGTTCTCCAGCTCATCCACCACGAAGACGCTCCGGGAATTCTTGTCGCGCAACTGGAAGAGGATCGGGAGCAGGTTCATGAAGCGCTGCGTCCCGTCGGACTCCTCCTGCAAGGGCAGTGTGAAGGAGGAGTGCTGCTCCGGTGCCGGTCCGTCCTCCCTCTCGTGCACGGTCACCAGACGGCGCGCGGTGGGCTCCCCCTCGTCCGTCAGGGAGAGGATCGTCTGATCAGCGCCGACAACGTCAATGACGAAGGTCCCGCCCTTCTCCCGCAGAGCTTCCAGCAGGCCGGTGAGCTGGTCCGCCCCCACCGGCAGCGCCTCCATCTTCATCTCTTCGAGCCGCACCTCGGAGATCCCGGTGTCGGCCCGGGTCAGTCCCGAGCTCATGGCCCGTGAGAACACGGCATCGGCGTTGATTCTCGCCGGCAGATGCATGTACATCGACTCCGGGTGGATGATGTTGAGCCGGCGGGCGAACCAGTCCCACACGGCGCCGACCGCTCCGGTCCCCTCCGCGCCGAGCGCGCCCAGCAGCGTCTCATTGGGGGCGACCACCATCGCGTGGGCGCGAGCCCGTTCATCGCCGTCGAGCTCGCCGTAGAGGGAGACGCCGTCCTCGCCCCTTTCGAAGAGGAGTTCCTCCGTGCGGGCCTTGACCTGCGCGAGCAGCTCGCGGTGGACGCGGCGGCGGTCCGCCGCGAGCTCGTAGTAGAAGACCCGGTCCGCCGCATCGTCGTCGGCTCCGACGGCGGAGACGACGATCTCGACGGCGAACGCCGTCGGCTCGTCCCTCCCCTCGGGCAGGTGCGGGGCGACGGGCAGCATGGCGCCCGCACGGCGGGACTCGAGGACGATCCCGCTCAACGCCTCGAGGCCGTCGACGAGGGCCGACTTCCCGGCGGCGTTGGCCCCGTAGACCGCGGTGATCGGCAGGATGCGGGAGCGCCCGACCCGGGCGAGGCGGTCGCCGTGCCGCCGTTCCCGCGTCGCCACCATGGTGAACTCGACGGGCTCGTAGTAGGACTTCCAGTTCTGCAGGCGCAGGAAGCGCAGCATTGGACTCCGCCTCTCACATCGGATTTGCGCGAACGAATGACGCATATTTTCTGCATCATATGCTAGCAGAACCGTCAGGTGCGGTCCAGTCGGCCGCTGCGACCGCCCTCCGCGGCCCGCCAGTTCCCGCCCGGGCGCGCGCCGGCCGCCGTCGGGATTCCGACGGCGGCCGGCGATTCGGCGCTGCACCACTGCTCCCGGCGCGCCGGGCCGGGGAGTATTCGGTCTCAGCCGGCGACGGAGGCGCGGTAGACGGCCTCGATGGTGGAGTCGAGCGTCGCGTCGAACTCCTCCTGGCTCTGGGCGTCGCTCAGGCCCTCCAGCAGGGCGCGCGAGAAGCTCGCGATGAGGCCGGGGTTGCGGGCCAGGCGCGCGTTGGCGTCCTCGCGCTCGTAACCGCCGGACAGGGCGACCACGCGCATGACGCGCGGGTGCTTCATGAGCTCGCCGTAGCGGCCGTCGACGCTGGGGATGGTCACCTTGAGCATGACGTCGTCGCCGTCGGGCAGGGCGTCGAGGTGCTCGGTCAGCGCCGCGATCAGCAGCTCCTCGGCCTCGGCCTTGTCCGGGGCGTGGATGTCCACCTCGGGCTCGATGATGGGGACCAGGCCCTTGGCGAGGATCCGCCCGGCCACCTCGAACTGCTGGTCGACGACGTCGCGCACGCCCCGCGGGTCGGCGCCCAGGATGACCGAGCGCATCTTGGTGCCGAAGATCCCGGCGGCCACGGCGCGATCGAGCAGCGCGTCGAGCTCGGGCATGGGCTTCATGATCTTGGCGCGGTGGGCCTCGTCGGCCAGGCCCTTGTCCACCTTGAGGAAGGGGACGACGCCCTTGACCCCCCACAGGTACTCGGCGGTGGGGCGGCCCTCGATCTGCCCGTCCATGGTGCGCTCGAAGAGGATGGCGCCCAGGATCCGCTCGGAGGTGAAGGCCCTGGAGGTGATGACGCGGGTGCGCATGGCGTGGACGAGGTCGAACATCTCCGCCTCGTCGGAGTAGCGCTCCGGGCCGACGCCGTAGGCGGCCAGGGCCTTGGGCGTCGAGCCCCCGGACTGGTCGAGGGCGGCGATGAAGCCCTTCCCGTTGCGCATCTTGTCGGCTTGTTCGGTGTTCACGGTTCCTCCTTCGAGCCTTCGCGGCGCGCCGCGGACCGTCCGCGGTCGGGCCCCGGAACTCCGAACCAGTCTACATGAGAATGATCCTCATGTGCGCTCCCGGCGGGGCGCGGTGCTGCCCCGGACCACGAGTTCGGTGGGGATGAGGATCTGCCGCTCCCCGCCCGCCGCGCCGGAGTCCACCTGCTCCAGGACCAGCCGGACCATCTCCTCCCCCGCCCGGCGGAAGTCCTGGCGCACCGTGGTCAGGGGCGGGAAGCTGTACTCCCCCAGGGACAGGCCGTCGAAGCCGACCACCGACACGTCCTGGGGGACGCGCCGCCCCCGCTCGTGCATGGCGCGGATGAGGCCGATCGCCGCCTCGTCATTGGCGCAGAAGACCGCCGTCACCCGCGGGTCGGCCGCCAGGCGCTCCCCGGCCGCGTAGCCGCTGGCCGCGGTCCAGTCCCCCTGCACGGGCTCGGGCGGCTCGATGCCGGACTCCCTGAGGCGGGCGGCCCACGTGGCCGAGCGGATGAGGGCGGACTGGGAGTCCTGCGGCCCGGTGACGTGGTGGACCTCGCGGTGGCCGAGGCCCAGGAGGTGGTCGACGGCGGCCCGCACCCCCCGCACCTGGTCCGCCGAGGCGGAGGGGTAGTAGCCCACGAGGGCGGAGTCGGACACCGCCACCGGCACGTCCGCGGGCAGGACCAGGTGCCGGCTGTCGGCGCGGCCCGCCTGGACCACGACCAGGCCGTCGACGCCCTGGTGGGCCAGGTGCAGCACGGCGGTGCGCATGTCCTCCGAGGCCGGGCGCTCCACCTGGATCATCGAGACCGTGTATCCGGCCCTCCAGGCCGCCGCGAGCACGCCCTCGGTGGTCAGGGCCTCGCCGGTGCGCTCGATGTGCTGGGTGACGACCCCGATGGTGCGGAAGGATCCCCGCCGCAGCGCCTGGGCGGCGCGATTGGGCGAGTAGCCGAGTCGTTCCATGGCGCGCAGCACCTTCTCGCGCGTATCCGCCCGCACGTTGCGGGCCCCTGCGGAGACCCGCGAGACCGTCTGCGTCGAGACGCCGGCCAGGCGGGCGACGTCGGCGACCGACGGCGCCCCGCCGGACCGCCCTCGCCGCGGCCGTTGCGTCCCGCCCATGGCTGGAGGCTACCAAGCGCCCGGGGCGAGCTCGCGGACCCCAAGTGTTAACGACAGTGCCACAGGGTTTCATCGCGACGCAAGTGCATCACGAAGTGATCTGATCACAAGGATCGAACACCTTCTAGCCAATATCCGCTCCGTATGTTAACGTCGACATTGCGAGTTCGCTTCCGCCCCGTCCCGGGCACGACGACGTCGTCCGCCCGCCGCTCGGGGATCCCGGCCGGTCCCTCGCCCCACCACAACCCGCGCCACACCAGGAGCCCCCATGGCGATCGTCCCCAGGCACTACGAGGACCTCGACGTCCTCCACGAGAACACACTCCCGCCGCGCGCCTACTACGTGCCCGCCTCCACCGCCGTCGACCCCGGGCCCCGGGCCCGCGAGCGCTCCGACCGCCTGCGCCTGCTCAACGGCCGGTGGGCGTTCGCCTACCACCGGAGCATCCACGAACTGACCGAGCCCTTCTGGGAGCGCGCCACCCCCCTGGAGGGCATGGACCGCGTGTCCGTGCCAGGCACCTGGCAGCACCAGGGCTACGACCGCCACCAGTACACCAATATCCGCTACCCCATCCCGCTGGACCCGCCCCTCGTCCCCCAGGACAACCCCTGCGCCGTCTACCTGCGCGACTTCGAGCACGCGGCGGACCCGGACGCGCCGCGGACCCACCTGGTCTTCGAGGGCGTGGACTCCTGCTTCTACGTGTGGCTCAACGGCCGCTACATCGGCTACAGCCAGGTCTCCCACGCCACCAGCGAGTTCGACGTCACCGGCGCCGTCGAGCCGGGGACCAACCGCCTGGCCGTCCTCGTGCTCAAGTGGTGCGACGGCACCTACCTGGAGGACCAGGACAAGTTCCGCACCTCCGGCATCTTCCGCGACGTCTACCTGCTGTCCCGCCCGGAGTCGGCGCTGTTCGACTACTCCGTCACGACGGCGCTGGGCCCCGACGCCGCCACCGTCACCGTGAGCGCCGCCTTCCTCGGCTCCCCCGCGCCCGCCGCGCTGAGCCTGCACGACGCCGAGGGCGGCCTGGTCGCCAGCGGCTCGCTCGCGCCCGTCGGCGCCGGCGAGGGCACCGACGACGATGCCGGCGATGGCGACGTCGTCGGGCCGACCCACCGGGCCGAGTTGACGGTGGCCGACCCCCGCCCGTGGAACCCCGAGGACCCCTACCTCTACACCCTGACCATCTCGACGGACCACGAGGTCATCACCGACCGTGTGGGCCTGCGCGAGGTCGATATCGCCGACGTCGTCCTGCGCCTGAACGGGCGGCCCCTGACCCTGCGCGGGGTCAACCGCCACGACTCCGACCCCGTCACCGGCCCGGCGGTCGACCTGGAGCACATGGAGCGGGACCTGGCCCTGATGAAGCGGCACAACATCAACGCGGTGCGCTCCTCCCACTACCCCAACGACCCGCGCTTCTACCAGCTGTGCGACGAGTACGGCCTCGTCGTCATGTCCGAGGCCGACGTCGAGAGCCACGGCACCCAGGCCCGGGTGCTGGCGGACCCCTCCTGGCCCAGCCAGGTCGAGCACTGGAACGAGCCGATCGCGGACAACCCGGCCTGGACGGAGGCCACCCTGGACCGGGTGCGCAGCTGCGTCATCCGGGAGCGCAACCGGCCCAGCATCATCGCCTGGTCGGCCGGCAACGAGTGCGGCTACGGCTGCACCTTCGAGGCCGCGCTGAAGTGGATCAAGCAGTTCGACCCCACCCGCGTCACCCACTACGAGAGCGCCTACTACCGCGACTCCAAGCGCACCTACGACTACTCCAATATCGACCTGTACTCCCGCATGTACCCGGCCCTGGAGGAGATCCGCGACTACCTCGACTCCGATCCGGACAAGCCCTTCATCCTGGTCGAGTACTGCCACGCCATGGGCAACGGCCCCGGCGACCTGGAGGACTACTGGGAGATGATCCTGACCGAGGACCGCATGTGCGGCGGCTTCGTGTGGGAGTGGTGCGACCACACGGTGCGCGCCGGCACCACCGACGACGGCCGGCCGATCCACCTGTACGGCGGCGACCACGGCGAGGAGCTGCACGACTCCAACTTCTGCGTGGACGGGCTGGTCTCCTCCGAGCGCGTGCCGCACGCGGGGCTGAGGGAGCTGTGGAACGTCCAGCGCCCCGCGCGCGTGGTCGCCTACGACCAGGTGCGCGGGGAGCTGACCATCCGCAACCTCCTCGACTTCACCGACCTCGACCAGTACGCGGCCCTGTCCTACGAGCTGGTGCGCGACGGCGTCGTCATCGACTCCGGGCCCCTGGAGCTGCCGGGCCCCGTCCCGCCGCACGCCGTCGCGACGCTGCCCTGCGCGCCGGGCGTGCCGCCGTCGGGCCGATGCCACCTGGTGATCGTCTCCCGGCTGCGGCGGGCGACGGCGCTGCTGGAGTCCGGGCACATGCTCGGCTTCGACGAGATCCCCCTGGACAACGCCGACCCCCGCCCCCGCGCGGTCGCGGACCTGGACTGGACGACGGCGCCCGCCGGCGCCGTCGAGGTCGAGCAGGAGGGGTGCGACCTCGTTGTGAGCGGCGGGGGGACCGTCGTCGTCATCGACACCCGCACCGGCCTGCCGCGGTCCCTGCGCGCGGGCGGGCGCGAGCTGCTGGAGCGCCCCGCGGAGCTCAACATCTGGCGGGCCCCCACGGACAACGACCGGCACGTGCGCGAGCAGTGGCAGAGGGCCGGATACGACCGCGCCACCGCCCGGGCCCGCTCCGCGCGGGTGGACCACCGCACGGGCGCGCTCGTCGTGCGCGCCGACGTGTCGGTGGCCGCCTCCGCCGTCCAGCCCGCCCTGGCCGTGCGGGCCGAGTGGACCCTGACCGCCTCCGGGCACCTGGGCGTGCGGCTGCGCGCCCGCCGGACCGAGGGCTTCCCCGTCCTGCCGCGCTTCGGCCTGCGCCTGTTCCTGCCCGAACTCATGGACCGGGTCGCCTACTGCGGGCTGGGTCCGGGCGAGAGCTACGTCGACAAGCACCGCTCCTGCCGCCACGGCGAGTTCCGCACCACGGTCGCGGCGCTGCACGAGGGGTACCTGCGCCCGCAGGAGAACGGCAGCCGCGCCGACTGCGACAGCCTCGTCCTGTCCGGCGACGGCGCCCCGGGGCTGAGCGTCGTGGGACTGCGGCCCTTCTCCTTCAACGCCTCCGCCTACACCCAGGAGGAGCTCACGGCGCGCGCCCACGACGTCGAGCTCACCGCGTGCGGCAGCACCGTCCTGTGCCTGGACGGCGCCATGGCGGGCATCGGCTCGGCCAGCTGCGGCCCCGAGCTCCTCCCCCGCTACCGGGTCGACGGCGAGGAGCTCGGCCTCGACCTGGTCCTCCTGCCGACCCCCTCCGACCCCCTGTCCTCCAACCCGATCCCGGCGCACAACGAGGTGACCCGATGAACGATAAGAAGTACCTGAAGTGGTACAACAAGGTGGGCTACGGCTCCGGCGATATCGCCGGGAACGTGGTCTACGCGCTCCTGTCGGTCTTCGTCATGATCTATCTGACGGACACGGCCGGACTCAATGCGGGCGTGATCGGCACCCTCATGATGCTCGCGCGCATCTTCGACGGCGTGTCCGACATCTTCTTCGGCACCCTCATTGACAAGACGCGCACCCGCATGGGGCGGGCCCGGCCGTGGATGCTGTGGGCCTTCTTCGGGTGCGCCGCCATGATCGTGGCCATCTTCGCGATCCCCGCCTCCCTGGGGGACAACGCCAAGTACGCCTGGTTCTTCATCACCTACACCCTGCTCAACGCGGGCTTCTACACCGCCAATAACATCGCCTACTCCACGCTGACGGCGCTCATCACCAAGAACAGCGCCGAGCGCGTCCAGATGGGCTCCATCCGCTTCATCTTCGCCTTCAGCACGAGCCTGCTCATCCAGACCATCACCGTCAAGGGCGTCGAGTTCCTCGGCGGCGGCGCGCAGGGCTGGCGCGCCATTGCGATCATCTACGCGCTCATCGGGCTGGCGGCCAACACCCTGTCCGTCATGTCCGTGCGCGAGCTGCCCGCCTCCGAGCTCGAGGACCGCTCCGACGGCGAGGAGGGCGAGGGCGCCGACAAGCCCACCGCCCGGGAGTCCGCCCGGCTGCTCCTGGGCAACCGGTACTACCTCATCATCCTGATCGTCTTCATCCTCACCCAGGTGTTCACCGCGACCCTCAATATGGGCATCTACTTCATGACCTACATCCTGAGGAACGCCAACCTGCTGGGCGCCTTCGCCTGGGCGATCAACATCCCGCTCATCGCGGGCCTGGTGTTCACCCCCGCGATCGTCTCCCGGTTCGGCCAGATACGGGGCGTGACGGTCACCGGCTACATGATCGCCGTCGTCGGGCGCCTGGGCGTGGTGTTCGCCGGATACCTGGGCAGCGTCCCGCTCATGCTGGCCTTCACCGCCCTGGCCTCCATCGGCATGAGCCCGCTGCAGGGCACCATCAACGCCCTCATCGCCGAGGCCTCGGAGTACACCTACCTGCGCAGCGGCAAGCGCATCGACGGCATCATGTTCTCCTGCACGTCCCTGGGCGTGAAGGTCGGCGGGGGCGTGGGCACGGCCATGGCCGGCTGGCTGCTGGCGGCCAGCGGCTACGTCGCCAACGCCGCCGTGCAGCCGGCCTCGACCATCTCCATGCTCTACTTCATGTACCTGTGGATCCCGGCGATCGCCAACGCGATCATCCTCATCCTGCTGTGGCGCCTCGACGTGGAGAAGGCCAACACGCGCCTGCGCGCCGAACTCGCCTCGGACGGCCCGGGCGGTGAGGCCCCGGCCGGCCGCTCGGACGCCGGGGCCTGACGGGAGGCCCGGGCGGCGGGGCCGGCCGCCCGGGCGCGACCTCACCGCACCAGCCGGCTGCTCGCGCGAAGCCGATCCAACCAGATGATGAGAGCGGGCATCTGCGAACTGCGTTCCCGTGGCCACGCCCTCGCCCGATCCGCGCCACCGGTTCGCCGTCGTTCACGGCGAACGGCATCGTCGACCCTGGAAATCAGATCCGCGGGCAGGGGCCGCCCCTTGCGGTACCCGGGCATGTGCCCACGCAATTCTTTTTCCGCCTGCCGGGCGCCCGCGCTGACTGGCGCCTGCGCGTAGTGCAGAATCAACCAGAACTCCAGGCACGGGTCGGTCAGCGCCGCATGATGCAGTTCTTCATCATCGTCCAGCCACTTTTCAAGCAGAGCGCTGTGAATAGAATTCTGATCGGTGTCGCACACGATCCAGACCCCGTCACCGGGATCCTCCCCATCCCTCAATCGGCGACGCACGTGCTCGATCAGGTTCCTGAGCGAGGACTTCGACCCGCGCGACCGCCAGAAGACGAAGGCGAAGGCGTCGTCGTATCGATAATTCAAGATCGCCCGGAGATACGCCTCCTCCGAAGCCCCTTCAACACAGAACACCACTCTGGGCTTGAGCGGGATCGATCCGGTCCGACGAGCACGGCCCCCACGACGCCGAGGCGCTCTCGTACTCCTTCGCGTCATATCGTGCCCCTCAAAGGCGCGGCACCCCGCCGAGGCGCCCCGAGGAGTAGAAGCCGAGTAGATCCGCACCGGCGCGCACCTTCTCGCCGGAGAATTCCGACAGGCGTGTCAGACGGGTCTCTCCGGAGACCTTGTCCAGCAACCAGATCTCATCGCGCCGGAGCAGCTGGACCCGCATGAACTGAAGTTCGTGGGTGGTGAAGATCAGTTGACGGCGATCCTCACGGCCAACCCCGTCCAAGAAGGAGCGGATGAGCTCCTGCGCGAGCAGAGGGTGCATGGAGCGCTCGAACTCGTCCACCAGGAACACTCCCCGGGACGGCCCCTCGCAGAGCTGGAGGATGATCGGCAGAAGGTTCATGAATCGGGCGGTCCCATCCGACTCCTCGCTCATCGGCAACGTGAAGCCTCGCACCGGCTCGCCGTCGGGACGGGGCTCGCCGTCGTGCACGGCCACCAGCTGCCGGGCGCGCAGCCCCTCGGCGTCATCGAGCGAGAGCAGACTGTATTTCTTTCTCTCATCGCCGAACATAAGGGAGCCGCCCTCGACGGCGAGTCTGTCCCGCACGTTTTGAATATCCTTCTCATCATCCAGCACCGACCTCAGAGGAATGTCTTCGAGGTCGATTCGGGATATACCGGTGTCCACGGCGGACAATCCGCGGTTCATCGCACCGACGAAGAGCTCATCCATCCCGATACGGCCGGGCAGGGAGATGAAACGAGAACCCGGATGGACAATATGAAGCTCGGAGGAGAACCACTGACGCACGGCGCCGATCATCGCGGGCGGCTCCTCGGCGGACCCGAGAAAATCCAGGATCGTCCGATTGGGGGCGAGAAAACGTTTCACCGTCGCCACGGCAGGTCCTTCGTCGAGGTCTCCGTAGAACTCCACATCCGTCCCGCTCCGCTCGAACAGCACCTCCTCGTCCTTGGAGCGCAGACGGGACAGGAACTCGTACCGAATCTCCCGCCGAGTGGCGCGGACCTCGTAGTAGAAAATCCAGTCCCTGCGGCGTCGGGACTCATCGCCGGGCGCAGCGACAATGATCTCCACGCCGAATAGAGTCGGCTCATCCGCACCCTTGAGCCTGTGCGGCACGGCCGGCAGCGCCTCCCCTCTGGAGCGGCCTCCGGCGACAATGTCCCTCAATGCCGCGAGGGACTCGATCAGGATCGATTTACCCGCGGCATTGGCGCCGTAAAGGGCGGCGACGGGCAGGACGCGAGAGCGCCCGACGCGCGCCAGACGCTCCCCGTGCCTCCGTTCGCTGGTCGCGACCAGCGAGAATTCGACGGGTGAGTAGACGGACTTCCAGTTGGCCACGGTGAGGTAGCGCAGCATCCTCGCCTCCTCGGTCTCGCCCCACTGTACACAATTTCCCGCGTGCCGCAGACGATCCGCGGCACGCGCGAACGACGCATCGTCCGCCGCGATCGGCGCGCACGGCGGCCGCCGTCGGACCCGTAAGGCCGGGGAGTCGGCCCGGGGCCGGCGAC
>RBWB01582005.1_pt1 | contig 17453 bp, 18 predicted proteins | sample 2014201 | NCBI WGS metagenome assembly RBWB01 (sample SAMN10133834, study PRJNA383868) | Human oral metagenome, whole genome shotgun sequencing project. | isolation source: supragingival plaque isolated from 88 juvenile twins | host: Homo sapiens | place: Australia
CCATGATTCCAGCCGTTCGCGGCGCGGTTGCCTACGCTTGGTACTGGGGTGCGGCCGGTTCTGAGAAACTGGGCGCGATTACCACCGCCGCCAAAGTAGAAATTTTGGGCGATGCCGAAGGTACTCAAACCGCCGCATCTTTGCCGTCTGAAGACAATTCCACTTCAATGCTGGAGTTTGACGGCTTGTTGACCCAAATCGCCCTGCCTGATTCAGGCGCGTTTTGGTCGGACAACAAAGGCAACGGCTTGACCTCCGACGGCGCGGGCGGCGTGTATGAATTTGAAGAAGCGTTCGCGCATTTCTTCACGAAATACCGCCTATCCCCCGATACCATCTACGTCAACGCCCGCGATTTGGCTGCGTTGACCAGACTAATTATCGGTAACGGCGGTGCGCCATTGATTAAACTTAAAGTGGACATCGACAACGCCGCGAACATTCGCGCGGGTGTGGTGGTCGGTTCGTATATGAACAAAATCACAGGCGACGAACTGAGTATCGTGGTTCACCCTAACCTGCCTGCCGGTACTTACCTGTTCTACTCGTCCCGTTTGCCTGGCTACGTTCAAGGCGTGGGTAACTTGTTGCAAGTGCGTACGCGCCAAGAGTATTACCAAATCGAATGGCCGCTGCGTACCCGTATGTATGAATACGGTGTCTATGCGGACGAGTTGCTGCAAGGTATGTTCATGCCTGCGTTTGGTATGATTACCAACGCCGCCTAACCCTAACAAGGTCGTCTGAATTTTCAGGCGGCCTTTTCTTTTGGAGAATCGAAATGACAGAAATGGTTAAATTACAAGCCCCCGAAGGCTTTACCGACGTTTCCTTTGGCAGCCAAAGCTATACGGTTGGCGAAGACCGCATCGTGGAAGTACCCGCCGAAGCGGCACAATTTTTGTATCAGTTCGGCTTTGGTAATGTTGCCTCTGAGCCTACCGAGCCTACCGAGCCTGAAAAATCCGAAACCAAGCGCGGACGTAAAGCCAAAACCGAGCAGCCGGTAGAACAGCCAGCCGAACAGGCTGAAACTGTTGAAGCGGTAGAGCCTGCTGAAGCCGAACAGGCTGAAGCCGAGCAAGCCGCCGAAACTGAACAGGCTGAATAACGATGACCGCCCTTGTCTCTCTTGATTTATTCAAACAGCGGCTGGGCGTTACCCACGATAAGCAGGATGCGTATTTCCAAACCCTGCTTGACGGGGTATCGGCTGCTGTTGAAGCCTACATCGGGCGCAAACTCGAAGCGACGGATTACGTCGAGCGTTACAACGGCAACGGCAAAAACCGCATCGTCCTGAATCAATACCCTGTCTTGTCCGTGTCGTCCGTGAAAATCAATGGGCGCATGGCGAACGACTGGGATTTTGACAACTGGCTGCTGATTCGCCATGCCTGTTTTGCACAGGGTATCCGAAACGTCGAGGTGTCATACCGCGCGGGCTATGAAACCATGCCCGCCGATATTCAGGAAGCCATCTTGATTATTGCAACGCAACGCATGAACGAAATCGAGAACAAGGGCGTACAGTCAAAAACGCTTGCAGGCGAGACCATCGCTTTTTCTACGTTCAGCGTGTCGGGCGGTATGCCCCCGTCAGCGTTTGCGATACTCAATGAGTACAAGCGGAAAGGCGTGTAATGCTGAAGATGGAGTTTATCGGCGGCGATGTTTTGGCGGCGGTGCTGCGCTCCTATGGCGATAAGGTTCAGACAGCCATTGTGCAGTCTGTCGGACGGTCGGCGCTACGGCTACAACGCGAAGTCATGCAAAACCGTCTATCGGGGCAGGTGCTGAATGTACGGACGGGCAATCTGCGTCGTTCGATACATCAGCAAGTAACCAACACGGGCAGCGCGGTAATCGGCGAAGTAAACACCAACGTCCGCTACGGCAAGGCGCACGAATATGGCTTTGCAGGCACGGTAAACGTCAAGGCATCTTTGCGTCAGGTTCGTCAGGCATTTGGGCGACCGCTTAAATCGCCGCGATACGTTCAGGTTCGCGCGCATTCCCGCAATGTTCGCCTGCCTGAACGGTCATTCCTACGGTCGGCTTTGCGCGACATGAAGCCGATGATTGAAACGGATTTGCAAAAATCCATTGAGGGGGCATTGCGATGAACCGTGAAGCGATTTATTCCGCGCTGTGGGCGAAGCTGGACGCATTGGACGGTTTTGTAACCAAAAGCCGAAAACTGTTGCACTGGAATGATGTGAAACGCTACGACCAGCCCGCGTTATTCATGGCGCAGGGCGATATGCAGGCGGTAACGACAACAGGGCAGGAGACCAAGTGGATTTTGCGCGTCGATGTTTACCTGTACGTCCAAACGTCAGGCGAACCGCCCGCCCCCATTATGAATCCGCTGATTGACGCGGTGTGCAATACCGTGAACGCCGTCCACCCTATCACGGGCAAGACGGCTTTGGTGGTCGATGGTGCGGACATTGAGTATTGCCGCGTCGAAGGCACGGTCGAAACCGACGAGGGAACACTTGGCGAGCAGGCGGTTTGTATTATCCCGATTGTGATTTGCGCCGCGTAATGCGGTTTTATTTTTGAAAGGAAATGTCATGCAGTTGACGTTTGGTAGCGGCGAAGTGTTCGCCGAAATGATTACGGATGCTTACGGCAACCGTGTACAGAACGCAACGCCCGTGCGAATCATGGGCTTGCAAGAAATGTCTGTTGACTTGTCAGCAGAACTGAAAGAGTTCTACGGTCAAAACCGCTTTGCGCTGGCTGTTGCACAAGGTAAGGTCAAAGTGTCAGGCAAATTCAAAGGTGCGCTGATTAATGGTCTCGCCCTGAATACCCTGTTCTTCGGCGCGGAATATGCAACCGGTACGATGAAAGCCCTTTGGGCGGATGTTGCGGGCAAGGCTATCCCTGCGAGCGGCGCATATACCGTGCAGGCAACCGCCCCTAACGGTGGTCGCTTTGTTGAAGATGCGGGCGTGATGGGTAGCGATGGTACGGCATACGTCAAAGTAGCCAGCAATCCGACGGCGGGGCAATACATGGTGTCCGCAACAGGCTTGTACACCTTTGCTGAAGCGGATAAGGGTAAGACCGTTTACCCAAGCTTTACCTATACCCAAACCATGCCGTCAGCCAAGAAACTTGAACTGACAAACTTGGCGATGGGCAACACGCCGACCTTTAAGCTGAAATACCTGACGCAGTTCAAGGGCAAAAAAGCCCTGTTGGAACTGGAAAGCGTAACCAGCGGCAAACTGGGCTTATTCTCGACCAAAAACGACGACTTTTCCGTCCCTGAAATCGACTTCACGGCGCAAACCGATGAAGCGGGCTTTAAAGTCGGTACGTTGTGGATTCAAGAGTAATCCGTGCAGACCGTCCGAAAGGGCGGTCTTTTTATTTGACCTGAATCAAGGAAACAAAAATGACAGTACGAATTAAAGGCGTAACCGTTGAATTGAACGGCACAAATTACGTTATCCCACCTATCGCACTTGGCGCGCTGGAACAGTTGCAAGAGCGCATCGGCGCATTTGACGGCAACGTCCAAGACGCCAAACAAATCTCTACCGTTATCGACTGCGCCCATGCCGCCCTGCGCCGAAATTATCCAGAAATGACGCGCGAAGAAGTCGCCGATTTGATTGATATTGCCAACATGGGCGACGTATTTGCCGCCGTGATGGACGTATCGGGCTTGAAACGCAAAGAACAGGAAGCCGCACAAGCGGGGGAAGTTCAGGCGGCGGACTGAGTTTCGGCGCGATGATTGCCCACGTCTGCGCCTCTACGGGGTGGACGTGGGACTACGTCGCCGACAACTTGGATTTGCCGCGCATCAAACATCTGAACGAGTATTGGCGCGAACACCCGCCCGTGCATATCTTGGTAGCGTTGTACATGGGCATTAAGCCGTCGTCAGGCGTCGTACAGAGCGAAACGGACGAAGCCGAAGCCATCGGCATGCTTGGCGGTAACAAACTGTCTGAAGACGAATTTGATGCCTTGCTGAAAGCGAAAGGAATCATCTAAATGGGCAATGCGATTTTTCCCACGTTTCCCGGCTTGAAGTGGGGGCGGAAAAAAACGGCGGTATGGAGTACCGGGACGCAGAAATCGGCAAGCGGCCGTGAATTTCGAACCGCCTACTACACCTACCCGCAATGGAGGTTTTCCCTGTCGTTCGAGGTATTACGGACAAAAGCGTCAGTAAACGAGTTGGAGCAACTGGCGGGATTCTTCAATGCCCGTAAAGGCAGCTTTGAAAGTTTTTTGTACGAAGACCCTACCGACAACGCCGTAACCGACCAGCCTATCGGAAACACAGTGCAGGGCGTTACGCGTTACCAGCTTGTCCGTTCGATGGGCGGTTTCATCGAGCCTATATTGGCGACAAAGGAACGACCCGCCGTCAAAGTGGGCGGCGTAGCGTTGACGTATGGGCGCGATTACTCCGTTACCGACAAGGGCGTTTTGGTTTTCAACACGCCGCAAACGCCGGGTCGTCCGATTACGTGGACAGGCGGTTTTTATTTCCGCGTGAGATTTACCTCCGATACGGTGGATTTTGAAAACGTTTTGGGCAGCTTGTGGGCAGCCAAAAAGATTGAGTTTACGAGTGTGAAGCTATGAAGACGGTAAATCAAGAACTGCTGGACTTGCTGCACGGCAGCGACGAATTTCAGATGGCGGATTTATACACCATCACGCTTTCGGGCGGGCAGGTGCTGCGCCATACCAGCGCGGATATGCCCGTCGTTTGGGATGGGCAGACCTACGAAGCGCATAAGCTGATTATCAAGCGCGGGGCAACCCGTATCGCTGTCGGCTTGGACGTGGATTCCAACACCCTGCAAATCGCCTCCGACCCTGATTACAGGCTTGAGGGCTTGCAATGGGCTGAAGCTGCTTTGGGCGGCGTATTGGACGGCGCACGGGTCAAGATTGATCGCGTTTTCTTCGGTGTCGGCGCGTCATCTATCGGCAACATGGTCGAAGATGCGGGCGCGGTTTTGGAAGTTTCGGGCGTGAACCGAACCGAGACCAAAACGCTGCAAGTTCGCGGCGATTTGCCGAATGAGTTTGTTTTGTCATGTGATATTGCGCTTGAAAACGCAACGTCAATCTACGGTAAACCCTATCCGCGTATCGGGGCTGAATTGTCTGTTACCTATACGGACAATTCCGTCGGCTATTTTAGCTGCTGGTACGAAGATGCGGTCAACGGGACGACTAAAACGCTGTTTGATCGCATTTCGGCAAAACATGAAATCCCCGCAGGCAAGACGGTCAAGGAAATTCGCAGCCTGATTATACAGGCGAGATACCAAACGTCCGATTCCATTAGGATTTCGGGCGTTGATTTGCGTTCTGCAACCGATGTGGTCGGTTCGCTTGCCGAGCTTCGTCCCGTTGGTGCTGTGAATATCTTTTCCGGCCGCGTGTCGGACGTATCGGGCAGCAGGTCGTCTGTAAAAGTCGATGTGAAATCCGACATCGAGCTTCTGAACGTATCAAGCCCGCGCAACATCTATCAGGCGGGCTGCATGAGAACGCTGTATGACGACGGTTGCAAGGTCAACCGTGAGAAATTCACGGTAAACGGGCGCGTAACGGCGAACAGTCAGACAGGAAGCGAACTGCAACACAATCTGACGCATGAAAGCGGCTGGTTTTCGCAGGGTGTGATTAAGTTCACGAGCGGTCGAAACGCCGGCTTGAGCAGGACGGTCAAGGTGCATAGCGGCAATACGTTTGAGTTTGCCTTGCGCCTGCCCTACCCGCCGCAAGCTGGCGATGTGTTTAAGGTTTATCCCGGCTGCAACAAGCGTCAGGACACCTGCAAAAACAAATTTAACAACATCGTGCATTTCCGCGGATTTCCATATATTCCGTCTGCTGACACGGTGGTTTAAGAGGTCGTCTGAAATGGATTTGAGAGAACAAATCGTCGAAGAAGCGCGGTCATGGCTTGGTACGCCCTATCATCACTTCGCAATGGTCAAGGGTGCGGGCGTGGATTGCGCCATGCTGCTTGTCGGAGTTTACGGCGCGGTCGGTATCATCCCCGACGACTTCACGCCGCCCAAATATTCCCGTGACTGGCATTTGCACCGCGACACGGAGCGGTATTTAGAGGTTATCGCTAAGTTTTGCAAAGAGACGGACGACCCGAAGCCCGGCGACATCGCTATGTGGAAGTTCGGGCGCACGTTTAGCCATTCCGCCATCTTGGTAGGTGACGGCAAGATTATTCACAGCTACATCGGGCGCGGTGTGGTTTTAGACGACATCGACCAGCCTGAACTTTCAGGGCGCGATGTGAGATTTTTTACTTTGGAGGCGTTGAATGAACATTGAAGTATCAGCCTATGGGCTTGGCGGCGGTAGCGGCGGTAGCGGTGGAGGCAGTTATGACGACACGGCCATTAAACAGGAATTGACGCGCATCAAACAGACATTAGCTGCTTTGCCAAGCGTCGCACCATACAACGATGCGGAAATCAAAAAAGAATTGGAAGCCGTCAAAAAACAGCTTGCCAACCAACCGAAAGGCGGGGCGGCGTATGACGACACCGATTTGCGCAAACAGATTGCGGCGGTCGCCGAACAAGTCAGCAAAATAGCCGATACCCGCAAAGAGTATCAGGCGGCATACGTCCCTCGTTCGCAATTTATATCCACGCCAGCAAATAACGAGTTTATGACTGTCAAGTTTCAGCGTCCGTTTAGCAAACGACCGTTTGTTAAAGTTACGTTGGATTTAATGACAACAACCGTGCGCCTGACTTATATTGCCAACGCAACGGAAACGGGTTTTGATATTGCGACCAACTACGCAGGCTCTCTTGAGGGCGTGTGGTACGAGGCGCATGTGGTAGATTAATTTTTTAGAGGTGTCCTATGGGCGGTAAGTCGTCAACCATTACGTCAGCAGAAGAGCGAATTTTATCGTTACAGGTTCAGCGGTCATCACAGGGGCTTACCCTGCCCGTCATCTACGGTAGGACGCGCGTTGCCGGTAATCTGATTTGGTACGGCGACTTTGCCACCATCGAGCATAAAACCACGACACGGCAGGGCGGTAAGGGCGGTGGCGGTGTAACGCAGGAAGACATCAAGTACACCTATGAAGCCGCCGTCATGCTGGCATTGTGCGAGGGAGAGATTCAAGGCGTCGGTCGTATTTGGCGGGATAAGGAGAAATTCGATTCGCTGGCACAATTGCGCCTGACGCTTATGCGCGGCGGCGACGAGCAGCCGTTGTGGACGCATTTGGCGCAGGCGAAGCACCAAAACCAAGCCTTGAACTATTCCGGCACCGCCTACCTGTGCAGCCCAAATTACGAACTGACGAAATCCGCGCAGATTTACCAGCATAATTTCGAAGTTATCGGCAAGCTGGGCTATTCGGGCAACATTCCTGACGCAAACCCGCGCGATATTATCCGAGATCTGCTGACGAACCAACGCTACGGCTGCGGTTTTCCCGCTGACAGCATTGGCGACACCGACCGATACAGCAACTATTGCCGCGCGGTCGGTATCTTCCTAAGTCCCGCCTACACAGAACAGGGCGAGGCGCAACGGAACATTTCCGAACTGCTGGAGCAGACCAATAGTGCAGCGGTGTTTTCGCAAGGTCGTCTGAAAATCGTCCCCTACGGCGACGGTAGTTATTCGGGTAACGGCGCGGCATATGTTGCCGATAACAAGGCACTATACGACCTGACAGATGATGATTTTATCGTATCAGGCGCGGAAGACCCTGTAAGCGTCGAGCGTAAAACCAATGCCGACGCGTTTAACCAAGTCCAAGTCGAGTATCTCGACCGCGATAACGACTATAACGTCGCCATCGCTGAAGTGAAAGACCAAGCGAACATCGAGCAGTACGGATTGCGCCCGAAAGAAGCGGTCAAGATGCACGGCATCTGTAACGGCAAGGTAGCGCAAAAGGTAGCCCAGCAACTCTTGCAACGTGCCCTGTACGTCCGCAACGAATATGAGTTTAAGCTGGGTTGGAAATACTGCCTGCTTGAGCCGATGGATATTGTAACCCTGACTGACGCGGGGCTTGGTTTGAACAAAACCCCCGTCCGTATCACGGAAATCGAGGAAGACGAAGAAGGCGTTTTATCCGTCAAGGCAGAAGACTACCCTGTCGGTGTGTACACAACGTCGGAATACCCGACGCAGCCGTCTTTGGGGTACTCTGCTGACTACAACGTGTCGCCGGGCAACGCCCATGCGCCCGTTATCTTCGAAGCCCCGTTGCAACTGACAGGCGGCGAGCCGCAAATTTGGATGGCAACGGCGGGCGGCGATATGTGGGGCGGTGCTGAAGTGTGGGTATCCACCGACGGCGACAGCTATACCCGCGTCGGCGCGGTCAATCACAAGGCGCGTTTCGGCTCGCTGACGGCTGCTTTGCCAAGCGGTGCGGTTTTCGACCGTACCAACACCCTGAGCGTGGAAATTTCCGCAGGTCAGATGACAGGCGGCACGGAGCAGGACAGCCGCGATTTGCTGACGTTGTGCTACGTTGACGGCGAGTTTTTGGCATACGCCAACGCCGAACTGAAAGGCGTGGGTCGTTATACGCTGGGCAACCTGACACGCGGTGCGTATGGCTCTGCTATTGACAGCCATGCGGCTGGCAGCCAGTTTGCGCGCATTGATGATACGTTGTTTAGATACACCGTTCCGCGTAACTGGATTGGTCGCACGGTTTGGGTCAAGCTGGTTTCGTACAACGTTTTCAGCGGCGGCATACAGGATTTGTCATCTGTTCCCGCGTATTCCTACACCATCAAGGGCGCACCGCTTGGGCAAATCCAAAACCTGCGCCTGACATCATCTTGGGCATACGGCAAAGAGGCAGTCATCGCATGGGACAAGCTGGACGGGGCGGACACCTACGACGTGGAAATCTACGCAGGCAACAGCCAACGCCGTTTGCGGGCAATCAGCGGCATTGTGGACAACAGCTACACCTACACTCAGGCGGATATGAAAGCCGACGGCGGGCAGGTGCGTGATGTTGTTTTCAAGGTTCGCGGGCGTGCCGTTACAGGTAAAACAGGCAACTGGGCGCAAATCGCGGCGCAAAATCCGCAACTGCAAGCATTGCAAGGCATTTCCGTCGATAGCGGTTTGAAACAGGCGTTTTTTACCTGCCAAAAACCTGCCGAAGAGGATTTCGCAGGGATTATCGTTTGGGTGTCCGAAAACGCAGCCGTACCGACCATAGACGCAAACAAAGTCTATGACGGCGCGGAAACGTTTGTAACCGTCGCCAAATGCAACGGCAAACCGCTTGAGAAAGGCAAGACCTACCATTTGCGCGCGGCGGGCTATGACAGCTTCGGCAAAGACGCTCTAAAAGTCAGCAACAGCGTGGCTTTTACCGTCTATGACGTATCAACAAACGACCTATCAGAAAGCAATCTGAATAAGTCATTGCGCGACAAAATCTCCCTGATTGACGGCAACGGCACGGGCAGCGTCAACGACCGCATTAAAACCGCGAACGAGGACAGAAAGCGTGATATTCAGACCCTTTCTGCGCGCCTTGATACCGCGCAACAGTCGGTAAATGAGACCAAAGCAACGGTTCAGGTGGTTCAGACGACCTTAACCAAAGCGACAGGCGACATCAAATCGCTTGGCGAGCGTATCACGACAGCCCAATCAACCGCTGACGGCAATAAAGCTACGGTACAAGCCCACGCCCGCAGCATCAACGGCTTGGAAGCGCAATACACGGTCAAGGTTGACGTTAACGGCAAGGTAGCGGGCTACGGCTTGGCAACCACGCCAAAAAACGGAACGCCTGAAAGCAAGTTTATTGTCAACGCCGACCGCTTCGGCATCGGCGCACCGGGCAAAGCTGACGTTTTCCCGTTTACGGTCGATACGCGTCAAAACCGCGTCGGTGTGAATGGCGAGCTGGTGGTAAACGGCAAGGCGATTGTCGATAAATTGAACGCCGGGGATATTCACGGCGACAAAATTACGGCAAACACGCTGAACGCAAACCGCCTGAAAGCTGGAAGCATCACGGCGCGGGAAATCGGCGTTGATAAGTTGTCGGCAATATCCGCCAATATGGGGGATATTCGAGGTGGACGGATGGATTTGGGCAACGGACGTTTCGTTGTCGAAAATAACGGCGAGGTGTCTTTATCATCATCGAACGGGCAAGTCGGCATGAAGCTGATAAACGAACGTCTAACCGTCCATGATTCAAGGGGCTATCTGCGTGTGATAGTGGGCTATAAAGGAAAATCTTAATGGATTACGGCTTGTTTTGCTTTGATAAAGACGGGAACCCTATCGATATAAACTTGGATGCAAGTTTGATTGTCGAGGGGGTATTGTTTTTGGGTAATGCTCCAAATGGGCTAATTGCCTTAGATATGCTTTTCCCGCGCCGGAATTTCTTTAAGGGGATTTTCTTGATACCTCAATCACATACCGTCGGAAACTGGAACACCGAATATTTGAGTATATCAAAGTTGCAAAACGGAACATTGCAATGGGTACACTCTTTTTATCATAAACGCCTTTTCGGCGATGGGTTTATCACCCATTGCGGTGCTTTCGCAGGTAGGAGCTTACTATATGGTTACTTCAACTAATGACGAGGATTGGGGGTTCGCAATTTACAATGAGGCCGGTGTGGATTTGGTTAATTTTGGCTTATTTACACCGAAATATATCGGTAAATTGCATTTATCCCTACCAGAGGGGGGCGGCGAGTTGAATAATCTTCGCGTCGTATCAAATAGCGGGCGCGAAGTGTCTGTAACTGACGGTAGCCTTAATGTGCCTTTTATGTCGTTAATGGAGCGTGGCAGGGAGCCTGATAGAGCAAGCGGTGCATTAATTTCAAGTTACCTTTTTACCGCCCCTAATAACGGCATTCGTATGGTCTTGCCTTTGTACGGTTCGTCTGGAATTGGAGTGCGAACTAGAGGTTTAATTCCCGCTGTGATTCATGGATGGGGTAGCGGTTACAGCCAAGAAAAATTCGAGATGGCTACTTTGATGTGCAACGCTCTGAAATCAGGGTCGGATATTATGCACGCATCGCTCGAGATGAAGCATATAGACGGGCTTTTATCAGCGGATGACAAGTCAAATTATGCAACAGGGTTGCCATATGCTGGCGGTAGAAGCGAACAGTACAACCCTACGGGGCTGCCTATTACTGCATCTTTTCGTAGTACGAGCATCGGGACAAGCGAAGTGGCAGGGTTTTCGGCGGTAAGTCTCGGATGTGGCTATATGGTTATAGATATGGCAGGTGGCACGGACTTGGAGGTGTATTTTTACGAGACTGCCGGGCTGCCCTATGAGTATCTCAACAAATGCTCTACTGCCATAGACTACAACCCATACGGGCTTGCGAGTTATGACTATTCGCCTCAACAAATCAATTACGTCATGCCTAAAAAAGGCAGTGTCGCCGAAGTAAATGACGGCTATAACAGGTCGGTTACGTTTTCGGATTTAGTTGTTGGCAAAGTGGATAGGTCAAGATGGTTTTTTACCACCAAGTCGCCTGAGACCGTGCCTGCCATCATAGACGCACTGAGAAACGGCGAGAACAAGGATAAGCGCAAAAAACTAGCCCGATTTTTGGAGGGCGATGAAAATGCGCCCCTGAAGTACGAGCAGTATGACAGTTCTTCTTTGCCGCTTAAGCTCATGGGGGCGGTAACTCAAAACGGCGGGACGGTAAAGCGGAGGGTGTCGGGTGTCGGATTGTTTTACGAGGTATCGGGAATAGACCTTTCCAAAGCCGCCCAGCCTGTCGGGATGCTTGGATGGGACAATGCCGCACTTTACAAGACGGGGCTGCCTGATGGTTTTGGAGCGGGTGTACACAGCCTTTTTCAAAGCAAACAAGATGGCTCCTCTTATTATCCGATGCTGCCAAATCCGCAAGATACATTTAAATGGGATTTAAACAAGGTCAATTCGTATCAGCCGATTTTAAACTATCGGTATTCAAACGTAATTGCGGATAAAAGCGATGGCGGCGGGCTGACTGGGTGGCAAAAGGTAAATGCAGACTTGGCAAATACGTTTAATGCACGGATGGCATCAAACCTGCCTTACAGTTATCGACAGTTTAATAAGGCGCAATCAGTCGCCCACGTCTCACGCAGTAAAGAGATTGTGTGGGCAAGTTACACAAACCCGCTACCAGGTTCGGCGTATTACGATGCAGCGACACGGGCGGCTGAGTCTCAGGCGATGCAGCTTGCTAGGCAGACGGAAGCCCGTTTGGAAGAGGTATCAAGGGCGTTTGAGGAAAGATTGGAAGCTGAATTGCTGGATTCAGAAATCAACGCCTTTAAGTCAAAAATGGGTTTATTGGAGCAACTGTCAAAAATCGCAAATGAGAACACCTCGAGAAGCTGGCAAGATCCATTTTGGGGAGCGTGGGCTTATAGGCATAGCGACAAACTGGAGTTATATTGCGCCGCGCGAGAAGCGTTGCCGGAAACAACAACCCCACTCCCTGAAAATTGGCTTTGCTGTGTAAAGCCTGATGTTTAACACTTTAAAGATTGGAAAGTTATGACTAAACAAGTAATTGCAATTAACCACGAAATCGAAGATGAAAGCACCGGTGCAACGGCAAGCCATCATGTAATCGAATATGTAAGTATTGATTACAAGTTCAAAACCGTAACGGCAACCCTGAACGGCTACGTCTCGAAAAAGGCATATGAAGCGGGTCGGAATCCGCTTTGTTCCCACTCAATTTCCGTCAACGCCCTGCCCGAAGATGGCGAGGTATCCCGTGCATGGCTGTACAGTAAAGCCGTTGAGCAAGGGAACGAGCAAAGCGTCTTTTCAGGCGCGGAACTGGTCGAAGCCTAATTTAAATTTGAAACCACGCCCGTGATGATTCACGGGCTTTTTTATGGGCGGTCGTATGAGCGATTTAGAAACAAAAATCAAGATAACCGTCGAAAACGGCACGGCTGCGGGTTTTAATCAGGCAGCAAACTCGGCGCAATCGGCATCGAGACAGATTGAATCGGCAATATCGCAGGTCAAAAGCCAGTTGACGCGCAGCTTTTCCGAGATGCAAAAGTCGATGGAAAAGGCGTTTGACGTTGATATGTCCGATTTTGTCGGAGGTGTCGGCGACGGCAAGGAAAAGGTCAAAGAGTTAAACGCCGAACTTGCCAAGACGGAAAACGTCGCAGAACAGGCGGCGGGCGGGCTGGGTAAAATCGGCACGCTGCTGGCGGGATTTGCGACGGTGTCGTTTGCAAAATCCATGCTTGATACTGCCGATGCCATGCAGTCGATAAACAGCCAAGTAAGACAGGTGGTGTCGTCTGAAAGCGAGTACCTGGCTGTCCAACGTCAGCTTTTGGACGTGGCGAACAATACCCGCGCGTCGTTGGAATCAACGTCAAGCCTGTATGTATCTACAAGCCGCGCGCTGAAAGACTACGGCTACACGCAACAGGAAATCTTGCAATTTACCGAAGCGACAAATAACGCCATGACAATTGGCGGTGTGGGCGCACAACAACAAGCCGCCGCGTTGATGCAGTTATCGCAGGCTTTAGGCAGCGGCGTATTGCAGGGCGATGAATTTAAATCTATCTCCGAAGCCGCCCCTATCCTGCTGGATACCATTGCGGAATATATGGGCAAATCCCGCGCCGAAATCAAGAAGCTGGGCAACGAGGGGCAGTTGACGGCGGATGTGATTTTTAAAGCCATATCGGGCGCGTCGGAGAAATTCGGCGAGCAGGCGGCAAAAATGCCCATGACGATGGGGCAGGCTTTGACGGTGTTTTCAAACAACTGGCAAAGCATGGTTTCCAAGCTGCTGAACGACAGCGGCGCAATGTCAGGGATTGCTGCGATTATTAAACTGATTGCAGACAACCTGAATTTAGTTGTCCCCATTGTTGCAGGTTTTGCCGTTGCTGTTGCCGCTGCTGTTGCACCCACGCTGGCCTTGAATGTGGCTTTACTGGCAAATCCGTTTGGGATTGTGGCTGTTGCAATCGGCGCGGTTATCGGCCTTATTTCCCAATTCGGCGACCAAATCGACATTTTCGGCGGCGGCTGGTCGAATCTGCTTGATGTGATTCAGGCGGTTTGGCAGGCAATCACGGAGACAATCAGTGAGGCCATCGATGCGGTAAGGGAGTGGTTTGGCGGTCTGACAGGCTGGCTTGGCGAAAGCGTGGGCGGTTGGTCGGCTTTGTTTGAACGTGTGATGGGTATTATCTCAAGCGTCATCGGAGCGTCGGTAAATGCCTTCGTCAACACGTTTGCGACAGGCTGGATGCTGATTAAAGAAGCCGCCAACAATATGCCGCAATTCTTCGCCAATCTCGGCAAGTCCATCGGCAACGTGTTTATCTCCGCCATTGAGTGGATGATAAACAAGGCGATTGGCATGATTAACAGCATGATCGACTTTGCCAACAAAGCCGCGTCGATGGTTGGCATATCGGGTATTGATAAGCTGAGTAACGTCCAAATCGGCAAGATGGACGACGGCGGGCTTGGTGGTCGAATCGCTGACAGTATGACGAAAGACCGCGCCGGAGAAATGGCAAACGCTATCCGCGAACGGGCTGCCAATATCCACGAAGCCAAAGCCATGCGCGGCGGCGGCGGTGGTGGCGGTATACCCAAATCACGCGCACCGTCAGTCGGCGGTGGTGGTGGCGGCGGAAGCGGTCGCAAAGGCGGTGGGCGTAAGGGTAGAGGCGGCGGCGGTCATGCTGGCGCAGCTAAAGACCCGATGCAGGCGTGGGAAGAAGAAATCAAAGCCCAAAAACTTGCACACCGCGAAATGCAGCGCGAAACGCTGTCCCATCAAGAGTGGGATTTGGCGCGGGAAGCCGCTTATTGGCGCGCGAAACTGGCAACGGTTGACGCAGGCAGTAAAACAGGCTTGAAACTGCGTGAAAAAATCCTGACCCTTGAAGACCAGCTATCGAAGCAGTCAACTGAAGCAAAAATGAATCAGGTGGCTGAATGGGAGAAGCTGGACAAGCATAAGTTTGAGATGGAGAAAGACGCGGCAGACCAAGCCCTAGCCAACGGTCAAATCTCGCAACTCCAACGCCTAGACTTGGAAATCGAGTTTGAAAACCGCCGTTATCAGATTGCCTATGACGCATTGCAAGAACGGATTGCCCTTGCCCAGCAAGACCCGACTTATAGTCAGACGGCCATCGATAAGCTTAAAGCGCAAATGGCGGAACTTGGGCAAGGCCATGAACGCGAGCAAGGCAAAAACAAAGGCAAGCGGGAGCAGCAACGCCGTAAAGACGCGCCAAGTTTCTCGGAGATGTTGGAAGACGGCGGGAAAAACGTTTGGCAGACGGCGCAAGACCAGATGGGGCAGGCTTTTTCCGCCATGCTGTCTCGGACGCAGTCTTTCAGCCAAGCTATGACGGGCTTTTTCAAAAGCACGGGGCAAGCGTTTATCCAAGAGATGGTCAGTAAGCCGCTGATGGGCATGATGAAGCGCATGGTGCAGGAATCAGCGATTTATAAATCCATCTTTGGGGTAAAGCAAAGCATGGAGCAGGCAGGCGCGGCGGCAACTGTTGCAACTAAAACGGCTGAGACTACGGCTGTTGTAGGCGCAAACGCAACGCAGGCGGCTTCAGGGGCGGCAGCATCACAAGCCGCTATCCCTATTACCGGTCCTGCTCTAGCCGCCGCTGCGATGGGCGCGATGTTTGCGCTTGTGATGGGTTTGGTTGGCGGCGGGGGTGGCTCAAAAACGACCACGACCACGACGCGGATTCCGTCGGCTGCGGGCGGCTGGGATATTCCCGCCGGTATCAACCCACTGACGCAACTGCACGAAAACGAGATGGTCTTGCCTGCGGAACACGCGCAGACAATCCGTGAAATGGCAGGTCAGTCAGGGGGAGACAACAGCACGATTATCATCAACACAACGGGCGGCGACTTTGTCCACAAAAAGGACATTGCGAAGCTGTTGAAACAGATGAATCGTGATTTTAAATTGGTGTAAGTGGTTAGGTCGTCTGAAAGGGCGACCTTTTTTCTATGGAGGTTTTTAAATGAGCAAGTCTATTCAATGGCTTAAATATGCCTTTGAACTTCGATTTCTTCCCGTTCGCTTTCAGCGTTGGTTGTTCAGTACGGGGACGCGGGCGGTTGAGTTTGTCAGCGGGTGTTCGATGATTGGTTATGCGCTGGTCTTTGCATTCTCGCCGAACGACATCTACAACTGGCCCATCTACTACAAGTTCAAAGACATTTCGGAAATGACGCTGATACTGGTCTTTGGCGGGGTCGGCGTGTTGCAGTTGGCGGCGATGTACTGGCAGACGTTTAAAGGGGAGGTATTGTCAGGTTATATCCTGCTTATATCAGCCTTTATTTGGTATCTGACGGCGTATGCGTTTTGGGCTGCCTATCCGCCTGCACATACAGGCATGGTTATTCCGCCCGTCTTGGCTTTTCTGTGCTTACTCGCTGGAAATAACTCACTTAAATTCTTGTTTTCGGAGGATAAATTCAAACGAGAACAAAAGGGGGAATGATGCACGATTTTTTTCAATTCGGCTATCTGTTTGCCATAGGGGGCGGCATCGTCGGTAGCGTTTGGTCAAGCATGAAAGACCATGACGCACCAGTATCAAGCCTGTTTGAGGCCTTAGTTTCTGCGGTTGCGGCGGCGGCGGTAGTGGAACGGTTTTTGGTCGTGAATCAGGTTTGGACGTGCGCCATTGCCGGAGCGTTTGTCGGTATCCTAACCGGGCATGCGATGGATACCGTCAAAGCCCTCGCCCCCGGCTTGATGAGTCGGTGGATTAAAAAAACGGCGGGTAAATTCGTCGATAAGGATTAATTCAACAGCAGGTCGTCTGAATTTCAGGCGACCTTTTATTTTGGAGAATCAAAATGACAGAATTGGAATGGATTAAAGAAGCAAGAAAGCACATCGGCTTGAAAGAGATTGTCGGTACAAAAGCGCATAACCCGACAATCGTGCAATGGCTTAAAGAGATGGGGGCTTTCCCAGGCGCGGCTAAATCTTGGTACTTTGAGGATGAGACGCCGTGGTGCGGTTTGTTTGTAGGGCATTGCTTGGGTAAGAGTGGCCGTGCGGTCATCAAGGATTGGTATCGCGCCAAAGCATGGGCAAGTGCTGGGCTGACGAAGCTGTCAAAACCTGCCTATGGCTGTATCGCAGTCAAATCCCGACAAGGCGGCGGCCATGTGTTTTTCGTGGTCGGTAAGAACGCCAAAGGTCAGATTTTGGGCTTAGGCGGTAATCAAGGCAATACCGTGTCTATTGTGCCTTTTAACCCTGCCGATATTGACGGTTACTACTGGCCGTCTAAATTGGTTGATGATAAGCCAGTGCCGTCTAGCCCGTCGCCTGAGCGATACAATCTGACAAATGCTGTTGCTACGGC
>RBWB01582008.1_pt1 | contig 17439 bp, 21 predicted proteins | sample 2014201 | NCBI WGS metagenome assembly RBWB01 (sample SAMN10133834, study PRJNA383868) | Human oral metagenome, whole genome shotgun sequencing project. | isolation source: supragingival plaque isolated from 88 juvenile twins | host: Homo sapiens | place: Australia
CATAAAATAAAGGTGGTATATGTGTATGTTAGTAGTAGAAGCGGTAAAGGAGTTACGTTCAGGTAGTCCTAGTCAGCGTATTATCGATGCAGTTAGTTCTATGTTGCTGATGGCAGAGTGTAAATATGTGGGGTATCCCTTCAGCAACAACTTGAAACCTTACCTAAAAACTAGTGACCTTAGAGAGGTATCGTTTGCCCATTTATCTGACGAGTTAAAGTTCGAAGCTTATATGGATGAGGTTGAGAAAGGTCAACCTAGACGAGTACTGTCTTTCAGTTGTTATAGTAGTGTCTATGACGATACAATGGTAGGCTCTATTGTATTTAGGGAGTGTGATGGTGTTTATTTGCCGTGTGACCGTTTAGAGTGTTTTGAGATGGAAGATGCTTTTAAAGATGGAAAAGTATCGTTTGAGCGTCTTAGCAACTCTTCAAATTATAGGGGTAAGGATTTAGGAAGTTATATTGCTTTGAGTAATGGTTTCATTTACAATACTCATGGTTATTATTCTAGTGTGAGTGCTAATCTCTTAGCAGACTACTTGGAAGCTTTCCACAAGGTGGAGACTACCTATGGTGTTGAGACTATAATGAACCTTATCTTAGAACAGTATGGTAAGTGTTTTAGTAAGTAGTATGTAGGCAACTCAGAGTGGGTTGCTTTTCTTATGTCATTTTGCTAAAATAGTTTTATAAATATTTTGGAGGTATGTTATGGTATATAGTGATTCTTTTCTAGAAGAGTTGCGAAGTAGTGTAAAAGATATGTTACTTGGGGGAGATATATCTGAGATTTGTAAGGTAAAAGATTTACTTGAATATTCTAATATTTCTTTTAATGATTTTATTAAGCCCTTACTAAAGGAAGAAACTGCAGAAGCAATTTATGATTTAGGGACCTCAGAAGGTAATGTGGTGTATGTAAGTGCCAAGTCTTGTAGGGGTATTGGGGTAGGAAGTAAGCAATCTAAAGTAATTAGTTTAGATGAAGATGAGTCAAAAGACGAAGAGGTTGAAAACACTCAGAAAGAAATCAAACCTGTCTGGTGTAAGTATTCTAGTGACTCTACGATTGCTAATAAATTGCAGGGAATTGTACTAGTTAATAAGCAATGTTTTGTTATTGAGGACGTACAGTCTGGTGAAGCCCTATACAGGGGTAATTACTTCCTTTTAGATATGTTACAAATTAAGCATGGCGATGTTATTTCTTATGAGCTAAATGGTACTTATTTAGAGGATGTTCGTCTAGAGAACCACATCGACATAAATGATGGTGTTAAGATTGTTCCTAATTGTCCTGTATATTTCGATAAGGATGGTGCTTATGTTCCCAGTAATCAGTGGGGTGTCTCTTTAAGAGAGTACGGCTCTAAGGTAAGCCCTTACTCTTTGAATAACGGGATTATTTCTAAGTATGACATCAAAGACGGAGATGCCTTGGATTTGTTTATCCGAGAAGGTGAGATGCCTTATATTTTATGTGTAAGACACGGTTTTTATTTAGACTCTCCTAAATCAAAAGAAAGTCAAAACTCTAGTCAATCTAAGAAGTCCGAAAACTCCTTGGTGGGGGTATGTTCGAAGATTTTCAAAGTATGACTTTTCCTTAAAAGGTAAGAGAATTGCCCTAGTTGGGGTACCGACTTCTTATCATGACCGTTTGAAAACTATGTGTGAGGTCGAAAAGGGTTGTGAGGAGCTTATATTTATTGATTCTGATAGCCATACCACTACTGTTCATGTTACCGAACGGTTAAAGGATTTTGATGTAGCAGTAGTGGTTAAGCGCTTTGTTGGTCATGCAAGTGTTCGTAAGATTAAGGCAATTGCTGAGAAAAGCGACTTATCTGTTATTTCTGCAGGTGGTCATGGTCTAGATGTTATCGAGAGGGCTATCTATCGAGGTATCTTTGGTTATGCTTCGGAGGAGTCTAGTGTAAGTATCAACTATCCTCTTATTAAAAATTAAGAACACTACAAAGGCAGGGTAAGCCCCCTTGCCTTTTGATTGTACATGGGGTAGAATATAGGTAGTTATTATTTAGAGAGGTGTAGGATGTTTAAGGGTAATGAAGCCCAGCTTAATTTCCTTAGAAAGAAATCTAGTGAGTATTATAAGGGTATTTTGATGCTTGCTGAGAGGTTATCTAATGTTAGGGAGATTAGGGTTGTAGACCTGTATGGTGTTAGGTTATCGTACAGGGGTATTGTGGACGATGTTACTGTTGTTTATGATGTAAACCGAAGTAGGGTAAAGGTTTATAAATTTAATGGAGAAAAATTTTCTCTAGTTGCTGAAAATGTTGAAGTAAATAGTAAGTTATCTGTCGAGGAGTTAGCAGAAGTGTTACTTTCTTTTGACAGAACTTGGTAGTAGTTTTTAGGAGGATTTAATGGGTTATTTGAATACACCAGCAAGCGAGGTTTCAAAGGAAGAAATCTTCGCCAACAGTGGTAATTATCATCACTGGAATTATGAGTCTATTGAGCCTGTATCTACAGGTTACGAAGACGACTTAGAAGAAATTCACAAATATACTAAGGAGATGTATGATTCTCTGGGAGACGGTACAAATAGGAAAACTCCTCAACAACAGGAGATGATTGAAAAAGTTAGGGCTATCTATAGAAAGAAAAATATTCTTCCTATAAACTATTACAGCCCTCTTGGGGTACAGCAGGAGATTAGACGGTGCATTGACTATGAAGCTAAGTTTGACGGTGATACCGTTAATACTGGAGCTGGAGTGGGTACTGGTCTTTGTAATTTCTTCTTCCCTAACCTGTTCGATACTGCGAGTATACAGGACGAGGACAAGAAGAAAGAAGGTGCAGACACTCTCTACGGTAAGTTCATGACGGATAAGTACCTCGATAGGGCAATCCAGTTCTGTTTTGGGTATAAGGATGGGGACGCAGTTCCCTCTTATGTCCAGGGAGGTCTTAGGTTGGTAGGTTCAGCCCCTAGTAACTTTAGACCGATGAATGCTCAGGCAATCTTTGAGAGGTTTTGTCCTGAGAATGGTGTTATTTTTGATACTTCGAGTGGCTTTAGTGGTCGCTTGGTAGGTGCTTTGACTTCTAAGAAAAACTTCACTTATGTGGGGGTAGATCCTAATATGGAGTCGATGTATAATACGCATAGGATAGCAGAGGCTATCGAGGAGGTGACAGGTAGAACAGGTTCTTATGAGTTGCATTGTTGTGGCTCTGAGCTAGAGGATTTGATGGATAAAACCTCTTGGGCAGACTTCCACTTTTCTAGTCCACCGTATTTTGAGCTAGAGAATTACGGGGAGCATGATGCAAACAGGGCAAACCAATCACATGTCAAGTTCTCAGGTCTAGAGGCTTGGCTTGAGGGGTATGTCCGAGGAACTTGTAAGAACATTTACAAGGCTCTTAAGGGCGGTGCTTTCAGTGCCGTGAATATCGCTGACTTTAATATGAAAGGTAGGGGGATGGTATCTTTCGTAGATGAGTGGAAGCGCATTGCCGAGGAAGAGGGGTTAGAGTATTACACTAACATTTACCTCGGTGTAACAGCTAGAGCAGGTTCTTTAGAACAGGAGCTTGGTGTAGCTAAGAAGGAAATTATTATGGTATTCAGGTCAATAAAACCTGTTTGGATGTAGTTTTAGGATTATTTGGTTGCAGTATTTTTTGTAGAAGAAGTGGAGAAATTTTTATGGATTGGGTAGTTTTCGAAGAGGAGAAAATCAACAGAAAGTGGATTGCAATGCCTGAGAAGGTTGTTGGTAGTCCTTTATATGAGCATGCTACAGATTACATTACACGATTAGATAGTGGAGAGCGTGTAATGGTATCTAAGCGGAACGGTCACATTTATGAGAATTACAATCAGGTGGGTCTTAAACCACCGCATCTGATTAGTAAGGAACAAATCAAAAAGATGAGAACCGTAGCTTCTAGGCTTAGAAGGGGTTATCGCAACCCTAGGGGTGTCCTAGGTGTTCGTCATGGTTACAACTTCTCGTAGTGAGGACTTCACTATGGTAGTAGCAGATAAACTAAATAACCTGCAGTATGTTGCAGAGGGTATTAGACGTGAGTTAGCCGAGGCTTTGAGTTGGACGACGCTAGAGTGCGATTGGGGTAGTGTAGGTGTAGAGATTCCTTACAATCTTAGTTTCACTTCTGCAGAACTCCCTTGGGGGTATCGGTACCGAATCATCACTAGGGATGGTAAGTTAGTATTTTGTAATCCTGCAATTCGCAGGGATATGAACATGATTTTAGCTGACCTTATATCTAAGTGTTGTGTAACTAAGTGGGGGAATTCAGTTGACGGTGAAAGTACCGTTAATGAGTATATCCCAAGGTCTAAGAAAGCGTTTGGACGTTAGTGGGGTATCTACTAACGTTTTATTTTATAGTTGAGGTGATTTATAATGAATTTAGATTTTCGTGTCGAGGAGGCTCATAGAAGTATTTCTATGGCAATGCTTTATTCCAGTGGCGAGGTAGTTAATTTACCTAGTGGGGCAGTAGCTACTTGGGTTGCGAGGGATATACTTATGTATTTAGAGGCTTTACTTAATTATGGTAATTGGCGTTTAGCAAATCTTAATGCGCCTAGGCAGGAAGTAAAAACTTTGGCAAGGAGATATGGAGTGACATTGTAATGATTAGAAGAAGATTAGCACATCATTACCATGTTCTTGAGAATAAGTGTAGTAGGTTTCAGGATGTACAGGTTCTATTTATAAATGATTATGCATCTGACACTTTAATTGTTAAGTTTGGACGTAACGATTTCCGTGTTACGCAGAATTTAAGTAATGGTTTCTGTACCTATACCTACAATATGTTTTCAAAGCCTGATGTGTATAGAAGCAAACATGGTTTTTCAGCGGATAACTTAGTTAGGGTTATGTCTAAGGAGATTAGTAGAAGACTTAAGGTCGGAGGTTGGTTGTAGATGAGTTTTGTTTTGGGTGTAGAGGAGTATAGTCAGTATCGTAATGAGTTTACTCCTGTTAGTTCGGTAGATAAGTCTATTGGAGCAAATATTGGTGCGGTTTGGAGAGAGCTTCTAGCTAAGAATGACGAAGATGTCTTCAAGGTCTCAGGATTCGTGGCTAGGGGTAGCAATATTTATGCTCTAGTTTCTAGTTCTTATGAAGATTCTTTCAACCTCATTTCTTGGGTTAGCGAGAAGCTTTCTTTTGAACCTAAGGTTGCTATAACTCCTTTTAATTACTCGCTGATTTTTGGTGAGGGTAAACTTCCTCGTAGTATTGATGAGGTGTTGGAGGAGATTCGTTCGGTTAGGTCTGCTAGTCCTGTTTCAGTGCCTAGTGGTATTGGTAGCATCGACAGTTATGATGATGAGTTCGGTGCAACTACGGTACTAAGCGAAGATTACATCAACATCAGTGGTGGAGAATTTAGTTTCGATATCTTTGATGAGGGTGAGGAGTATAGTATTGGTAGGGGTTCTGAGGCTAGTCTGCGTGTGGTCGCTAGGGGGGTATCTCGGAGTCACCTTAGGGTTAGGTATCGTGAGGGTGAGTTTCAGATTTATGATTTAGGCTCTACGAATGGAACACGTGTTAATGGGGTTAGAGTTCCTACTGAGACTTGGTTTACTGTTAGCGATGGCAGTACTATCAAGATTGGTAAGGTAGCCTTAAAAGTTAGGAAAATGGAGGAGATGTAGTGAATGGTAGAAAACCTTAGAATACAAGGGTTTACCGATTTAGGAGTTCGTTATCAGAATAATCAGGATACTTATTGGGTTGCTAGATTTACTAATGAGGGTGTTAACTCAGCAATTTTGGTTATGTGTGATGGTATGGGTGGTCTAGCTGATGGTAGTTATGCTAGTCAGAAGGTTATTTCTTCTGTTCGTGAGAGCGTAGTTAGTGGTCTTGTAACAAAGGAAGACTTACATTCGGCAATATTATCCGCCAACTCTTCGATACTTGAAACTTATAGTCAGCAAGGTAAGCAGTGCGGAACAACTTGTTCTGTTGTTGTCCTTGAGGAAGGAAAGTATTGGGGGTATCATATAGGTGACTCTCGATTGTACCAGTTTAGGGGTAGCAACTATAAGATTTTGACAGAAGACCACACCTTACTTAACGTAAAGCGTAAGAAAGGTATTACAATTACTCCTGAGATGCAGAGAAAGTATCGGTCAACTCTCTCGAGGTGTATTGGGGTAATCGAGAATCCTAGAATAGATTATATCGAAGGTAGTTACCTAGAAGGTGACACCTTTGTTGCTTGTTCTGATGGGTTTTGGCACTTCTGGGATATGGATTTATCAAATTTTGGAGAAAGTATCGAAAGGGTTAAGACCTTAGGTGAGAGGGATAACATATCGGTAGCAGTGGTAAAAGTTTATGAAAGTTGATGACATTATTTTAAATAAGTATCGCATCGTTAGAATTGTTTCTGGTGATGGTACTAATAAGAGGGGGATGTCTAATCTTTATAAGGCTCAGGATAGGGACTTAGGTATCCACTGGGCTATTAAGGAAATTATAAAGAACTCTGATGGTACTGTATCTATCCAGCAGTCGGCTCTTATTCGAGAAGCACAGATTATGCGGAAGTTGCAGCATCCGTCTATCCCTCGGATTGTTAGTATCGAACAATTACCAGACAGAATCCTAATCGTAATGGACTGGGTTGATGGTAAGTCAGTTGGTGATTGGCTGAGGACTAGTGGTGCTATGACACCTGCAAGGGGTGTTAGCATTATCAAATCTGTATGTGGGGTATTATCATATCTTCATAATCGTCCTACTCCAATTTTTTATCGTGATATGAAGCCTGAGAATATTATGTATGACCCTAATACTAAGAGGGTAATGCTTTTGGACTTTGGTATCTCGGTAGAGGTTGACCCTAATAAACCTATCAAGGATAGGCTTGGTACTAAGGGTTATTTCGATAAGTATTCGCTTGCTCCTAGCCGTAGAGAGCTGGCTAGTGGTGTTAAGGAGAGGTACTTCGATTTAAGGTCTGATGTTTACTCTTTGGGTTGGACGATGTTCCACATCTTTACAGGGGTACACCCTCATAACTACATCAAATCGAAGAAAGATAAGAACCAAGAAATCACTAGGGATGTTCGTGAGTTTGCTAAGAATGTTCCTAAATCTTTAGCTGATGTTATTATCAGGGCTACTGAGGAAGAACCTCGAGACCGTTATCAGTCTATCGAAGAGCTACAAATTGCTTTAGAGGAGTTAGACAAGGTAGACAGAGGTCTTAATAAGAAACTTAAGCGTAAGATTAACACTGTAATTGGTATTGGTTTTACTGGCATGTTACTCTCTGTTGGTTCTATTGCTCCTTACATGGCTTATGAGCAGGGTTTGAAGAACGAGTACAATGTATTGGTTTCTAATGCTAGTAAGTCAGGTGATTTTGGGGATTTTGTAAAGGTTATCGAGTATTCTTCTAAGGATATTACCCCTTACTTTGGTCTTATTGATGCTATTAAGAAAGATGGGGTATTTAGTCCTGAGGAGGAGAAAACTTTCTTAGACTTAGTAAATCCTAATTTGGTTTCTTTAGAGAAAGACCCTCGGTATAAGGAGTTTGCTTTTGAGGTAGGACGTTTATATTGGCTATACTACAATAAAGAAAATTCTGAGGAAACGGCTAGCCGTTGGTTTAAGGACGCTAAAGGTTATTCCAAGTTAGCTGATGTTTATGCTTCAGTAGGTTCTTTCCCTACGGAAGTTATAAAGGCAGCCAACGAGGGTACTGACAGTGGAATGTATAAGAAACAGTGGGATTTGCTTAATTCTGTTACAGGTCAGTCTGAGTTGGTAGAGTTGCAGATTGTTAAGGCTCGGTTGTATCTGTTAAGTACTTATCCTTATCGATTGAAGGCTGATGGGGTATCTTACGAAGAGGTTCTTGCTAGTTTAGATAGTATTTCTTCTTTAGTAGAGGAGTCTAAAGGTAAGCAGGGAAGGCAGGCAGAGCTTGCCCATGAAATTAGTTCTAAGCTGGAAGAGGCTAGAAAGGTTATTGAGGAGGCTTATAGTGTTTAGTTTATTTATTATTATGTTAGGCACTGGCTTATTCCTGATAGTTATTTCTGGTGTTCTATACATTGTTTGGAATATCTCTGATGCAGTAGATGAGGTTAGTGGTAAGAAGCGTAGAAGACAGATAGAGAAGTTGCAAAAAGCAAGTATGGCAATTGGTGCAACTTCGGTAGTTGCTAGTACAACTCAGATGTTTAAAGATAGTGAGGAAGATGAAGAGATTGCAAATATTATTCAGAATGCTCACAATACTCAAACATCAGAGGTTGTACCTACGGTAGATCAGGTTACTTCTGATTTGGAGGATGATGCTACTGGTGTGATACTTGATGAAGAGTCTAGAGAAGATTTTTCAGCTAGTGTAAATCCTAGTAGTGTTGGTGTTACGAAAAAAGTTGTAATTCTTGAAGAATTAACAAATATGGAGGTTAAAAATTAGATGTCTAAGTCGAAGAAAAGAAAAATTAGTAAGCGACTTCAAGCTGGCGCTGCTTTAGGGGTAGCCCTTGCGGGAATTAGTGCCACACCAGCTAAAGTATTAGCTGACGAAGTTGCAGGTAGCAGTGAAGCTGAAACAAATGTTGTTCAGCCTAATACTCCAGCAAACAATAACGAGGTAGGACCTACGACTCCTTTGGCTCAACCAACTACTCAGGGTGAGGATTTGGCTAAGTTGAATGAGGCAGGTGGTACTGCTGAAAACAACCAAGCGCAACCAACTGCAGAAGCGCCTAAGGTAGACGAACCTAAAGCTAAGGAACCTAAGGCTGAAGAACCTAAGGCTGAGGAACCTAAGAAGGACGAAGCAAAACCTGCTGAGACTCCCACAGCCCCTGAAACTGGTAATAGCCAGCCGGATGCTCCTAGGGGTGATGTTACTCCTACGGAACCTGAGAAGAAGGAAGAACCTAAGCCAAGTATTAACTATACCTTGGATGGTCAGACTGGTGTAGCTACAGAGGGTTCACAGCCGTTAGATTTGACAACTGGCGATGTTAAGAAGTTAGCGTCTGAGTTGAAGAACGCTGAAAATTCTTCTGTAACTTATAAGCAGGTATTACCTGATGGTAGTGTTGTTCCTGTAAAGGAAGATAACGTTTTACCTATCAATTCCCAGCTAGTAGGGGTATATAAGGACAAGGATGGCAACGACAAGGAGTTACCTGTCGCAAATATTTCATCTACTAAGGAGTACACTCTTGAGACTGATTACTCTGAGGAGGATGGTCGCTTAGGTTTCTTGATGGAAGAGAACCAACTTTTAGATGGTGACTTCCAACGTGGAACTTATCAGGTATTGCTGAATGGTCAGACACTTACAACTGTTACTTTAGAGGATAGAAATGTTGGTGGTGTGGCTGATTTGGCTGATAAGTTGCCTGAGGGTACTCATACAATCTTTGTTGAGGGTAATTCACGGTATGGAGTTAAGTCTGTTGGTAGTATCGTAGTCAATGTAAAGGCTAAGGAGCGTCCTACAGTACCTGATGTTCCTAGCCCTCAACCTAACCCTAACGTTCCGAATCCTTTACCTACTCCGCAGCCAGATGATTCTACTAGCCCTGTAAATCCTCTCAATCCATCCAACGGTAATAGTGGTGCAGGTGGAAACGTAGACAATACTGGTAATACAGGTACTGTAGACACTGGAACGGTTACTAATCCTGATACACCGCCTATTACTGGTAGTGCAACTACTCCTAATATCCTTGACCAGATTGGTCAACTACTTCCTAAAGAGGAACCAAAAGAGGAGAAGCCAGTTGTCCGCGAGGCGCCTAAAGGAATCAAGGACATTGTAGTTGGTGAAACTTCTTTGTATGGTGAGCAGGGCAATCAGCCAGGTGTTGCGTCTAATGGTGAGTCAACTACATTTACTGATGCAGGAAAAGTGGAATTGAGGGTATCGGTTGATACTAGCGTTGTTGATACCTCTAGGACGGTTATTAAGTTAGTTGGTCGAGCTCAAGGTGAGTTGAATTCTTCTGATTTCGTTGAACTTAGGGATGGAACTTACCGTCTGAAGGGTATCGCTAAGGATGACTACTACACCTTGACAGTTAAGACTTACGATAGGAACGGTAATCTGGTATCTGACATTAACGAGAACTTCTCAATTAACAAGAACGGTTCTAAGTACTCTATCGAAAATAAAGGTGTCGAAGGTAAATCCTTTAAATCTCTTAAAGGCGACCTTAAAATCTTGGAAAGCAATGTTGATAAGATTGACACTAAGAAAACAACTATTAAGGTTTACCGTAATGGTAAGTTAGTAGATATCAACAGTAAGGCTATCAAGATTTCACGTAGTGGTGGGGTAGATAGCAACTGGAAGTACACTTACTCAATCAACAAGTCTAGCTTTAAGGAAGACGGTGTTTACACTGTTGAGGTGTTCTCACAGACTGAGACTGGTGTTAAGTATAACTCTACAAAGAAAACTATTCAGTTTACAGTAGATAATACTGGCGCAGAGATTTCTATCACTGGTATTCGTAATGGTGGACGTTACAAGTCCAATGAAAAACGGATTACGGTAGACGTTAGGGATATCTCAAACCTTAAATCAGTTAAAGGTTTCTTGAATGGTAAGGAAGTAGACTTATCCTTTGATGAGAAGACTGGTCTTTACTACTATGATATGAAATCTAGTGGTCAGGAAAAGAACGACTTTAGCGTAGAGGTCGAGGACGAGGCTGGAAATGTTTCTACTGAAACTATTAAAGGCTTCCTACTTAGTGAGAACTTAGCTTTCTCTATCTTCAACGATGACAACCTCTATTATATCCTAGGGGGTATCGGAGCAGCAGCTGTTGCATTCTTCGGATTCTTAGCTTTACGTCGTAAGCGTACTTTAGATGAAGAAGACCGCCTAGCCTTAGAACAGGCAGAGTTGCTTGCAGCTAGTCACTCTACTGGTAAGGAGCGTTCAACTCAGGTCGAGGAGTTCGCTGAGAGTGGTAGTGACCGTATTAGTGTCGAGGATGTTCTTCCGTCTAGTGGTAAGATTTTATCTGTTGCTACTGATGATTTAGATACTGCTGATGAGTCTGAATTAGTAGATGAGGATAGCGAGGAAACTACTGTTATCTCTACTGATGAGGTGTCTGATAGTGAGGACACGGATGTTCTTCCTGTTACAGATGTTGTTTCCGATGTTGTTTCTGAGGAGAAAGCTGAAGACGAGGACTTTAAACCTACTGATGTTATTAGTGAGGTAGAGGAGTCTGGTGAGTCAGAAGATTCTAAGCCTACGGATGTGGTTAGTGAAGAAGAGTAAGAATATAGAGCTCCCTATTAGAGGGGGCTTTTCTTTTTGTTTGAGTTAGTATATACTTAGTATATTAGTTATTGGGGGTATAGTATGGTAAGGTCTAGGAAGATGATTGAGTATCAAGGTAAGTTATTCAGTTCTTTAGGTGAGATTGAAAGATTTTATGGATTGACTGTAGGAACATTACGTCACAGATTACGAAAGGGTATGTCCTTAGATGAAGCCGTAACTACCCCAATAAGAAGTCCTAAAGAATTAAAGAATAATTCAAAAAGTATTACAGACCATAAAGGCATTACGTTCCCCTCTATAACTGACTTAGCTAAGCATTATGGTTTGCCGAGAGGTCTTGTATGTCAAAGGTTATCTAGTGGATTGCCTATGGAAGAGGTTGTTAGAAAACCTGATAGTTTACATTACAATTCTGTAACTTTAGACGGAAAAAGCTTTAATTCTTATAAAGATATTGAGGAGTTTTATAATTTACCTGTGGGTTGCTTAAGTAAGAGACTAAAGAAGGGTATGTCTTTAGAAGATGCGGTTAGGTTTGGAAAGCGTAATCGCTTAGATAATATAAATAAACCTATTGTAGTTACAGACTACTTAGGTAATAAGTTTAATTCCTTATCGGATATGGCTAGGTTTTATGGTCTTACTTCAAGTGTTTTAAATGGTAGACTAAAGAGGGGTTGGGGATTAAAGAAAGCCTTGCTACAACCAATAAGAGGTAAAAAGGCTAAAAAGATTTAGAGGGAGATATATTATGACAGAAAAGAAAAAGAAGACAGCTATTGATGTTGTCATAGATTCATTTGTTAGACGGATTCAGGAGGATGGTGCTGTTCCTTGGCAGAACCCTCACAAATTTGGGGTATGTATTAACTGGGTATCTAAGAAGATGTATCGTGGGATTAATAGGGTTCTACTCCCTAATGGAGAGTATATGACTAAGAACCAGTTAAACAAGTATAATGAAGAGCACGGCACTGATTATAAGTTTCAGAAAGGTATTGTTTGGTATCCGGTTGTATTCTACTCTGAGTCAATGTCTAAATTAAAGCCTGATGAGGTAGAGTTCCCTTTAAAGGATGGTGAATCTTATAAGAGTAGTAGTGGTGCTACTGTAATCAAAAAAGATGGGGTTTATTACAAGAAATACTTCATTCTAAAGTATTCTCTTGTAGCTGAGATAAATCATTTTAAGGACTCTAATGGAAATACTTTGCCTAGAAGAATTAAAGATGACGGTACAGGTGATTTAGTAATTACTAAGGAAGACCCTGAAAGGGTAATCCAAAATTACATCAAACGCTCTGGTGTGGGGTATGAGGAAGTTGATGATGGTAGGTCTTTTTATAGTCCTAGTAGGAATTTAGTTCATGTAAACTCTAAGTACGCTTGGTCTGATGCTAAATACTCTGTAACTTTTCATGAGTTAGCCCATTCTACTGGTCATAAGGAGCGCCTTGATAGGGTTGGGGTAACCATGTCGGACGGATTCGCTGGCACTAAGTACTCAGTAGAAGAGTGTATTGCCGAGATGGCTTCTGCTTTGCTATGTCAGGAAACTGGTATTAGTGATTTTGTTACTTCAGGTACTTTAGCTGAAAGTAATCCTATTGCTTATGTTCAGAACTGGGCTAAGTCAATTCGTGACTTTGGTAGCAAGTTACCAAGTATCTGTAAGCAGGCTGAGCAGGCTTATCTGTATATTCTTGGTGAGGATGAGACGTCGCAGTTATCTAGTAGCGCGACTACGGAGAGGTAACACCTCAAATATTGGGGTATAACTGCTTATAAAACCAAAAGTTTCAAAATTTTGTCTATTTTATAATTATCTAAAATGGTAGTTATGAGTAGGCAAAATTTTTTGTTTGATAGCCTTGAAAATTTTATGTAATTATTGTAAAATTTTTATACAGTTTTTAGGGGTTAGTAGTTGTATTAGTCTATGTTTTATTGACTGTGTTTAGTAGTCATAGTATTGTTCAAGGCTACGGTAGACGAGAAGGTTCTATCTGGGCAAGTATGCCAGACGACTTCTAACATAATATATTAACCTTAAACTGTGATTAGGCTTGCGAAGAAGTAGTAATTAGTGTAGAATGGTTATGTAGTTTCGATAGGTAGGTGAGTTTATCTTACTTATGGTATTACAGTGGCTATTATTGGGGATAATAGCAATAAAAAGAAATTAGGTAGGAGGATGTAAATTGAATAAATTTACTCTTTTGACAGCAGGTGCGTTGGCATCTGTATTCGTATCAGGTTCTGTATTGGCTGACGAGGTTTCTTCTAGCAATACGGATGGGGTAGTTTCTGTTGCTTCAGAGACTGGCAATACATCTGCAACAGGTGTTGAGACTGCAGTACAAAGTGCAGCAACAACTGAATCTTCTGGACCGGTTGCAACAACAGTAACTAAATCGGGTGATGAGATTACTATCCAGAACCCAGAAGTTTCTCTTGACCGTTCAGAGGGTCAAGGTAAGTACAATGGTTTTCAGGTTGGTGTAAGTGCTACAATTCCTGATGATGTACCTGTAAATGAGGGGAATAAGGTTGTATTATCCTTGCCTGAGGAAGTAAAATTTCAGACATCGTTTAACTTCGATGTCAGGAATTCTACTAATGATGTAGTAGGAAATGCTGTCGCAGATGCTTCAACTGGTAAACTAACTACCACATTCAACAACTATTTTAAGAATAATCCGCTGAAAAAGCAGATGTCTTGGCAGTTTGATGCTAAGTGGACTGATAAGGTTGAGAGCGGTAAACCTGTTTCTGCTAACTTTAATGGAACTGTACTTACTGTTAATATTGCGGAAGAGCAGTCTATTGGTACTGATGAGTTGGTAGCTAAGTGGGGTAATCAGGATGCGGATGACCCAACAGTTATTAATTGGACTGTCCGTGTTAACTATGCACGACGTGTTCTTGATACTGTCAAGTTGCTTGACAGTATGAGTAACAATCAGACTCTTGTAGATGATTACCTTAAGGTAGACTATGTGGATAAGGCTGAGCCTTATGTTTCTGCAGGATATGCTAAAGAGCTTGTCAAATCTATGGTTAAGAACCGTAATGGTTTTGAACTTACTTTGAAACGCTTAGACCGCATGGTTTATGTTTATTATAAGACTAAACTTAAGAGTGCGGTAAAGGATAGCACTAATCCTAAGAACACTATTGAATTGGTTGCAGGCGATTCTACGGCAAAATCCACCTTTGGGGTATCACTTGTTGGTGGACGTGGTGATGCAGTAGGTGAGAACAATCAAGAGCCCGAGTGGCAGTTGCCTAATGAGGCGCCAAAATATGAGAAGCCATCAATCAACTTAGATGATATTCCTCTTATGCCACCGTCATTGGTTTATGAGAAGCCATCAATCAATTTGGAAGATGTTCCAGTTCTTCCGCCAGCTCCTATTGTCGAGTTACCTGAAGTAAATTTGGAAGATATTCCGCCTATGCCACCGTCATTGGTATATGAGAAACCGGAGATTGCTGTCGAAGATGTCCCAATTCTTCCACCTGCGCCTGTTCATGAATTACCAGAATATGTAATTCCTGAAGAGCCTAAGGCTGAAGTTCCTAAGAAGGAAGTTGAAAAGTCTGAAGTGCTTAATTACGAAAAGACTCAGGATGTTTCTAAACGTGTTTATTCTGCTCCAGCAATTCTACCTGCTACTGGAGAGGGTTCTTCTCTTATGTTAGTAATGACTGGTATTGCTTTGATCGGTGCATCTTATGCATTAGTAAAGAAAGAAAATTAAATTAAGTATCGTTATACCTAAGTTGATTAGCTTAGGTATAATTTTAAATAGTTAAGGAGAGTGTGATGTCTTTAATTCTTGGTTTCCTTTTAGGAAAGATGGGTAATAGCTTAGATAATAGTATTGATGAGTCCAATAAAAGGTCTAAAGCTAAAATTAAGGCTAGTAAAGATTACCTTGAAACTTTACTAATCCCTTATAAAGGTGTAAAAGAGTTTACTGTTAAAGTAGATAAACCTGAGTTGATGGAGCATAGTGTTTTAGATTATGTATCTGATAGGGCAGGAATCAAATCTAAGTACCTAAAGTACCACCGAAATGGTTATGAGTACTTTATCTCATGTTCTAATTCTTTTGAGTCAGAGTATAGTTCTTTTTATATCATGAGTATAGTTCGTCTTGGAATTATTTTATTTTCTACTTTATCCTTTACCTACCCTATTGTTTTGTTGTTGGGAAATTTATTTAGGGGTGTTTTAAGTAGTCCTTTCTTTGGTGGGATTATTAGTGCTATCCTGTGGCTTTGCTCTGCTATGGTAGCAATGTTATTGGGGTATTTATTATCTATGTTAGTTAGGTATGATAGGTCTATTTTGGACTTTAAGATTATAAAAAACTCTAAAGGGGTTGTTTAATGAAAGATACTGGTTTAGATATCTTTTTCTCAAATATCCAGAGGTATGAGGGTTTTAGCGAAGATTCTGGTTGCCTTTTTCATGATGTAAATAAGTTACTTGAGTTCTTCGAAGATGGTGGAGTTTATGTATCTTATCTACTATCTTGTGACCAACTTTACCGTAATTGTGTTTCTTTAGTAGAGAACTGTATTCCTAGTAATTCAATAGGTAATTTTGCTTTATTAGAGGATGTATATCCTTTAGGTAAGGACAAGATAGTAGTCTCAGATATGCACTATTCGAGGTTATTAGCTTCTAGGGATGGTTATTATGTAGAGGGTAAGTCTGGTGATGTTGATTTTGCAGGCTTATATGCTTGTCTTGGGGTATGCGCTAGAGTTCCTTGGTCGGTTACTCAGGAAATGGTAGATAGCTTATTATAGGGGTAAAACAGATGACTAAATTATTTTTAGTAGTAGAGACTTTAGAGAAAACTTATTCAAGCATTGCCCATTTACCTAATGGCATTAAAAGAAATGTTCTAGGTATTTACGATAGTTTTGAGAGGGCTTATTCTGAGGCTAAGGGTTATTTCGATGTTACTATGATTGAAGACTACGAATGTAATGTACTTGATTTTGACACTGTAAGGTCTGTTCTTTATTCTGGTAGTTTCGATTCGCAACCTACTTCTTTAGTAGCTAGAGAAGAGAATAAAAGTTATGCTCCTACTGATGGCTCTATTTGGTCTAAGGAGGTTAGAAGTATCTATATTGAGTCTAGGGAATTAAATCAACCTATTTATTAGGTGTATTTTAGTCAGTTCTAATTGTACTGGCTTTTCTTTTGTAAATGGGTTATAATAGTAGTATAGTAATTTAAGTATTGGAGGAGGTCACTTAGTTAGTGATTAGGGTGTTAGGAGAGGAATAAAATTATGCTAGAGCTTATGCAGAAGTCAGACTATTTATATGTCGGTGAGTTTAATGTTTATGATAGTTTAAAAGCCTTAGATACTGGTGCTTATAGCGAAGGTTTGGGTAAGGTAATTCTTGAGGATAATGAGGAAGTCCTCGCTCCTTTAGAGCTTAAAGATTTAGAGGGTGTTGATTTTGCCACTAAAGAGAGACCACTAACTTTTATGGGTGACGGATCTCTAACCCTAGGGTATGGCAATCCATGGTATAATGTCTATAAAGACAAAGAGACAGGTTATTATGTTATAGAGAGGTATAAGTGATTAAGGTATCCGAGATTGCTTTGGTTATGGAGGTATAGATTTGGTAAATAATGCAGAACAATCCCCTACAGGACAATATATGCTAGGCATCTTGATTCCTGTAAGTGGTCAAGATTATTTTAAGGTTGTATTTCGAGATTCTTCAAGGTTTGATTTAGCTTTATTGTTCAGCCTACTTAAACAGATTGGCTCACCAGTTAGGTATATAAAGTATTATACTGTTGAAGATGTGAATGTAATAGAGGGAAGTGTATTGGAACCAGAAGATTACTTTAGTTACCATACTATTGAAGTTAAGCAAAATATCTTATCTGCCATAGTATTTGCTTCAGTTATGACTTTTGCTTTTCTTTTATTTAAATACTTTAATTTATCGAAGCATATTCTATTTTCGGTAGTTTACTGGTTTACATTTTTGATAGCAGGAATTGTTATAGGTTTATCACTGCCTATGTTTGTGTTTCATCAAAAAGTCTCTAGTATAGACGGGT
>RBWB01582012.1_pt1 | contig 17417 bp, 16 predicted proteins | sample 2014201 | NCBI WGS metagenome assembly RBWB01 (sample SAMN10133834, study PRJNA383868) | Human oral metagenome, whole genome shotgun sequencing project. | isolation source: supragingival plaque isolated from 88 juvenile twins | host: Homo sapiens | place: Australia
CTATAATAGCAACTTATGGAAAATAAAAATTACAAAGAATTATTGAAGGATATTACCACTTTTATCTTTGATATAGATGGTGTCCTTACCCAGTGCCAGGTATTGGTGCAGAATGATGGAGACCTGCTGCGTTCGTTCAATGTAAAAGATGGCTATGCCATTAAGCAGGCTATCAATCAGGGCTACCGTATTGCCATCATCACCGGAGGGAACAACATAGGTACCCGCCGAAGATTCGAGCAGTTGGGTGTAACCGACATCTATATGGCCAATCACCTCAAGATAGAACCGCTGAAGGAGTATATGGACAAGTACAAGCTACGCCCTGAAGAGATTCTCTACATGGGGGACGACATTCCCGATGTGGCGCCTATGAAGCGTGTAGGTCTGCCTACCTGCCCACAAGATGCCGTAGCAGAAGTGAAGGCCGTAGCCCGATATATCTCCCACCTTGGGGGTGGACAAGGCTGCGTGAGGGAGATCATAGAACAGGTAATGAAGGTACAAGGCAAGTGGCTCACCGAGCTAACTGAAAAGCTATAGGAGAAGCCAAAAATAATCCGTAACTTTGTCCCCCCTTTAATATAACTGTAACGAATGATCAACTATAACGGAGAAATACAACAAACCTCCCCTGCTCTTTCTGCCAAAAATCGTGGCTTTCTCTACGGTGATGGCGTTTTTGATGTCGTAAAATATGTAGAAGGCTCCCTCTTTTTCTGGGAAGAACACTACCTGCGCCTGATGGCTACCATGCGTATTGCTCGTATGGAAATTCCGGCCAACTTCACCATGGAGTTCCTCGAGGCTGAAATCAAAAAGACCATACAGGCCAATGCACTCTCGGCCAAGCCGGTGCTGGTACGCACCACTATCACCCGTCGAGAAGGGGGTGGTTATACCCCCCAAAGTGCAGAGGTGAATTATTGCATGGATATAGAGGGCATCACCTCTCCCTTCTATCAGAACTTGCGCATTCCCTATGAGGTGGAGCTGTTCAAGGATTATTACACTCAGGCCGACTTGCTCTCCACGCTCAATATTACCAACCGTATGCTCCAGATTGTCGGAAGCGTATTTGCCCAAGAGAATGACTATCAGAACTGTATCCTGATGAATACACAGAAGAATGTGGTGAGCTTCCTCAATGGTAACCTTTTTTTAGTTTTCGGCAATCAAGTAGTGACCCCTCCCCTATCGGAAGGTGCCCCCAATGGGATTACCCGCAAAAAACTCATAGAAGCTATAGGAAAGGCCGATGGCTTCACCATAGAGGAACGCCCCGTCTCACCTTTTGAACTGCAAAAGGCCGATGAACTGTTCCTGACCAATACCCGGCAAGGCATACAGTCGGTAAGCAAATATCGCAAAAAAGAATATGCCAATACCGTAGCTACCCAGCTATTAGGCAAGCTCAATACTGCGGTACACTTGGGATAAATTTAGGATAAAAAATTTATGAGAAAAATATATCTTTATCTGCTCGGTGGTGTGCTGCTCCTCCTATGGGTGGCTTGTGCACGCGTAGGCTCCCCTACAGGGGGCGAACAGGACAAGATCCCTCCCAAAGTAGTAAGAACCATTCCTCCCAACGAGTCGGTGAACTTCTCCGGCAATCGTATTCGTATCTATTTTGATGAGTTTATCACGCTCAAGGACGTGCGCAAGCAGCTAATCATCTCCCCTCCCCTGGCTTATTTTCCAGAAATTACCCCTTCGGGAAATGCCTCTAAGTATATCAATATTAAGATATTGGATACGCTAAAGCCTCATACTACCTATACGCTCAACTTTGGTAGAAGCATACAGGACAACAACGAGGGGAACCCCTTGAGTTTCTATACCTATACCTTTTCCACCGGAAATACTATTGATTCGCTGACTCTTAAGGGAAATATCAAGGATGCGTTCTTGCCCAAAGGTGACCATTTTGTCAATGTGATGCTCTACGAGTTGGGCGAGAAATTTTCTGATTCTATTGTCTACAAACAGAGACCTACCTATGTAGTCAATACCTTGGACAGCCTCTCCTCCTTTGAGCTTACCCACCTGAAGGCTGGAAAATATAAGTTAGTAGCGATGAAGGATAAAGACAACAACTATCTCTTTGATCCTAAGACCGACAAGATTGGCTTTCACGCTACCCCTATTACCATTCCTAACGACAGTACTTACACCCTTTCCCTATTCAAGGAAGTACCTCATACAAAAGCCTCTCGCCCCTTCCTCTCAGGTGAGCAGCGTATCAGTATCGGCTATCAAGGAGAGAAAGACAGTATCCATATACAGCCACTGCCTCCCTATCCAGCCGATTGGAAATATGTTATAGAAAAGGAACCCGCCAAGGATACCCTATGGCTGTGGTACCACCCCAAAGTGGAGGATTCCCTCAGGCTTATCGTAAAAACACCTCATACCTCCGATACGACCAAGGTGAGTATGCGAAAAATAAAACCTGAAAAATGGAAGCTCACCCCGGAGTTCAAGGGCATTTCCCCTACCGAAGAAGAAATCATCTTGGCCTCCAATATGCCAATCCATGCTTTTGACAAAGAAGCTATCAAGTTTATGATGGCTAAGGACAGTACTGAAGTGGGGTTTGAGCCTGTCTTTACACCCAATACCTCCCAAATTTCCTTCAAGGTGAAGGTAAAAGAAGGAGAAAAATACCTCTTCAAGGCCTTTAGCGCCTTTGAGAACTTCTTCGGACAGAAGAGTGATACCCTTCAGGAGTCTTTTTCAGCCAAGAAAGCAGAGGATTTCGGGGCACTTAAGCTCACCTTTAAGGATAGTGTCCCCCTGCCTTTTATCATCGAACTTACTGATAAGGAGGCCAAAAAAGTGCTCTATGAGCAGTATGTGGAACAGTCCAGTCCCTCCTATAGCTTTCCTTTTCTCAAGGCTGGCAACTATCGCCTGCGCGTGATAGAAGACCACAACGGAAACAAAAAATGGGATACTGGAAACTTCCTCAGACACCTCCAACCGGAACCTATTCGCTATTTTGCCAAAGAAATAGAACTCCGTGCCAACTGGGAAGTCGCGCAAGATATCACCTTCGAGCCTCCGTTGGAAGAAACCCCCTCCAAACCTGAAGAAAAAACTGTGAAAAAATGAAACAATATATTGACGAATTTGGTTATAACCTGCGCTTGGCGCTGCCTATCATTCTTTCCATGCTGGGACATACCTTAGTGGGTGTGATAGATACAGCCATGGTGGGCAAGGTAGGCACCTTGGAACTGGCTGCGGCCTCCTTGGGCAACAGCTATGTCTTCCTACTGATGTCCTTTGGCATTGGTTTTTCCACTGTAATTACAACCCTTACCGCCGAAGCTGTCAAGAAGAATGACGCTGCCCAAACCAAGTCCATACTCACTCATGGCTTGCTGACCCATACCATCTTGGGCTTCCTTATCTTCGCGGGGCTTTTCCTTTCCGAACCCCTGATGCGCTACACCCAACAGAAGGAAGAGGTAATTGCCTTGGCCGTACCTTATGTACACTTGGTGGCTGTCTCTATCATTCCCATGATGTTTTTTCAGGCACTCAAGCAATTTGCGGATGGCTTTTCCATTACTCAATATTCACTCTATGTGACCATAGCGGCCAACCTGCTCAACATCTTCCTGAACTACCTCTTCATCTATGGAAGTTGGGGCTGCCCCCGTATGGGGGTATTAGGAGCGGCAGTAGGCACCTTGGCCTCTCGTGTGGCAATGCCTATTTTGCTTTGGCTGATCCTCTACAAAGATACTCGCCTAACCCAATACATGACAGGCCTTATCCCTAAGATAGACGGAGGGATGCTCCGCAAATTCGTCCATATAGGGGTTCCCTCTGGCCTCCAAGTGGTCTTCGAAGCTGGGGTCTTTATCGCTGCCACTTGGATCAGTGGAGTGTTGGGAGAGATCTATCAGGCTGCTAACCAAATTGCCTTGAGTATCGCTACCCTAACCTTTATGATTGCCAATGGAATGAGCGTGGTGGCCATGATACGGGTGGGCAACTACAAGGGGTTGGAGGATTATGTCTCTTTACGCCGTGTGGCTATCTCTATTTTCCTCTTTATCCTCTTCACTCAGTTTGTCTTAGGTGGGCTCATGGGGCTATTACGCTACCAACTACCTGAACTATTCTTGGACACCGATAAGCTCAGCACAGCCACCAACATAGGTTTAGTGATAGAAGAATCGGCTCATCTGCTACTGATCGCTGCCCTCTTCCAAATCGTAGATGGTCTCCAAACGGTCGCTTTAGGTGCTCTTCGTGGCTTGCAAGATGCCAAAGTACCTATGCTCCTTTCCTTTGTAGCCTACTGGGTGATCGCCTTTCCTATTTGCTATTACTTAGGACTACACACCCCTTTGAAGACCACAGGTATCTGGATAGGACTCCTTATAGGGCTGGCTTTTTCGGCATTGCTACAAACTGCCCGCTTTTTGCTGCTCTCCAGTAGGCTTTTGAAAAATCATCACTAAAGACCTATAATTATGGAAATACTTGGAAACGAAACACATAAGATAATTTGGGGAGATGTAATTGAGGGATTGCACAGCCTACCCGATGCCTCTGTGGATCTCATCTTTGCCGATCCTCCCTATAATATAGGTAAGAATTTTAGTGGGAAAATGGACAAGTGGGAAAACGAAGATAGTTACCTTGAGTGGTGCTACCGATGGCTTGACTTATGTCTTAGAAAATTAAAACCTACTGGGAGTTTTTATGTGATGACCGCTACACAATTTATGCCTTTTTTTGACATCTTTCTAAGAGATAAGCTAACCATTCTCTCTCGTATCGTTTGGTCATATGATAGCTCTGGTGTACAAGCTAAAAAATACTATGGCTCCATGTACGAACCCATTTTATTCGGAGTTAAGAATAAAAATAATTATACATTCAATGCCCAAGAAATACTCGTAGAAGCCAAAACAGGTGCCAAAAGAAAACTCATTGACTATAGAAAAGCAGTTCCTACGGTATATAACTCCGAAAAAGTTCCTGGCAATGTATGGGATTTCCCTCGCGTTCGTTACCGAATGGAAGAGTATGAAAACCACCCTACTCAGAAACCAACCATTTTATTAGAACGGATTATCAGAGCTAGTTCTAATGAGGGCGACATTGTTCTAGATCCCTTTTCAGGGAGTTTTACCACTTGTTATGTTGCAAAAGTCCTCAAAAGAAAGTCTATCGGAATAGAACTCCAAGAAGAATATATAAAAATAGGACTCAGGCGCCTGTCTCTATCTGAGGAATTTAAAGGAGAAAAAATAGAAAAAGAAAAAAAATCTTTCCAGAGAAAACAACAAAACTTAGTATATCAGCCTACTTTATTTTAAGTGTTATGAGATTTGATTTTTCAACAATTATTCAAGATATTTTACAAAAGAGTTATGGAGATGAGGCTACCTCCCTATTTGAAAAGAGCTTACTCCTACAATATCTTAATCTAAAAACACGTTCGGCTAACAAAGATTCTAAGTCTCGTTCAAGTTTTGCCAACCTATATGCCATTTATGTAATAGTTGAAGATTATATGTATCATGGCTTCGATAAAAAAGGAAACTATGCCGCCTACGAGGGTGCTTTATATAAAGATCTCATTGAGCGTCAGCAAAATCTTCCTTTCGGAAAAACACTCCAGAACCATGCCCTAAATAACCGTATGAACGCTGAGTTTCAAAAATTCTTTCCTACAGCCCCTTATATTCCTATCTTAAGAAATTTAGAGACCAAACGCTATTGGTTTAATGAAAATTTATTAAAAATTACCCTCAAAGATAAAGAAATTAATATTGCATATACGATCATAGAGGTTATCAATGCGTATATTAAGGCTAAACAATATTCTTTTAAGGTGTTTTTTGAAGCTCTTGAAGAACTACAAACCAACAATAGTGCTATAGAAGATAAAAAAGCATTTGTTAAAAGCCTATTGATATGCAGTACCGATGCTCGCTTGTTTGAAATTGTAAGTTATGCCATTTTAAAATACTATTACAGCAATCAGACTATCTTTTGGGGGTATACAAAAGAAAATCTCACAGAAGATACTCTGAAATTATACAAAACAGGAAAAACAAATGCCAATGATGGAGGAATAGACTTTGTTATGAGACCTTTGGGTAGATTCTTCCAAGTAACAGAGAGTCTTGATTTCAAAAAATATTTCTTAGACATAGATAAAATACAAAAATACCCCATAAGTTTTGTCATCAAATCTGATGAACCTATCGAAACTATTACAAGAAAAATTAGAGAAAATGCAAAAAAAGCATTTGCAATAGAATCCATTATAGAAAAATACATGTCTTGCATTGAAGAAATTATAAATATACCTATGCTAACTGTATTTTTCGACGAAATTGTCGAAAAAGAACTATTTAATGACTTGCTCGATGAGATTTGCAAACAAAGCAAATATGAATTTAACTATATTGAAAATATAAATAACGATTATGGCATCATTTCCTAAATTTTTGCTCGGTGATAACACAGATTATCCCGACGCTATTTTCATCATTCATACGGAGTTTCCTCGCTTTATCCTCAACCTTGCCGACGATGAGGTAGAATGGCTGGAGGAGTTTGACAAGGAGGACGAAGAAGAACTTGCCGCATCCGCCGAGGGACTTATCCAGGAGGCAACCACCTTCTATGACCGAGAAATAAGCCGCTATGAATAGCTTTATAGAAACCCTCAATAGCCTTGACCAAGAGATGATTCTCTTCCTCAATGGCTTAGGCACGCCCCTATGGGACGGATTTTGGCTGGTAATCACCAACAAATGGACTGCTATTCCTCTGTACGGCTGGCTATGCTGGGCATGTTATAGGCAGTATACCCTCAGGCAATTCCTCTGTATCTTGCTCTGCGTAGCGGTGATGATTGCCCTCACTGACCAGCTCTCCAACCTCTTCAAGGTACAGTTCCACCGATTGCGCCCTTGTCATAACCCCTTGATTAATGAACAATTGCGCTTTACCCATTGTGGGGGACAGTTTGGCTATTTCTCTGCCCATGCGGCCAATAGTTTTGCCTTAGCTGCTTTCTTAGGGCAAGTACTGAAGCCTCGCTACCCTAAGCTGCTCTTGTGGTTGCTATCATGGGCGGCCGTGGTCTCCTATAGCCGTATCTACTTAGGGGTACATTATCCTTTTGATGTACTCACAGGCCTATGTATAGGCCTCCTTTTCGGATATAGCATATACTTTTTCTTCAAGAAAGTAATACTCAAGAAGGTAAAATAATCACCTATCGATTTCTTTTTCAATTATTTATATAATTTAAAAAGAATACAAATAATTCTTTCAAAAATCAATATTTTTTCTTAACTTTGCCTATATTATTTTCTATAGGTTTTATAATAACTTATTTTTATGGCAATAATAGACTTAGTTAGTTGGTCTCCCCAGGGAGTCAAAACGATATATGCTTGGCGATTTCCTGAAACAAACTTATCCACTTTCACTCAGTTAATTGTTCAGGAATCTCAAGAAGCTGTGCTCTTCTCCAAGGGGCAAGTCGTTGGTAAATTCGGCCCAGGCAAGCATACGCTTAATACGGAAAACCTCCCCATCCTTAGGAGCTTGTATGGAATCCCCTTCGGTGGGAAAAATCCTTTTACGGCCGAGGTGTGGTTCGTGAACAAGATTCAATCCTTCAGCATCGATTGGTCTGTAAACCAGATGGCTATTCACGATCCTGATTACAACACACATCTGCCAATAACTGCTGCGGGGCGCTATGGATTGAAGGTCAATGAGGCCGAAAAGTTCCTCATCAAGGTGGTGGGAACCAAAAACCAATTTACCCAAGATGATCTATCGGAGCAGTTCTTCGGAGAGTTCGCCACCAAAACCAAATCCCAAATAGCCCAATATGTCCTCAAGCATCGCGTAGGATATAAGTATCTATCGGCTTACTTGGACGAGCTCTCTGGCTATCTGAAGAATATTCTCAATCCTTTTTGGGACAACTTAGGGCTGGAACTCCTTCAGTTCAACATTACTTCTATTGATATTGATAAAAGTACCGAAGAAGGGCGCAAGGTGGCCGAGGCCATCGCTACCCAGGCTTCTATGTCCATCACTGGGCACACTTGGCAACAAGAACAGATGTTCAACACGGCCAACAATGCTATCGGTGGCTTTGGCAATGGCAATGGAGGACTTCTCGGAGGCCTTATGGCTATGAATATGATGGGCGGAATGGGTGGCCAAGGTGGTGTTGGCGGTGGTATGATGCAACCTCAGTACAACCAGCCTACCTTCCAGGGACAAGCAGGCAACGCTAATTTCCAAGGACAGGGAGGTGCTCAGGAACAAGAACAAGTCAAGATGGTCTATTGTTCCAACTGTGCTAAGAAATTCCCCAGCACGGCTCGTTTCTGTCCACACTGTGGTGATCCTTACAATCCTTGTCCTAAGTGTGGTACCGACAATGACCTCTCGGCCAAGCGCTGTGTGAGTTGTGGCACGCCGCTCCAGCAAAGTAACAGCACTTGTCCGCACTGCAATGCGCCCCTACCCGAAGGTGCTACCTTCTGTGGCAACTGTGGCAAGCAAGTTCAGTCCAGTGACTCCTGTAGCCGCTGTGGTACTCCCCTACCGCCTCATGTGAAGTTCTGCCCTAAGTGTGGTAACAAACGATAATTTTACTAATTACTATATATGGATACCAAAAAAATATACTCCCTCTTAGCCTTGTTCATCGGGCAGGCTATCCTTGTGAGTGCTTTTATCATATTTGCCGCTCATTGGGAAACCAGTATCTTGGTACTGAATATTTTGGTTGCTTCCCTTGTATATGGCTTATGCTTTGCCCAAATAGCCCTACCCTGGGTACACCTCTCGGATCCTTCCCAAAAGCAGCTCGGCGCTTTAGGCCTTCGTTGGGCAGCGGTGAGCCTATACGCCATAGCCGCTATAGGCGTGATGCTCTTGGCCAACCTCTTTTTCCTATGGTCTTTCCTGCTACAGCTATTGGTACAAGGAGGACTTATCGCACTGCTTTTGCTTAGTGCAGTAGGTGCCTTATCTGCCGCTGGCAAGGTGGCCGAAGTAGATGCCCAACAAGCCCAACAGCAAGAAGGGCTCTCCTTGATAAGAAAAGAGGCGCAGCACCTGAAAAATCTCTCCCAAGAGATAAGTAACCTACCGGAACCCTTGGTAAAGCGTATCGCTACCCTTGAGGAAAATATGCGTTTCCTCTCCCCTGCCAATACCCCTGAAGCCCATGAGGTAGAAAGGCGCTTTGTACAAACCGCTACGGATCTCTCTCGTGCAATTCCCAATCACCAAATAGACAAAGATCGGGTGGAGGAGCTACTCAAAAAACTCGAACGATTATTCCAAGAAAGAAAAAATCTATATTCAAACTAAAAAACGTATATGACTGGTAAAATTTTCCCTGAATCGAATAATATCTACCAGGATCAGGCCAAGATATTATTCAATTATTACAGCCAAGCGGCCGAAAAAATTGTAGCCGAAGAGGAACGTATCGAAAAAGAAATCGCCATCTTAGAAGAAGAAAAAGCCGCCCTACAGCAGAAAATTGCAGGTCTTTGGGTGTGGTTCTTGACCATTGTACTCTTCTTCGTCTATTTCATCAAGAAGAATGCCTTAGAGAAGGAAATCGCTCAGAAGGATGAGCGTATCGACGAGTTTCAGAAACAGCACAAAGAGATCTTCCGTGACTATAAGGTAAGCAAGCTGGGCGTGGCTTATGTCCCTGTAGCCGACCAAATTAAGTATGAAGATAAGAGCTTCATTGTGGATTATACCGGCCGTGTAGCCGAGTCCGAAGTAACCCTACAGGTGCCTCGCCAAAACGACTTGTTGATCGAAACCATTGGCACCCTCGATGGCCTCTCCATGGAAGCTCCTATTGTGGAGACCTCAGCCGATACCGAAACCATCGAAACCGATGCCTATTCTACCTCCCTACAGCAGCTTAACCAATATGACTACTTTGGCAAATTGGAACGTTCCCTCAGAACGATTTCCTATTGTATGGATGAGCTAGATACTTCCTCTGTATCCCTCCCCTTGGTGGGCGACAAGAGTGAGTACTTGCAACAACTGAACGAGTTCACCACCGATAACATTCCACAAGAGGCACCTGTTATCGAGGTATTCAACAAGGAGAAGTACACGCATAGTATCAATAAATTTCAGGAAATCAACAAGCTCAAGGATTCCCTATCCAACAAAACCCAACAGTTCGAGGAAGTCCTCAAAAGCCTGATGATGACCATGGCCAACTCCGTTCAGGCTATCTCTGCCCTGAAGGTTGCCTCCACTGATAAGGTGATCAACGAATCCAACAGAGTTCTATACCAAATCCTCAAGTCCCCTTATAATCACTACTCCCCCATACTCGAACATGAGGAGATTGAGCGTATTCGCCAAGAGAAGTTCGACTATAGCGAATCCGTACAAGGATACCGCCCTTTCCAGCTCAAGCCCAGCTCCCGTATGTACTATAACCTGCTTACCGGTATGTGGACCGCCGAAGATGGTAGTACCACCCATATGCCCTTCGGTGTACACCAAATCTATGAGGAGATTGTCGCCCCTGTGGTACAGAACCTTATGCAGGAAAACCGCTTAGACCGCCTTAAAATATACAACCATATCAAAGACCAGAAAATCAGCTACCTGAATAAGTGGCATCAAGATGTAGATGCTTTCTATAGAGCGAGCCGTGCCGAAAGTTCCGATATTATCAACCTCATGCAGGAGAGCCTTCGAGAGTATGTAGCCTCCTACAATGCCTTGGCAAGCCTCCAAAAAACAGAAGATAGCATGGTGATGGCCGAGGAAAAGAACTTAGATACCACTATCGTTAATGTAAGTGATAATTCTGCGGATACGATTGCTGCCTTTGCCTTAAAATCACAAGAATTTGCCAAGGTTCAGACCGATTTCGAGGATTATATGGAGCGCCTCAAGGAAGACATCGACCTTAAAGCTGAAAAGTTTGGCCATATAGAATTCTACGATGCCAAGTTGCGCGATGGGCATTCGAACGAAATTGCAGTAGCTACCGATCAGGTTCGTTTCCTTGACGAACGTCGTAAGCCGCTTGCCTTAGTCAATCCGCTATTTGCTAAGACCTCCCAGCTTCCTCCCGTCCCTAAGGTGGAAGATATTACCTTCGAACACATCTCTCTGAACCTGCCTGCCATCGCTAAAAATGCCTTGGAAAACCTAAAGGAATCACAAGATAACAAAGCTACTAACGCCTAAAAATGCTAAATATATGGCACATATCGATTGTATTTTAGATACCGAGCCTATGGCTCAGGAGATGTCCTCCATCTCCAACCATATCAAGGGTACCACTGCCGCTGTTGTAGCTATGCAGACTGCCGTCGTTTTAGCAGAACAAAAGGCTGCCGATCAGGTTTGCTCGAACGTCAATAAGGGTTTCTATGCCATGATGCGTTCCCAAATCTCTCAGAAGATCGCTACCCTACGGAGCAAAGTGGATTCCTACCTCATGCAGCTCAACGTACAACAAAAACAACTCTTGGCTATCCGTAGTCGCATGGAGCGTGATTACAATAGGATCTCCAGCCGCTACCTCAAGCTGTTCAATGGCCTCAACCAAAACCTTCGCCAGCGCATTTTCGAGCTGGATAAGCCAACTATTGATTTTGCTGTTCGCGAACTCGAACGAGTTTCCAACAGATCCAAATACCTGACCGCTACCGTCCCTCTCTCACAAGTGGAATCCTTGGCTGATAGCCAAAAAATATTGGCTTCCAATATGAAATACCGAGGCGCTAAGGTGATCGAATCCATGAGCCGTTTCCTATCGACCTCCCTCGAACAGAAAAAACTCACCAACAAGGTGCTCCTTGCCGATAGCCATGCCCAGACAGAATCCTTGGCGATTCCTGTCCTTATCAGCGAGTGCAATTTTGATAAGTTCAACACCAAAAACTTAGATATCTTTATCTGCGAACCCCTGCTGAGTGCCCCTGCACAAGCGGCTGTACGCAATACCTTAGGCCAACAGCTCGATACCCTTTCATGGGAAAAACCTTCACAGACAGACCAAGAGGTGAAAAGCGAATTTAGCAAGCTCCTCTCTGCCTCCTCTGCCTCAGAGCGAGTAAAAGATATGGCCCTTAAGCTATTTGAGAAAAATACTTTTCAAACCATTAAAAACCAATAGCTTATGAGTTACAAAAGAAATTTTTCAAAAAAGATAACCCTCCATTATTCAGGCTCTGCAAGCGTTCCTGCTGGTCAAACAAGTGTAAACTATAGCGGCTCTGTAAGTGATACTGTATATATAACCATAGAGGTAGATACAGATTCCTTTGATAAAGGGGTTCACACCTGCAAGAGTGCGGTCAATGGACTGACCTCCTCGGTAGCGGCTACTGAAGCAGCACAGATTGCCGCTATCAACCAAAATGCTGAAAAGGTAGGAAGTACGATCATCAGTGGCTTTTTCAATACCATCCGATTGGAAATCGACCAACAGATCATGGAGCTGAACTCCCGTATCGAGGCTACCTTCCTACATCTACAAGAGCTGAAAAAACGTTGCTTTGAGAAACAAAAACAGATGGAACGGGATTACCAAAGTATCGCAGGGCGCTACTTGAAAATCTTTGAAGACCTCAATCATGAATTGGCCAATCGCATTCAACTATTGGATAAGCCTGCCTTTCTCTTCAAAGAACAATGTGACCAGCAACAGAGCCGTACCATGGAGAACGACCTGGCCACTACCGTTACAGTTTTCGGTCGCGAAGAGGCAGCCCTACAAGCGCAGATCAGTGCTTCCCTTACCAAAAAACGTGCCCTTGAAACAATCGGAAAAGCCAATACCTTCCTCCTTAAACAAAAACAATTGGAAGAGACCATTGATAAAAATATGCTTAAGGAGCAAGCCCAAGGTACCCGATATGCTCCCGTTTGTTTTATAGAAACCCAAAGCGCTAAAAATGAGTTAGATAAAGAGGTATTTCCCTGCGAGCTGCTCTGCGAACAGGATCCAAAGGAACTCCTTTCTGGTTTCCAAGAGAAGGCCTGGAGCAACCTCCCTCAGGAGGAAAGTAACCAGATAAGCCGTTTCTTCAATGCGGAACTCAACCAAAAATATACCCAAGGGGATACACACACCACCCGTGTCAGAGAGCGTATTCTCAAACTACTCAATTTCAATCATATTAAAAGTCTATAATCATGCAGTTAAAGGAAATTCGTTTCAATGAAAGTAATATACAACTAAAAGATAACTTAGTCAAGGGAAGTATCCTACCCGAAAGAGTATCTGAGCTCACCCGTACCATTACCGTACAGGGGAATACCATCATAGAAGGCCCGGTCTTTGCGCATAAAATGGAAATACAAAATGGCTCCTTAGAAATACAAGGAGCTGTCTTTACCCAACTGGAACTCTATATCAATAGCGAAGCCAAAGGGGATATCACCTTTAAGAAAAGTGTCGGTTCGGCCAACTCTATCGTATCGCGAGCTGCCCAGGTGAAACCTCTATTTTATTCAGATATCAATGCCAAGAGCGTAACCCTATACAATGCCTTTGTCGCCGGAAGTATCTATGCCGATGAGGTAATCCTGGAGAACTCTGTCATATGTGGCGGAGTCTTTGCAACCCAGCAAATCGATTTGAAAAACTGTATCGTAGGGACTTTCAACGCTCCTGCGGTACGTGTAGAAGGCCAACTAAGCCTCCTACTCCCCAGTGCCTTCTCTATTGAAAAAATGCAAACTACTGCTGATACAAGGCTCTACAACCTGAGCTTGGCTGACCTCGGTGCGCTCTACAAAGGCCTCGAACAGGCGCCTAACTCTGGAAAAATAGCTATGGATACCGAAACGGACGAGGTGAAGTCCTCCCTTACCGACCAGGATATTCAGAAAACACTACGCAGCTATACCGTCATAGGAAAGGTGTTGGCTGCTGATCTGCTCGATACGGATAAGTTCCAAAATCACTTCCTTTTGACTGCCGCCAGTCTCGGAAGCCAATTGCTCAAAACCTATGACTTAGGCCCCGATAAGGACGGAACCCCTGCCCTACTAACGGTAGAGAAAATACGTGATTTCTTCTTCGATATTCTCAGTGGAAAAATCCAAATCCAGGATATCGATGGCCGCTTCAGCATTGCGGATATTACCGGTAAGTTTTAATCCTAAGATACCACTAAAAAAGAGGCTACCCTTTTCGGATAGCCTCTTTTCTCTTTCTAATGGTGTGCTTTTACCACTTCTTCATCACGATACTTGCAACAATCACTAACCTTGTTATAGTCTTCCTCACTGGCTTCTACCTTGTGAGTACCATCGGCAAGGTTGTTGGAGTGTCCTGCCTTGGCAATAGCCTCTTGCACTTGAGCCGTTGAGGTTTTTCGCTCATCTAAGATCAGGGAAAGCTGGTGCGAGTTTACATTCCACTGAGCGTATTTCACGCCTTTTACCCCTAAGGCAGCCTTTTCTATACGTGCCTTACAGGAGTTACAAACCCCTTCTACTTGAAGCTGGGCTTTTGCATTTTGTGCCAACACAGGCAACGAAAGGGCTAAAAAAGCCAATAATATGAATTTTTTCATGATAATATAGGTTTTTAATTTGTTTTACTTAAGTTTGAACCGCAATCCTGCATAGATCATACGTCCTTGTACAGGTGCATAGGCCATAGAAGCATCAAAATAAGTGCCAAAAGGCGCATCGGAGGCTATGATAGCACGTTTTTGATAGTAATTAAAGAGATTCTCTGCCCCTAAATAAACCTCTATCATAGGAGAGAATACTCGGGTAAGCTGTGCCTGAGTGGTGGTATAGGCAGCTGCGGTATCTCCCATTTGGTAAGCCTGCGGATTGGAGGAAGTATCCGGTAGGCGTTGGCTACCTACTGCATTGAAAGTGGTATCGAATCTCCATTGACGGCCTTCTTGAGGAGTGGTTTCATAGGAGAGATTGACCATCCAGCGCTCTTTAGGTTGGAAAGGTTGGGTTCGCCTTCCTGAAAGGTAATCGGTCTGTACATCAAACCACTTATAGGCGACCTTCAGGTGAGTACGCTTGAGGATCTCATAGTTGGCCTCTATTTGGAAATTGGTAGAAAAGCTCTTACCGGTGAGGTTATAGAAAGCCACCTCTCTGGGATTGTCCCAATCCACCACTACCTGATTGGTAAAATTGGTATAATATAAGTCACCCACCAGCTCTAAGTCTCTACCTCCCAAGGGCAAGTATTGGGTAAAGGAAAGCCCATAGTTCCAAGCAATCTCAGGGGAAAGTCCATAGGTCTTATCCGCCTCGCTACCCATCAGGCGTATGGCTCTAGCAGTGGAGAAGAGCTTTTGATTTTCAGAGAAGATACTAGCCAAGCGTTCGCCACGACCGACAGCAAGGCGAAGGGTTCCCTTCTTCCAAGGCATATAGCGCAAGTGGAAACGAGGGGTAATGAAGGCGCCTATATGGTTGTGATAGTCCGCTCTGGCTCCTGCGGTAAGCCCAAAGGTATCCCCAGCAGAGAGGCTGTACTCGAAGAAGGCCCCAGCAGAGAAATCGGTACGGTCATAATCTCCGGAGAGAGAGGGAACTCCTACTCGCTCGTCTATCACATCGGTAATGCTATTGATCCCTGTGGTAAAGGTATGATTGGTATTGCCTATGATAGACTTGAAGAGGGCATTGACATAAAGGGTCTTCTGTGAGATCGCATAATCATTTAGCCCAAAACGAGCATCCTGATCATACTGCTTATAGTCGGCCTGGAAACCAAGACTCTGGTAAGGCATATCCTCCCATATATAACCGAGCTTAGCTGAAGCGTTGAACTGATGAATCTTATTAGTGCTTTGCCATAGAGAAGGGATCGCAAGGGAGCTAAGTTGCCCTGCCTTTCTATCATCATAGAGATAGTGTAGGCTAAGGTTGGACATCCAGCCAGTATTGGGATTGGCATACTGCCAACGGTTCATCAGGTTGATTTGGCTACCTGTGGGTACATCCATGAAGCCATCACCATTGTTGTCCATCTGCATATTACGGGCATTACCATGTATATAAAGCCCCGTATGCCAGTGGTCACTCACCTTGGTGTTGAGGTGATTATTCAGTTCAAAACGTCCGTCCTCACTACCATATACATTCAGGTAAATAGGGGTGTCAAGGATTGGCTTTACCAATTCGGTATTGATCTGTCCAGCGATGCTCTCATAACCGTTGATCACACTCCCTGCTCCTTTGATCAGCTGGATATTATCTACCCATGAGCCTGGGATAAAAGTCAGCCCATACACCTGTGAAGCCCCGCGTATGCTGGGCACATTCTCCTGAGTGAGCGAAAGATAAGGACTGGCTAAGCCCAACATCTTTATCTGCTTGGTACCGGTCACCGCATCGGCTACCGCGACTTCCGTATTGGAGCTGGTCTCGAAGCTATCGGAGAGGTTGCAGCAAGCCGCCTTGAGTAGCTCTCCTGAGTTGATATTGACCATCCCCGCTGTGCTTAGCTGCAAGCGCTCGGTAGGTTTGCGCTTGGCTACAGTGACTTGCACTGCCTCCAATTGGTTCGTGTCTTCCTGTAGAATAGCGTTGACAAATTTCATAGGATCTGTAATGGTAAGCACCTTTGTCTTGAATCCTACGTAGCTGACCACCAGTTTTTTAAGCTCTGGCTTATACAATAGTTTGAAGTGACCATTGGCATCGGTTGTAGTACCTATGGTGGTATCTTCCCAATAGATACTCACCCCTGTTTCGGTGAAGGTATCAGTGGCATCTTTGAGGGATATTTTTCCTTGCAACATTGTCTGTGCAAAGATAGAAAGAGGTAGCATGAATAATGCTAAGCATATATATTTCTTCATTGTTAATTTTCTTTTAATTTTTTTTTAAAATTCTCCCACAGCTCTAAAGGAATTCCTTGGGCTGTAAAAATAGGGTACTCTCATTGGCACAGATTGTATAAGGAAAAGACCCTATACGTCCATGAAAGTGTTAGTTTTAGAAAAAAATTAAAAGTGCTAACAAAGAAATTGCTGAAAGAGGATAGGGATATCCTTCACCAGCAAAATAGCGGAAGAATTAATAGGGCAAGTGGTTCGCTCCCAAGGAAAATCCTCAAGGGCCACAGCCCATGGTGATACAATAGTAGGAAGTACTTGTTTTTTGACAAGTACGATAACAGAAGTCGTTTCGCTCCTTTCCAATCTAGCATAGGAAGCTATAGGCAACGCTTGGCAACAAGCATGCTTGGGAGCACATCCGTTTTTCTTCTTACAGCAATCGGGCATCTCTTCTTTGTGGCAAGCCATACCCGCCTTAGCAGAAGACTTCAGCGACTGTTTGGGGCATACATGTCCTGCTACCTCTCCTGTAAGCGGTAAGGCTAACAGGCAGAGTGCCAGTAC
>RBWB01582020.1_pt1 | contig 17360 bp, 20 predicted proteins | sample 2014201 | NCBI WGS metagenome assembly RBWB01 (sample SAMN10133834, study PRJNA383868) | Human oral metagenome, whole genome shotgun sequencing project. | isolation source: supragingival plaque isolated from 88 juvenile twins | host: Homo sapiens | place: Australia
ACACAAAAAGCAAACGATACACGAAAACTACCACACTAACGTGATAGTTCTCTAAAGTATTCCTTATAAAGAAACTAACTAAACCTGACAAGCTTCAAACTAATACCATCAGGTGCTGCAACAACCGTGTAATCGCTAGGTAGCTCGTTCCTTAAAGCATCCATAGCGGTCTCCCAATAAACACAGGCTTTAACTAAGGCATCTGCCCACTTTGAGTAAGGCGAGATACCCTTTTCTAAGGTTTTGTTGTAAGAGTCGAGGGAGCTGAACTTCTTAGAGTAAATCTCCTCTTGATACTGCTCAACATAAACCTCAAAAGAACTTCCTACCACCTCTAATATAATGATTACCCCACTGTCTTCAAGTGTAGATAAGAAATTTTTCTTACTAAGCCCCTCTACTACACACTGCTTAAAGCCCTTATTTAGTTCTTTCATCTTGCTACCCATTCTTGACAATATCTAGCATCAAACCATTACCACTCGGAGCCATCTCTAAGCGTTCGTGTACCAAAGGATAGCGGTCAGTAATCAAAGCGTACTCTGCAGGCAATTTCTTACCTTCGATAACCAAAGAGTAACCCGCATCCCGCAAGTACATACATACTGAAGCTAAATCCATATTGAATGCCTTGTAGATTTTACCTTGAATAGTGATGTTAGGGCTATCATTAAGGTTATAAATACCAATCTTAGCCTGCTTAACACCGGAACGTAGGAAATTAACAAAGTTCTCTACAGACTTCTGACGGAACTGCAAAGCAAGTTCTTTCTCCTTAGGTGTGTAAATCTCAGGACTTACACGAGTTAAAATGTTAAGGATAGTCTCCATAGGAGTAGTAATCAATACCCCATTCTTCACGTTGTAAACCGTTACGATAGGAGATTTTTCAAAAGCCTTAGTCTCCTTAGCGAAAGTCTCAGACTTACTAGAGATAAAAGCCCAGTTACATCCGTTCATTAAATTCTCTGCATAACGAACTGCTGCGTGCTGAACATCCTCAGGTTCACGCTCCATACGAGCCAAAAAACGCTCCATCAAAATTTGTTGTGCCTTAGCATCGTTCATAATATTTTCCTCCAAAATTTCAAAAATAACACCAACTATAAGCTATCTGGGTAACATCTATTACAAGTTATTTATTAACCCCTGAACAAACTGAAACAACCATCCAAGACCGATATACATCATACCTGCAACTAGAATATACCCTACTACAAAGGCTAAAACAACCCTGCGTACAATCATAGATACATTAGCACGTCGAACATCTCCCTCGTCTAATGCTAACACTGTAATAGTCCCTCCAGTAAGTACAGATACCAAACTAAGCTCTAAATAAATATTACTCCTATCAAACAAATAAGCTACAATTAAGCCTATACCCCATACAAAGAACCAAATACCTACAAATGCTACACAAACTCGTAGGAAGTCTATCCAATTAAATTTATTGCTAGTTCCAACAGACTCCTTTATACTTGCAACATTATATTGCTGGGACTCGGATAAGCCAGTTTCTCCTGCAATCTCCTGCCCTGGAAATACAATAGGAAGTTGTGACTCATATAAGTAGTTACGTTTAGACATACCCACTAGCTCGTATTCCTTCGGTAAGTTACCATCAGCTTCGACAGTCTCGCCTTTAGATTTACTTTCTTCCTTCTTGCCAGATGAAGAAGAGCCATTTAACTTACCTTTTAAGCCTTCCGCCATTTCCTTAGCTAAACGAACACGCTGTTCCCAATGATTTACGCTAGGACTATACGATGGACGCTCCATTACTACCATAAAGATTTTTGCTGCATCCTCTGCATTAGTTAACTGCTTAAACTCATCCCAAGAATTAGGTATTTTAGAAGAGACTGTTAAGCCATAAGCTGCCAACTGAGACTTAACAGTAGCCTCGTTCATCTCACCTTTCCAAGCAGTTTCAGTAATCTCGTAATTTAGATAAGCCATCTGACCTTCCATAGAGCCGAAATCACCATTATATTTTTGCTGGATAAAGTTCTCCATAGCAGTACGTCTCTCAAAAGACCACTGTATCAGACCACGTCCAATACCGTTACCACCCTCAATAGCACTAGAATCAAACCCTGACTCAGAGTTAATATTAGCCATAACACCGATTGTAGATTCATAATTGAAACCTTGCTTAATAGCTGCATTACCAATCTCAATAACAGTAGCTTCCTTACCAGAAGAAACAATCTCTGCCCAAGAATTGTACCCAGCTTTGGCGATAACAGGTGATAAACACTGAGCAACTACAAATAGAACTACTAAACTTTTCTTTACCCTCTTACTACATCTCCCTAATAAGTTACCCACAAAACACCACCACCCTTAACTTCAAATATACCAAACTGAGCTACATTCTTAATAAAAAGCTTAGTAATCTTAGGGTCGTACTGCTTAATCATAAGACCAGAGAACTTACCTCTTATTACTTGATTACCACCCTCAGACACAGAATATAAGCTATAATAAAAATAATTACCTTCTGAATCACTATACTCAGCCAACTCTACCCCACTAGGAGATACTACAAATCTAGAGAACTCCAAACCCTCGCTAGATACCCCTACCCCAGACCAAATGTCTGGTAACTTCTCTAGCTCAACCTTAGTTTCTTTAGACAACTCAGAGTTATTAAGTTTTTTAATCTTTACTAAAGGAACACCGCCTCTACCTACCAGACCATTAGTAATGGAGCCAATATATAAGACTCTCCCACTACCTAAAGAAATAACAGAAAAACTCTTACTAACTTTTTCTAAAGAACTACTAGACACACCAGACCTACTAATAAACCCAACAATAGTTCCATAATAATCTATAAGGAACTCGTACTTACCCATAGGGTTTACAACTACAACACCACTAGACTTCCAAATAAGAGTTGATACGCCTGTATCTTCTATACCTAAACCATAAGTTTCATTAAAAGCCTGAATGCGCTGAGATATAGCGTCCTTGTCTAAAACTCTAATACCATCAATAGTATCTCCAAACTCAACAGAAGTAGCTTCCTCTTTCTTAGCTACCTGCTCAGTTTTAACCTTAGTAGGCTCTTCATTACCTTTAGTGCTAGATATAAGGAAATTAGCCAAAACCGCTATCAAAACAGATAAAACAACTACTACACCTGCTACAATAGCCTTAACAGACCTACTCATATCTCTACCCCCAACCAACGTATCGCAAAATAAGAAAATAAAAGTACAACAGCCATTACAATAACACATAATACCAGATTAACAAGAAATCTAAGGATTCCAATAATCATTCTAAGCCCTCCCCAAAAATAATAAATATAAACATACACTATATACATAAATTATAAAAGGTAGTAACATAACCTGCTACTACCCCTCTCAAGGAACAACTAATTAAGTGACATAAACTGACAATACCCCAAATCAACATAGATATCAAACTCAGGAATTGCATCGTAGAAACGAGTTGGCATAGGCATAATGGTCATCTTGTTATTACTCAAATCCTCTGTACTAGCCCAAAGAGCAAAGATTACATCAGAAGTCTTAATAATCTCATAAGAACCACCACCAGCTGTACGCATATCTCTAGCTTCGCCATCTTTCTTACGTTGAAGCTCATCTACCACATCCTGCTTATACTGGGCAGGAGATACAACCGCAATATTGTTTTTCTTACAGTACTCCAACAACCTAGGATAAGCAGTGGCAATACGCTCTCGCTCGCTCATAGATTTCTCAGAGTCAATCAACTGCAAGTAGTCAATTATTAACATCTGAGAATTGTTCGCCTTAACAGACGCATTAATCTCATCTAAGAAAGTCTCAACCCTGAAAGGTCTATCAATAAAGTGTGTGCTACCATAAGCAGAGTTTGAAGCCAAGTCCAACTTAGAAGTTGCCTCTAACTCCTTATAAGGACTACCATCAGGAAAACGGTCATGCAAGATAGCTCCCTGAGTAACCCCAATCTTTACATCCGTTGCAGATACCCCTGTATTGTAGGTGAAGTCAAAGTGAATAGACCGCATCTGAGCCGTCCAAGCCTCATAACCACCCTCGAAAGCCCAAACAGAAACATTAACACCGTAATTAACCATAGCAGTATGTGCCAACCTCGCACAAAACTTAGACTTACCAGACTTAGATGGAGCCATTACAGTATATAAGTTACCTGTGTAGATACCCCCATAGTGGTTGTTTAGCTCTTCCAAAGCACCAAAGTCGGAAATCTTAACAGACTTAGCTTCCTGTTTAGGATTTAGAATAACCTCAGCCATATTGATGAAGCCGATACCTTTATTCTGGTCTACTACACCCTCAATACGTGACAGATTGTTTTTTACATAATCCCTACTAGCCTCAAAACCCTGTAAAACTTTTCTACCAATCTTAAGACCATCCCCAATAATCTGTAAGCTATCAGAATAAATCTTTGCAGTTTCAATAGCCTTGTACTCGATAAGGTACTTTTCAAATACAAGCTGAAATTCGTCTGGAGCAACCTTCTCATCTTTCATCAGATTAGAGAAGTATTTCATTACCCCACCGATGTAGCCTAAGGTGACAGAATCATCTACCTCTCCGTAAGCGTTAATATCTATCTTACGAGCATTTGAGGCATCTTCAATAAGAGATTGCTGTCTCATTAAGGAGAGTTTAACGAACTCCTCATCAATAGTAATATTTCTATCTTTAAAATTATAGAGAAGAGAATAAATGATATAATTCTCGTCCCTAAATAGCTCAATACGAGCGTTCCCAAAAAGGAAGTGGCGATTCTTAATAGCAACCTCGCTACTACCCAAGGCACTTGCCAAAAGAATATCCCCAAAACCCTTCATTCGTTGTTCAGGTGAAAGTACTTCATAATCCTCTGACAAGATTCGCCCTCCTACTTCTTAATAATCCCATAAATACTATTATCCGATACAAACCTTTTAACACCCTCAGTAAGGAAAGCATCATTTTCAATAACAAGTACTCGGATAATCTCCTTGTCTGACTTAATAGACCTAAAGAATACACTTAATAGCTCTTCCAAGCTATTAGCTTCTTCCTTAGTAATGTGAACACTAGAGTGTTCGCCACCAATAAACTTACACTCTATATTACCATTTCCTGCGAGGAAAGTAAATAGCAATCCTCTACCGTCACCGTCTAATACATTACCGCTGCAATCCAAGACTCTAACCCCATCCAAGGAAACAGAGAAATCAGTATCCAACGAAGCAACACCCCTAAAGCCCTCTACACTAGAAAGCTCTAGGAACTCGCCCAACGTAAGGCTATTAGAAATACCCCTGACGGATATATTCAGTTCCTTAGCCATTCAAAAACCTCCCCAAAGTAAACTCACTACCATCAAAGGTAACATCACCCTGCTTAACCCTACGAACACGTCCAACAAAGTCTTCCATACTTGTAAAGTAACGCTGAGCATCCTCCAAATCACAAGTACCCCACTGGGTAATGTTCATCGTTTTAGAGCCAGTAAAGGCACGAGTCTTAGCAGTCCGAGACTTAACATTCAAGGTCTCCCAATCTAGGATTCCCATAGCCAACTTGCCACTCTCATCAGCAACATACAAATACTGCTTCAAATCCTCTTCGTTAAAGACCTCTACCAATTGGTCATCAACATCCTCAGGAACACCATTACGGATAAGACGCTTACGATTCTTCTTACCAATAAACTCGCTGGTATCCAATACAGACATACGTCCATCACGATACAACAATCGCTTACGGCTACCATCTACAACTGTAAGATAAGTAATCTTATAATCATCTACAAGACCACGAACACCTAAGTAATCCTTGAGGTCTGTATATCCGTAAGGGATATCGTTACCATATACACGGATAACATTACCTACATAATCAAATCCAACCAGAATACTATTACCACGACCAGAGAAAGCCATGACAACACCCTCTTTGCCTTCGTAACCTTCGATTGAAGAAGTCTTCTGCAAGCGACCATCACTGTAAAGGACATAACCACAGTATGACTCATCCTCAGGTATTTCCTCTACCCGCTTAGTAAACTTGTAATCGGTAAATGTAACTTCCGTCTTACGTGGGTAAAGGTGACCAAATTTCTTCTGAATGTCTTCCAACTCATTATAGATATAAGAGTTAAGGTCTTTAAGCGCTGTCTCATAAAACTTAATACTATCTTTAATATTTTGCAAACGAACAGCGTACTTACCACCATCCAAGAAAGCACTAGCCCTTCGACTAGCAATCCAAGAGCAAACATCAGCAGTTATATCTTCAAACAACTCTGACAGATAAGAATTAGCTTCGGAAATACCTACATTAGTTAATAAATGCAGATACTGATTACGCCACTCAGGATTTCCAATCAAACGTAAGAAGAAATCTAATACAAACTCTTCCTTTTTAAGACCTTTTAAGTGGTGATTGAACTTTTTAGTAAGGACTTTCTTACGGTTAGCAAGCCACTCCTCAATTACCCCATAGACACCTGTAACTACCAGATGATGCCCGTTAGTAAAAATCATATTACTATGGAAAGAGTTAGTAAGGATACCCCTACGAGAAAGTTCCTTTACCACAATCTCAGTATCGGCTGCCTTCCGACAACGTAAGCGAATACTAAAACCGCTCAAGTCACTGGTAAGAACTACATCATCCTCACGAGTGATATAAGGGAACTTACCATAGTTAGGGTTTGGACGTCCGTCCTTAAGTTTTGCCTTTTTGTTAGAGCGTACCAACTCTTTGATTCTAGCTACAACGCTACCATCTGTAGTGTTATAAGGAAGCTCTTCAATAATTACGTCTTTCTTCTGAATAGAGACCTTAGCACGTGACTTAACATGACCACGACCTGTAGTCATAATCTTAGCCATTTCCCTATTGTTGGCTACCACAACACCTCCGTTGGGTAGGTCAGGGTAAATGATTTGATTGCTAAACTGCTCACCGTCAGCAATATACTGCTTAGTAAGGTCAAGTACCTCATTAAAGTTATAAGACGGAACTTTATTAGCAATACCTACCCCCATACCCTGAACAGACGCTGTAAGCGCCATAGGGAACTTAGCTGGGAGATATACAGGCTCTAAGCCCTCATCAGTTTCAGTCTCTTTCCACTCAATACCTTCCATATCATCCAAGAACAACTCAATAGCTTCCTTAGATAACATCAAACTAGGATAACGCATACCTGCAGGACTTGAATTAGAATATGAACGAGAGAAGTTACCTTCTCCATCTGCTAACGATGGACGAATAGAGCCATTAGAGCGTACCATACGGCACATAGCCTCATAAACCGAACCATCTCCATGCGGATGATACCCCAGAACCATACCAACAGCCTTAGCTGCCTTTGTAAGTTTGTAAACCTTACCCTCATTCAAAGCGTAAACAATACGTCGTTGTACCGGTTTAAAGCCATCATGAATACTTGCAAAAGAGCGGTTAATTCCCACCTCTAAAGCATACTCAACGAATCCGTCAGCAACCTGAGAAAACCCCTCTGACGGTCCGTTATAAAGTTTTGCCATTTCAAACCTCCTAAAAATACATACTTAAATTCTACCACTAATACAGGACATAAACAATAGAAATTAGCTAAAGAAAATACAATCTTTATAGCAAAAATTATAATCTTCTCTAGCTTAAAAAATAAATAACTTAAAGACCAAAAATCAAAATTAAAGAAAATAAGGAAAATCTGATATAATAGGTTTTTAAGTAACTTACTAAGCCCAAATTAAGGCACTTACGATACCCTTACTTATAGCAAAGGAACAAGCAACTCAACCACCAATAAAACGTACAGAACAAGAGCCACTAAGAAACCCTTACCCCAGTACTTTCTTTCCTTAATTTTACTACGGATAGGTAAACCTGCAATAAAGCACTTACCAAACTCGCTAATAAAGTAGAAACCACCAACAAGGACAATCAATAACTCTCTGGGGTACATCATCAAGTAATAACCCTGAGTTAAAACACCCTGAGAGGTACTGAACATACTACCAGACGACCTGAATACATACACTACTTCCTTTATAGTGTAATATGTTTTATTGATTTCAACTTTCATATCACTCAAAGAATAATAATCAGGTCTCTTAAACAAGGAAGAAGTTTCCTCATACAATTTTGTATTATGGAATAAGGCATGGTTACCGAATCCCACCTCAACCAAAGCCAAGATAAGCATCAGTAAGACCAGAGGTAGCAAGAAATCAGCCAACTTAAGTTGAACTGATTTCGCTCCACTACGCAACCTACCCCACTTAGTCGTAATGGATTTCTTCGATTTCGAGATTTTCTTCATAATCCATCTCCTCATATACACCCTTAAGGACGTCTAAAGCGTCATCGTAATTGTCGTACCCCTCTAACAAGGCATCAAGTACGAACTCCTTACGAATAGAAGTATCTGCCCCTGCTATAACGCTAATAGCTGAAGCAAACTCAAAGTCATTAGGGCTAACCTTAACCTGCGTAAGTTTACGAGTCTCAGGGTTTAGAGTAGTATTCCACAACTCCTCAGCGTCCATCTGACCAAGACCTTTATATCTTACAAACTCACTTCCAACAAGACCTTTGTTCTTAGCTTCTTGGAACTCTTCCTCAGAGTAATAGTACCGACCATTTGCACGGTACTTAGGAGGGTTAGCAATATATACATGCCCATTATGTAACAAGGGAGAAGTAAACTTATTGAAGAAAGTAATCAACAGAGACTGAATATGCTTACCATCAGCATCGGCATCGGTAAGAATAACTACCTTTCCAACACGAAGTTTACTAATATCAAATAAATCGTAACCTTCCTGCTCTACCGTCATACCAGCTCCAATAATAGAAAGCAACTCAGTTGTTTCCTTGTTATCCAATGCATCAGCGACACTAGCCTTCTCCGTATTAAGAGACTTACCCCTGATAGGGAAGATAGCTTGGAATCTACGGTCTCGACCATCCTTAGCAGAACCCTCCGCAGAGCGTCCCTCTACGATATAAAGCTCGACCTGGTCATAATTACCATCAAGCATAGCTTCACAAGAGATTAAACCATTAGGCATAACCTTCTTGTTGATTTTTGTACTAGCTTCCTTAATCTGGGTTTCGGCTGCCTTTGCCGCCTCACGCACCTGAGCTGCGATAATAGAGCTTTCTAGGATATTCTTAACCCACTGCTCCTCTCTTAGCCAAGAGTCCTGCAACAAACGAGTTACTGCATAAGCAATAGCCTTACCAATATACTCATTGTCGATAGAGTCCTTAGTTTGACCACGATAGGACTTCTCATTAGCAAGTGTAGTAATGATAAGGGAGTATTGAGAGAATACATCAGAGCCAGTAATCTTTACACCACGCTCCTTAGCTTTCTCAGTAAAGAAACGAGTAACTGCAAAGTTAGAATATTCACTATGAACACCACCCTGAACCTTAATCTGGTTGTTATAGAAACGCTGACCTGCGCCCTTACCACCCATAGCAACATGTGCCTCACAGACAAGCACCCCTGTAACATTACCGTCAGAGTCCTTTTCATCCTCGTGATGCAGATAAGTAGCCTCTACTACTTGAGACTTAAGCTGAGACTCAAGGTGTTCCTTAATATTAGAAGCCTTGTAAATATACTCCTTATCGCCATCAAAGAGATGAACGTCTACCCCAGATACATAAGAAATACCCTCGCAGTTCTGCTTAATCCAAGAGAAAGTAATATTAGTATCACTAAATACCTCTGAATCAGGTTTCCAGTGAATGTAAGTTCCGTTTTCTTCCGACTGCTCACGAACTTTCATCTCTTTCCAAGCAGGATAGCCCTTCTCGAAATACATTTCATACTCTTTCCCATCACGATAAGAGATTACACGGAAAAATTCAGACGTGAACTGCGAACAAGCTGCCCCTACCCCATTCAACCCAACGGATGCGAGATAAGAGAAATCCTTAAAGGAGAACTTAGACCAATCCTCAAAACCAATAAGACGAGTCTTAGGGTCTTCAAGCTTACCTCCTGAGTAAAGGCGGTTGTAAACCAAATCCCAACCATACGTCTGCTTCTTCTCAGACCAAGTCATCGGTACACCACGTCCATAATCACGGACAACAAGAGAGCCATCATTACGGTTGTACTTAACAACCAAGCGGTCACAATAACCAGATGACACCTCATCTAAGGCATTACCGACAATCTCGATAAAGGTGTGTTTAGCTCCACCCAATCCCCCACTACCCAACATAGACGCTGGGCGCTTTCGGATAGCTTGCGCCCCCTCATACCCATCGAGGGAGTCGATATTGTAATCATTATTAGACATAAAATCCAAAACCTTTCTAAATAGTAATATAACTACAAATAGTATATAAAAATTAAAAGAAAAACTCAATACCTTTATAGACTAAAAATAACCTTTTAGCTATCTTTAGCTACTCCAGTACGAGTTTTTCTTTATTTATAACTATAAGACATACTCTCCCTCTAGAGTGATAACTACTCCATTAGGGAAAGATGTCGTGTAAGCATCAATCATAGCGTTCAATGCTTCCTTAATTTCACCTGAAAGGTCTTCTACCATAGAATTAAAGGATGTGTTACCCTCCTCACGAGTATTGATATAAAGAACACCAGTCTCCTTAAGATAACTAAAAGCGATACCCCAAGACCAGAAACTATCCGTTAACCCACGAATACCATGCTCAGTAATTACTAAGTCCTTAAAATTCATATAGTACTGAGGTTCAAACTCTTTAAAGTCATCCACATCGCCATAAGCTTCCATCAGTTTAGGTAACAATTCCATAATAGTGCTATTGTCGTGATAAGCGTCCTGCATAATACCATCAAATTCAGATATAGCATCCTCGAACAAACCCATACACTGATTTGTCTGACTAAAATCCTTTAAAGATACTAAATTAGCTAAGTCCATAACCCTACCCCCATAAATAAGTTTATAGAGCTATTTTACACTACCTGAAAATAAAAAGCAAAGGTAATCTAAATAAAAGATTACCTAAAAGACTACTTATTCCTCAAATGAAAAGAAATAAATACCTGCCATGCAACCCATGCCCTCTGTAATAGTACAAGCTTAGGGTCACCACTAACCAACTCATTAGGTTCCATATCGTTCCAAGTGTAATCAGCGTAAATCCTAATCTTTACACTAACAGAACCCTGAGTAAGCGTTGCATAGAAACAATAGAAGTCGTTCCTATTGTGCAGAGTTATATGATACCCCAAGGTTTTATGAGCCTCCTCAAAAGACCGTATAACCCTACGCAACTCAGTATCTGTGAGCTTGCAATTACCATTCTTACCTAACATCTCAACAGTTCTAACCATTTCTAAGTCCTTTCTAGATATCTTGCATGTCCTCCATACTAATACCTAAGTCTGGAGAATAATTGTTACCCCTCAGAGCGTCGGATGCATAAGAGTGACTATTAGCCGTCTTAGACCTCTCGATGAAGTAAGGGCTTGCTAGGTATAAACTAGGCTCCTCAACACTACCCAATAACAACAAGACCTCGTCTATATCGTTATTAGTAACAAAAATCGTAGCCTTACCACAAACTGCCCTAGCTTCCATCAAACCCCTAATACACATCAACTCTCGATAAGAACTACCTGAATTAACAAGTATAAATAGAATATCTAAATCATAATATTCCTGCAAGTCCTTATCTTTCATGTATAAAGAGTAATACATTCGGCTGGAAATGAATTTTCCTACCTTACCACCTTTTTCATAAGCACTTACCAATAGAGGGAAAGCCAACTTATCTACCGAACCTTTTCTCGCTAATCCAAAGCAATAAGACTTCTCAGGCAAATCACCCCTTGAGAGAGTACCCCTTAAGAGGCTTATAGCCTCCTCAACAGGCTCTAAAGAACTACTTTCCAGTAAAGGACGTTCAGACTTTGATATAAGGGAATCGAAACTGAAGTAAGAAGTTAAGTACTCATCACTAAAGCCTAGCTCCTTATGCAAGGATTGTTGATTTCCTTCATTATCTTCAATACTACCCTCACTAGCTAACTCCCTACGCCTAGACTCGCAATGGGGGCAAGATACCATCTTCTTAAGCCCCCTATCAAAAAGCATACCATTTACATTACAACCGTAAGGGCAGTCTTCAAAATGTAATTTCATCTCTCACCCCAACACATCAATTTTAAAAGACTCAGTCACATAAGTGTACCCATCCTGTGCAATAAAGATACCCTCTTCTAGAACAGCTTCCCTTACAGAGCCAATCAACCGAGAAACCAAACCACCATCGACCTCTAACCAAGACAAAGAGCGATTTCTTCCACTCCCCTTGCTGTCAGGAATGGCATAAATAATAACACTTTTATCACTAAAAATAAAGTTTACAAAACCGCCAGAAACCCTGTACATCAAATGTGCTGTACTAGAATCTACCAATCCCGCACCATAAAGACCTCTAGTAGTTAAAGTACCTAGCAATAGAGTTAGGCAGTTAGTAGTCTCGCTCTCCAAAACCAAATTACACAAATCATGAATGTCTTTGATAAAAGGATTAGTTTCACCCTCGAATACACTTGAAGCACATCCCTCCATCTCCAACATTTTAAAATCTTTAACCATTAAACTACTCCATAACTTTTTGTAAACATCATAACATATTTACAAATAAAATAAAATAACATTACAAATAAAAGAACTGACCTAAGCCAGTTCCCCAATAAATAACTAAGACTAAATACACTAAAGCTGAGACTCATTAGAAAGCGGGTGCTGATTTCTAAGAATGCACTCCAGCTCTAAAGCAATACCCCTAGGTAAATTCCAGATAACCTCATTAGGCAATACAGAACCCTCACCTAGGTACAATCTAGCAATACCGCTATAATATTTAAAATTGATAGGTGTCTCCAAACCCTTAGTACGAATTCGAATATATCCAGAGTCATTAATTTCTACCTTCTCAAAAGATGAGAAAAATTGCAGTAACTCACTTACATGAACTTCCGGCTTTGAAAAGATGATTGCTAACTCTGCCCTTTTACCGCTATAATTCTTAACTAGAGCAAGAGCAGAATTCTGTAAATGCATATCACCATTAGTAATTATTTTCCTTATAATACTACCTACCTCTTCAGTAAGTAAGCTACTTAGTTTATTATTTAACTTAACTTTCACTATTTTACCTTTCCTTATTAAATAAATTTATTGTAGATAATAACAATTTAGTTGTTTTTTGTGTAAATTCGTTTTCTATTACTATTATCGTAGAAAGTGTATAAAGGCTCCCCACCTACCCACTCCATGGCTTGCCGATGTAGTAAGACTAGCTCCCTAACAGTAGAGTCCGATAAAAGGATAACACCTAACTCAGTTGACTTATTACCATCTAACTCATATACATGGAGTATAGACTCTCCCACTAGAAAGTTATATGTAATTTTAGGAAAGGATTCCCAAACTCCAACACTAATACCATCCTTACAGAAATAGTATTTTTCAAAGTTGGAGAGAAGAAATGCAAAATCCTCTTTACCCTCTTGGGACTCTTGCATTTCTTCTATCTTATACTCATCTAGACTAGAATAAGACTTAATAATACCAATTAAAGAACTAAAAAGCTGTTCATCAGCTTTAAGAAAAACCTTAAATAAAATTCTTTCAACAGTTGATGTTAAGGAGCTTAGATTTTTCTCCTGACGCTCAGGAACTTCAATACTATTTTCATAATATTCCTTGGGTATAACACCTAAATTTAAATCTCGTATAAATAAATCCACTGTGAACTCCTCCTTTAGTATGTGCGTTTTAACTCGTGACCTTTACTAGAAGGTACTGCATAGAAATCTTTAGATTTTCCTAAAATGTCGTCAGCTAAACTCTTAATCATGAAAGAGTACTCTATCAAAGCAACTGGTAGCCTAGCGCTAAGAAGAACACCACCATCAACTATTTCAATTTTACTATCTTGCGGAGTGAAGTGAATGTTTACGTCTTGATACCAACCATCAGTTCCAAAAATTAGCTTATTTCCATCGTAGTAAGTTGAACTTGGCTCAGACAAATAAAGAGCATCAACTAAACCGTTAACAATAGTATCATAACGATTTTCACTCTCTACCCCACGATAGTTGTGAAGCAAATTGATTAGTTTAGAGTTACCACCCTGAATAAAACCTGAAGAAAAAGCTACTAGTAATAATTTTGAAAACCGCTCATTTAGTAAAGCAACTTTAGTATTTGAATCATAAGACATACTATACCCCCATAAAAGATAACCTTTGCCTAAAAGCAAAGAAAAAATACACCTAAGAAAAAGAAACTGAGAGTACCCCAGTTCCACTACTTTCCTTCCTTCGCATGCTCAGCAAGCAAATCCAACACCATAGAGAAATCACTTCCAGCAAACTCGCTACTTGCTTGAGCTCTTCGAGCGATTTCAGTTAGCAACTTACGCTTCTCGTCACCCTTAGTAACAATCATATAAACGTGCTTATCTACAATATTGAAATCACGTGTAATACGTCCCTCAAACTGAATCATATTATTAGGGTTACCATCATAATTATAGAACACGCAGTGATTACACTTACCAAAGTTCAACCCACGCTGTACATTCGTAATCAATACCCTCGTGCTACCACGCTTAAATGAGTCAATAATCATATTACGCTCATTAACAGGTGTAGAGCCATTCATAATCTCAGCATGAATACCATTCTCAGCTAAATACCGCTTTAGATATTTGTGAGGTTCTTTTAAGGTGGTGTAGACTAACACCTGACCTACATTAGCTAACTTACCTTTTAAAAGTGAAAGCAATGCACCAGCCTTAGGGACAGTCTCGCCATTAAACTCAACATTAGCATCGAAGTAAGGAGGGCAATCGATAACCATCTGAGGCATTCCCGATTTCTTTAAGAACTCTCGCTGAATTTTGGAAGTACCCACCTCGATAAGTTCCGCTGTGCACCCTATCATCTGTGCACCCTGCCCCTTACGAGTACGCTTTAAGTACCGCAAGGCAACCTTCTCCCGAAAATCACTAGCATTCTTATATTTACCAGAAAATTTTGGACTACCTGTGTACCAATCAAAAATCATGTACCTATTCTGAAATTCTGTCTTAGTAAAGAGGAAAGTATCATCCACGAAAGCTAACTGTGCCCTAAACTTATCTAAATGGTTCTCAAAAGAACCTGCATTCATTAATATACAGTACTGAGCCTTATCTGCCAAGATTTTTCCTGATTGGAAAATTATATTTTTTTCCCTGGATAAAATTTTACCAGACTCATCGAGTACTATCATATCGAAAGGAAAAGAACCTTCTCCATAATAATCTTCATAATTCTTACACCACTTATGAAAGTCTGCATGACTAAGCAAAGAATGTGCACCACAAATATTTACAGAACTAACTTCATACTCATTAGTAAACTTAGCAATCTTTCCTGCATCTCCATACAACTGCTCGAAATAAAGACCACTAAACTTAATAAGCTCATCCCTAGACTGCTCAAGCAAATTCTTTTCCGTTAAGTAAAGAACATTGAATGAATACCCCAACTTCGCATACTCCTGAGTTAAGTAGCGAATAAGAGCAGAAACCTGTACCGTCTTACCCATACCAACCGAGTCCCCAAGAATAAGACGCTTAGACACATACATAAAGGAAACACCAACCGTCTGTAGGTCTGATAAAGTTCCTTCTTTTCTATCTTCCTCAGGAATAACATCAGGGTCTTTACTTTCTATAATCTTCTTAACCTGCTCATCAGTAAGTTCATAGATTAAGTTGCGGAGAGCGTCAATCCCACCCTGCCCCTCAGTAACATTATGTAATTTCAATAACATCTGAGCCTGACGAACAGATAGGTAATCACCCAAAAGATGATTACCATAATACTTCGCCTCCTTTTTCCTACTACCTCTAGCCAATTACAAAACCTCCAAAATTAATTAAATGGGTAATAACAAGTCTTTCCACTTTCCTGAAAATACTTGTAACCATCCAATACATGCTGTTTAAGCGATTCAAAGAAATCTTTATCTACTGGGTGACAAACATCATTAGAGCGATGTTGGTTTGTTTTAGCAAACTTAGTACCTGTAAAACCTCTTTGGGGCATTACTACTACCCCTCCACCATAAATTTTTACATCATGTATCATGAATACCCCATCAAATACGATAGAGCAAGCTGCCAACGGATGATTATCAGATTTTCTTTCAATAGAAAAATACCTGATTTTTGTAACTTCCATTATACCATACCTTCAAAACTAAATAAATAGCTTCTTTCCTCTTTTTATAACTTTACCAAGCTGTATATCTTTCATAATTTCCTTTCTTGTGAAATACTTCTCTACCACATCCATAGTGGAACGAGGATTCTCACGCAAGAACTGACGCAAAGACATACCCTCTCTATATACAACTTCCCTAGCTTTAGGTTTACTCTCTATAGTAATACCCCCACTAGAACTTACAACCTTAGGTTTAGAAATGACCTCTCTAGCAGAATCGCCAAGCAAATCGTCTATATCGGTATAATCCTCAGACTCACTAACAAAAGCTTCTGAAGAAATAACAGGCGCAGACTCTACAGGTTTACCAAACTCCTCAAGTTCCTGTTCAACGACACCAACAACTTCCTCAGAAATTTCTACCTCTTCCAAACCTTTTAAGAAAGAATCTGTTTCCTCAGTTTCTTCTACTAAATCATCATCGAATAAATCAAAAGATTCTAAATTAAACTCTTCCTCCTTACCGACGAACTGAACTTCTTTAATGTACTCTAGTTCTACTACCTCATTAGCGTAAGGAGTAACCTGCTCATAAGTTAACCTAAACTCTAACTCTCTAGCCTCGAACTCCTCAAACACATTTTTCCTAAATTGCTTAAAACTAACCAATCCCACACTAGACCAAACAACTGAAGAGCGTAGGTCAGCTGAAAGCTGACCTAAACTCCAAGGGATTTCACAAACTTCTACCATTACATACCCCCTACCAAAGTTGGATGTCTGAATTTAAGATGTCATCCATCTCAGTACTGCTCGCACCACTTAACTCCTTAGCAACCAAGGTTTCAGTAGTCTCTACTTCTTTAATAGGCTCTAACTTATCCCATAAAGCCTTTACATATCGGTAAGTTTCAGCGTTCTCAGGATTGGAAGTACCCAATACAGCCCCTACCATAAAGGAAGCACTGCTACCCTTATACTCCGGAGACATAATCGCATATTTACCGACCTTACCTGCAATCTTGTAAGGGAAATCTTTAGGTTTAACTTCCATTACTTGCTCAATCTCAGACGGCTCAGCACCTGCAGTCATTTTTAAGTCAATACCCACT
>RBWB01582025.1_pt1 | contig 17331 bp, 22 predicted proteins | sample 2014201 | NCBI WGS metagenome assembly RBWB01 (sample SAMN10133834, study PRJNA383868) | Human oral metagenome, whole genome shotgun sequencing project. | isolation source: supragingival plaque isolated from 88 juvenile twins | host: Homo sapiens | place: Australia
AGATTCTGGTTAGGTGTGCCCACCATGATGACGTTGATTTCTTCCTGACTCGCATTAACAGAGAGAACTCGAACAGAGATAACATGATTAAAGGCGCTCTTGTGTGCAATGTGAAGAATCCGTCCAAAGTGTTCAAGTGATAGCATCTTGAAATAATCACAGGAAGACACACGATCCACTATATATATACGCAAGAATCGGGCATCAAGTTTCAATCAAGATGCCCGATTCTTGCGTATGTATGATCCTTCTGAAGTTATTGGTAATCTCTATCAGAAACGAACTGTTGCCTGCTTCTTGATCTCGAAGACCATCTCCTTCCAGCGAACAAAGCCGCCAGAAATAGTGATGGTAGATCCGTTGTCATTGATGTGAAGAACAGAGGGCAAGATGCCCAGAGACTTTAGAACCTTCTTCTCGAACTGCTCAGCCACCTCTGCGTCACCATCAGCAGCGATCCGCATCTCAGCGAAGACTTCGTTCAGAAAGTCCTCCATGTCGCCATAGGACACCTTCTCGTAGCCCATACGGTCCTGAAAGTCCCAGCCAATGCGATCAGTCATCTGCTCAATCTGGTCCTCAACCTCAGCCTTGCGCCACTCCTCCTCAGACAGGTGCTCAACGTGCCAGGAGTTGTCGTCATCGAATGTGAAGATGTTGCCATCGTTGTCAACAATTACATCACCCTCATCCCACCCGTAAAGACGCTCCTGAGCAAGAGTACGCTTCGCGTCAAACCAATCCTGCTTCTCAGCAAGAAGAGTAATATGCTTACCTTCACCCACCTTGTTCGTGAGATCGTCGAGGAAGTCAATAATCTTGTCAGTGTTGGCGTTTGTGTTCATGTTCGTCATGTTGTCTGACTCAGGAACAACCCACCTACTAGTGAATCATGTCACACGCAAAAGGAAACATGTACAGAACAGGTGTCAGCAGAGAGTCATCACATTTTTTCTTCCTGCTGACACCTGTTGAAAATTTGCTTACTTAGTGACCTTTAGACGTTCACCAAGCGTAATCGATGTGCTGAGCGTCCTCTCGACTCATGCCGAAACGTGCCAGCAGACGATCCTCAGTGTCCTGGTAGATCTGCTCCTCGTCAGGACTACCATCCGCTGGAGAGAAAGAGGCCGAATCTAGCGCACCCACCTGCCGATACATGTCTCCCAGAGCGATGGGGTCTCCGTCCTCGTCCTCAATCATGATGGTGCAAGTCCAGGACATTCCCTCACCCCAGTCACCATCCGACGGAACGTCAGTGAATGCCGGACCACTCCACTGGATGTAGAACGGAATCTCCTTCAGGGAGAACCCACTGATCACCTGCTGGAAGGTCTTCGCCTGTTCTGGCATGATTGTTAGCACCTCTGCTCATGGTTGTTGCTTTGTAAGAACCAAGCCATCAGGATTGACTCAGTTTTTCTTGATGACTCAACCATATCACCACTACAACATGATCTACAAATCTGTTTTCAGTGATTTACACCATTTGAACAATCAGGAAATAAGCAAGGCATCTCAGAAACACTGTCCTCGTACTACTTGTAATGAGTCGTTAATACCCCCCCCTCTATGAGAGTTGAAGCATGTATCCAGTTCTCACTCACCTCTGTTCAGGTATACCTCATTCAGCATCTTATCAGCAAAAACGGCAGTCTGTCTACTTCTGGCTTCATTTCTAACGGCCTCAGCCTCCTTCTTCTTTATCCTCTCGATCTTATTCTTGTTCTTCCTGATTTTTTGCCGCCTTTTATGCTCTTGGATACTTTCTTTTTCCATTTTCTTAAATCGAGAGCGTATGTCAATCATATTCTTCTTCTCGCTCTTGATGAAGTCATTGACGTAATCAACCATCTCTGACCTCAACTCTGGAGCATCACCTTTACAGAGAACGTTGACCACAACTTCGTCAGACAAAACACCAACAACCTTCTTAAAGGACTCCCTCATCTCGTTTTGGATCTTGTTCAGATCCTGCTGAGGTACATACCTTGACTCAAGGTATGGTATGACCTTCCAGTAACCTGACACCTTTGACAAGGTGCTGAACGGAAGGTTATGGTTGCACTCATTTACTGCACTTTCAAATTCTTGCTGGAATTCGTTTCCTATATTATCAAAAGCACGTGCATCATACATTCCAGCAGGATCCAGTGCTTTAAACAACTGGAGAAGCGCAAGTCCAGTTATTACAAACAAAAAGGATCCTAAAATACGATTTGGTGTGCTAGGATCATGCATTGGAACGAAAACAGACAGAATCACTGATGCTGGTATGGACAACAAACGTAGTAAGTTCCATTTTATAAACTGAAACCTTTTTCTCACCTGTCTTTCTCCTTTGCGTAATACTCATCAAGGAACTCGTCAACATTCCTAGAATGCCTTTGACGACTTTCGTTATTCTCCTTCTCGAGGATACTCTGGTTATACTGCTCAGACCTCTTCTTGATGTCTTTAACTACCTTGGTCTCCTCTTTAAGAGTATTCTTGACAGCATCAACCAACTCAGATCTCCTGTCAGATGAATACCTCCAGTAGATAGAGTTTGATACTGAATCATTCGACAGAACCCAGAAGACTTTTTCAGTGGATTTCTCAATCTCATTGTAAATTGACTGCTTCTCGTCATCTGAAGCATAGATGTACTCAGGGATCGAGTTAAAGTACCTCAAAAACCTGTACTGTATCCATAGTGGCATTCTTGACGGAGATACATTTATACTCTCATCAAGAGATTCGCAAAGTTCTTTCTTGTGCTTATTTTTGATGCTTCTCTTCCACCGTTGCTCTTTTTTTACATGAAAATTCAGACAGAATACCTATATATAAAATAACAGGTGGTATTGAAGCCAAGAGTGCCAAGAAAAGGGCAATGGCCTTATCAGATATAAGAATCCACAATAACCATGCAATACCTCCTACAATTAAAATACTTCCAGTCACAGCGAAAAATAAAACAATCTTTTCAAAAAACTTACTTATAATTTCCATAATGTAGTCCTAGTTCTTTTCCTCAAGAACTCAATAATCTTCTGGTCGTATCCTACTTTTCATTCATGTAGTAGTTTTGAAGGAACTCAGAGGCATCCTGAGAAACTTTCTGGTTCGTCTCAGCATTCACTCTTTGTGTATTCTCCTTTTGACGCTTTTTCTTAGCCGCCAAACACTCCTTGTGGTATCGCTCTGAATCCTTTCTAATGCTTCTGACTACTCTCGTCTCATCTCTAAGAGTGTTCTTGACAACATCAATCATCTCGGATCTCTGTTCAGGAGCGTACTTGCGATAAACAACATCAACTACCGACTCATTAGACAAAATCCACTTAACCTTGGATACTGAGTCCTCGATCTTGTTGTTCACCTCCTGCTTCTTGTCGTCTAGAGCATAAACGTCTTCAGGAATCGAGTCGAAGTACTTCATAAATCTGTACATCACCCAAAACGGCATTGTGCCTGCATATTTGCTCAAAGAATTACAGAGTTCTCTCTTGTAGGTGTTTCTGGTATCCTTTTTGAAGTCCTGAAGGTTGTCTGTGATCTCAATCAAAGCACCTCCGTATAAAATACATGACAAAAACGAAACAATCAAAGAAAAAAGAATAGCAGCAATAATGTTAATTTCAAAAAGACCATAAAATAGACTCAGCGTAGTCCCAAAAATTGTAATTGAACCAAAAACAAAGTATAGGATAAAAATCCTATCATAAAACTCATCTATAATCTTCATTATCTCTCTACTTCTCTCTCGCTAGAAACTCAACAACTCTATGATCGGACTCTTCGTTCTGTTTTATGGTCTTGTTGTTGTTCTCAATCTTGGCATTCTTGGAAATCTCGTCTACTTCTCGAATTGCACCCTTAACAACCTCAGTAACATATGCCACAACATCCTTCTTGAAATGCCTTGACTTGCCGTTCTTGATGACATCAACGACCACAGGTTCAGAGAGAATGTCCTCAACCTTCTTATGGGCGTGCTTGATCCTGCCATCAATTACCAGGTCAGTGATAGCATCACCAGAGATAAACTTGCGAATCTTGAATCCATACACAAGCAGTAGGATGTTGAGTTTAGGAGACTCTGTGAACGATGGAATGTTCTTGAAGTTACTGATTGAATTTACCAGTACGCGTACAGATGAGTCAACCATTTCACAAAATGGATATGACAAGGCAAGTACAGGTATAGCAACCATCGCGTTGATAATTACCCAAGAACCGAAACATGATTCCCGAGAACTCATCATCTCAGGATTAGTAGTCATTGCCAATACCGCCCACACAATGGTTCCAATTGTTAACGATACCAACAAAACTGGAACACCGAATGACACAAACGCTAATTCGTCAGCAAACAACTTTCTCTCTTTAAGAGAATCAGATTCATTGTTCTCACTCATCTACATCACCACTCTCTTTTTGACCTCATACAGGTAGTTCTCATCCAGCATCCTGTTCGCCTTCATTCTAACGTCCTCGTTCTTGGCATCCCTGGAAGCACGACGCTCATACTCCTCACGCTCCATCTGCCTCATGCGTGTCTGGTTGCGGATCTCGTTCTCCCTGGCAACAACATCCTTCATCTCAGAACGAATCTGCTTGAGAACCCTGATCTCTTCCTTGAAGGTTTTCCTGACAAATGCTTCCATCTCGTTCTTCATGTCAGAAGCATACCCGTTATAGAGAACATCAACCACTGACTCGTTTGTCAGAACCTCAGTGATACGATCATTCGACTCTACGATTCTGTCGCTGAATTTCTTCCGATCTTTGAGGATTTTTGGCATCCTGCCAGATGATGGAATCATGACTGAGTAGATTGCGCACTGAACCAAAATCCATAGTGGAACCTGGTCAGCGTACTCATTAACAGACCATGGGAACTCAACTCTCTGGTCTTTGTTGTAGAAAATGAATACTACCACCCAGTAATTAACAAATAATAACGATAAAGAGAAAACAGCCAGCAAAAATGTGAGACCAAGACACGAACCTACTAGATAACTCACAATGTCGTATCTTGGATCATAAAAGGAAGCAACAATCAGAATTGAAGCAATTAATGAAGTCGCAAAACCAACACCATCAAGAATTTTCTTTATCCTTATAGTCATATTCAACCCTCTTCCTTATGAATTTTGCTTAGAATACGCATTCAGAGTCATAACAGATATAGCAGCGCTACCAGCAACAGAGACATACTCGCTGTACATACCCGCTGACGGACCAGGAAGAGACCTCCAGTTATTTACGTCCATGATGAATACAGGTGTAATACTTCCTTGACGAGCATCTTCAAGAACCTGTTTGAGATGAGGTGCAGCATCAGATAGTGCTGCCTGGAACCTCTCGCTTACCTGACAAGCACTCAACCCCTGCTTAATCCCATACTCTTCCTGCACTCTCTGGTCAGCATCCTTGAAATCCTCTTGCCAGTTTCGATGTAGATCCATCTCAGTATGAATGCACTTTAGAACTATAGAGGATAAGAGGTTTGTTCTCTCGTTATCATCAGTGCTTGCACTCCACATGTCAATAAGTTCATGAATCTGCTTACCTGAGTACCTGGAAACACATTCAGGATTGATTGCATCAAGAACACCATCTATAAAGGAACAGGAAGTGTCTGCGCTGTGGGCAATGGAAACGTGGCTAATGGAATCTGTAGTAGCCATCACACATCCTGTTCCTGGTTGAGATCCCATACAGAGGAGTTGCCATACTTGTTGTGCAGCAAGTCACGCCATGCAACAACCACAGAGTCAACCATGACGTCAGCATAATTCGGGTCAACGAGCACAGACTTACCAGCCATTCCATCAGGCCACTCATCAGCCGGAACGTACTCCCAGATACTAGCAACATCGCCCGGAACCCTGCTGTCAAGCACTCGTCCATCTGAAGGCAACACAACCCAGTAAGCGTACACTCCATTGCAGACACTTGCCATGTCTGTGCTCAGGTTCAGGAAGATACGAGTCTGGTCGTCAGCGACAGCAAACAGACCACCACCATAACTGACCCAAGTGTAGTGAGAACCTAGTGGTTTGACAACACTGTCATCATAAGGTCCTGTGTAACCATCCTGGTGCTTCCAGTCAGGCAGGTCATCAAGATCTCTCCATGCGTGTGCCATGAGATCTCACTCTCCTCTGTGTTTGTGCTCTTGTGCCTTCATAGCAGGGTGTCATGCTGACACTCCTGTTGCCTACAATCACTATAATCCTAACTTGCAACGCCACTCACTCTGTGTTATTATAAACTATATAGACGTACTAGTCAACCCAATCCAAGGAGGTGAGCCTGTGAGGTTTTATGACACAGTGACTAGGCACAGGCTCACTACAGAAGACAGGGTGGATGCAGAACAAGTAAGCACTGATCTAGCCCAGATGATCACCTGGATGGCTCAGGCTGAGCGAGAGGTGCTTACCAGTCCAGAGTTCCATGACCTGGCCCTAAAGGCTCTGAAGGGCGACAGACCGACCGGTTCACTGAACTCCTGGGGTAGGAAGAAGTTGTCTCGATACCCATTCTCTTTCCAGAAACACAATATGAACGAGATGTTGGTCTCAAACGTGGTGAGTGCTCTGGAACTGTACGCCATGAGCGTCGGCCTATTTCAGGTGATGAGTACACACCCCAAGGAGGCCAGGCCAGAGAAAATTATCTCTCACTACAGGAATACCTATCCTGGTGCTCCGCAACCGACCAGTGGTATGGTGCGTGCTCACCTGATCAGGTATCACAAGAAAGGTGAGAGAAATCCTTCTCTACCTGGGGTATCAGCCAAACTGAACCTGGCTGTCTGTGATACCTACTTCGCTCCTAAGGCGTTTCGAGATGACAATGATTCGTTAAACATCATTGTTCAGATAAAGACTCCTAGTTATGGTGTTACTAAACTCTATCTCAAACTACCTGATAATAATGAGCGTTTTGGTGACGGAAAGGTCTGTAGACCGACTATCAGACTGAACAATAAGGGTCAGGTTGTCTTTGACATCGCCATTGAGCATGAGACGCAGCAGAGAGACACGAACAAGATTGTTGGTGTAGACCTTGGTAAGGTGGAGCCGTTCGTTGCTACAGTCATTGACCCTGAGAGTAGTCATAGGTCCGCTCCGTATTATGTCAATCATAAGAAACGGCTCGGCTCACTGGTTAAGGCTGAGAAGAAACGCCATGACCTGGTATCTCATCTGTATAAGCGAGCAGATCTCTGTGACAAATACAAGAGAACAGATCATGCTGATGTGCTGAGAACCGAGGCAAAACGAGTCAACGCTAAAGCCACCAGAATCAAGCACGAAATTAGTCAGTGCATCGCCAGTCAAATCGTCTCTGCGGCTGACCAGAATGACACTCATATCTCTCTAGAGAACCTGTCCTGGCTTGATTCTCTGGGAGGTAGATGGCCCCACGCAGAGATTCAGAGCAGGATTGAGAGCACTGCCAAGCGCTATGGGTTGAAGGTTGTCAAGGTGAGCGCCAAGGACACCTCTAAGACTTGTTCTCGTTGTGGTGGTCGGGTGTCCAACAACTCAAGGACGAGAGTTGGTACCTGCACTACTTGTGGCTTCTCTCTGAATAGAGATGTTTCAGCGTCCAGAGAGATTGCCTTACGGGCTGTCTCGAACACAAGAAACCGAGAGAGAATGCGTTCTCTGCTTCGCCAGAGACAAGAAAAGCGAAGTTCGGCTGCTACGCGGCAGTCGAAGCCGGTCACTGCCCTGGGTGGAAACCAGGGACACACCGGTACCTCCGTTTCATTAACGGAGGCGACGCTGATGATGGTGAGAGAAACTCTAGACTCTAGAGGATCTCCAATCTAGTCAGCAAGTGTCGTCATAGACGCCTATGTACCCCCTGATGCTTCCAGTCAGACAGGTCATCAAGATCTGTCATGGTCTCACTCTCCTCTGTGTTTGCGCTGTCACGTCTTCTTCACAGGGTAGTCATGCTGACACTCCTGTGTTCACGTCATGATACACACCTTTGAGAGGTTGCGCAAGTGCATGTCCACATACGAGCACTCTTGCAATGTCCTGGCAACCTGTGAATCAAAATTGAGTATGACACACATCACTTGAGAAACACTTGTTCCACCAGTTTGGCCCTGCTACCATGATTAAGACGCAGCGTGCACAAGACATACATAGTCAAGAGATGCACCAACTCAAACACAAAAGGAGGCAAACTATGGAGAAGATAGCATCAATTGCTGGCATTGGTTTTCTGGTCTTTCTGGCAATCTTTGCGACTTTTCGTAACGGACTCTTACCAATAGGTGCAGTCATGTGGGTGATTGCCTACTTTGGTGGACGTGACATCTGGCGACGTTACCAAGAGAGCATTAACGACAAAAAGTAAGGAGAGTTCAATGAATAACGCATCGGTCAACAACATTCAGGATCAGAACACCTACACCAACTACCTTCTGCAAGTAGGCAACTGGAGTACTCTGTGGATCATCAGTCCAACCACATGGGTGCTCTTCCTCTTTGCTCTGGCGTCAACCATCTTCATTGGAGCATCAGCGATTGGAAATATGTCGCTCGCATGGTTCCTTATTCCGTCTGCCATTGCTGCCTGCCTGATGGGCTCATGGATTGTGTACTATTCCCTCACTCAGGATGTCAAGGCGAGTATGGGTGATGCTGACAGCAATCATTCAGCACCAGGATCGCTGTCGTTCATGAGAGCAAAGACCGACTAGCACTCAATCACTCTTTGTGATGAGTGACAAACAGATTCAGACACTCTGACTCCTCTATTTTTCTGGGGGTTAGAATAGTGCCTGAATCTGTTTAATTTTTTCAACTAATTAAACACTCTTTCTCCAGGTACTTCCTGTTCTCAGCGTGGCCCTTGTTCTCTGTTGGAAGTCGTGCTACAATGAGGTGATTGTCTCATCCAGAGAAGTCTTAAAGCACAGGAACAGAGAGAGCAGATGACTAGAATCATCCAGATCGGCCCTACAGATCCCAGCAGCAATTCTGCAAGCGGTGGCACTACGATCACCATGTCAGGCGGCAGTGACTCAGACCTCACTATCAGCGGGCTTGATGGAGGAGTTGACGTTGGTGACCTGAGTAAGTTGAACGAGCCAGGTGCTGCTGACAACCTGCCTCCGTCTATTCGTTATGCGCTCAGTGCAATGGGTCTGCTTGACGACGATAATGAGGAAGATGCTGATGGCCCGTTGACTGAGGCCAATGTTGACGTGCACTCAGAGGTTGAGGCTGATGGTTCCAGCACCCTGCATATTGACGTCAGTGTCGAAAGCACAGAGGGCGAGGACCAGAGCACAAGTGTTACTCTGAGAAACCTGACCAGCCCTGTGTCAGACAGTACATGCGAGCAGGTCACTGACACCCTGAGCCAGATGCTTGCTGAGCGAACCTGCCTGTATGGCGTCTCTATGCAGGAGAACACTGTCACTGTCAACACTGCAGTCAGTCAACAGTCATCAGAGTTCTATCATGACCTCATCAACCTTTTTGCTGACACTCCATGGAATCCAGTCAATGAACCGCTGATTCGTGGAGCATGGTCCTGTCTGAACCTGAACATCTACTACAACTCCATTGGTGACTTTCGTCAGGACGTTGCAGACATGATGACCAAGGAGACAGGTGTCACTTACGCCAGTGCTGATGACATGCTCTACATCAGAATGCTCTCTGAGGGGCAGGATGACCTTAGTGGACTCAAACTGATGTACAACAACTCTGAGGATTCAAGGCTCACTCTTGCTGACGATGCTGTCTTCCTGCTACTTCCAACACCTGAGAAGGTTGACAGGCACCTGAACAACATGGTCACAGGTGGATACGCTGAACTGGTTGACACTGATCGTGGGATCGATTTGAGTGAGCCTGTTCCGTTCGCATGTCTTCAGGCGTACCGTGATGCTGTTGACAACTGGGGAGCCGGATACGAGACGACACTGGATCTCGCCAGAATCACTCTTCGTCGAATCCACATGATGCAGCAGGTTCTACCACAGGACACGTTCTATGACACCATTCGACAGGTTCTTGGTAGCGCCAGTTGCAACGTTGAGGAGTACGTTGCCTCACCTGTCACAGAGGACCTTTTGGTGGGCTTTAGGATGGCGTTGAACTGCATTACAACTATGGTCAACAAGGAGACGCCATCAGAGATTGACAAGAGCATCTTCCTGACCACCAACCACGATCAGGATGAGCACAGGCTAGGAGTGCCGCACAGGACCCTGCGAAACAGTGTCTTCACTCTGGAGTCCACAGTTGACAGGATGCTGTTTGACGTCTGGGACTACGATGAGGATGATGACAGTGAAGAGCGCCCAGGATACTTCACCGGTCCAGCACGAGAGACACTGACAGCGACCCTGTGTGCTGCCAAGAAACTCGACCCAACAGGCATGGCATCACGAACCATCCTGTCTCAGCACATGTCCATGTTCTCAGATCCAGACACGCTCACTGAGGCGCTGGAAGGAACAGCAGTAGAGGATCCTTCTGTCTTTCTGTCCCGAGTGCTGACAGAGGCGTACTCGATGCATCTTCTTCGACTACTTGAAGACAGCGTTCCAGATAGTGATACCAAGGACGTCATTACCAACACCATCTCTGTGCTGGAGAAGACGGCAGAGATGGATGACAGGTCAAGTCAGTCAGACGAGTGGTGATACTATATGGTGGTTTTATCATCATTGATATTTATTGGCATTTTTCTTCTTTTTCTTACAGTCCCTAACAACCTTATTGATGACGCAATTGACTACATAATCAAGATATGTAAGTTCACTATTCTTCTCAAGATTAGTACTACAGGTGTTTTCAAGAAAGCACGTAGCTTGAAGAGAAGAGAGTGGAAGTACCTTTGTAAAGGACGTATTTCTGAGTATGTAGAAGAGTATGTTGATGAGTTGATTGAGTTCTGCTCGTTCGTGTCAAGGAACAAGGATACTCTAGAATCTGTCTCTGAAGAAATTGAATCTATCTGTCAGGAAGCAGACCAGATTTACCTAGATCTTCGAGAGTATGTTGTCAACCCTACTGTACGTAGATCTTTGACTCGTGTTATCAACAAGCAGGATTGCACTGAGTCAGATTACAGAGCCTACGACATGATGGAGGCATTACTTGAGAACGCTGCCGACAAGACCAAGGAACTGAGGATTCAGAGTAAAGACCTCTTAGACAAGGCGCTTGAGAATGAGAGCGTCGAGATCGACAGAATTGTTGACAACTGGGAGAATGGTATCAGTATTGTTGAAAACAATTCTGACTCTTCTGTCTCAGACAAGGAGGGTACAGATAATGTTAACCCCAGCAATGATGACAACAGGACAAAAGAAGGTCATCCTGAATTAAGACAGAACGATCTCTCTAATGTGCTCAACGAGTTCTCTAATCCTCTCTGGGACGAGAATGACACAGACGATGATGAAGACTCTGATCATTTAATTTCATGCTCTTCTGTTGCGTAGGATTTTATACAGAAAGACTGACATGTATATAGTTCGCTCTTTCATCTATGTTGACTATGAGAGAACCTTCTTTCCGAGGTTCTTTCAAACCATCATCTGCTTAAGTAACAGTAGATCTATCTCATTAGATGATGTGTGTAATGTCAGCGAAATTAAGAACAAGTACTTCATTCAAGATGTGCACAAGTACAGGAAATCACTGACTAACTGGTGCGATACCAAGCAGAAGATGATTAACCAGTACTCTGATGGTAAGAATGCAGATTCAAGCAATACTGGAATCAATCATGAATCCAGCCTTTCACAACTTCCCAAACAAATTGAGCAGGTTATCAGAGAGACTGACCAGCAGGTTGAAGATCTCTTTGTGAAACTACAGAACTTCTCTGAGCATCCAGATACAGAAGATAGTCTTATCGATCCTCTTGGTATCAGGATAAACTCGTTTGAAAATCCTGTTTTGTTTGGCAAACTTATGAATTTGCTGCAATCAAGTATGCTCGAAACACAACGTCTGACAGAAAACCTTGAAGCGCTCTGTCAGAAAGCACTATCTGAATCCATAACAAGAAAAGATAAGAATCAGATAAATAGCGATGAGTACAACTTGACATTGCTTAGTGATGTTTGGTGAGTTTAGTTATACTCTCAAATCATTCATCTAACCTGCACACAGAAATTGTTATCATGTAAGTAAGAGATACCACCCAACCTGGAGGAAATGATGACATCAGTTACGTCAAGCATAGACCCAACACTCGTTATATCAAACTCAGAAGCAATCGCACATACTACGATTTTAATGCTGTCAATTATAGCGCTCAGTTATATTATTATCATTTTGGCAAAGGTAACGTACTACTTCATTACTCCGGTTGCTGTCTTCTCAGTTGACCAGATCGGATCCACTATCACAGGCCGTAAACCGATTCTTGACTCTCCTCCAGTCTTCAAAAAGACCAATAAGGGAGATAAGTCAGAGAACTATGGGAAAATTCTGCTTGCTGTAAGAGATAAGGATACAAAAGCACCCAAGAACTACACAAAAAATTGCTTACTATCTATAGTCATTCTGTCAGTAGTTTTCTGGTTGATTCTATGCTCAACTATTGGATTACTTGTCATCACTCTGTTGGGAGTTGAGAACACCATTATATTGCTTTCATTCATAGGTATGCTAGTTTTCATCAAATTAATTATGAATATTGCTTGCGACCAGAATCAGCAAGTGGATCAAGTAAACACAAGTAAGAGAGAAGATGCCCAGTGATTCTTTGGCTCATATTCATCTTTGGAGTTATTGGTGCACTTTCTCTCTGGGATCATCTTTCTGGAAGAAGTAAAAAAGAGTGCCCATATTGCCACAAGCAATTCGACAAAGGTACGAAAAATACTTTATCAAATTCCTTAACACACAACGAATTTAATAAGTGGGTTGATTACAACAATAATCCTATCTTCAGTAAGCGTGAGTGGTCGTATCTTTCCCAGATTCCTGAACTAGAGCAGGCGTACACCACGTATAGAAGAATCTATAGAATGTACCTTAATAACTGGGGACAGATTCTTGATGGCTACCCTAAAAACAGTCGAGAGTACCAGTTAGGTAAATCTTTTGACAAGCAGGTCGCAGACATCTATCAAGATGTCCGCAAGGTTGTGTGCAATGATTCTGTCAGGAACGCCATCGAGTCAGCATCTCAGCAAGGAGAAGCCACCAAAGACCTCTACAAGGACGCTGCGCTCATGGTTATTGACAAACTGAACAAGGCGTCTGAGAGCACGTCTGCTCTGCACTCCAAGATGAAGGATGAAACTGGCGCTCTTAAAGATGCTGAGGTGAAGGATCTGGTTGCTCAGTGGCAGCAATCCAGAACTACATCACGTACTGAGAGTCCAGACACCACACCTGCTGACACAACGACAGAAGATCAGGAACTTGTAGACCTTTCTGATGCTTTTGATGCAATGGTGCAGGAAGATGAACACCTCAAAAAATCAGGCGTCAAGAGCACGATTGATGAAGATTTATGGGACACTGAGAACCAGTCAGATCAGCAGGCATCTTTCTAATCTGTAGATATACTTATTCAGTAATAATAACTTGAGCCAACTATAAGAAACTTGGTGACAACAATGCTGTCAACACTTACATCTTACGCATTAAGCGTACTGGGAGCATTCTTTGTTCTGATGATATGGTCTGGCGTCATTGTGGTTGTCGAAAGAATCAGAGCGCGACTAGAAAACAGAATTCCTGCAGATGAGGAGTTCAATGGTCCCGCTATCCTGAACATCTACAAGTTTGGATTCTTCACTATCATGATGGCAACACTTATAACAATTCCTGTCTCTGGAAATCTACTCTTCCTTGTTGGACCATTTCTTAGAGATGGAATCGCTGCTGGGATGATTGCATGTACCATCATCATGACAATCTTTCCTTTTGTACAGCACCTCAAATGCGGTAGAGCAGAGTTCTGAGAGTACAACAAGAATCTGCTTCAAGCAGAACAACCCGCCTGATTAATAACTTCAGGTGGGTTTTTCTTTATCTGGTCCACTCGTCAATCCACTTTTTCTCGATCTTTTCAGCCATTATGCGTATACTTTTGATGAACCACTTGTCATAGAGTATGACTATTCCTGAGAATAAACCCAATCCACATCACTAATAGATGGGTTATCCGTCGGATTCGTCGTGCCGCTTGTTGTCTGAAACCACTCCATGTGATCCACCGCAGAAACCCTAGTGTCTGCGGGGCACATCCTCACACTCACCCCCTTAGAAGGAAGAGGTGGATAAGTACGAGTGTGAGTTTTCGGTCGGTTCTGTGGAGCCTTAGGCGTTGGTCTGTTCTTCGTGCCAGGGTGCTTCAGTGGTTTTATCCGGCACTTGGAGCGGCGAACACGCTTGGTCTTCGTAGCGTGCTTGTTTCTCGTCTGACACGCCTTCTTGACGTTCGCTCTCTGAGCAATGTTCGCTGCGGCGTTCAGGTCTCTGTGGTGAGTAATGCCACATGCGTCACACACTGGACTGCTGTAGTTACTCATATCCAGATCAGACTGACACACGTGACACCTCTTCGAGGTATACGCCGCATTGACCTTCATGACTCGTCCGCCATCGGCCTCAATCATGTCACGTGTCCTGCGAAACACCTCACCTCGGAACCAGCGACCATGCTTCATGGTGTTTTTTATGTGGCTCAGATCCTCGAATGAGATAATGGCATTGTCATAGTGCCATGAGGCATCCGCTAGTTCTTGGGCAATAAGGATGCTTAACTCAAGTCTTCTGTTGGACAGGTGCTCTCTGTGTAATGCGGCTTCCTCAGAACGGTTCTTTCTTTGTAAGGCAGCGACCTGAGTTTGCGTCCTCTTAATCTTGTTGTTTAGAGACCTGGCGCGCTGTCCGAGAAGAGAACGCTCAACAATCTCTTTCTTCTCAGTGTCCCAGACCACGTAAGCAGCAGGGTTCTTCACGCCGACGTCTATACCAATAACGTAGCGCTCAGAGAACTCCGGTCTACCAGGATCTGTCTTGCCACAGAAACCAAACATCACACGATCGCTTTTGTCAATCCAGATGTCAGGCGCACCAGGTTCGCAACCCTTCTCCAACAACTGAGGAGGTGTAGGGAAGTGTAGCACTGTCTTCTTCCCCTGTACGACCATCATCAACTCAATATGATCTGGTGTGACACTCATCTCTCTGTACTGCTTATCGGCAGCAGAAAGAGCAAGTCTGGATTGCATGGAACTGGGTTTTGACTTGCTGGCGGCTCTCTTCCAGCCAGTAGAGACATATTTAGGGTAGGTCTGAGTCATGACCTCAACTCTAGCAGCCCAGGAACGTAGGTTGCTAACTACTTGTTCTCTGAACATACGCTCTAAACGAGACGCCCCGCTCCTGAACTGCTTCTTCACCTCAGCAGGAAGATGCAAACCCATCATGTATCCTGCTCCTGATGGCTTGAGCCTCTCGAAGTAAGTTGACAGAGCCAGGTTCTGCTCGGTCATCTCCTGCAGAGCGTAGTGAGCGACCAGTTCAGCGTCTTTCCTGATGCCGTCCAGAACCTCGCTGAGAACCAGAGACCCACCATCCTTGTCAAACGCTGCGTATGGTACCCTTGGATATGTACGAGACACTATTGTTTTGGATGACACCTGGTGAGCCTCCTCTCAAGAATCTAACTGAGCAACGGTATGAGTTTATTATAACACAAGATCAGAGGAGGTTGCCAACACAGATAGAGAAATAATAACAACATCAGACTACAGTAGAATATCCTATCTCGTTCTGAAAATCAAACTCAGGCAAGGCGAAATAGTTCCACCTTCTGAAAGACGCATACCTGTCACAGACAATACCTAGATCCATCATGTAATCTTTGCCTTGCTCTTCCATCATATGAGTATAGTAATGTTTGCTATCTGTAAAGACGTCAAGCGCATTGTAGATGAAGGTTGATGGAACCTGGCATCCAGCACTACGAATCACTTCAACAATCTCTGCTAGGTTCTCATGACTTTTTGACACCAGTGCAGATGCTCTCCAATTTGTTCTGTAAGTACCTTTGAACAAAGTTGTTCTCATACTGTGTAAACCAATTGGAGTCATAAAAACAACACCAGAAAACTCATGACTACGTAAGTTCATGGAGTCATTTTCATTTCTGAAAGCAGTTCTGATCATCTTTTCATAGTCATACTTAAACCCTTCAAACAACAATAACAGATCGTCTGTTTCCAATGACTGATGGCCCATAGAAAAAGACATCTCTATTACAACGTTTTCATTGGAAACAGGTCTGCTTATCCAATAATCAATGCCACCAAACATTGACTCATTGTTAGGAAGAATCATCTTCTTGTTAACAGAACCTCTGAACCACTCTGATACATCAAACATATTGTTGTCTGCAGTCATCTTTGAATCTTTTTCTTATATGAGTTATCAATGCTGTAAATCAAAATCAAGGCTATTGATCCTTAAGAACCAGTCCTTGACAATAGAATGAAACTCTGGCCTCTCACTGAGAGAATCCTGACTAATTGTGCTCTCATTGACGACAAACCCAGCACTGACAAGATCTTCTGTACTACAAGACGACCTTAATGTGCTACATGTCCTCGATACGTTCTCATAGGGATTCACCATCGAAACAGGAGTGGCGCCATGCATTCCAGTAAGCGTATTCACAGAGTTCACAAAGTTCTTGACTGCAACCTTGTCCTCTGAGTCAGTAAAAACTACCAGAAAGTTCTACTCGTAAGGATTCTCTATATTCTGCACAACACTGACCAAGGAGAGCAGAGTATAGCGTTGCTCTTCCTGACTTGCAATTTTCTTGCTGTCTGTGATCTTGTTTCTGGCAAGAACCCTTTCAGTGACTCTTCTTATCATGAACTCAACATAAGAGTAAAATCCGTAATCCAGTAAACTTTCACCTTGTACTAATACACTGTCCTCAGGAACGACAAACCCTTCCCCGCTTCTCACCCAGGAGGCATTTACTATGAATAAACCACCATATTTGGAGTAACTGACAACAATCCTGTTCATACCATCATCAACGTGCAGGAAAGTCTGATTGTCTATATTTTCATAGAACATAATCAACTCAGATCCTCCTCCTGATTTGGAAAATCCCCTATAATGATTGAGAAAAGAATTCATACACAGTACATACTCAGCAAAATTGTCAGTCATCTGCTCTACCTGCTTCCTTCACTATTCTCTCAACAAGGTTGATGAGTCTTGGTTCAAGTGTTATGAACTTACAAGAATCACCAAATGTGTATATATTATGATCGCAGCACTTTGCGTTATAAAGATCCTG
>RBWB01582026.1_pt1 | contig 17327 bp, 25 predicted proteins | sample 2014201 | NCBI WGS metagenome assembly RBWB01 (sample SAMN10133834, study PRJNA383868) | Human oral metagenome, whole genome shotgun sequencing project. | isolation source: supragingival plaque isolated from 88 juvenile twins | host: Homo sapiens | place: Australia
GCAGTCCGTTCAACTCTCTCTGTTGTGTGGGTGTGAGGTAGGTCACCTGTGCTGGGTTTGACTACTACAGCAGTGTAGGTTTATGCTGATGAGCATCTAGGTTGTTGTCGCAAAGGTTAACGACCGTTACTTCAAAGAGAGCATTGATGAGCACTACACAGCAGAAGGCTAAGGCGCTGGTGTCTGACGGCACTAAGATTGTCCTCCAGTGGTTTCTCTCCAGTGACACCGACATTAATGGCGGGCCGTGGGTTCTTCGAGTTTCTGACGTCATCCCGCCTGGCGCGGACAGCCTGTACGGGATGGACACTGAGCCGCCTTACTGGATGAGTGACATTGAGGTCACTGTTCCTGGGTCTGATGGTGAGGTAGGCATGGAGAACGCTGACCGTGAGGCTGCCGAGGACGCACTGCTCAACACTCTAGGGCTGTCCTGGGAGAATGTTGAAGATGTCACCTGGGCGTAAATACCACTGAAACAGGGGCACAGAGTAAAAGGGTTGGGAGGCGTTCAGTCGCTATGAGTGACGCCTCCCAACCCCCTTACCTACCTAGTTCTGCCGGAGCGTGTTGCCACCCTTGACGCGCATGTGCTACAATGGCAGAACTTGCTTCACACCTGACACATGGGAGGAATACATGCTATACAATGCCACGATCAACGTCAACCCCAACGAGTACCCTGATGAGGACGCTATGGTGGATGACATCATGACCAACCTTGAAGGATACCACCCCTCCATCAGCGACTCAACCGATTTTCCGGGCATGATTGACGTGGTTGTCACCATTGACGCAAAGTCACCAAGCGAAGCCATGGCAAAGGCGATGAGCCTGGTGGACAAGGTCGGTGTTCAGGTCGGCTTTGAGGTAGTGCCGACAGATGCGTGGGACAAGCGCGAGGGGAACACCAAGTAGGTCAGTCAAGCCTAGCCGGGACTCATTACTAAGTTCATTCAGATGCCTCCAATAGAAGCACCAGAACCAACCTTGAATGCCCACTTTCAGGTTGGTTCTGGTGCTTACTAGCGGTTATGCTCAAATCTCGTGCGACTATGTTCTAGTTCACACATTCTACGGTTGACACCTCTCTGCATGGTGAGTAGTGTTCACATCAGTCAACAAACACACACCGCACAAAAGGAGACTCCCTTGATTACCGTGAAGACCATGACCGAGAGCCAGGACGCCGCAATCATGGCGGGAGCCAAGCCCGTCAAGGTCACGATCCGCTACCAGGATTATGGAGGTTATGGCCGTTCGCCGCGCAAGGAGACAGTTAAGACGACTCTCCCTTCGTGGGATGGTGATCACCCCACTATTGTCGGGAAGGATGCCTATTTTATCGCTCCTGACGGCCTGATTTACGAGGCCGTCTCCACCCTCCATAATGGCGAGACTTACGTCACCTTCAACCTGGGGTTCCGAGAGAAGCGGGAGGTGGTTCGTGAACACTATGATGAGAATTACTCGCATTCCGTTATCATTAATGGGTTTATTTCTCGTCCTGTACCTGCCCTGTACGCGGCCATGTCTGACGGCGTGGTCGAGATTACGAAGAGGATCCCTGAGCACTATGACATTAAGCAGATGAAGAACATCTCTGGGCCTCATGCGGGAGAGTGGTATGTCCCTCTGGCCCACCTTGACCTGTTCCGCTCTGTGTGGCGCGAGTACATGCGCAACGATGACGGAATCAATGTCCCCCTGCATGAGGACTTCAAGATCCCCAACGATGAGCGCGTTCAGTCTGCCTTGGAGACCAATGCGCAGTCTGCCTGCTGGGGTGTGGATATCGGGGTGTATGCCCCCAGTGTGGATGAGATGCTGGCCGCAAACATGCTGATTGAGACGGTTCGTGAGGTTCGCGCCCAGAGTTATAGCGACTCCATGCCCATGGTGTGGGCTGGACGTATCGCTGACGCATATGCTCGGATTGTTGAGACTCAGAAGGATGCTGTAGTGCTCGGGTGACTCCAAACGGGCGGGGCGAGAACGGGTCAGACTCACCCCGCCTCCATATCTTCAACAACACCGCTCCCATCTATGACTCGCATGGATCCGTCAATGGCTGGGAGCGGTGTTGGGATGTGTGACCCAGTTCACTCGTGGTGGGGTTGCCTCCTGGCTGGCGGCTGGGGTATGGTTGGGTCATCAGCCAAAGGGCAACCGGCCCAAGGCAAGACCCTGAGGGGGAATCATGGAGAATGTTAGCATCCAGGTGTTCAGCAAGTTCGACCGCAACACATTCAATTCTCTTCGCAAGGAGTCAATTCCTGTTCGCGTTCTTGTCAAGACCGCTTTCGCGCTCAACATCCCGTGTGTTGAGATCTACAAGAACGATAACTACACCTGGACTGTTGTCGGCGACGTGCGGGTTCGCTACTCCAACACCTCTGATAACGTCCTCGTCTCTCGTGTGACTGAGACGGCTGGGCGCTTCGAGGAAGAGGTGCGCCGAATCTCTGAGATGTCCGTGTACGGTGCCATTGCGGCAATTATCGAGCACGTCAAGGGCGTCAAGGCGGAGTCTGAGGTCGCCACCTACCTTGTTCGCAACCTCTCGGATGAGGCTGATTGGGTGGGTAGTGTTGCTGAGAACACCATTGAGGTAGAGGTCAGTTCCGAAGACACTGACGACACCTTCTCCGTAGACATTACTTTCAGTGTTGAAGACAGTGACATGATTTCCATGAACTTCTACAATGGGAGCGGCGGTGAGATGGATCCTTCGGGGAAGATTGTTGATATGGTTGCAAATTCGCTCTTCTGGCTCAGCGAGGATCTTAAGAGCCAGGATTCGTTCGTCGAGTCTGAGGTTATGCTCATCCCTGTGAGCAAGTTTCTCCCCCAGGTGTGAGCCGTCAGCCCCCTCTCAACCGCCCCGCCCTGTAGCAGCAGAAACAGGGCGGGGCGGCTTCGTACTGATAGTCCTTGACGGCCAAGAAAATGATCGGCAGTAAGATTCGCTTCACCCTCTTGCTTTTTTCTCAACGATCTGCTAACATGTGAAGGCACATACAGTGGAAAGAATCTGAGGTGATTGACGTGTTTTTTGGTATCGCACTGATAGTGGTTGGCATCCTCATTTTGTGGATGCTTGTAAAGTGGGGCTCCAAGATTGACGAAATGCTATTTGCTATCATATTATTGGGGGCGCTGTTCGGACCTATTCTTTCCGGAATATTTGCAATTGGCGATACTGTATCTCCAGAGCACGATACATCTAGCAGCATGAGTCATCACTCAGTCACACACGAAACAATTACGCCCGATAACAGCAACCACCCAACCTATACGCCAACCCGCAAACCGGTGAACTAGGCGAAAATGGTAACCTTAATAATCGGAGTGGTAACACTAATTATGTTGCTCTTCGTCGTCAGTTTTGTCAGGCATGGCAGAATCGGTCCAGCAGTAATAGTGATTTTTACTATAATGGTAACCCTTGCGGCTCTATTCTGGTCGCCAAGCCGCACGAATGACGATTCCATAGAACTTATTCCTCCTGGACTTCAAGCAGACGACAGAGACAGTCGGCTTATACAAAGGCACCTCTACGGAACCACTGCACCCTTCAGTATCCCGTCTTCCGGTCTTAGCAGCCAGCCCAGTACCCCAGAAGACGGCGAGCAGCATGACACTGTTGAGCCGCAAGGTCAGAAAACATCTGACACCGCCAGCAATCCCCCTACACCAACTCTTGAGCCAGCGAACTAAGGTGCCACAGAGAAACACACAACCTCTGCCTTGAGAGTCACCTAGACGCAAAGGGGGTACATATCGCGTCATCGCCTCCAGCACAGGAAGAGGGTGGCACGCTTGGTCTCTCACTAACCAGCGTGCCACCCTCAAAGGTGTCGGTAGAGGTCAGGCGTTAGCCATGGGCTCAACCTCTGCAAGAATCTCTCGGTAGGCGTCCGCCTTGATGCAGAGGACGGCCCGCCCAGTCGGGTCTGCCTCTGCCTCGATTCGAGCCTCGATGTTCTTGATCTTCTCCTCGATAACCGCGATGGCGAATGCGATGTCCATTATGTGCTCCTGTTTTCTCTTGCTGGGAGCCCTGTACTCCCTGGCTGATGACTCCATACTACACGGCTCGATAGGGCCGACGCAACCTATCTCTGTGTGAACTACACCACATAAGGGGGTTCGCCTTTGTGGCATCCAAGTGAATGACGGCCAGGAGGCTCAGGCCGCATCCAGTTGTCAGATTCTTGGTGTCCCCTTGCTTGTGGCCTGGGTAGTAGTGGCGGCGTGTTGGCCTGCTAGAAGCACTCCATCTCTCTCAGTGGCTCTGTTTCTTGATACTGGTAGATGATCTCACGGGCGACTGGACGGGAACGGAAAATCCACCTCTTAATCGGCCAGGAGGTGTACCTGCTGGCCGTGACGCCCTTGTACACGTAGTCGCTAACATGAATCATGCCATTGTAGAAGTTGACCACCATGCACGGCATATTGGAGTCACGCCATGAGAAGGCGGGTTACCGAGAGGTCTTATCCTCCCCTTCTACAAGGATGATGGTGTCTGTGTGGATGTCTATTGCCTTGAAGAATGGGGTGTCCTCAGGTTTGACTTTCCATATAGCGCCACACATTTCGGCCATTAACTCGTCAACGACACTACTGACAAGGTTGTCGCCCGAGATGATTGATTGGTTCAGTGTGAACACTTTCTGGGGGAACTCGCACAGGATTTGACACAAGGTGTTCGGATCATAACTACTCATGTAGGCTGTCTTATATGTTACCTCAGTCAACCCGCCAGTGAAATCACGAGAGTTCATGAGGAAACTGACAGCGGTACGCGCAAACGGTTCGCCTATGGGGTAATCGTCTACCCTGTTAGCCATTGCGGCCCTCCTGTAGTCTAGTGTGCCGGGACTAGGCTCCCTTATTTGGATTTAAGGGACCTGGTGGAAACGCACCTTGGGGCGGCCATAGCCAACATAGTACTTCTTACCACAGCATTCGGTTACAGTAATGATTCCAATGTGACCGTGCTCAGAAGAAGTGTCCCCAACATCCTTGACACTGAAACCAAAGTCCTCAAGCGTGTTGATCATGAGTTCGCACGCCTTGTCTACTCCAATGACACCAGAAACCTTGACGGCCTGATTGCGGACGTACTCAAGGTAGTCCTCATTCCAGCGGAACTCACCTGAGTCCACAGTAAGCGTGCTGTCAGTCAGTTCCAGGTAGGCACCCCAGACGTCCTCAATGTCCTCAGGGTGGACGTTATTGTCCTCATCGCCGTAGCCGTCAATGATCCACCCCAACTCACTGCCCTCAACGTAGCGGACGATACCATGATCCCAGAGGTCAGTGGTGTTCTCGGCCACAACGAATAGACGGTCATCACCTGTCATGGTGCGCATTTTCTGGGTTAGATCCTTGTTGACGGCAGGGCACTTGAGCCCCCACTCTGGGGCGTACTTCAGGGGGATCTTGTCGAGAGCCCACACCAAGTCGTTGGAACAGTCAGCGTTCTCGATGGCCTTCATGGCCTCGCAGATCGCCTCAATGGTGCCAGTGTCAGAGTTGGTCATCTTATCTTCCTTCATCAAATGTACTGGTTGTTCTTTTAGTCCAGGGCGTTAACTGCCGCATTGATCGTGGCATTTGAGAAAGTAAACACTCTAGGTGTCATGAACCTTCGATCCCTGAGGACACCGCTTTGGTGGAGGTCTTCAACGACAGCCTCAAACCCGTCCCCCTCGATAGTGACGGATGCGGTTGTTAGGTCAGTCAGGAGAGCTTTTTCACCATCTCGCTCAACAGCAACCCCCTTATAGAAGAATGGCCTATACGCAGACACACTCCATCCCTTAGAATCCAGGGCTTTAATGCAGGTGATCATGATCTCGCGGTGCATAATCGCCGTCTGAACAATCTCCGCGATGGAGTTAGGGTGAAGATTGTAGTGCGTCACCTCAAACTCGGCGAAAGAATCACCAATAGGAAGAATCGTTTGAGCGACCATGCCTCCCGACCTGACAAAGATGAAAATGTCACGATCCTCAGTGTAGAACATTTCATCATCAATGCCCCTAGAAGCGTACAGATTCAGCGCTTCTTTGATGATGCTCTTGACTTGGCTATCCATTGTTCCTCCTCCTTGCTTGTGACTCAACTGTACCCACCAGCACCATGGGCAGTCAACTCAAAAACAAGTGACATGAGTCACACAACATGAGGGGAGAAACCTAAACGCTGGCAACACTCTCATGTATGACGCACATCACACGCGAGAGCGTTGCAGTCTGTTGTAGCCACAGTGTATGCTCGAATCATCGACAAGGCGAAGCACCTTCACTGAGCACTTTAAGGAGAAACACATGAGTGTCGTTGATGACATGCAGAACTGGATCCGCAACCAGTTCCCCAAGTCAGTCGTTCGCACTGTCCACAACAACGACTATGATGCTGTGATTCTCGACAGTGTTGCTCTCGTGGTCGTTGGCGACATGTACGGTATCGGGCGCATGGGCAGTTCCATCACCCCAGGATGGCGCCTTGACATACCTTATGCCTCAACGTGGGAGTTTGTGCGCGTCGCCCTGTCCGACACAAGCGTCCCCGTTGAGCGTCGTCTCCGCCGCCTAGTAGACGTTGATGTCACAGAGGACGCTGACGGCTACCACGTGTCCGTGCTAGGTGAGCATGTTGCTGACATCCACCCTGACGAGGACGGTTATTTCACCACAACCATCGGTAGCGAAGTTGAGGAGCACGGCTACCTGAGTTCAGCCCTGCTCACTGTTGCCGAACACGTAGCCTCCATCTAGGCAACAGGCAGGGCGGATTGCCTGTCAGCAAGGACCAGCAACCAACTTCAGATCGGGTTAGTCGCTGGTCCTTGCGTCAATGAACCTCATTGCATTTTCAAGGACTTCCCGCTGGCGATCCGACATCCAGGGGTCTCCATGAAGGATCTCCTCTATGACTTCAAGCATCTCCTCCAAGGATACGTTCTTGCTGTCAGGTTCCTTTGAGTGGTCGCCAGTGTCTTCACTCCATGCCTCTAGAGAGGAGATACTGGCGGGCTCAACGTCACCTGAATCTCCTTGGTCTCCTACCTGCTCCCAGGGGGTGTTAAGCCATGCTGTGAGGGAGCCCGTGTCGTTGAACCTGTACTCTTCCCCTTCCGCTCTTATGCCTCCCCTGTGATAGATAGTGACAAGCCACTGGACCCCGTTGCGTTCTGGGAAGTTCTCGACGCATAAGAGTGTGTCCCCAGTTTTTAGTGTCATTAGGTCGTACAGGCGTTGACCGCACGAATTCTTGAAGGTCACCCTGCTGTCAGCCCTGACTTTGCCTTCACCTGAGATTCCGTTAAGGATGGGGAGGAACTTCTTGGTGCGGTGCTTCAGCATGGTTTCGTCACAGAAGTAGTCGTACCACCCGTTCCTAGCCGCTGACTCAACGCTACCGAACACCTCGTGAACCCCATTGGCTTTAACGTTGTCAACAATACTGGCGACGGTTCTGGCCTTGTGCATCTTGACCTCTCCTGACTCTTGAATACGTCCTATAGAGTAGGTTACCTTGCTTGACTGGATCTACTTCAGGGAGGCGGAGACAAGCAGTAACGCTCTTGGGTCACGCTGGATACTGACTTCCAGCGTGACCCAAAGGTAGGTTCTGTTCTCAGGGCTCAGAGAGCATCCCGGAAAATAGCCCCATAGTCCTCGTCAAGGATGATCATCCCACGAAGCGAGCCAGCCAGAGCAACCTTCTGGGCGAACTTGCGGCCGTTCTCAGAGCCGACGTCGATGATGCCCTTGTGGGGCTGAACATCGACCTCAGCGCTGTTCTGACGTCCCTGGTCGTAGACGGTGAACGTGTTGGCATCGCTAATCGGAAGAACTTCGTATCCGCGATCCTTCAGGAGGCCACGCATGAGGGCGACCCTCCACGCGGTGTCATAGGTCTTTGAGATGATCTTCTGCATCTCCTCGGCCTTGATGTGGTAGCCGAGAGTGTCAGAAAGGGTCTCGCCCAGGTTGTCCTTGGTGGTGATAGTGAGTTGGAACCCAGTGTTGCGAACCTCAGCGACTTCCACCTCAACCTCAGTGTCTCCGACATGGGTGGAAACCTTGACAGCGTTGCTACCGTCGTCAACCCACTGAACGCCAGTAATCTGTCCGGCTTTCTCGCCGAACGCACCGCGAACCGCTTTGACAACGACCTTGGTGGTGGGGTTGGACAGGTCAGTGATCTGGGTGACGTTCATGGTGGGCTTCCTTTCGATTGTCGCCTCAGACCTGTTGTCCTTGGCTTGTGACACCAGCATAGGACACTGTGGTCGTTGGCTGCAACCCTAGTGCCTGTGAACTGGACCACACGTGCACATCCTTCGGGTGAGGGGCAACAACCATAAGTCACACGACCCCCTTATGAAGGCGTTTAGGCGCCCCCAGCAACACCACTAGATATACGTGAAAGCAAGGCGGGCACAGCGGTAGAGCACCATCTAACACTTGTGTCATTGATGACCGTGCGCTCCTGCCTCAACTCTCCTGTGTCCTTGTGCCGCTTGTGCCGTGTCGTCTGGGAGCGAGAGAAGAACTCGGTGCTGTCGTGGTCAATGATCTGCGATGCAGCGAACTGGACACAGTTATCCTCACAGTTGACGACACCTTCATTGCCTTCGAAGAAAGGGATGATGGTCTTATGAATGACTGACTCGCCACTGATGAGCCACTTCGTCATATGCTCGTCTTCTGGGGCTTGTTCTTCTACTCGAATGAAAGCATTGTAGTTGCCAGTGTCCTGGGCGTTACCGAAATCGGTGCGGAATTCAAGCCCTGTTTCCTTGAGGAACTTCTTGATTCTCTTCTCCAGTTTCTTCATTCTGTGGAAGGGGAGAGCGGCCTCAATGTATATCGTGTAGGTGGTGATGTTCTCCATGATCGTCTCCTTTTGCTTCTTTATCTCGTAAATGGTTGTCGGCCGGAGCGAACCATTAACGAAATGGCGCCCTATCCGGCCTGTGCTTCGCTACAGGACCACTGAGAACCCATCATCGTAGTTACGGACGATGAGACCCTTGAACGGCTCACGCAACTCGGCGACCATCTCACGAACCCCCTTCTGAGGCCAGACACTCACCAGCACAGTATCAAGGTCGTTTTCATCCTCGCAGACAGTCACAAAATCGTGCTGTCCGCCACTGAACGTGATATCAACAGTGTTCTCAGCAGGCTTGGCCCCCGGAATGTAGTGCAGCAGTCGGGCGATGACTCGCGCCTGCCTGATAAACCTGTCAATATGGGAAGGAAGATTTTCTTCTGTCACTCCACTGCTACTGCCCTCAGGGAACATTGAAGTCGGCAGTAGTGAGTAGCGCAGAATAATCTCACCCTTGTACATGGCTTTCAGCAGGATAGACTGCCACGAGTCACTACCGTCATCCTGGTAGCAGATTGCCCAAATAACAATGTCATCCTGTGTCGGCAGTAGGGCATCTACTTCCACAGTAGAACTGTGTGTGGTGATCGTTCTTGATCTCACCTCAGTCCCTGAAGCCATTGTCAAAGTAGTGTCCAGCGTGGAGAACATCTCATGGGCGCTCATCCGAATCTTCTCTTTCTGTTGCCTGTTGCTCTGATTCGCTACAACCTCTGTTGGACCTTGCAGCCAATTGTATCACGACCTCTACTGCAAGGCCAAGCAAACAGCATACTCATTGGCAGCAACACGGGCCATACTATCCGCTGACGGAAAGCGCAGCCCATGCCCTTCTTGCTGGTTATTGGCGTCCTCTGGTTATGTGGGGGTAAATCACTTTGCGATAGGGTAGACCCCACTGTACCCAGGAATCTGCTTGTGGCTGCTAAGAAAGCCAACGTTATACAGGTCCTTGGCCGCAGTTCTCCGGTTATCGCCATTAATGGTGACGCTGTCGCCAAACATAACAGCGAGTCTGCCGCCAAGTGGAGGATACATGTAAGCCTTCTTGCTTCCCTTAGTCATGCGCACATAGTCCCGGGTGTAGTCTGTCTTGACGACCTCTACGCTCCAACCAGATTCATTCAGGGCGCTAACGCACGCCTCCATGGCCTTGCGTGCCTTCAGTAGACGACTAACCGCCATCTCGATAGAGTGCTCAGCGAAGTTCGAAGCGCCATCCTCCAGATTGAAAGGCTGCCCGTTGACCGTCATAGACAAGGTGACCTCAATCTCATGCCTGCCAACGATCTGAAGGCTCTTGTCGTCACTGGTGAAAGTGACAACATCGTCACCCTCCTGAACGCTGCCCGAGAGGCCATAGCGATCAGCGACCTTGATCATGTTGTCCGCAAGGTAGGACATTTTTGCTCCTGATGTTTAGTGGAGGCAACCCGTTGTTGTCCTCCTGATGACTACTACTGTACACCACGGGCAGGGCACTGAGCAACCGTCTATCGTGTGAACTGGCCCACAAAACCAGTCTTGGGCCACCCCTTAACCGAGAGGCAGCCCAAGATGAGGATGTGCGACTTAGTTGCTGAGGCAGTACTTCTTGAATGCCTCCATACTGGCGTAGACAATCTCCTCTCGGATCATGTCATTGGTCATCTGAGAGGAGAGGTACCTCTGGACCTCGAACTCCTTGCTGCCGTAATGGACATCAATCCGCCCTTCGTAAACCCCGTCGTTGCCCGCCACGGCGACAGTGAAGGAATAATTACCCGAGTTAGTGTAAAGCCCGCCCCTGTTCATACCTGACTCCGCATCCAGGTTCTTGAGGTAGGTGATTTCCGCCCCGGGCATGCAGTCCGAGACGATCCGCCCAACACGAACAGAAAAATCAATAGCATTGTTCGATGAAACGATGGTCATAGTCATGATCTCTCCTCGGGTGTTTGTTAGGTAGGTCTCTGAGAACCTGCCCGGTGCGAACTCTTTCCTGCTGACACCTCTAAGCATAGGGCAAGCCGTCTAGGTGCCGCAACCCAGGAATGTGTGAACCAGGACACACCACTAGGAGGTGGTGCGGGGAAGGATGCTAGTTGGAGACGGAGGGTGGCTTAGGGGCAGACCCGGAACCACTGAGATCGCACTCAGTCTTGTCAGTGACCTTCTTCTCCGGCATCTTGTCATAGTCGCACTTGAGAACGATCTCCTGCCCCACGAACTTTGTGAGGTCTCTCATGTACTCGTTGACCTTGACCTTCTCCCCACCGCTGAGGATTGCGTCGGACTGGTCTCTGCGATCAGTGTTCTCTTCTACCTTCGTCAACGTACCTGTTATCTTGTAAGGGGCGTGAGTCATCCGTCCTGTAGGTTTTTCTGGGAAGAAGGTGCTCGAAAAGGCGATAGGAAGAACGATGCTAGCCGCTATCCCTAAAGCGACAAACTCAGGACTGCGGAATGCATAGGCCATTACGATTGCAGTAATCATGATGAGGACTATATATAAAGCCCCGGTGGCAACAGAGTAGCCGACCTCCGGTTTTAACTCGCCACCACTGATCGCAAACGGCAGCACAACAGCAATTCTACTCATGTAGTATCACTTTCACTCTCTTTATCAGTTTGACTCTGAGTTCTTCTTAACCCAGTGATCCCAGGCAGACTTCAAGGCATACTCTGCGGCGTCATGATGGCTGTCAAACAGCACAGAATCCTCACCTTCCCCATCTTCGCTGTCGCAAGTAACCCGAACCCCATTAGGAGTATACTCAATCTCAGCGTAACCCCCGTCTCCCACACTGCGCACACCACAACGCATGTGCCAGTCATCCCAGTAGTAGTCCACCTGATCCTGGGAGACCAGGCACTCGATAATGTTGCTGCAACCCGCGGGAAAGGTCAGCGGACTCCAGGGCGCAAGAAGGCTACCGATCCAGCCCTCCCTCTGTGACAGGGCCGGGACGAACAAGGTATCAACCAGGCTGTTAACTGGCCACTCAGCCACGTCCACCTTGACGTTCAGCATGTCGATGAAACCGTCGCCATCCAGCGAGAACTCCCCCTCAGTGATCATCATGCCCTCAGACTCACTGAACTCGAACGTTGCACTGATGACGCACTCTTCAAGGATCTTGGATTCTTTCAGGAAAACCATCCGCCCCTTACTGGCGGAGAAGGCGCGCACCTCCGCGCCAGGAACAGTGTCCTCAACTCGGCAGCACAGGTCAATTGACTCGCTCTGCTCACGAGCCATATTCACCATCTTAGTGGCGACAGCGGAGACATTCATGCTTTCGGCTTCACCCCAGGCGTAGTTGTCAAACATCCACGCCCCGTAGTGGTTGTAGATACTCCACTCCACCTCCTCAGGGTCCTCATCACTGTCTCGCTCACCCCAGTCGGCGTGAATGGTCGCCAACGCTCCCTCACCAACACTGAGATAGCGGGAGCCATTCGGGCTGCGCCCCATGTCCCAGGCGATCCAGTCGCGCTGACTGATGATCTCCTCCTGGAGGCGGTGGATGAACATCTCAGGAGTCATGTCCTCATCAATGGTAGCCACTTGTATCCCTAGCCTTTTCATTCGTGCGGCCCTCCCGAGTGCAGGGCCGCCTTCGCTGGAACCAGCCTACTACATAGTACAGCCGGAGAGCCAATGCTCGCACTATGTGAACAAAGTGAGATGTGCCACATTGCCCCTACCGTTATCGTCTGCACTAAGAGAGTTGTGTTCTACTTCACTCGAATCATGATTGACAGGGGCGTTAGGTGGTGAGTAGCCTAGTACACGTAAATAACACCCCAGCATGTCAAGGAGAAAAGCCATGGCCGCACGTTCGAACATCCCATGGAGCGTTTTCAGTGAGGACCCCAGTGTACTGAATGCACGGCTGGCGGATATCTTTGAGCCAGCAGAGCGCGCCCTGGAGGCCGCCATCTTCCGGAATCTAAGCGAGTCGGATTACATAAACAACAGCATTCCCGCTGTTACTCGAATGATCGCAGAGTCCAACCAGGTGACCATTCTTGGTGACCAAAGCGACGGTGAGGGGATCATCTGCTTCGCTGCCAACACAGTTTTCGAGGTGAGCAACTATGACTGCGGTGTCATTGTGACATCGTTCCCCACCACTATCGAGATCATGAGTAACCTTCAGAGCAACAGCCAGTATGATGCGGCACAGGTTCTCAGTAACCTGGCCTCAGTGATGACTGCCGAGATGACGGCGGGTACCAAATAGCCGCCGCTCACTGCCGTAGTCCCCCCACCCGCGTTTTGTGTAGCGGGTGGGGGATGTCTTCTTATAGTGCATGACCGCAACAAATAGTGAACTGGTGTCCCCAATAGGGTAGGACCTCAAACACCCCACCCGCAAACGCCTATTCCACTCTTGCACTAGTTGCTGTTGTGCTTACTGTTGGAGCCGGAGACAATCTTGTCATACTCGCACCGGTTAATAGAGTCGAAGCCATCAGTCTTCGTCCCATTGCTGTCACAGGAGAAACGAACTCGAAGCCCAGTAAGATCCTTCAACTCATCCATATACCCGGCCGCCGACACTGACTTGCCGTCATCAAACACAACAACCGGCCCATCACGAGTACTTGCAACCTTAGACACAACCCCCTCAACAGACGACTCACCCGAACTGGAAACAGCAATATAGCAGCACATTGAGACAAAAGACACGAATGCGAGAGATACACACACAATAGTCGCAAATTTGTGAATTATGGCGCTTCGGGTAATGCCTCTACTATGTATCACACAGGTCAACACAGTGAAAATTAATGCGGCAATAAGACACACAAACGACATCACGTTCGCTGCGGCATTACCCGGCTGCCCTGGTGTAAAAACAGTGCCAACAGGGACCATCACACCCATCCTCCACGCTTCTACTTCTCTACCAATATGCCGTCCGCTGTTTCAATCTCCCAATAAAACGAGGGTAGGTAGACGACAACACTACGAGTATAGATGAATTAAGTACAAGCAGTCAAGGAGGATGACAGTTGAGAACATGAGCGACTGATCACACTCTACCTGCTGGAGCCCGGTGAAGGTCTCTAGCGGGTAGTCACTGCGCACTTGCGTGGGGTCTATTCCACTCTAATGTGACTGAACTCACTTGTTTTTGGATTGTATGGGGTGCATCGAATGATCTATGATGCTAGGGCTTCAGGCAATACTTTTGAGGAGGTTAAGATGTCAGTTGAGGAGAGGCTGCAAGAATGAGAAAGACAAGGAAGGACACCGAAGTGCTTTCTGTGACGGTGAATCGAGTCAAGGTGGATGTCGGACCACTGATTACTAGGTTCAAGGATGCTGAGACTGGAGACCTTGCTTATGCTGGTGTGTTCGGTCCGGTTCGTTGGTGGCGGCTGTGGGCTACGTTGTGGGTGATGAACCTGATTTTTGCCATTGTGGTAGGGGCTCCTGGAGTGCTTCTGCTCCGTCTTGGTTGGAGGATACTCCCGAAGGAGGTTCCGTGGCAGGATCTTGTTTCGGTGAGTGGTATTGGTGGTTTTGCTCTGCTGTGTGCTGGGCTTGCTCTGAGCGTGGCGGCGGTCAGGTGTGTCCTGTTCCTGCTCACCTCTCCGTTCTGGTTCGGTCAGGCCTCTTGGCTCTCCTACCGTTGCTCATACAGGATCTAGAGGTGTAGCGGGTGTCTTACTGTCTAATCATGACTGAGTGTGGCGCAAGTCACATGTTCTGAGGTTGCTCCTGGTGGATGGACAGGCGTATGCTGTATCCAGAAGCCAGGGAAACAGATGTCTTGGCAAGAACCGGGAGGAACACGATGGACTACTACTTTGATGACAATGTAATCGCGGCCACGGTTGGTGAGTATGTTCTTTTTGGTCTTCCTGTTCGTGCCTCAGTGAGCACGTTCAGTGGTGAGTATGATCTGTTCTCCCCTCATGGCTCCACTGCTGAGAATGATGAGGGTATTGAACTCTGGTTCGAGGGTGACCTGGACGGCCCTGAGTCGGGCATCTTCATTCGTGGTACTGTTGAGCGGGGCGTCGTCAGTGACCTTATCGCCCGTGAGATTGACGGTTTGGACGCCTGGCAGGATGATGAGGGTGCTCACATCCTTATTGCCGCTGGCGAGTATGAGGTTGTCCTGAAGGGCGACCCGGACACTATTGGGTGGCTTGCGTCACTTGAGGCGTAACCCCAAAGCGATTCAACCATGTCAAAGAGACTTCAGTGTCTTATGGGGGCTCTTTGTCCTCTGTGGCGGTTCCTGTGTTGCTCATGTCACCTGTTTCGTTCTTGATTCTAAGTGGCATAACGTGTATGGTAACAATGGATCTTCTGCTTTTGTAATCCACCCACTCTCTATGAAGAGTGGGATAGGCGTCTTAACTTGAAGGAGAACAATCATGTTTGTGCTGGGTGAGGTCACCAAGAGAATGACACCTGATGACGTGGTAGTGTTTCTCAACCGGGCCACTCGTTACGGACAGATCTCCACCAACATGGATGATCTTCTCGACAGCGTTCGTAGCGGCTCATTGCCGCTGTACAAGTTCGATGAGGACGCCACCCTTATGGTGAACACCGCGAGCCAGTGGTTCGGTGAGGGTGAGATCGTCTCAGTGGTCCTGAGGACACAGGGGAAGAGGGTTGTGTACACTCTTTCTGAGGTCAACAGTATCACTGGTTCTTCCTTGATGTGGTGGTGGAGACGATTCAAGGTTGCTGACTACAGTCCACTTAGGGAGGCGGTTGAACAGTGCAGGGGCATCCAGTACCGTCTGCTTGAGGCGCAAGACAACAGGTTCATGGTTCAGGAGGCAGTTCAGGTAACCTGGAATACAGCCAGAGAGATTCCAGGCGACTACTCGCTACAGTTCTTCAGGAAAGTGTTTGAGGGTTTTGGGAGTAGTATATCTATCAGGTCTTTGTATACGTGGGTGTCTCTTGACGACTGCGATCCTAAGAATTGGAAGGACTTCCTTGAGCATGGGGGTGATGTCAGGATTGGAGGCAAGGATATAGTCGTGATAGTTGGGGACAAGTTCACTGACGGTCATGTCTCCTGGTGGAAGACTCATGTTCAGGACTTGGGCTTACTGAAGGCGCTTCAGATGGCCAAGGCGAGCGGTGTGATGTCTTCGCCTGACAGATTCCCTTACCATGACCTGTACCGTCATGCTGAGGGATACCGTGAGGACCTGTCAGATGTTAGTGCTGCCCGGAATGATGCTGTGCTCTCTGGAAACGGTCGAGTGCATATTGTTGACATATTCGTCACAGTGAGGGATGCCAGTCCTGTTGTGTACATGCTGTCGAATCATAACGGACATTATAACTGGCGGTGGTTTGACGACATGGAGGTCATCGCGCCCTATCTTCACCGGGTGGGCTGGAAAGGCAGCGACCAGTAGACCAGCCACCCTATCTACATGTGACTCAGTTCACACTCTCACTGGCTTGCGTGTTCTGTCTCATTAGAGGTATGGTTGAGTCATCGCCGCAAGGGAAGAGCCCAGCGGCAAGACTTGAAGGAGATCGCCATGAGCCTCAACCACGCCATCATTTCCGGTTGGGTTGTTGCCAACATTTCTGCTGATGACGCCGCTGAGCGAGCGGATGCTTTTCATGACGCCTGCCGGAAGCGTTCTGAGTACGCCCAGATTGATGTTGATGTTAAGGATGGGGCTAACATCTCAAAGAAGATCCTGTTTATGGTGACAGGGGACTCTGATAACCTGACAGATGACATTAACGATTTGGTTGAGTCCACTCTTACGTCAGGTCTCAACATTCAGGATCATTCTGTTCGGGGGACTTTCTCAGTGACAGATCTTCGTCAGGTCAAGATGGGTGCTATTCCAGCGGTGGCAGTCTATGGCTTTGACTTTGACGGCAAGGCTGAGGCTGCGGTTGAGGTGTGCCCTAATGGTCTGATCATCGCTGAGTAACGTGAGGGCTAGTTCTGTGCCCTGTTGAAGCCTCCCTGTGAGCAATTGTCAAGATGTTGCTCACAGGGAGGCTCGCTCTTGGCCTGACGGTCAACTTCTATAGCAAGATGATTTACGTCAGCAACTACACCTACAATCCTGTTGTTTCTGGTGGTGGTTGGAGGGTTGGTAGGTGGCCTGTTCGTCCTTATTCAATGCTGCGGGAGGGCCTTGCCTAGTATGGTGAGAAGGAACCTCTTCAGGAATGGATCACTTCTGACTCCTGTCCCTGCTGCTGTGTTCTGGCTGGAGGAATGGGTGATGTTAGCACACTCTAAGGTAATGCTGGGCGGCATGGGCTGCCAGTAGTTTTGTGTGTTCTGCTCTTAGGCCCAGAGAACGCAGATTCTAGTGTGACCTGGTTCACTCGTTCTGGGGTTGCGGGGGCGTAGCGGTTGGTGTACGCTTGAGTCATCAGCCAAGGGCAACAGGCCTGAGGCAACACC
>RBWB01582030.1_pt1 | contig 17298 bp, 15 predicted proteins | sample 2014201 | NCBI WGS metagenome assembly RBWB01 (sample SAMN10133834, study PRJNA383868) | Human oral metagenome, whole genome shotgun sequencing project. | isolation source: supragingival plaque isolated from 88 juvenile twins | host: Homo sapiens | place: Australia
AAACCAGTCATTGCGAAGGTGGTGAATCAATCTAGTTAAGTGTTCCATCGATTCAAGCATCTTCTTCTACGCATAGGCGTAGGATGGTTCCTCTTCATAGACCGCTGCAATTTCATCTTCCAAATGCGAAAGCCCTCCCTGCTGAGTAGACTCTTGGAGCTGATACTTCTCACGAAATGCTGGTGAGAACTGTTCCAAATGTTTCGGATCGGTAATCATCTGATCAGGACGATCCAAAAAACCAATAAAACGAGAAAAGTCTGAAAGATTCATCTTGTAGTCTGGAGCTTCAGGGTTTACGCTATTGTCTGTCAGATTCTGCCTGGTGAAAAGGTTAAAAAAATCTAGCATTGCAGTCGATCGAACTTGAAAGTCAGATTTCTTTAGATTTGCATCAGAGAGTTTTGTGAGGACATTACGAAGGATAGGATCTTGGATTTCCATAATTTTTTGAGAGAGATTTGGAGACTTGAGGAAGGAATCCAGTTTTTTTATCGCGATTCTAAAAGATTGAAGTTCCGCGTCTGTGCTCTCTTCGCTCGTGCGATCCAAAAGCCTAAATACGTTTTGCGTAGGACGGTGCTGATTAATCAAGCCGTCTTTCATCAGCTGGTGCGTGATCTCAGGAGGCACCAATTGTGCCTGAAGCTCCTGAATGGCAAGATTTTTCTCAGTATGACGGGCAAGACGTGAATGGATCGTTTCATCCGTAGAAAAGGAGTCTTCTAGCTGATCGCTCGCTAAAAGTCAGATTTTCTCCTGATAGTCTTGAAGATCCGAAGCCTGATCAATAATATCTTTTACCTTCTCTGGCGTCAACGCTTCTTCAAGACGCTGAGAAAGCTCTTTGGTCGTTGGCATCTGAAGGTTGAGCTTTGTCCTATTCCCTTTCCCCTGAACTCACAAAGAAAGCTGATGAGAAAAGGGATCATAGTGCAGATTATCGTCACATTCCAAGCTAGCGGTTGGATCAGCAAGATTGTAATAAAAGGTCAACGGCTTCCCTTCAATCATTCCTTTGAGCTGGAGAATGGGTTCAGCCTTTCCCGTGAGCGTCGTCTCTTGGACAAGCGTAGCAAAAGGTTTGTCTTGATGAGAGAGGAGATCAGAGAGTTTCTTCCCTCCAAGACTTTCTTGCCCAAGATAACGCATCAGCGCAACTACCGGAGCTTGAGTAATAGAAGCTTTGAGATAATTGGTCAGCCTTGATTGCATCTGTGTCTTGAGTGCTTCAAGTTGCTGCTGATATGCGGTTATCATTTCCTTTTCTTGTATGGAGAGTGCTTCCCCTTGCTTTTGCTTTGCATCCAAAGAGGCAACTTTCCCAGCAAGCTCTTTGAGTCCATGATCTCCAAACTTCTCAATGAGCTTTTGATCTCGTTCATCTCCTTTAGGGAATACTTCTACATTTTCTAAACGAGAAAAAGCCTGATCATTCTTTGCGAACTCAGCGAGATCAGGATTCTGATCAAAGACCTTAGCTTTCGGCTCATAGGAGAGCGGATAACCTCACTGGGTCTGCTCCTCAATTCCAAGCGACCTTTCCATCGTCTTCAGACTCTTAAGGAACTCCTCAGTTTCAGGACTTTTCCCAACCTTAGTAATCTTCTCCCTTGAAAGCAAAAAAGAAGCATATTCTCCTAGAGCGATATTGTTTTTCTTAAGCTTTGCCCTCACGACAGGAGAGAGCGCTTTTAGCTTCTGCTGGACTTCTTCAGGACGATGTTCCTTGAGACTCGGATTAAGCTTCTGGTAAGCTTCTTTGGTTTTTTGAATGATTTTCTCTCTATCCCTATTGGAATCAACTTGTGTTTCTATCGAAGAGGATTTGGTTTCTATCGAAGAGGATTGTTTATTAAAAGACGAGGATATCTCCTTATTAACAGCTCTTTGTGCTTGTTGGTTATCTGTCTGATTGCGGTTCTTTCTGATTAGCTCTCTCTTTTGGTTAAGAACAATAATCCTTGCATCCTTCTGGATATCTCTCTTTTCCCTTTGATGAGCTTCTTTTTTTTCAAAGTACTGCTTCAAAATTATAAGAGGAGACATTCTCCTTTCATCAGATAATTTTTTAATTTTCTTGAGAAGGGCATCGACGTCTTTTACTTTAGAGGTTCTCTGAAGCTTTTCTTGAATGAGAGTTTTTATTTGGTCTTTTTCTGTCTTTTGAGCAAGAGGGAAAAGAAAGTCAATACTGGTATAAATTGCAGAAAATCATAGCGTTTCTTTTAAAGATTGCTTTTGAGAAGGGGTGTTTTTGAAAATAAATTCTTGGTTTACACTTGGCATTTTTATTGATTAAGCTGATTTAGAAGATCAATAATTCTTGGATCTGGTTCATATCCATGTTCGCGAGCTTCTTTGATATGATTTCTAATTTCTCTAATAATTACAGCTTTATTTGATCTGAGTATCTCAATGTCTGTAGATAGCAATGATTCTTCAACACTTCTAAAAGAAGCTACCATTTCTTTATTCGCGTTATTAAGTCTTTTATTCGCGTTATCAAGTCTTTGTCTAGATGCTTCTAACTCTGATTCACTATCAGCTAACATTTTACCTGATTCCTCGAGATCTTCTTGTGATTTCTTAAGCTCTGCATCTACCTCTTGTTCCATCCTTGCTAACTCAGCATCTTCTTCTGTGTCTGTGCCGGTAATGAACTCATCTAGGGCAGTATCTATATCATTTTCATTTCATGAAAGAATGATTGATTCAGTCTTTTTAGAATCAATGGTTGGCATCTCAAGGTTAGCTTTCTTCGTCGTATCATCTGTTTTCTTAGAACATCCTGGAGCTCCGACCATTAGTGCAGCAGCAAGAGCGGCTCCCAGAGTTATGTTCTTGAGGCTTTTTGAAGGGTCTTGAGTATTAGAACTAGATTTTGGTGTGTTCATCAGTCATTGTATAAGAAAATAAAGAAAACATAACTAATAGTATTCATTATTTTGAAATTTGTCAAGTTTTATAAACTTTTTTGTAGGGAAAGTCTTTGAAGTTAGCCAAAAAAATTTACTATCAAGCGTAGATCACTTTAAAAAACTGAATCTGTCTCTCCATTTCTACAGTATAGAGATAATGAATAAATGGGATTGCTTCCTTCATAAGTCTTTGCCCTTGCTTTTTTGTTATTCAAGTATGAAATTTTTGTAAGTATTACCTTAGTGCGTGGCTTTTGTTACGATGATGAAGTGGCAATGGAGGAGTAGCCCAAATACTCAGTCCTTTGGTAAAGGGATAAAAAGTCTGACTCAGTATAGTATTATTTCCAAAATTGTCAAGAGATTCTTCGTTTGGTGGGGGTGAAGTTGATAATGGCTTCCTTTCATTCTCTCCGTTCCTCTTGCAATCCTTTCCAACTTTACTATAAGGATGTGTTTTTATTCAATGCATACTTAAGATATGGCAAAAGAAAAAAAATCAATTATAGGCTATAAGTGGCGAATTTATGGGATTCTTTTCATAATTTTAGTGTCTATCGGGCTGAGGCTAGTCCAAAATAATAGTCTGATACCTGCATTTGGTGTGAATACTGGAGTTATTCAGGTTATAGAAGATACAGAAAAAGTCTCACTCAACCAGTGGCTTGCAAACTATCATGACGGTGCTTATCAAAAAATCTCCCTGACAAATGACAAGGATCTAAAAGGTTTTTCTCTTCTTAAAAAAGCAAAAGAAAGCCTGCTCTTTGGTAGAGAGTATGAAACAGAAGTCTATAGGGCTTATCAAACAGAAAAGTCAGCTTCGCTCAATCTTATTGATCTTGGAGTAGCTTTGACTGGAGATATTGAGGTTGCTATCGTGCATGAGGAGCCTTCCCTTTGGAATAAATTGCTTGAGCAGGTAGGCTATCTGATTTTTTTCCTGATTATCCTCGTGCTTGGAATGAGGTTTATTATGCCAAAGGGCGGTCCAGGAAGCGTCTTATGAATTAAAGTAGGTAAAGAAAGTAAAAAATCTGAATCCAAAACCAGGTTTACCGACATTGCAGGGATGGACGAGGTGAAAAACGAATTGATTGAAATCGTAGATTATCTCAAAGAACCTGAAAAATACCAAAAAATCGGTGCCAGACCACCAAAGGGAGTATTGCTCTATGGAGCTCCAGGATCAGGAAAAACCTTGCTTGCTAGAGCGGTAGCAGGAGAGGCAGGAGTAGCTTTCTTTTCAGCTTCTGGATCGGAATTTATGGAAATGCTCGTTGGAATGGGGGCTGCGAAGGTGAGAAAACTCTTTGAACAGGCCAAAGCTGCTGGGAAAGCGATCATCTTTATTGATGAAATTGATGCAATCGGGAAAAAGAGAGGATCGGGCTATACTTGAGGACATCAGGAGCAAGAGCAAACGCTCAACCAAATTCTCACCGAGATGGATGGTTTTGACAAAAATACAAATATTATCGTCATCGCGGCTACAAATAGGCCTGATACCTTGGATCCAGCACTTCTTAGAGCAGGAAGGTTTGATAGAAAAGTCTTTGTTTCCGTGCCAACATTAGAGGAAAGAATCCAGATTTTTGAATACTATTTGAAATCAAAAAAAGTAGATAAGAAGGTTAATCTTGAATCGCTTGCGAAGAGAACGAGCGGTTTAGTCGGTGCAGATATTGAAAATGTTGTGAATGAAGCAGCTTTACAGGTTGCAAAGGCAGATAGAGAGAGTTTAGAACCAGCAGACTTTGAATACGCACTTGAAAAAGTCATCATGGGACCTGAGAAAAAAGTAAAATCTATGAAAGAAAAAGAGAAAAAGCTGGTTGCTTACCACGAGCTTGGACATGCAGTGACAGGACATCTCTTGGAAAATGCAGATCCGATTGAGAAAATCTCGATTGTTCGTAGAGGGCATGCTTTAGGAGTGACTTGGACGACTCCAGAAGAGGATAAAAATCTCTATTCTAAAGCGAAGTTTCTCGATGAAGTGGTAACTTTGCTCGGAGGAAGGGCAGCAGAGGAGCTCTTCTTTGGAAAAGATGAGATCACTACTGGTGCATCTAATGATTTTGAGAGAGCGACTGATATTATCAAGAATATGATTCTCAAATACGGTATGGATGAGGATTTTGGACCTATAAATTATCTCAAAGAAGGAGAAGACCAGCCTTTTATCAATCCTTATAGTGAACAAACCGCACAGCTTGTAGATGAAAAGATAAAAACCTATCTTGCCAACGCTTACAAAAAAGCAAAAAAAATTCTGAAGGAACACGACGTTTTGATCCATCAAATGGCGGGAATCCTTTTAGAGAAAGAGTATCTTTCGAGCGAAGAGTTTACAGAAATGATGAAAGGTGCAAAACCTGAAACAAAAGACTAAAAATTTACCGAGGTAGAGAGCAGACGAAAGTTTGCTCTTTTTCTTCTCTTTTACTGACCAAAAGCAAGGGGAAATTTACTCTTGTTTTTTTTAAAAGTTTTACTATAGTTCACAATATCTTTTATCTTTTTCCTATATTTCCCGATGAAAAAGTTAGCACTTGCCCTAGTAGGAACCCTCAGTTTGATTGGATTTTCTCAGACGTCTGCCTATCTAGATTACAGCCCAAATTGTATACCAAATCCAGATTACCCATGTAATTACGACTTTGAATCCAACAATCAGGAGAATAAAACAACGACTCCTACGACTCCTACTACGCCTCCAACTCAGCCAAGCAAGCCAACAACTCCAACCCAGCCAAACAAGCCAACAACTCCAACAAGTCCGACTACACCTTCTGTTCCTTCACAAAATCAGGGAAAAGAAGCAGGAGTGTATATCTATTATGAAAGTGTAGAGGGGCATAATATCTATGCAGGAACGCTATACAAAGGTAAGGGCGGTGAGACGGTAGATCTCTCCAGCTTTATGAAGGAGCTCACCACTTTCGAATTCGATCACTATCGACCTGAACAGACTATTACTCTTGAATCAGGGAAATACTTGAGAGGAAAACTAATCTATCGCAAAAAGTTTAGAGAAGTACAAAATACTCAGAACTACTCTCAACCTCAGAAACAAACAAGTCAACCTTCTTCGTCTGAGACCAATCAGCGCACTTCCTCAGAGACGACAAAGCAGAACTCAACTTCTCAAGAACAGGTTTCAACTTCCCAATCTTCAACAAACCAATCTTCAGCTGAAACTAAATCTTCTAATACTGACGTAGAAAAACAAAAGGTATTTACCGCTCTCTTTGACGATTACTTTAGAAGAAATAGTATGACGTCGCTTGAAAAGCAGCTTTTCCTTACGGCTCTTAAAACAAATTTCCAAAATGCACAAAAGACTGTAGCTAAAGATCATCCTTATTATGCGACTTATAGTCTCATCATTTCAGCTATCGAAAATTATCGTTTCTAGGGAATACTTAGGCTTTCTAAATTTTCCCGAAAATTAAATAAAAAACACAATCAGGTTTCTTAGTTCTTGCCAATATTTTACATAAAAAAGAAATAAAAGTCTGGACGAAAAGCTTGCTTTTCGTTTTCCAGAAATTCTCGATTTATCTTTTTATCATCAGTTATGGGAAACTACAAAAAGTTGACTATCTTGCATTCCAACGATATGCACGGGGACTTTTTTGAGGAAACGCAGAATCAGGCTCTCGTGTGAGGAGTTTCTATGCTCTCTGGCTATATTCAGAAAGTAAAAAAAGAGGAAAAAAACTGCCTTTATACGATTTCTGGAGATATGCTCCAAGGATCTGTCGTGGATTCAGAGTTTAAGGGGATTTCAACAATTGATATCATGAATATGCTGAATCCAGACGTCGTTACTCTCGGAAACCACGAAATCGACTACGGATTAGCACACTTACTCTTCCTAGAAAAAATTGCAAAATTCCCGATTATAAACGCTAATCTTTACATAAGAACAACGAAAACAAGGCTTTTTAAGCCCTATTATATCAAGGAAATTGATGGGATGAAAATCCTTTTCATTGGAATCATTACAGAAGATGCTTTGAGTAAAACGACTTCTGATGCTCTGATTTCTACCTTTGTGAATGTAGAGGAAGCAGCGAGAGAGGTAGAGAGAATCTGTAATGCCTACAAAAGAATTGATATTGATTTCACGATACTTCTTACGCATATTGGATATGAAAATGATCTCAAACTTGCCGAGCTCCTTGATCCAGAGCTTGGAGTCGACGTAATCATTGGTGGGCATTCTCATACTTTGCTAGAGCAGCCGACAAAGGTAAAGGATATCCTCGTTACTCAGGTTGGTGTCGGGACAAATCAGATTTGAAGATTTGATATTATAGTAGATACGGACAATAATTGTGTTGAGTCGTACACGTGGCAGGCAATACCTATTGTAGATGCCTACTGTCCAAGAGATCCAAAAATAGAAAAAATTCTGAAAGGATACAAGGATCAGACTGATCAAAAGTACAATAGAATCCTATCCAAGATGGCACAGGACCTAACACATCCAACAAGAACTGAGGAAACTCAAGTGAGTAACCTCATTGCAGATATTTTCAGAGAACAGCTTGGTTTGGATATGATGTGTTTGGGGACAGGATCGCTGAGAAATGAACTCTTAGAAAGTATCGTTACGCTTTGAGAACTCAGAGAAATGTATCCCTACGGAGGAGGAATATACGCACTAACCTTAACTGGAGAGGAGCTAAAGGAGATGATTCACTTTATTTTTAGATCCAGATTCTGTGGAGGAGGTGAGGAATTCTTTGCATGGAGCAAAGGAGTCTCTATTATTTATGACTGGAAAAACAAGGAAGTAAAGAGCATCCTTTATCAAGGGCAGCCACTTCAGGACAATAAAAACTATATCGTGGGAATCCAAAAATTCCATTTTGATAATATCGAACAAAATCTAGGCATCCATCTTAACAAGTTGAAATCAGGCAAATCTCCAAGACTTGTTTGTACGCAGGATTTTGATATTCTGGAAGAATACTTTCAGTCGCACCAGGAAATTACCGCAGAAATTGAGGGAAGGCTGATTTTTGAGAATCAAGAATAATCACAACTTCTTGATAGCTTTATCTCCTTATCTACGCTGTAATGAAGAAAAATATTGATCTCAAACCTTATAACACGCTGCAAGTCGCATGTAAAGCCAAATACTTCGTCGAAATAGAGAGTACCTATCAATTGCTTCAACTCTTAGAAACGGCCGAGTGGAACCCAGAAAAGCATTGGATTCTTTGATGAGGAAGCAATACGCTTTTTACTTCAGATTTTTTTGACGGAGTAATAGTGAAAATGGCTATCAAAGGGATTAAAATTCTGAATGAAACTGATGATCAGGTGCTTGTTCAAGTAGGAGCTGGCGAAGATCGAGATGACTTCGTTCGCTATAGTATTGAAAAGAGATGGTGAGGAATTGAAAATCTGATTTCCATCCCGTGAAAAGTTGGGACAAGTGCGGTTTCTAATGTTTGAGCCTATGGTCAAGAAGCCTCAAACGCATTGTATGAGGTCATCGGCGTTAATACGCAGACTAAGAGCATTCAGAAACTCACGAATGAGGAATGTAAATTTGGCTATCGTAAAAGCATCTTCAAAGAGGAACTCAAAGAAAACTTTATTATCACGCATTGTGTCTTCTCCCTAAAAAAGATCAAAGAAGGCCATGATTTTAACGTGGAGTACTGAGATATTCAGAAGGAGTTCTCGACGCAGCATCTTGCTTTTGACGAACTCGATCCCGTTCAAAAGCTCAAAATCCTGACTCAAACGATTGCTAAAATTAGAGAGAGAAAGCTCCCAGACTGGAGAGTTGTCTGAACGGCTGGAAGTTATTTTAAAAATCCAGAAATCTGACTTCCTCAGCGGGAAGCGCTTCAAAAAAAACATCCAGAATTAAAAGCTTTTCTCCAGCCTGACGAAAGGATGAAACTCGCAGCTGGGCAGCTCATAGAACTCTGTGGACTCAAAGGATACCAAGAGGGAAACGTAAAAATCTCCGATCAACACGCATTAATTTTGATCAATCTTTGAGGGACATGAGCTGAGGTAAAAGCTTTCGCAGAAAAAGTCCAAGATGCAGTTTTCAAAAAATTTGAAATCCATCTCGAGCCAGAAGTAATCTATTGTTAGCATCTTATCTATCAAAAAGCCCATCAATATGCTTCTTATCCATCTTCACAAAAAACGGTCTTCCGTGCTGACAAACGAACATCCCAGGGATAAATTCAAATCCATCTTGAACGAGTTGTTGCATCTGGAGATAGGAAAGTTTGTGTCCAGCTTTAATTGATGCTTTACAGGCTTTTGTTGCATAGACCCCATCCAAAAGATGATCAAAGGTGATTTCTTCAAGATACAAAACGTGATTCAGCAAAACTCACATATCTACTGGATACTGGACAAATACCTTTGGAATTGCATAGATCACAATTACATTTTCAGACAGAAGAGAAATTTCAAAGCCAAGTTGATTAAGTTCTTCAATTTTCTGCTCCAAATGAGCAATCTGCGTTACTTCAAATTTCAAAGGCTGAAGTAAACTTTCAGATGTCAAATCTTGAGAAGTTTTCATCTTTTCAAAAGCGATTCTCTCTGCTAAAGCATGCTGATCAATCAGGTAAAGTGCTGTATCTGCTTGCAACGCAATATACATATTCCAAAGCTGACCTAAGATCTGATATTCTCAAATATCTTTATGAAAATAAAATTGCTCCTGATGCTGTTCTGCATCTAGCGATCCAAACTGAGAAATCTGGCTTCCTCATACCCCAAAAAGTGCTTCATTTTCTGCTTTTCTTCCACCAATTCATGGAGAGAAAAAATCTGACTTTTCACTCCCTTTTTCTTCCGCTCCCAAAAAAGCTGAAAAATCTGGCTTCTGAGAGGGAAACGCAGAAGGTTGAGGAAAGGATGGACGAGAAGCTGTGCCTTTTCATTGAAAAAACTCTGATCCGACGAATCAAATCTTATGTTTTCCCAAAAGCTCTGAAATTGTCTGATAGACGACTTGATAAATCATCTGAGAATCAGCAAATTTAACCTGTAATTTCGCAGGATGCACATTCACGTCCACTTCACTCGGTTCTATCTTGAACATCAAAATTGCCATCGGATATTCCCCCGGTGTAATCTGTCTTGCATAAGCATCCATAAGGGCTTTTCTAATAATTTTATCTTGAATCGGACGCTCATTCACGTAAATTTTGATATTTTCACCAGAACCAAAACGAAGCGATGCATCAGAAATTACCCCAGAAATTTCCAGTTTTTCAAATTTTTGAGCAAGAGGAATGAGCTTTTCTCACCAGTCTTTTTTGAAAAGATCCAAAATTCTGCTTTGCAAATCACGAGCTGGCTTGAGATCAAAGACCAGTTTATCATTCTTCTTCAAGATAAATGCCTTATCATAGTGATAAAGAGCAATATCTACGAAATAATTGTAGCAATAATAAAATTCGGTTTGCGCTGACTTGAGAAATTTTAGTCTTGCTGGGACATTATAAAATAAGTCTTCAACCGTAATCAAAGTCCCATGTTCAAAAGGAACTCCGAGATGTTTGATCACGTTTTCATTTCCACGACGCACAAGTTTGGTTCAGATTTCTGCATATTTTGTCTTGGTCAAAACTGAGATTTTACTGACTTCGGCAATACTCGCCAATGCTTCCCCACGAAATCCATAGCTCTTCAAAGAAAAAAGGTCTTGCTCTGAATCAATTTTAGAGGTTGCATATCTCTCAAGCAGAAGATCCATGTCAGAAAGCTCAATTCCACAACCATTATCTTGGAGAGAAAGAAAAGATTTTCCACCATCGTTGATCGTAATAATCAGCTCAGTAGCTCCTGCATCAAGGGAATTTTCTACCAATTCTTTGAGTAAAGAAGCTGGTCTTTGAACAACTTCTCAGGCTTTAAGCCTATTAATGACAAAATCTGGTAACTTATGAATGCTCATAACTTTACAAAGAAAAACAAAAATCTGATCTTGCTTTTTGAAAGCAAAAAACAATAGTAAAGACTATACAAACTTTAAGAATATTATCAAGAGATTTACTTTAGTGATAGCAAAAAAATCTTATGATACCCTGGATAAAAGACCAAGTTAAACGCTATGGAACACTCATAAAACGAGGACTATTGGTTATAAATATCGTTCTTATGTTGATGGCTGCACAAATTTTGGTAAACTATACGACTATCATCGAAAATACCGTCACGATCAAAGCTCAGACCGCTAGTGTCGAAGAGGAGATGGACTATATCAAAAATTATCAGCTCAAATACCTTAATTCTGATCATGCAAAATTTTTCCTTTCCCACGAAAATAATATCCTCAGCGATTGAGAATCAATCATCGCCTTCAAAAAACAGACTGAAAAGTCTGACTCCATATCCGAGAAGCCATGAGAAGAGAAGAAAACACCTCGAGAAGAGCGAAAAGCTTATATCCAAGAGAAATTAGAATAACTACTTTTTATTTGAAAATTTTTGCAGAGAAAAGCAGGGAAAATTTCATCTTGCATTTCTTTACAAATTTACTATAAGAAAAACATCTTACTAGAGAGAATCAGATTTTTTATCTTTATATTCATGGATACGATGCTTTTTAACTTTCAGGCTTTTGTTGATGAAATGAGAGAAAAGCCAGACAAAAAGGAAATTGTAGAAAAATACGAAAAGCGATATGGTCCGATTCAATGAGGAATCCAAGACCAAATCCGATTCAAAGAGTACCTTACGAATTTTGAGTATATTCCCTTTGTGACTCCTGAGGAATTGGGAGATGATTTTGATTGGGCGTTGCTCCAGCGTTTAGTAGCCGGGTCATTTTCTAGCGATTATGAACTTAAGCTTAATGCTGATAAAGACGCGTATGAGCTCTACATCGCAGTAAAGAGTTGAGATCAGAGCGTAGTAAAGACGATTTCTGAGCTTCGATCCTTCCAGATGTTGAGACTCTACGAAATCTATATTGAAGAGCAGATGAATATCCAAATCTTAAAAAAAGAAGAAGAGGCAGAGTCTGAACAGTGAGCAATCGATGCAGAGAGAGAAATGAGATTGAAAAAACGAAATGCTGTAAGGGACACGATGGGAAGAGAAAAAATGGCTCAGGAGGTCAAGGCAGACCAAGAGCAAAAACTAGACGACTTGCTTGGAAAATTGTAAAATTTCCTTTCATAAATTATAAGAGAAGGTCTGCCCATTAGCAGACTTTTGTTTTATTATCATCTTTATTGTTCATCATGGGAAAAAGCTGTTATGAATATGCAATTGGGATTATTACTAAATATCCAAAGACAGAGAAGGAACTGAGAATAAAGCTTTATCAGCAGGGATATGATTCAGAAATGGTTTTGAGAACCTTAGAAAAATTAAAGTCTGAAAATTTTGTAAACGATCTCCTTTTCGCAGAAAGTTATCTCAATAGCGAGGTAATGAAAAAGTGAAAACCACTTTTCCTTATCAAGAAAAAACTTGAATTAAAAGGAATCGATAAGCAGCTCCTTAATAAGTTGTCTGATAAGTATGCAGAGGATATTCAGGAAGGAATTTTGCAAGGTATTCAGAGAGAGATTAGAAATTATAAAAAAAGAGGAACAGACGGCTTTGAGATTATTCAAAAACTAATGAGAAAAGGCTATAAACTCAGCGATATCAAAAAAGTAATCAAAGAAAATACCAAAGAGAACGAGGAATACTAAAAAAACTCACCTAACCTACTATAAGGAACTTTTATTTTTTTCTCGCTAAGATCAATGAAATCAATAAAAATGCTGATTATGTGCTGAATATTCTGATTTTTTTGTCTAGTAAATATGAGCTTTGCTTACAAGGAACTCTTGATAGAAAAAAGAGGAGGCAGACCCATTAGGGTGATAAAAGTCGTATTGGACGGGGAGCATTTTGTCGTAGCATCTCCCGCTAAGGACGGAGGAGAAACAACTGAGCAGCTCGCAAAAAACGTTGGCGGAGATACGGCAATTAATGGTGCATTCTTCTGCCCAGATGATTATTCCTCTTGTAAAATCGATGGGAAAAGACTGACACATACTATTTCTGAGAGAGTGTTCCTTGGAAATGGTAAAGATTGGAGTAGATTCCGAGGAGATACGAGTATTAGAATGATATTTTCCTTTGATAAACAGGGAAATCCATTTTTTGTACAGAGAAATTCATGAGAAAGTGATGTCGGACTTCGAAGTAATCTCAACAAGGATAGATTAGATGATATTTATTTTGGAATTGGAAATTTCCCAGTGCTTCTGCTTGAAGGAGATGATGTTGTGCAAGGATTCGTCAATTACATTGACAAAAAAATGGCAGGAAGTGCAAATAGGAATTTTATTTGCTCCACTGAAGATGGCACTACAATTTATATGGGAGTTGTTGGTGCAAGTAGCATCCGAAATCTTCCAGCGTATCTAAAAAAAGAATTCTGATGTTGGAATGCACTTTCGCTCGATGCCGGAGCAAGTACTGCGATGGTATACGAGGGGAAAACACTTGATAGAGGATCAAGAACAAGAGTGATGGACGCCTTTGTAGTTTTGGATAGAGAACAATACATCAAATTAACCGGCATCACCCCAGATCCCAAAGCGATCCCTAAAGTTCAACCCTATGAACCTAGTGCAGAAGATCAAGCTCAGTTCAGAAAGGTTGCATGAGTTATAGATAGTATCTTTAAGCAGTATGGAAAAAAGAAATATCAAGTCCCTTTCATAAAAATTATACGTGATATGGTAAACCCAGAACTTACTCCAGATAAAAAATGGCTTTATAACCAGCTTCTTATTCATCTCTTTACTATTGACTCATTCTAGAGCTAGAGCAGCCTTGTTATAGAGTAAGCCTCTTGCCAGGGAGTAAAGCTCCAAAGAATAGCACTGCTTAACTGAGCTTTAGTAAAATATTCTATGCCAGCTCAGAGCTAGGATTCTTCATCTAATCAAATGTTATTAGAAAAGCATTTGACTTGATTTTCTTTTCCTCTTTTGTAAGATAAACCAACACAAGTAAAATACTATTTTTTATCCATTATAAAAAAGGAAAGATGGAAGTCTGGATCTATTCAATAGTAAGTGCTGTTATAATTTCGTTTTGTTCACTCCTTGGGATCGTTTTCCTTGGATCAAAAAAAGGCTTATGAGAAAAGGTTATCGTTGCTCTCGTGGCATTTGCTGCGGCAACAATGCTCGGAAATGCCTTTTTTCACTTTCTGCCAGAAATTATTGAGCATCGAGAAGGAGAAAACCCACAGATTATCTGACTTTGGATTATATTTGGAGTGCTTATCGGCTTATTGACTGAGAAAGTTCTTCATTGGAATCATTGTCATCATAGCCCAGACAAAGCACATCCACATACCTTCGCTAAAATGAGCCTTTTAGGCGATTTTATCCATAATTTAATGGATGGTATGGTTATTGGTGCAAGCTTCCTCGTTTCTATTCCGACGGGAATTGCTACATCTCTAGCCATCCTAATGCATGAAGTTCCTCAAGAACTCTGAGATTATGCTATTTTGGTGCATGGAGGCTATGAAAAAAAGAAAGCACTACTCCTCAATTTTCTGACAGCATTAAGTGCAGTTATTGGAGTAGTGATTACGCTCAGTATTGGGCATTTCGCACATGATATTGAGATGATTCTGCTTCCAATTTCTCTTGGAATGTTCGTATATATAGCGGGAACCGATTTAATACCAGAGGTTAATAAGCATAATGAAAATCTGAAATTTTCTCTTGTTCAGGTTGTGATTTTCGTTATTGCTATCTTAATTACCTATGCATTAGCACATTTTGCAGAACATGCTCATTAGATAGGAGATGTTGATCAAGAAAATCCCGTCTTTGGTGTGGGATATTTTTCTAAATAAAGAAAAACTCTGAAGGAAATACCATTCAGAGCCTCTTGCTAGAGGTCCTGATCCCGATTTCATACAATCGGTAGCAAGTAATTCAGATTTCAATTACTTATTACCGAGCATATAAACAAATATCAAGACCTCTAGTAATATGCTGTCCGACCGTATTGGGTAGTGGGTCTGGAGAGCGTTTTAAGGTGGAATACCACCAACATAGTCACCTATTTTGCAAGGGTGTGTAGTAGAAACCTTGTCTTAAGTGATGATCTTGACTCAAGTATAACTCAAAAAAAAAATAAATCAAAAAAATCTGATCTTCTTTTTTATTTAAGCTTGACATTTTATATTATGTAGATATAATACAAAAAAACAAAAGTCAAACAACGTAAAAATAAAGTAGTATGGAAATTCTAGAAGTTCCGAAAGATCATTATTTGGTCAAAAGTTTTGCAGTATATGGAAAGGTCGCACATATCCGGTGGAAGAGTAGCGAAGAGTTAGCAATGCTTATTAGTGCTTTATTGGAAGTAAATCCTACCTATGAAGTAGTTGCAATAACCACTCCTGAAGAGGGAAGAACAATCCTCATCTTCCGTTAAAAAACAGCGTGACCTTTGCAAAAAGTCAATGGTAAGCCAAAAGTATTCCTTAAAGTCCTGATTACTGAATGAGTAGTCAGGATTTTTTATTATTTTCTCTTGCAATAACTATCAAAAATCCTAAACTAAAGTCAGATTTATGTTCTTTCCTTTGAGTATGCAACAGCTTACGACTACAACGAGCACGACAACCGACTAATTCGGCAGGGTTTTCGTAGTAGTTCAATACTCTAGAAACTCTTGCCAAGTTGCAGGAGTTTTTCTTTAGGGAAGGAGGTAGTTTTTATTCTTTATAATCAGCAAAATGGAACAAGCATTACTCAAAAAAAGGCATTCGCTCTCGCATATCCTTGCACAGGCGGTGCAGAGAGAGCAGCAGCGAGATGTGGAAGTTGCGATCGGACCTGCGATTGATAACGGATTTTATTATGACTTTCTTTTTAGCTCTGAAAAGCAGATCAAGGAGGAGGATTTGAAAAAGATCCAAAATCAGATGGAAAAAATCGTGAAAGAAAATCAGGATTTCGTTCTTTTTTCTCTTTCTGATGTAGAATCAAAAAAACTCGTTACTGAGCTGATGAAGCAGCAATACAAAGAAGAGATGAGAAGCGAATTTGCAGCGGCAGGGGAGGAAATTACTTTCTATGCCAATACAATCGTGGAGGGGGCGAAAGATGCCTTACTCAAGGGAATAGACCCATCTTATCGTGAGTATTATGAAAAGGTGACTGCTTATTTGCAGGAAAAGTTCCCTGAAAAGTTTGCTGGGAAGTTCATCACTTTCCTTGATATGTGTGAAGGTCCGCATGTGGAAAACACCAAAGAGCTTGATACCAAGGCTTTCAAACTTGATAAACTCGCAGGGGCGTACCGAAGAGGAAATTCTGATAATGTGATGATGGTTAGAGTCTATGGTTTAGCATTTGATACCAAAGAAGAGCTTCAAAAATATCAAACCCTTCTTGAAGAAGCCAAAAAAAGAGATCACAGAATCTTGGGCCAAAAGCTGAAAATTTTTACCATTTCACCGCTGGTTGGATCAGGATTACCACTTTTGCAGCCGCATGGAATGATTATTAGAAAAGAAGTTGAGGACTACCTTTGGGAGCTTCACAAAGATAAAGGCTATGAAAGAGTGCGAACTCCTCACCTTGCCAAAGAAGACCTTTACAAAACTTCAGGGCATGCGGATAAGTTTGGAGATGAACTCTTTAGAGTAAAGGGAAAGGAGGAAAATTTCTTTATGAAGCCGATGAACTGTCCTCATCATATGCAGATTTTCGCTGATAATCAGTTTAGCTATCGTGATATGCCGGTTCGTTATTTTGAGCCTGCGACCGTCTATAGAGATGAAAAGACTGGTCAGCTTTCTGGTTTGACTCGTGTGAGATCAATTACTCAAGATGACGGGCATCTTTTCTGCCGCGTGAGCCAAATTACCGAGGAAGTAGGAACTATTGTGGAAATCATCAAAAAATTCTATTCAACCCTCGGAATGATCAATGATTACCGAGTAAGGCTTTCTATTCGTGGTCCAGAAGGGAAATATCTCGGAGATGATGCGGTTTGGGAGCAGGCAGAGGGGGCTTTGAGAGAGGCGTCTGAGAAATATCAGCTTCCTTACAAGATCGGAGTAGGGGAGGCGGCTTTCTACGGTCCAAAACTGGATTTTATGTTCAAAGATGCAATCGGTAGAGAATGGCAACTTGCGACGATTCAGTGTGATTTCAATCTCCCAGTCAGATTTGATCTTTCTTTTACCAATGAGCAAGGAGAGAAAGAGAGACCTGTGGTGATTCATAGAGCGATTTCTGGGTCGTTGGAGAGGTTTATGGGAGTGATGATTGAGCATTTCGGAGGAGCGTTTCCGTTATGGATTGCACCGATTCAGTTCCAGATTATCCCA
>RBWB01582038.1_pt1 | contig 17253 bp, 15 predicted proteins | sample 2014201 | NCBI WGS metagenome assembly RBWB01 (sample SAMN10133834, study PRJNA383868) | Human oral metagenome, whole genome shotgun sequencing project. | isolation source: supragingival plaque isolated from 88 juvenile twins | host: Homo sapiens | place: Australia
GGTGCATTGGGGTAGGGCGCGTGCCCGCATCGGGGTAGGCAACGGTGCATTGGGGCAGGCAACAGGGTGGGCAATGCGGCATCGGGGTAGGCAACGGTGCATTGGGGTAGGCAAATTGCCTGCCCCAATGGGTGGTTTCCTGCCCCAATGAGGCTTTCCTGCCCCCGATGCGTCCACTTGGCCCGGGAGGGATGCCCGTGGCGGCGCTGACGGGGTCCTCGTATGAAAGAGCGTGCCGGGCCGCCCGCGTCGCCAGCCTGACCGGGAGGCGTTGAAGGGGGCCTCGTATGAGGGAGCGCGCCGGGAAGCATGCAGTTGGCCCGGTTCTCACAGTGGTACCGCGACTACGCAGCGACACCACGCTCTGCGAGTGTTATGGCGCTCGCAAGGCGGCGGTGCTCCTGTAAAATGTGATATCGCTTGCAGAAGTGCTCGTGCGTCGTCATGAAACGGGCCGCTTCCAAGATGTGACTCGACGAGGCCCGCCCGGCTCGGCGCCCGGCTCGTTCACTGAGCGCGGCGGGACCACCTGGCCCGTCTGCAGGGCATGGCAGGACCTTCCGGCCCCGTCGGCCCCCGACCATGAGACCCGGCCCCGGCGCTGGTTTCGTCCGCCGCCCCGGGACCCTGCGGGCGTTCCGAGGCGCGGAAGTCCCAGACGCGCGCCCCCGGGTAAAGGTATGGTCAAGGGTATGACGATGATTCCCCCAAGGCTCTTCGGCTCGCTCGCCACCGCGATGGTGACCCCCATGAAGGCGGACGGCTCCCTCGACTGCGAATCCGCTGCGCGTTTGGCCAGGGCGCTGGTTGACGACGGCTGCGACACCATACTGCTCTCCGGCACCACCGGGGAGTCCCCCACGACCCACCAGCCCGAGAAGAACGACCTCACCGACGCGGTGCGCGAGGCGGTGGGCGACCGCGCTTTCATCCTGTGCGGGGCCTGCTCCAACGACACCGCCCACGCGGTGCGCATCGCCGAGGGCGCCCAGGAGCACGGGGCCGATGGGCTGCTGGTCGTCTCCCCCTACTACAACAGGCCCTCCCAGGAGGGGCTGCGAGCCCATGTCCTGGAAGTCGCCAACGCCACCGATCTGCCGGTCATGCTCTACGACATCCCCGGCCGCACCGGAATCGCCTTCTCCGACGGCACCCTGGACGCCCTGGCCTCCCACCCGCGGATCAAGGGCGTCAAAGACGCCACCGGGGACGTTGAGACGGGCGTGGACCGCATGCACCGCACCGGCCTGGAGTACTACTCGGGCGACGACGCCCTCAACTTCGCGTGGATGACCGGGGGCGCATCCGGGTTCGTGTCCGTGGTCTCCCACGTGGCGGCCGCGCAGTACCGCCGCATGATCGAGCTGCTCGACTCCGACCAGGTGTGGGAGGCGCGCGAGCTGTCCTACCGGCTGCGCCCCCTCGTGCGCGCGATCATGGGCAGCGGCCAGGGGGCCGTCATGGCGAAGTACGCGCTGTGGCTCCAGGGCGTCATCGACGCGCCCGCTGTGCGCCTCCCGCTGGTCGGCGTCTCCGACTCCGAGGTCGAGGCCCTTCGGGCGGCACTGGTCGCCCAGGGCGCGCTCTAGACACGAATGTGAGGGTTTCGACCCCGGTGAACGAGTCCCCGCGCGATAAAGGCGCCCCCAGGCATGGCAGACTTGAACGTATGAATCCCCTGTACGAGAACCTCAGCGAACCCGCGCCCCTGGAGAAGGGGGCGCTGCGCGTCATCCCGCTGGGCGGCCTCGGCGAGGTGGGGCGCAACATGAACGTCCTCGAGTTCGAAGGCAAACTCCTGGTCGTCGACTGCGGTGTCCTCTTCCCGGAGGAGACCCAGCCCGGCGTGGACCTGATCCTGCCCGACTTCTCGTGGATCGAGGAGCGGATGGACGACGTCGTCGGCCTGGTCCTCACCCACGGCCACGAGGACCACATCGGTGCTGTGCCGTACCTGCTCAAGCTGCGGGGCGACATCCCGATCTACGGCTCCGACCTGACCCTGGCGTTCGTGGCCCCCAAGCTGCGCGAGCACCGTCTGAGCGACCCCGGCCTGAACGTCGTCGCGGAAGGCGACCGTCTGGCAGTGGGCCCCTTCGACCTGGAGTTCGTCTCCGTCACCCACTCCATCCCCGACGCCCTCGCAGTGTTCGTGCGCACCAGCGCCGCGAAGATCCTCATCACCGGCGACTTCAAGATGGACCAGCTGCCCCTGGACCGCCGCCTGACGGACCTGCGCGCCTTCGCGCGGATGGGCGAGGAGGGCGTGGACCTGTTCATGGTGGACTCCACGAACGCCCTGGTCCCCGGTTTCATCACGCCCGAGCGCGAGATCGGCCCCGTCCTGGACCAGGTGTTCGGCGAGGCCACTGGGCAGATCGTCGTCGCGTCCTTCGCCTCCCACGTCCACCGCGTCCAGCAGGTCATCAACGCCGCCCACCACCACGGGCGCCGCGTGGCGCTGGTGGGCCGGTCCATGGAGCGCAATATGCGCATCGCGGAGGAGAAGGGCCACCTGGCCATCCCCGAGGGCGTGGTCGTCGACCTCAAGGAGATCGACCAGCTGCCCCCCTCCCAACGCGTGTACATGGCGACCGGTTCCCAGGGCGAGCCCATGGCGGCCCTGTCGCGCATGTCGGTCGGCTCCCACAAGACGGTCACAATCGGAGCGGGGGACATGGTGGTCCTGGCGTCCTCGCTGATCCCCGGGAACGAGAACTCCGTGTACCGGGTCATCAACGACCTCACGCGCCTGGGCGCCCGGGTCGTGTCGAAGGAGAACGCGAAGGTCCACGTCTCCGGGCACGCTAGCGCGGGCGAGCTCATCTACTGCTACAACATCATCCAGCCCAAGAACGTCATGCCGATCCACGGCGAGGTGCGCCACCTGGTGGGCAACGGGCAGCTCGCGGTGAAGACGGGCATCAGCCCCGAGTCCGTGGTCCTGGCGGAGGACGGGGTCACCGTCGACGTCAAGGACGGCACCGCCCGCGTGTCCGGCGTGGTGCCCTGCGAGTACGTCTACGTGGACGGGCGCTCCATCGGCGAGATCTCCGAGGACGAGCTCGAGACCCGGCGCACCCTGGGCGCGGAGGGCTTCATCTCGATCTTCGCTGTCGTCGAGCACGATTCGGGAACGGTCCTGGCCGGGCCGACCATCCGCGCCATCGGGATGGCCGAGGACGACTCCGTGTTCGACGAGATCCTGCCCGACGTCGCCTCGGCGCTCAAGGACGCGGCCGCCCCGGGCGGGCAGGACCCCTACGTCCTGCAGCAGGCCATGCGGCGCGTGATCGGCCGCTGGGTCGCGCGGCGCCTGCGCAGGCGGCCTATGATCGTCCCAGTGGTGACCGAGCAGTAGCGGCGCCCCCGCGCACCGGCGCGGGGCGGGTCGCCGGACGGATTCCAATACGAGGGGGCATGAGTGGCTGGACGTTTCATCTCGACTCATTCCGTGGCTCTTGTGCTGCCGATGCACATCGCGTACATGCCCGGCAGGGGCGGTTCCGTCCACGCCGACGCCGCGAGCTCGCGCCCGGGCGGCGGCTTCACGACGCTGAGCGCGGCGGCGGCGATGGGCGTCCCCGCCGCGATGGCCTCCCCCCTGGGGACGGGCCCCAACTCGTTCACAGTCCGCCAGCAGCTGGTCGAGGCGGGCGTCTCCGTCCTCACGCCGGAACTGGTCGGGGACATCGGCGTGGTCATCCAGTTGATCGTCGAGGACGGATCGATGACCTCGGTGGTGACTGCGGGCGTCGAGTCCGAGCCCTCGCGCGCGGTCCTCGACCGGATCATCCTCCAGCCCGGGGACACGATCCACGTCGCCGCCTCCGACCTCACGAACCCGCACTCGGCGAAGGTGCTCTCCGAATGGGGCTCGGAGCTGCCCGAGTCGGTGACCCTGGTCGTGTCGATCTCCCCGGCGGTCGAGCAGGTCCCCGTCGAGGCGTGGCGGAACCTGCTGGGCCGGGCGGACATCGTCACCATGAACGTGCGCGAGGCGACGACCCTGACATCGATCCTGGCCGGCTACCGCGGAGGGACGACCATCCGGGACCTCATGCGGCCCGGGGCCGCCACGGTGCGCCGCCTCGGGTCCATGGGGTGCGAGCTCCAGGAGGCCCGTGACGCCCCCTTCGTCCACATCCCCGCCTTCCAGACGACGACCGCCGACACCGCCGGCGTGGGGGACACCCACATCGCGGAGATGTGCGCGGGGCTCCTGATGGGCTACGAGCTCGCTGACGCCTGCCTCATGGCGAACGCCGGGGCGGCGATCACCCTCTCCCATCCGTCCGCGCTGCCCGTCCCCACACTCCAGCAGGTCGAGGCGGTGCTGGAGAGCGGCGTCGTCTCGACCGTCGTCCCGTTGCGCCCCTGAGGGCCGCGCGCGCTGGAAGGAACCGGGTTTTCGGCGCGCCTACAAGGTTTTCCCGTCGTGTGAGAGTAGCGTCAGAGCATCATGGCCAACCAGTCGAACCGTTCCGCGTCCCCCAAGAAGAAGCCCGCCAGGCCCCGTTCCCCGAAGGGCGCGCAGCCGGCCCCCGCCTCGTCGGCCAGCACCGCGCCGGGCCTGCTCGCCCGCGTGTTCTCGGCGATCGGGCGCGGGGCCGTGCGGTGCGCGGCAGCGTGGAGGGCGACGGACGCCCAGCTCAAGCGCGACGCCCTGGCCTTCGTGCTGGTCGCCATCGCGATCGTCGTCGCCCTGCGCGAGTGGTTCCAGATCTCCGGCGAGGCCGGCGACTTCATCCACCACAGCGCCGCCGGGCTGGTCGGCATCTTCTCCGTGGTGCTCCCCCTGGTGCTCGTGGCCTTCTCCGTGGAGCTCGTGCGCGCCCGCTCGGGCAAGTCCGCCGTTCCCCACCACGTCGCCGGGGGAGTGGGCGTGGCCTTCTCCCTGACGGGCCTGGTGCATGTTTCGCGCGGCAATCCCTCCATCGATCCCTTCGCGGCCGTGGAGCAGGCGGGCGGCATCACCGGGTGGTTCATCGCGCGCCCCCTGTCGCTGCTGCTGTCCGTGTGGGGCGCCGCCGCGATCCTGGTCCTCCTGCTCCTCTACTCGGTCCTGCTGGCCACGCGCACCCGGGTCGCCGAGGTGCCCGCGCGCCTGCGGGAGGCGCGCGCCGCGCTGGCCCGCAAGCACGGGGCGGACCCCGCTCCGGGAGCCCCGGGTGACGGCTCCCAGGGCGCGGCGGCGGGATCCGCGGCCGACCCGCAGGAGGGCGGGCGTGGGGGCCGTCCCGGCGACGACCCGCTCCTGGACCGCTACGACGGCGACGAGTCCTTCCGCATGCCCCACGAGGTCAGCCCCGCCCGGGCGGCGGGCGACGGCGGGGCGGCGACGGGGGTCGACGGGGCGACGACAGTCCTGGGCGAGGACGGCGCGCCAGCCGTGCGCCCCAGGACGACCCCCCAGGGGGCGCCCACCGAGATCCTCACCCAGGTGCGGCCCACCGTTGCGGCCCCCGGGCCCGACACGGTCCCCGCCCACGTGCCCGGGCCCGACACCGTTCCCGCCCATGTGCCTGAGCCCGACCCCGGGCTCGGGGCCCCGCCCATGACCGAGGCGCCCGCGGGAGGATTCCAGGCCGACCTCGACGAGTCCATCGCCTACACCCTGCCTGGTGACGACCTGCTGGTGTCCGGCCCGCCCCACAAGACTCGCTCGGCCGTCAACGACCAGGTCGTGCGCGCGCTCGCGCAAGTGTTCGCCGACTTCAACATCGACGCCCGGGTCACCGGCTTCTCGCGCGGTCCGACGGTGACGCGCTACGAGGTGGTCCTGGGCGCGGGCGTGAAGGTCGACAAGCTCACCAACCTCTCGAAGAACATCGCCTACGCCGTCGCCTCCGCCGACGTGCGCATCCTGGCGCCGATCCCCGGCAAGTCGGCGATCGGGATCGAGATCCCCAACTCCGACAGGGAGAACGTCGCCCTGGGGGACGTGCTGCGCTCGGGCGCCGCCAGGCGCAACCAGCACCCCCTGGTGGTCGGCGTGGGCAAGGACGTCGAGGGCGGCTACGTGGTGACGAACCTGGCCAAGACGCCGCACCTGCTGGTCGCGGGGCAGACCGGTTCGGGCAAGTCCTCGTTCGTGAACTCCATGATCACCTCCATCATGATGCGCGCCACGCCGCAGCAGGTGCGGATGATCCTCGTCGACCCCAAGCGCGTCGAGCTCACCATCTACGAGGGCATCCCCCACCTGATCTCGCCGATCATCACCGACCCGAAGAAGGCCGCCGAGGCGCTCGAATGGGTCGTCAAGGAGATGGACGCCCGCTACAACGATTTGTCGGACTACGGCTTCAAGCACATCGACGACTTCAACAAGGCGGTGTCCCTGGGGCAGGTCCAGGCCAAACCCGGGTTGGAGCGGGTCCTGCACCCCTACCCGTACCTGCTGGTCGTCGTCGACGAGCTCGCCGACCTCATGATGGTGGCCCCCCGTGACGTCGAGGCTTCCATCCAGCGCATCACCCAGTTGGCGCGCGCCGCCGGCATCCACCTGGTCCTGGCCACGCAGCGCCCCTCCGTCGACGTGGTCACGGGCCTCATCAAGGCGAACATCCCCTCGCGGCTCGCATTCGCCACCTCCTCGCTCACCGACTCGCGCACGATCCTGGACCAGCCCGGCGCGGAGAAGCTCATCGGCCAGGGCGACGCCCTCTACCTGCCCGCGGGCGCCTCGAAGCCCATGCGCGTGCAGGGCGCGTGGGTGTCGGAGTCGGAGATCCACCAGATCGTCTCCCACGTGAAGGGCCAGATGGAGGCCCACTACCGCGACGACGTGGTCCCCGAGCAGACCGCGGCGAAGGTCGCGGAGGACATCGGCGACGACTTGGACGACCTGCTGCAGGCCGCGGAGCTGGTGGTCTCCACGCAATTGGGGTCGACCTCCATGCTCCAGCGCAAGCTCCGCGTCGGCTTCGCCAGGGCGGGAAGGCTCATGGACCTGCTGGAGTCCCGCGATATCGTCGGCCCGTCGGAGGGGTCGAAGGCGCGCCAGGTGCTGGTCCCGCCCGAGAGGCTCCCCGAGGTCCTGGCGATGCTGCGCGGCGAGCAGGCCTCGCTGGACGGGGCAGGGGCGGCCGCCCCGGCAGCCCCTGCCGGATCCGGACCCGCTGCGGGCTCCAGCGCGCCCGTGCCCGCGCAGGGGGCCAGCGCCCCCGCTCCCGCAGCCGCGGGGCCCGCTCCGGGGGCCGTCGCCGAGTCCGGGGCGCAGGGAGGGCGCCGCGCGGATGAAACGCCTGGTGGCGCTGGGAACGGCGGCAGTGGGGGGCCGGCGGGCGGCGCGGCCGATTCGCCCAAGAGGGGCACGGACCCCTACGCTGGAACCAGCTTCGGCGGTTCGGCGCCCGATTGGGTCGATGAGGAACCGGCCGGGGACGAGGACGCTTGGCAGCTCACAGGACGCTGAGCACAGTGGAAAGAGGCGACGTGAACGACAACGTATCGCGGGTGCAGACCCGGCGGGTCTCGAATCTGAACGTGGCGAACGCGCTCACGGTGACGAGGATCGTCCTGGTGCCCGTTTTCATCTACCTGGCCCTGAGGCCGTCGTACCTGGAGCGGCTGCTCGCCTTCGTGGTCTTCGCCATCGCGGCCATCACTGACAAGTTCGACGGCCACTTGGCGCGCAGCCGTGGGCTCATCACGGACTTCGGCCGCATCGTCGATCCCATCGCCGACAAGGCCCTCACCCTGTCGGCGTTCGCCCTGCTGTCGTGGCAGGCCGTGCTGCCGTGGTGGGTGACGATCATCATCGCCGTGCGCGAGCTCGGCATCACGTGGCTGCGCGCGGCGTTCCTGCGCCGGGGCGTCGTGGTCGCCGCGGCCTACGCGGGCAAGGTCAAGACGCTGCTGCAGATCCTGGCGCTGGGCACGCTGCTGATCCCGTGGGACTACCTGCCGGCGCTCGACCCCGCGTACACCTGGTTGGCGGAGGCGCTGGTCAGCCTCGGCCTGGTGCTCACCGGGGCGGCTCTGGCCGTCACGGTCTACTCGGGCATCATGTACATCGTCGACGGCATGCGGATCAGCAAGGAGCTGGACGCCCAGGCCGACGGCGCCGACCAAGCGCCCGGCGAAGGGGAGGGCGCCTCCGATGAGGACGGCGGCCCGTCCGAGCAGGACGAGGACGGCCATTCCGCGCAGGGCGCCGCGCACGGGGCAGCGTCCTAGAATTGAGTCCAGGTGGCGCAACTTACAGACAAGGGGCGCCGGGGCGCGGAATGCGCGCACGATCGGGGGCGTTGCACCAATATGAGCATTAGCAGAAGCCATCCGGACCGCCGTCACAGCGGTCCGATGCGCGGTATGGACATGCGATCGGTTCCAATGAGCCGCTACAGTAAAGGTATGGAAAAGAAACCGCGCGAAACCGCACTGCTGCGCACGGAACTCGGAGACGTCCTGCGCGACATCCGCCAGCGCCAGGGCCGGACCCTGCGCGAGGTCTCCTCGGAGGCCCAGGTGTCGCTGGGGTACCTGTCCGAGGTGGAGCGCGGCCAGAAGGAGGCCTCCTCCGAGCTGCTCGACGCCATTTCCCACGCCCTGGGGGTGCCCCTGTGGTTCGTGCTGCACGAGGTCTCCGACCGGATGGCGGTCGTCGATGGCGCAGTCGTGCCCGACGCGGTTCCTGACGACATCATGCCAGTCGCGTTGATCTCCTGAACGTGAAGCACTCGGAGTTCTACGAAGCGGTCGAGGCCACCTTCGGGTCGGCGCTCGGCCGCTCCTATGTCACGGATCTCCACTTGGCGGAACTCGGCGCCACGGCGGCCGAGGCGCTCGGCGCGGGCGCCGACCCCGACAGCGTGTGGGAGGCCCTCACCCGGGAGACCGGCCGCGAGGACGCGCGCTGGATCCACCGCACCGACCCCGTCCGACGACGCGGGGGCGCTGGCCGGTAGGCGCGGCGTGTCGCCGCGCGATCGAACATGTGTTCCATATAGTCTATCCACCGGTGGCTCCGGAGCCCGCGCCGCGTCCACAGGCGGTCCGCGGGCGTTCCGCAGACGCGTATGGCCGCGCGTATCGTCATTACGCCACCCCGGAGAGGGGAGGCGTCATCGGCTGGATGGACAACGGGTCGGAGAGGCCCACGGAGAAAGGAACGCCCATGGCTGCCCGCAAGAGCACGGCATCGCGCACGGTGGAGAACGACCGCAACAAGGCCCTCCAGGTCGCGCTGTCCCAGATCGACAAGCAGTTCGGGAAGGGGTCGGTCATGCGCCTGGGCGACGACTCCCGCCCGCCCGTCCAGGTGATCCCCACGGGCTCCCTGGCCCTCGACGTCGCCCTGGGCATCGGCGGCCTGCCGCGGGGCAGGGTCATCGAGATCTACGGGCCCGAGTCCTCGGGCAAGACCACGGTCGCCCTGCACGCCGTGGCGAACGCGCAGAAGGCGGGCGGGAACGCGGCCTTCATCGACGCCGAGCACGCCCTCGACCCGGTCTACGCCCGGGCCCTGGGGGTGGACACCGATTCACTGCTGGTCTCCCAGCCCGACACCGGCGAGCAGGCCCTGGAGATCGCCGACATGCTGATCCGCTCGGGCGGCATCGACATCATCGTCATCGACTCCGTCGCCGCGCTGGTGCCCAAGGCCGAGATCGAGGGCGAGATGGGCGACTCCCACGTGGGCCTGCAGGCGCGCCTCATGAGCCAGGCCCTGCGCAAGATCACCGGCGCCCTGTCCGCGACGGGGACGACCGCGATCTTCATCAACCAGCTCCGCGAGAAGATCGGCGTGTTCTTCGGCTCCCCGGAGACGACCACGGGCGGCAAGGCGCTGAAGTTCTACGCCTCGGTGCGCATCGACGTGCGCCGCATCGAGACCCTGAAGGAGGCGGGCGCCCCCGTGGGCAACCGCACCCGCGCCAAGGTCGTGAAGAACAAGATGGCGCCCCCCTTCAAGCAGGCCGAGTTCGACATCGTCTACGGCAAGGGGATCTCCCGCGAGGGCTCGATCATCGACATGGGCGTCGACACCGGCATCGTGCGCAAGTCCGGCTCCTGGTTCACCTACGGCGACGACCAGTTGGGCCAGGGCAAGGAGAACGTCCGCCAGTTCCTCGCCGACAACCCGGCGCTGGCGGGGGAGATCGAGCAGAAGATCCTGGTCGCCCTGGGTATCGCCGAGGCCCCGCCCGAGGAGGCGTCCCAAGCGCCGTCCGTCGATCCCGATGAGGACGCGGGCTTCTGAGCCATGGCACCACACCAGGACCAGGACGGGGCCCCCGGTGCCCCGGAGCGCACGGGGCAGGGGGAGGCGCGCGAAAGGCGGCCCTCGCCGGCCGAGCGGGCCCGCCTCATGCGCGAGCGCAATGCCGCCCTCGAGGGGCCCAGGGCCGTCGAGGCGGCGCGCGAGGTCGCCCTGCGCCAGCTCGACACGCGGGCGCGGTCACGGCGCGAACTGCTCGACGCCATCGCGTCGCGGGGCTTCGACGACGGGGTCGGCCAGGAGGTCGTGTCCCGGCTGGAGGCGGTGGGCCTCGTGGACGACCGGGCGTTCGCCCGGGCCCTGGTGCGCGAGCGCTTCGCGGCGCGGGGCAGGACCGGGCCCGCTCTGGTCGCGGAACTGCGGCGCAAAGGGCTGGACGGGGACTCGATCGACGAGGCGATGTCCACCATCAGCGGGGACGACGAGTACGACAGGGCGCGGCGGCTGGTGGAGGGCAGGGCGCCTTCGGTGCGCGGCGTGCCCCGCCGGGCCGCCTACCGCCGACTGGCGGGCATGCTCGCGCGCAAGGGCTACGGCCCGGACGTGTCCGACCGCGCCGTGCGCGAGGCGCTGGACGCCCTGGGCAGCGCGGACGGGGAGGAAGAGCGCTGGCAGGACGGGGAAGCGGGGTGGGGCGCGTGAGGACCGAGGGGGTCGCCGCCCTCGTCGGGGAACTCGCCGCCCGGGGATTGAGCATCGCCACCGCCGAATCGCTCACCGGGGGCGCCCTGGTGGCGCGCCTGGTCGACATACCCGGGGCCTCCAGGGTCGTGCGCGGGGGAGTGTGCACCTACGCCACGGACACGAAGGCCTCCGTCCTGTCGGTGAGCAGGGAGCGCCTGGAGCTCACCGGCCCCGTCGACGCGGAGGTCGCCAAGCAGATGGCGTCCGGCGCGCGCGCACTCTTCGGAGCCGACATCGCCCTGTCCACGACGGGCGTCGCCGGCCCGGGCAGCGCCGACGGGCACGAGGCGGGAACCGTCCACGTCGCGTGCGCGGGGCCCGGGGGCGCGCTGCACCGCCTCGTCCACATACCCGGCGACCGGGGCGCCGTGCGCGCGGGAGCCGTGGACGCCGCCCTGGCGCTGCTGCGCGAGGCACTGGACGGGGGGCTCCTTTGACAAAGGGGGGCGTTTGACAAAGGGGGCGTTCCCATATTCGCCTCCCCGGACGCCGCTGTGGCGCGCTGGGCCCGCGCCGCTGCGGCGCGGAGCGGGTCGGCGGAGCGGAGCGCGCCAATGCCGGTAGACTCCAGGCGATGAACGCGCACAACCCTCCCGCCCCTCCCCGCACCTACGCGGTGCGCACGCTGGGCTGCCAGATGAACGAACACGACTCCGAGCGCATGGCGGGCCTGCTGGAGCAGGCCGGACTGCTGCCCGTCGACCAGGTGCCCGAGGCGGCGGCCAGGGCCACCGACGCCGGGGACATGGGCGCCGACGTGGTCGTCATCAACACGTGCTCGGTCCGGGAGAACGCCGCGACCCGGCTCTTCGGCAACCTCGGCCAACTGGCGGCGGTCAAACGCGGGCGCCCCGGGATGCAGATCGCGGTCGGCGGGTGCCTGGCCCAGCAGATGCGCGAGGGCATCGTCGAAAGGGCGCCGTGGGTCGACGCCGTGTTCGGCACCCACAACATCGATGTGCTGCCCGCGCTGCTGCGCCGCGCCGAGCACAACAGGGCCGCGGCCGTCGAGATCGAGGAGTCCCTCAAAGTGTTCCCCTCGACGCTGCCCACACGCAGGGAGAGCGTGTACGCGGCGTGGGTGTCCATCTCCGTGGGCTGCAACAACACGTGCACCTTCTGCATAGTCCCCCGCCTGCGCGGCAAGGAGCGCGACCGCCGCCCCGGCGAGATCCTGGCGGAGGTCGAGGCGGTCGCCTCGCAGGGGGCCATCGAGGTGACCCTGCTGGGCCAGAACGTCAACTCCTACGGCGTGGGCTTCGGCGAGCGCCGGGCCTTCGCGGATCTGCTGCGCGCTGTGGGCGGGGTCGAGGGCATCGAACGGGTGCGCTTCACGTCCCCGCATCCAGCGGCCTTCACCGACGATGTGATCGACGCCATGGCAACGACGCCCACGGTCATGCCGAGCCTGCACATGCCCCTGCAGTCGGGGTCGGACAGGGTGCTGCGCCAGATGCGGCGCTCGTACAGGCGCGAGCGGTTCATGGGGATCCTCGAGCGGGTGCGCGCTGCGGTCCCCGCGGCGGCGATCACCACGGACATCATCGTCGGCTTCCCCGGCGAGACGGAGGAGGACTTCGCCCAGACCCTGCAGGTCGTCGAGGAGGCGCGTTTCGCCTCGGCGTTCACTTTCCTCTACTCGCCCAGGCCGGGAACGCCCGCCGCGGACCGCGAGGACCAGGTTCCCGCCGACGTGGCGCTCGAGCGGTACAAGCGCCTCGTCGCGCTGCAGGAGCGCATCTGCGCCGAGGACAACGCCGCCCTGGTGGGCACCGGGGTGGAGGTGCTCGTCTCGGAGGGCGACGGGCGCAAGGACGGCGCCACCCGCCGCATCACCGGGCGGGCCCGCGACAACAGGCTGGTCCACGTCGGGCTGCCGGGTTCCCTGTCCGGCGCCGACAGGCCCCGCCCCGGCGACATGGTCCGGGCGAGCGTCACCCACGGCGCCCCCCACCACCTGATCGCCGACTCGGGCCTCGAGGGAGGGCTCTTCGAGGTCCGCCGCACCCGCGCCGGCGACGCCTGGCAGGCGGGCCGGGACGCGGCAGGGCCAGGAACCGGGGTCGCCCTCGGCATGCCCACCGTCCGCGTCGGCGGCTGAGGGGCCGTGCCGCCGGGCCCTGCCGCGCCGCCGGGCCCTGCTGTGCCGACGTCTGAGGGGCCGCGCCGATGAGCGCTGCCCCCCCGGGTACGCACACAAGGACCCCGATTTACGCAACACGCGCCGCACACAAGGGCGGAATCAAGCCCTTGTGTGCGGCGCTGTGTTCTCTAATTCCGTCCCTTGTGTGCGACATCTAGAAGGAGCGAAGCGGATGGGCCCGGGGAATGGCGGCTCCGCGCCCGCGCCCCTTGGATGCGCACCCCACGGGAACACGAAAGCGCTGTGACTGGAGCCGCAATGCTGTAGCGTTGTCCTATGGCGGTCATCACGGAGACGTGGTGGTCGGCATGCGGGACTGCTCCCGGGAGCACGGATCGCACAGAGCCCCCTTAACAGCGATCCGCGGCTTGGAGCGCGGCGACGCGGCACAGCCGTGCCCCGCGCGACGCAGGCGGAACAACCGGGAGCAGTCCGCCTCTACGCCCCGTCCTCGGGGGCTGGCGCAGTCGACGCGGCCCCCTCCTCGTCGGCACTCGGAACCGGTGCGGGCTCCGCGTCGTCCCCAACGGCAGTGGGGTCCGCCTCGGACCCGGCCCCTTCCTGGTCGGAAGCGGGAGCGGACTCGGACCCCTCATCGGAGGGGTCGCCCGTCCCGTCCCCTCCGGCTTGGGCGAGTTCGCGCGCCAACGACAGGCCGACGACGACTCCGCGGCGGATCATCGCGTGGATCTGACGGTCCGACATGCCCTCGCCGACGAAGAAGCGGCTGGCCGCGACCAGCAGCGGCTGCCCCGCCTCGGGGACCGGGAACACCGTGGGCTGCAGGTGGGCGGCGTTCCAGTCGTTGGCGATGCTGTCGAGGTCGGCCAGCTCCGCCCCCTGCACCAGGAGGCGCAGCTCGACCTGGGCCCACGGGCAGTCCGCGGGCTCGCGGTGGATCTGGAAGTTCCCCTCCTCCACCTGCGTTGCTGCGGCGAACTCGGAAATGGCGACCGGCAGGCCGTCGCCCTCCAGGACGGCGGCGATGCGCTCGATGGTCACGGGCTGGACCTCGGTGCCCCACTTGAGCGCGAACTCGTCGGGAGACGGGCCGCCCGCGTCCGGGCCGTCCTGCCCGCCAGCCCCGGGGGAGTCGGCCGGCTCGTCGCCGTCGAGGGCGACGGACTTCCACTCAGGCATGATCGGCCTCCTTGGCCCACTGGTCGGGGAACGCTATGTCGAGTTGGTTCATCATCGCGATGGTCGCCATGAGGAACTGGGAGACCTCGGCGTTGAGCTGCGCGTCGGACGCTCCGGCCACCCAGTTGAACGTGTGCTGCATGTGCACAGTGATCGTCCCCTGCTCCGTCGGGGTGCTCACCACTTTGGGCAGGTAAGTCGAGGCGTTGAGGTTGCGCACCGCCTCCGCCACCTGGTCGGCGTGCGCCGCGTCGAAGGAGCGGGGGTAGTCGGCGACCCCCTGGCCGGGGTTGTCCTGGGGGACGGCGATCCGCACGGTGCGGGAGGGCAGGATCACGGCGACCTGCTGCTCCGCGACGAAGGGGATGAGGCCCGTCGCGGCCACGGCGTCGCACACGCGCGGCAGCGTGACGGGGGGAGTGTCTTGTGTACTCATGCGCCCAGCCTATCGGCACGCGGGCGCCCGGCGGTAGCACGTGCCCATACACTGGAGCCATGGACCAGCCCGATCCGCGCCCCAGCGACCTCGTCATCGCCGTCGTCGGCCCCACCGCCTCGGGCAAGTCCGACGTGGCGCTCTCCGTCGCGCAGCGCGCCCCCGCGCGCCTCGGGGCCCGGGGGGCGGGGGAACTGGTCTCCGCGGACGCGCTGCAGCTCTACCGGGGCATGGACATCGGCACCGCGAAGACTCCCGTGGAGGAGCGCCGCGGCATCGCCCACCACCAGATCGACGTGCTCGACGTGCGCGACGAGGCGTCCGTGGCCGCCTACCAGCGCCACGCCCGCGCCGACGTGGAGGGGATCCACGCGCGCGGGGGAGTGGCGGTCGTCGCGGGCGGGTCGGGGCTCTACCAGCGCGCCCTGCTGGACGTCATCGACTTCCCGGGCACGGACCCGCGGGTGCGGGCCCGCCTGGAGGCCGAGGCGGAGGGGCCCCTGGGCGCGCGCGGGCTCCACGAGCGGCTCGCCCGCCTCGACCCCGACTCGGCGAGGCGCATCGACCCCCGCAACGCGCGCCGCATCGTCCGTGCCCTGGAGGTCATCGAGGTGACCGGGCGCCCCTACTCCGCGCACATGCCGCGCCACGAGTTCCACCGCCCTGCCGTCATGGTGGCGCTGCGCCGCGACTGGGAGGAGCTGGACCGGCGCATCGCGGCCCGCACGCGCGCCATGTTCGACGCGGGCCTGGTCGAGGAGGTGCGCGCCCTCGAGGGGGCGGGGCTGCGCGGGGCGAGGACCGCCTCCCGGGCCACCGGGTACGCGCAGGCGCTGGCCGTCATCGACGGGCTCATGGGGGTCGACGAGGCCATCGACTCGGTCGCCCTGGCCACCCGGCAGCTGGCCCGCCGCCAGGTCAAGTGGTTGCGACCCGATCCGCGCGTCGTGTGGCTGGACGCTGCGGGGGACGCGGAGGACGTGGCGTCCCACGTCCTCGACATCGCCGAGGCGCGGGCCGCCGGTGGGGTAGCGTTGCACCATGCGTGACTTCCCCCTGCCGCGCCGCGCCCGCCTGGCCAAGGCCCACGGGTGCGGGAACTCCTTCGTGGTCGCCACCGACGCCGACGACTCCCACGACCCCAGCGCCGAGGAGGTCCGGGCGCTGTGTTCCCAGGCCTTCGGCATCGGCGCCGACGGCTTCATCCGGTGCGTGCGCTCCGGCGGCGCCTGGTTCATGGACTACCGCAACGCCGACGGGTCGAAGGCCGAGATGTGCGGCAACGGCGTGCGCGTGTTCGTCGACCACCTGCGCCGCGAGGGCCTGGTCCGCCTGGCGCCCGGCGAGTCCTTGGACGTCCTCACGCGCGGCGGCACGCGGACGGTGGCGCTCGTCGCCGAGGCCGGGGGCGGTGCCGCGGAGGGCTGCGGTGAGGGCGGCGCCGCGAACGGTGCCGCGGGCGGCGGCGCGGAGGATGGTCCTGGGGAACGTGGGGATTCGGGCGGCTACGGTGAGGATGGCGGTGCTGCGGAAGACGGCGCTCCGGACGGTGCTGCACGCGGCTGCGCTGCGGACGGCGGCGCAGCGAACGGTGCTGCACACGGCTGCGCTGCGGAAGACGGTGCCCAGTACAGGGTGGACATGGGGCCCGCCTCCAGTCCGGCGCGCGAGACCATCGAGGTCTCCGTCCCCGGCATCCCGGGCGTTCTGGGCGGCATCTGGGTGGACATGCCCAACCCCCACACGGTGGTGGCCGTGGACTCCCTGGCCGCTTTGGAGGGCGCGCAGCTGCCCGCGGTGGATGCGGCGCGCGTCGCCCCGCAGATGCGCCCCGCCTACGAGCCGGAGCCCCGCGAAGGGACCAACCTGGAACTCGTCGTCGACCTCACGCGCGAAGGCGATGAGGTGGGGCACCTGCGGATGCGCGTCCTGGAGCGGGGCGTGGGCGAGACCATGGCCTGCGGCACCGGCTGCTGCGCGGCGGCCGTCGCGACGGCGCTGCGCCGGGGGCCGGGCGCCCCCGCCTCGTGGATCGTCGACGTGCCCGGGGGCAGGGTGCGCGTCGATATCGACGGAGTCATCGACTGGGACGGGCCCGGGCTCACCGGGGCGCCCGTGTTCCTCACAGGGCCCGCCACGCGCGTGGCCGAGATCGTCATTCCATAGGGCCCTTGCCCCTCCGCGCGGACCGGTGGGTCCAGGGCGGTGTCGCCGGTCCCGCAGCCCAACGAGGGCCAACCTCCACGCCCCACCAGGGGCAGTGGCAGGAGGAGGGCCTGAAGTGGCGCCGCCGGTTCTGCAGCGCCGTTGCCTCTCTGAGCAGGCCAATGCGTTGTCAGTGCCGTAGGGCTGTTGCCCTCCGGGCGGGCACATGAATCCGGGGTTGCGTCACCGGTTCCGCGAGATCGTTGCCAGATGGGCGCCCAGGTTCTATTCGGGCGCCCCTGGTGGAGCGCTTCCCGCACACAACGGCGGTGTTCACGCAATACGCGGGCGGGCAACAAGGGCGTGATTCCGCCGTTGTGTGCGCCTCGGTGTTGCGTAAATCAGGTCCTTGTGTGCGTTTTTGGCAGATTGAGCGGAAGCCAGGCGGGCTCGGCGGTCAACAGGTGCGGGTACACG